>Ga0228535_1000814_pt1 | contig 68963 bp, 60 predicted proteins | sample SJ1metagenome_FD_168457 | JGI IMG/M metagenome (GOLD analysis project Ga0228535, IMG submission 168457) | Enriched culture of PCE-dechlorinating microbial communities from Ithaca, New York, USA - SJ1 | ecosystem: Engineered > Modeled > Simulated communities (microbial... > Unclassified | place...
AAGGCTGATGGCAAGTACGAAGTCGTAGCCCAGCAGCCCGCTCTCGACGCCCAGACTGCCCTGTCCAACATGGAAACCATCTTCCAGGCCAACCCGGATGTCAAAGTTGTCTGCTCCATCGGTGCTGGCGGCGACATCGGCGCTAACGAAGCTTTCATGTCCAAGTTTGGCGGCAAAGTGCCGGAAGATGTCGGTATCTTCTCCGCTGACGCCACCCAGCAGCAGCTCGAAGCCATCGTCGCTGGCCAGGCCTCCCGTGCCTCCGTCGGTTTCGAAGGTTCCAACAAGAAGACTGCCGAAGCAGTTGTCGATCTCTATGAGAGACTGCTGAACGGTGAGAAATTCGCCGAACAGAACCTCTTCAGACCGCTCCTGACCATCGATGCCAAGAACGCAGCCGAATACCTGGCCGACTACAAGTAATAGCATCAAATCAGGTAAGACCGAGTGTGGAGCTGCCGCCAAGGCAGCTCCACATTTTAAAGAAAAGGGTGCTAGATTATGAATGAAGAATACGTCCTGCAATTGCAGCACATTTCCAAGGAATACCCCGGTGTCCAGGCCCTGAAAGATGTCTCGATCGAAGTTAAAAAAGGCGAGATCCTGGCCCTGATCGGTGAAAATGGTGCGGGCAAATCCACCTTGATCAAGACTTGCTCCGGTGCGGTTATCCCGACATCAGGCAAGATCATCGTCAATGGCAAGGAATTCACCAGCATGTCCCCTCAGCTGGCAGCTGAAAACGGCATCGCCATCATCTACCAGGAATTCAACAACGTCAAAGGCCTGTCTGCTGCTGAGAATCTTTTCCTGGGCAATCCGATCAGGAATGGCATTATGATCGATAAGAAGGCGATGGAAAAGGAAGCTGAAAAGGCTTTCGCCCAGCTCAACATTAAGATCGATCCGAAAAAGCTCTGCGGCGACCTGACGGTCGGCTACCAGCAGATGGTCGAAATTGCCAAGGCGATCAAGCAAAACGCCAAAGTCCTGATCATGGACGAACCCTCGGCTCCTCTGACCAGTGCAGAAGTCGAGAGCATGTTCAAGGTCTGTGAACTGCTGAAATCGCAAGGCGTATCCATCATCTACATTTCCCACCGCCTCGATGAAATTTTCCGCCTGTCCGACCGTATCGTGGTCCTGCGTGATGGCGAATACATCAAGACGCTGATCACCAAGGAATCGCATGTTGATGAACTGATCCGCCTCATGGTCGGCCGCGAACTGACTGAGACCTACCCAACCCGCGCGGCTTGTATTCGTCACGATGAAACCGTTCTCGAGCTGCAGAATGTGACCGGTAATGGTGACACCGATATCAGCTTCAAGCTGCACAAAGGTGAAGTCCTCGGCCTGGGTGGCCTGGTTGGCGCCGGTCGCACGGAGCTGGCCCAGATGATTTTTGGTGCAGTAGAGAAGACCTCTGGCAAGATCCTGTTCAAGGGCAAGGAAATCCACCCCAGAAGCCCACGCCAGGCGATCGATGCTGGCATCGCCCTCGTCCCCGAGGACAGAAAGCGTCATGGCGCCCTGTTGACTTTATCTGTCAAAAATAACATCAACATGGCCATCTACAATCGTATTTCCCAGTTGTCAGTCATTAATTCCAAAAAAGAACAGGATACAGCCAATTCCTATAAAACGAATTTGCTGATCAAGACACCGTCCGTCAACCAGCTGGTCAGAAATCTATCCGGTGGCAATCAGCAGAAGGTCATCCTCGGTAAATGGCTGGCCGCCAATTCCGAGCTGATCATCTTTGACGAACCCACCCGCGGGATCGACGTCGGTGCCAAATTTGAAATCTATTCGCTGATCAACAACCTGGTGGAACAAGGCAAGAGCATCCTGCTCATCTCTTCAGAAATGGAAGAACTGATGGGCATGTCAGACCGCATCATCGTCCTGGCCGAAGGAAAGATGACCGGTGAACTGAAGAAAGAATCCTTTGACCAGAACGCGATTATGCGATTGGCATCTGCCGTATAGGAGGTTATTCATGAAAAACAGTATCATGAACCAGATTCGTGACAAGGCGATTTGGCTGGTTCTCGTCGTCCTCTTCATTGCCTTTGCTGCGGCAAATGACAAATTCGTTTCCGCCAACAACTTGTTTACCATCGCCCGCCAAGTCTCGATGTTCGGCATCGCGGCCGTCGGCATGACCTTCGTTATCCTGATCGGCGGCATCGACCTGGCCACTGGTTCAATCATTACCCTGGTCAATGTCGTCGCTGCCTACCTGATGGTCAAGATGAACTTTTCGATCATCGCGGCGATCATCACCTCACTGATGCTGGCTACCATGATCGGTGCCCTGAACGGATTCATGGTTGCCAAGATCAAGATGCCTGCCATTATCGCCACCTTTGCCACCCAGATCATCTTTGAAGGCGCAGCCTACATCATGTCCGGCGGCACCCCGATCTACGGCTTTGACCCAGCTTTCAAACTCATTGGCCAAGGCTATGTCGGCCCGGTCCCGGTCCCCGTCATCATCATGGCCATCACGTTTGGCGTTGGCGCCTTCATCCTCAACAAAACCTACTTTGGCCGTTACTTCTACGCCGTTGGTGGCAACGAAGAAGCATCCCGCCTGTCTGGTATCAAAGTCAATTCCGTCAAGTTCATGATCTATGCCCTCTCCGGTTTCTTTGCCGGTCTGGCTGGTATCGTCATGCTCTCACGCACCAATTCCGCCCAGCCGACCGCAGGTAAAGGCTTTGAATTCGATGTCATCACCTGCGTCGTCCTCGGCGGCGTCTCGGTCAGCGGCGGTTTCGGAAAAATCTCCAACGTCATCGCCGGCACCCTGATCATCGGCATCCTGACCAACGGCATGGTTCTGATGAATGTCAGCACCTACATGCAGATGGTCGTCAAAGGCATCGTCCTGATCCTGGCCGTTGGTTTTGACAGCATCCAGAACAAATCAGGCCTGGCCAAGGCCTGATCTCAGACCAGCAATTGACGCCGGTTTGAACACAAAGGAAGTGAATCTATGAAATCCACCATGTCCCAGCAAGAGATGACCGGACCCCACACCATCCAGATCAAGGAAGTCCCTGTTCCACAAGTCAATCCCGGACAGGTCCTGGTGGCGATGAAACGGGTCGGAGTCTGTGGCAGCGATATCCATGTCTTCCATGGCCAGCACCCCTATGTCACGTACCCCCTGACCCAGGGCCATGAAGTATCTGGTGAGATTGTTGCACTTGGTGAAGGTGTGACCGGACTGGCCGTGGGCCAGAAGGTGACCATCGAGCCCCAGGTGACTTGTGGCCAGTGCCATCCCTGCCGCCATGGCAAATACAATCTCTGTGAGAACCTCAAGGTCATGGGCTTCCAGACGATCGGTGCCGCCAGCGAATATTTCGCCGTCGATGCACAAAAGATCACCCCGCTGCCCGACTCGATGACCTTCGAAGAGGGCGCCATGATCGAACCGCTGGCTGTCACTGTCCACGCTGTCAAACGCGTCGGCGATGTGGCCGGTAAAAAAGTGGCCGTCCTCGGTGCTGGCCCGATCGGCATCCTGCTGGTCCAGACCCTGAAAGCCTTTGGCGCCGCAGAGGTCCTGGTCACCGATGTATCCGACCTGCGCCTGCAGCTGGCCAAAGACTGCGGCGCGGACTATGTCTTCAACACCCGCGAGGCCGATTTTGGCAAGGTCGTGGTCGAAAGCTTCGGTCCCGACAAGGCTGACCTGATCTACGACTGTGCTGGCAACAACATCACCATGGGGCAGGCCATCCAGAACGCCAGAAAGGGCAGCATCATCGTCCTGGTCGCCGTTTTTGCCGGTATGGCAACTGTTGACCTGGCCAAGCTTAATGACTCGGAGATCGACCTGTACACCTCGATGATGTACCGCCATGACGACTACGTCGATGCCATCCGCATCGTCAGCGAAGGCAAAGTCAATCTCAAACCACTGGTCAGCAAACACTACCCGCTGGCCCAGTATCAGGACGCCTACGAATTCATCGACAAAAACCGCGAAACGACGATGAAAGTACTCATCGACATGGATCGATAACCAACGATAAGCTTAGGAGGACTTTATGGGAATTTTGGAAAAAATGAGACTCGATGGCAAGGTGTCCTTTGTCACAGGCGGTGCCCGCGGCATTGGCAAATCCATTGCCACCGCGCTTGCTGAAGCTGGCAGCCATGTCGTCATTGTCGACATGGATCTGGCAGAATCCGAGAAAACCGCTGCAGAAATCGCCCAGCTGGGCGTGGAAACCCTTGCGATCAAGACCGACGTCACCGACGAAGCCGATGTCAACCAGATGATCGAAACCATCCTGGAAAAATTCGGCAAAATCGACGTTGCGTTCTGCAACGCCGGTATCTGCATCAATGCTCCAGCTGACGAAATGACTTATGCCCAGTTCAAGAAAGTCATCGATGTCAACCTCAATGGCGTTTTCCTGACCTCGCAGGCTGCAGCCAAAGTCATGCTCAAGCAGGGCCGCGGCTCGATCATCAACACCGCGTCGATGTCCGGTCATATCGTCAATGTGCCCCAGCCCCAGTGCGCGTACAATGCCTCCAAGGCGGGCGTCATCATGCTGACCAAATCGATGGCTGTTGAATTCGCCAAGACCGGTGTCCGTGTCAACTCGATCAGCCCCGGCTACATCGGCACCGACCTCGTCCTGGAGTCGCCGAATCTCAAACCATTGATCGAGCAATGGAATGCCCTCTCACCGATTGGCCGTATGGGCCGCCCCGACGAGCTGCAGGCCATTGCGGTTTACCTGGCTGGCGACGCCAGTGATTTCACTACCGGATCCGACTTCGTCGTTGATGGCGCTTTCACCTGTTTTTAAGGGTCTGACTGTGCTATTCTCGGATCATCCCACACCGATTATCCGGGGATAGCGGGAATCCCCAGTTGCTGGTCTGGCAGTTGCTGATTCCCCTGGCCACGCGGAAGAAAGAAACCGGATTCACATGAATATCGCTGACATCAAAACAGACAATAGGAAACGGATCTATTTTTATCTTCGCGAGCAAGGTCAGGCGACCAAGCAGGAAATTGCCTACAATTTGCAACTCAGCCTGCCGACCGTGACGCAGAACTTGACCTATCTCAACGAACTGGGACTGATCAGCTGTGAAAACAAGGTGGTCAATCGAGCGGGCGGCAGGAATCCTGTCGCCTACTCGTACATTCCGGACGCCAGGGTGGCGATCGGCCTCGACATCACCCGTCATCACATCAAAAGCATTGCCATCGACTTGGATGGACAGATTATCAAATACGTCTATCGCCGCAAAGATTACCAGCGCGATGAGGACTATTTGAAAATATTGGCCGGTGAAGTCGAAAACATCATCGCCATGGCAGGCCTGCCACACGAGAAAATCCTCGGAGTCGGCATTGCAGTCCCTGGCCTGATCGACAGGACCGGAGAATTCGTCTACGACGGCCGCGTCATAGACAACAACGGCATGACCCGGGCCGAGTTCTCCCGGTACATCCCTTACAAAACCAAACTGATCCACGATTCTGCTGCCGCCGGCTATTCTGAGATCGTCCACTCACCGGACATCCACAACGCTTGCTATGTCAGCCTGGGCAGCAGCATCGGCGGATCCGTTTTCATCAATGACAAGGTCTATCTCGGTGACGGGTTGTTCAGCTGTGAATTCGGCCATCTGAATCTGGTTCCGAATGGCTTGCCATGCTACTGCGGCCAGAAAGGCTGCTTCGATCCTTATTGCAATGCAGAAGTCCTGTCCAGCCAGACCGGCGGCGACCTGTTCACCTTTTTTGACCGCCTGAACAATGGCGATGAAAATCTTAGAAAAACGTGGGACACCTATCTGTCAAACCTGGCCACACTGATCACGGAAATCCGGATGATGTTTGGCAGTTCGATCATCATCGGTGGCGACATCGGACCCTTCATCGACAAGTACCTGCCTCAACTCCAGGCCAAAATAGATATGAAAAGTCCCTTCAGTGAGAAATCAGCCAGCTTCCTCTATGCTTGCCGCAACAAGATGGAAGCGATCGCCTCTGGTGCTGCCCTTTATTTTGTCCAGGAATTCCTCGACACGGCACTGGAAGCAACCGAATAAAAGGTAAATGGTGAATAATCATGACAACTGAACTTGAAACGAAAATCCAGAAAATCCTGGACAGTCGCGATGATATGCCCTTGATCATCAAGTCGATTTTAAAAAAAGAGCAAGCCCTGGCTGCTTCTGAGGACATCGTGGACGTTGTCTATCTCAATCGCTCCTATGCCGACACAACGAAAAAGTCAGGTGTCCTGTCCGGAGCCACTCTGCTGGTTGCGACCAACTATGGCTTGATTGCCGTGGAAGAAGGGAAAGAAGACCTGCCGGTTGAGGCGGGCGGTTACCGGATCCGCCATATCCTGTACCCCATGATCAAATGCCTCGACTTCAACACGTGTCTCCTGATTGGCCATTTGAAAGTCTCAACTGGCCTGGTCAGCGAACCTGACCTGCAGGTGGAATTCAACACGGCCCATTTCTACAACGACTTTGCCTCCCTGGTCGAGACCATCCGGAGCAAAATGATCGAAGTCGCTTACAAACTGTGATCGCCTGAAAGGAGACGCCCCAGCATGGAAACCAATCAAAACCCCATTAGCCAGGCCATTATCGAGGGCCGGACTGCCATTGGCATCGAGCTTGGCTCGACCCGGATCAAGACTGTCCTGATCGGTCCGGATCATTTCCCTGTCGCTTCGGGCAGCTTTGACTGGGAGAACAGCCAGATCAATGGCATCTGGACCTATGATCTGGATGATGTCTGGCAGGGGGTTCAGGCCAGCTATGGCGACATGGCCCGGCGTGTACAAGCCGACTACGGCGTCGTCCTCGAGACGACGGGCGCGATCGGTTTTTCCGGCATGATGCATGGCTACATCACCCATGACAAGGATGGCAATCTGCTGGTGCCTTTCCGCACCTGGCGCAATAACATCACGGGCCAGGCCTCCGAAGCCTTGACGGATTTGTTCGATTATCCGATCCCACAGCGCTGGAGTGTCGCCCACCTGTACCAGTCCATCCTCAATGGTGAAAACCATGTCGGCCAGATCGACTACCTGACCACGCTGGCTGGCTATGTCCACTGGAAATTGACTGGTCGCCGCGTCATGGGCATCGGCGAAGCTTCCGGCATGTTCCCGATCGACCTGGCCACCCATTCGTTCAATACCAAGTTCGCTGACCAGTTCGATACCCTGGTCCAGGACAAAGGCTTTGCCTGGAAATTGCTCGACATCCTGCCGCAGGTCCTGGTTTCCGGTGACAACGCAGGCTACCTGACCGAGGAAGGCGCCCGGCTGCTCGACGTGACTGGAAACCTCAAGCCCGGCATCCCCTTCTGTGCGCCGGAAGGTGACGCAGGCACCGGCATGGTCGCCACCAACAGCGTCGCCGTCCGCACCGGCAATGTCTCGGCTGGCACGTCGGTCTTCGCGATGATCGTCCTGGAAAAGGATCTATCCAAGGCCTATCCGGAAATCGACCTGGTCACAACCCCGGATGGCAGCCTCGTCGCGATGGTCCACTCCAACAATTGCACATCGGACTACGATGCCTGGATCGGCCTGTTTGGCGAACTGACTCGTGAACTCGGCCTTGATATTCCCAAGCCGAAGCTCTACGACACGCTGCTCAACATGGCGCTCAAGGGCGACCCTGACTGCGGCGGCCTCCTGGCTTACGGCTATGTCTCCGGCGAACACATCACCCATTTCACCGAAGGCCGGCCCCTGGTCGTCCGTTCGGCCCAGAACAATTTCAACCTGGCCAATTTCATGCGCGTCCTGTTGTTCACCCCGTTTGGAGCCCTGCGCACCGGCCTGAACATCCTGTTTGAAAAAGAAGGTGTCGAGGTCGACGAAATCCGCGGCCACGGCGGTTTCTTCAAGACCCGCGAAGTTGGACAGAAGATCATGGCCGCCGCGACCACTGTGCCGATTTCCGTCATGGAAACAGCAGGGGAGGGTGGCGCCTGGGGCATCGCCCTGCTGGCCGACTATGCCATCAACCGCGAGTCTGGAGAGACTCTGCCAGACTTCCTGAATACGCGCGTCTTTGCCGGCAAGCTTGGCGCGCGGATCGAACCGGATCCAGCGGATCTGGCGGGCTACAATGAATTCTTTAAGCGCTATACCCAGGGCCTGGCCATCGAGCGGGCTGCCGTCGAGTATCTGCGCTGAGGGAGGTAAACCATGTTAGCTGCTGTCTTTAAAGGCAAACACCAGATTTCAGTTGAAGAGATTGCGGTCCGCCAGCCGGAACCAGATGAAATTGTCATCAAAGTCGCCGCCTGCGGCGTCTGCGGGACAGACCTGCACATCTACCATGGCGACAAGGGTGCGGCGGATTGCCCGCCCGGGACCGTCCTGGGCCATGAGTTCTCCGGCACAGTCACCCAGGTCGGCAGTGCCGTCACCAGCCTCAAAGTGGGAGACCGGGTCAGTGTCGATCCCAATGACTATTGTGGCGCCTGCTATTACTGCCGCAATGGCCAGGCACATTTCTGCGAGAACATGATCGGCATCGGTACGACCACCCATGGTGGTTTCGCCGAATACTGCACCTTCAAGGCCAAACAAGCCTACAAGATCCCGGACAGCCTGCCACTGGAGCTGGCCGCAATGGGCGAGCCCGTCGGCTGCTGCCTGCACGGCATCGACCTGTCCCGGATCAAAGCAGGCAGCACGGTTCTTGTGATTGGTGCCGGCACGATCGGCCTGATGATGCTCCAGCTGGCCAAACAGTCCGGCGCCGCCCGCGTCGTGGTGATCGAACCGATCGTGGAAAAACATGCCGCTGCCTATGCACTCGGTGCGACCCTCTGCATCAACCCCGGGGAAGCGGATCCTGCAGTCGTCATGGCCGGCAAAGGCTATCCGCCGGTCGATGTCAGCATCGAATGTGTCGGCCTCGGTGCCACGGTCCATGAAGCCATCCGTCTCTGTGGCAAAGGCGGCACCGTCATGATGTTCGGCCTGACCCCGCCCGACTGTGAAATCGCCCTCAAACCCTTCGATGTCTTCCGGCGCGAGCTGCACCTGACAGCCTCATTCATCAATCCCTACACCTTGCAGCGCTCCCTGAACCTGATCGAAAGCGGTGCGATCCAGATCGAACCGCTGTTTGGCCCCCGCGTCGCCTTGAAAGACATTGCCCAGGTGTTCGAGGACCCTGCCTACCGTAAACTGGGCAAGATCCTGATCATCCCGTGACTGTCTATCTGAAATTTTCTCTCGGAAAAGGAGCCTGAGCCATGATCCTCGCGATTGATCTGGGTACCACAGCCACCAAAGTCAGCTTTGTTTCACCTGAAATGGCTGTCCTGGCCAGTAGCCAGCGCCGGATCCAGACTTATACCGCGCCAGGCGGCATCTCTGAGCAGGAATCAGGCGACTGGCTGGAGGCGGTCCGTGCTTGTGTCGCGGACCTGCATGAGCAGCACCCAGCACTGGCCCAGTCTGTTGCAGCCATCGCGGTCACCGGCCATATGCTCGGCTGCCTGCCCGTCGATGCAGCCGGCCAGCCACTGTCGCGCCACCTGCTGCATGGCGATACTCGTTCGCGCAAACAAGCGGAAGCGATCGACCAGACCCTCGGTTCCGGCCAGCTCTACGCGCTGACAGGCAACCGCGCCGGCCCCTCGACCCTGGCGAAAATGCTCTGGTTTATGGAGGAACTGCCAGATGTGTACAGCCAGACGGCCAAATTCCTCCAGTCCAAAGACTATGTCACCGGTTGGCTTACCGGCTCATTTGATTCGACCGATTACTCCGATGCCTCGCATGCCTGCCTGATCAATGTCCACACGCTTTCCTATTTCGACGATGTTTATGCAGGACTTCGCCTGGACCGCTCGAAATTGCCAGAATTGCACCGCGGTACGGATCTGGTTGGACACCTTTGTCCGGCAACGGCAGCCATCCTTGGCCTGCCCGCTGGCATCCCGGTAGCAGCCGGTGCCGGCGACGGTGCGGGCTCCGCGATCGGTGCCGGTGCGGCCCGCGCCGGTGACCACTACGTCTGCCTCGGCACCACAGCCTGGACCGCCTGCATGTCGGAAAAGGCCGTCCTCGACCCAGCGATGCGCAATTTCAACATCGTCAGCGGTGACGGTCATGCCGTCGGTTCCTTTGGCACGATCCAGAATGCCGGCCGCGCCATCGACTGGGCCCAGGCCGCCTGCCAGGTTCCAGATCTGCGCCAGTTTGATTCCCTCGCAGCCTCCGTGGCCCCCGGCTCAGATGGCCTGATCTTCCTGCCTTACCTGGCTGGCGAACGGACGCCCCATTTCAATCCTGACGCTCGCGGAGCCTTTATCGGTCTGGCACCGGAACACCAGACCGCCCACCTCCTGCGCGCCGTCCTCGAAGGCATCTCCCTGGCCCTGCGCGACACCGTCACGATGCACCGCGACGACGGCCTGGTGATCAGTCACATGCACCTGATCGGTGGTGGCGGTAAAAGCAGCCTCTGGCGCCAGATCCTGTCGGATGTCTTGGACGTACCCGTCAGCCGGCTGAAAAGCCCCAGCGAACACGCCACCACGGTCGGCGCGGCAATCATCGCCGGCACCGCCATCGGCCATTTCTCCAACTTGTCTGATGGAACCGCCAAACTGGCACTCCTTGACACCATCCATCCGGATCCGTCTGCCGCCCAGCGCTACAACCGGCTGCATGAGATTTTCCAATCCATCTACACCGCACTGGTCCCCGCCTATGACAAACTCGCCCATTACCGCACAGACTTCGGCTGCTGATCCGATCAGCTGCGCTGTTTGACCATCCAGCACGATAGGCTGCACGGAATACCTCCTCATTCCGCGCAGTCTGCCTGCTGGATTCTTTGTGATTTGAAAAGGATTGAACACATGCTCGAAGCAGTCATCTTTGACATGGATGGCGTCATCATCGACTCGGAAGACAGTTTCCTGCGCTCCAAGCAGCAGCTGCTGCGAGAACTCGGAGTCGAAGTCGACGTCAGCTACCACTACGCCTTTTTTGGCACCACCTCCATCTACACTTGGACGACCCTGAAAGAAACCTTCGGTCTGGATTTGCCTGTAGACCAGTTGATCGAGCGGGCCAATACCCTGCGCGAGACAATCCTGCGCGAAGAAGGCATGAAGCCGATCCCCGGTGTCCTCGACCTGATCCGCCATCTCCACGCCAGTGGCATCCGCCTGGCCGTCGCCTCCTCCTCACCCATGGCCGACATTCTCCATACCGTCTCCAGCTTCCAGGTCAAGAACTGCTTTGCAACCTTCGCCAGCGGCGGGGAATGCCAGAACGGCAAGCCTTTTCCCGACGTCTTCCTGTTGGCTGCCGAACGCCTCGGTGTCGATCCGGCCGCCTGCCTCGTGATCGAAGATTCCCGCAATGGCCTCCTGGCCGCCAAAGCCGCCGGCATGACTTGCATCGCCTTCGCCAATCCCGACTACGTCGCACAAGACTTGAAGGAAGCTGACCGTGTCGTGACCGGCTTTGCCGGTCTGACCGTGTCAGATTGCCGCCAGCTGATGGCAGCTGATTGAGTGAGTCCGCATGCCGCGCCATCCAGGTGCAACATCCGCGCGTGGCTGGGCGAAGCCAGTCGCACCCGGCCGCGTCGGGAATTGTGGCCAGAGACTGGCGGTGACGGGTGGTGACTTGACGGTAGCGTGCTACCTCTCACCAAGTCTGGTCCTGAAAGTGGAATTTTCCATATCCCCCCGCGCCCCCGTCCCCGGCCTGCCGGCCGCGGCCGGTTCCGCTCACCCGCCGCGCCCCGATCCCGTCCCCGGCCATCCGGCCGTGTCCGGTCTCGCCGCCCGGCTCCACAGTTGAAAAATTTCTCATTGCAGGACCCGCGCAGATCAGCTACAATGACAACCAGCACAAGATGTTGTGCTGGTTTGCTATTTAATAACTACATCTTGTAAGCGCATCGGTCCAGGGAAGCAGGGTGGAAATCCCGCGCGGTCCCGCCGCCGTCATGAGTTTGCTGCTGGCTGATGCCACTGGGGGATGGACCCTGGGAAGGCGCCGGTAGCGTGTGCTCTGTAGCCGGAAGACCTGCCGATTGTGACATTCGCGCCACGGAGCATGGCAGCAGGCGAAACCAGATGCAAAGGCAGCATGGCCGGTTGCATTGAGTTTTCCTTCGCCCCACCATCCTCCGAGAGCAGACATCCGGAGGATTTTTCATGCCAGTCACCACATCTGCCCCGGTCCTGACCCAGATCCAGAAACGCGACGGTTCCCTTGTGGCTTTTGATGCGCTGAAAATCCTCGAGGCCATCCGCAAGGCCAGCGAAGCGACGGTCGACCAGGCGATTCCGGCCGGCGACCTGTCGACCATCACCCGCCGGGTGCTGGCCAGAATCCCGGCGGCAACGACTCCGACTGTCGAAGCCATCCAGGACCTGGTTGAGGAAACTTTGGTCGATTTTGGCTATTTCAAGGTCGCCAAGGCGTATGTCCTGTACCGGGCTGAACATGCCAAGATCCGCCAGAGCAAGGAAGACCTGATGGCGATCTACCAGGAGCTGACCTTCAGTGATGCCCGCGATGCCGATCTCAAACGTGAAAATGCCAACATCGATGCCAATACCTCGATGGGCACCATGCTCAAGTACGGCTCCGAAGGGTCCAATTATTTCGTCAACAATTACATCCTGCCCAAGGACATGGCCGGCGCCCACATTCATGGCGACATCCATATCCACGACAAGGATTTCTACATGCTGACCGAAACATGCTGCCAGATCGATCTCGAAAAGCTGTTCAAAGGCGGCTTTTCCACCGGGCACGGTTATCTGCGCCAGCCCAACAGCATCCAGAGCTATTCTGCCCTTGCCTGCATCGCCATCCAGGCCAACCAGAACGAGATGCATGGCGGCCAGTCGGTGCCCAATTTCGATTACTATATGGCTCCCGGTGTGGCCAAAACGTATGCCAAGGAATACGAGACTGCGCTAGCCCTCTTTTGTGAAGCCGCTGGCTGCAGCGCCGATGACGCCCGTGCCAGCAAGTTTGCCGAAAAGACGGCCTGGCAGCGCACCGACCGCCAGACCTACCAGGCCATGGAGGCTCTGATCCACAACCTCAACACGATGAATTCCCGCGCCGGTGCCCAGGTCCCGTTCAGCTCCCTCAATTATGGCACCGACACCTCGCGCGAAGGCAGAATGGTGACCGCCAATCTCCTCAAAGCGACCCTGGCTGGCCTCGGCAATGGCGAAACGCCGATTTTCCCGGTCCAGATTTTCAAGGTCAAAGAGGGTGTCAACTACAACCCCGGCGATCCGAACTATGACCTGTTCCAGCTGGCCCTCGAGACCTCGGCCAAGCGCTTGTTTCCTAATTTCAGTTTCCTCGATGCCCCGTTCAACCTCCAGTATTACAGGGAAGGTGACTGCAACACCGAGGTTGCCTATATGGGCTGCCGCACCCGTGTCATCGGCAATACCCACGATCGTGAACGAGAAATCACCAGCGGCCGTGGCAATCTCAGTTTCACATCGATCAATTTGCCGCGTCTTGGGCTTCTGGCCAACCGGAGCATTGAGCGGTTTTTTGACCTGCTCGACGAGCGGGTCGATCTGGTCTTCCGCCAGCTCGAGCACCGGCTGCAGATCCAGAGCCGCAAGAAGTGCTACAACTACCCCTTCCTGATGGGCCAGGGGGTCTGGATCGATTCCGAAAAGCTGGGCTGGAACGACTCGATCGGAGAGGTCCTAAAACATGGCACACTCAGCCTCGGCTTCATCGGCCTGGCCGAGACTTTGGTTGCCCTGACGGGTGAGCACCATGCCGAAAGTGTCGAAAGCCAGGCCTTGGGCCTTCGGATCGTCTCCCACCTGAGGAAGCGGACCGACGATCAGTCCGCCCGCACCGGCCTCAACTTCACCCTGATCGCGACCCCGGCCGAAGGACTGTCCGGCCGCTTTGTCCGGATCGACCGCAAGCAGTTTGGTACCATCCCGGGCATCACCGACCGCGACTACTACACCAATTCCTTCCACGTGCCGGTCTATCACACCATTACGGCCTTCCGTAAAATCGCTCTCGAAGCGCCTTACCATGCGCTGACCAATGCCGGCCACATCAGCTATGTCGAAATGGACGGCGACCTGTCGAAAAACCTCAAGGCTTTCGAATCCGTGATCCGCTACATGAAAGAGCAGGGGATCGGCTATGGCTCCGTCAACCATCCGGTTGACCGCGACCCGGCTTGCGGCTATACCGGCATCATTGATTCCGAGTGCCCCCGCTGCGGCCGGACCGAAGACACCGGCAGCCGCTTCGAACGGATCCGGCGCATCACCGGCTACCTGGTCGGCACCACTGACCGCTTCAACAATGCCAAGCAGGCGGAGGAAAAAGACCGTGTCAAACACCACATCGCCCCTGCGCATTCATTCGAGTGTTGCTGAGTCCGTCGTTGACGGACCGGGGATTCGCACCGTGATCTTCACCCAGGGCTGTCCCCACCAGTGCCCTGGGTGCCACAATCCCCAGACTCATGACTTTTCCGGCGGCTACCTCGTCGATCCAGAAGAAATCATCCAGGCAACCCTGGCCAATCCACTCCTGACCGGCGTCACCTTTTCCGGCGGCGAGCCCTTTTGCCAGCCCGCCCCACTCGCGGACCTCGCCCGAGCCGTTCATGCGGCCGGGCTTGACGTCGTCGCCTATTCGGGCTATACGCTGGAACAGCTGGTGGCGATGGCCAGGGAAGACACAGCCATTGCCGACTTGCTCGGCCAGGTTGACCTTCTGATCGATGGCCCCTTCATACTCGCTGAACGCGATCTGACGCTTCCGTTCCGCGGCAGCCGTAACCAGCGCGTCCTCAGCCAGGGTGAAATACGTCAGGTTTTGTTCTGATTTTGCGAACCTTTCTCGTTAAGTTCAATTTCATGAGCTCGATTATCTAGGCAGAAGCCCAAGATTCTGATAGAATTCCCTAACCTCGTAGCTGCAAACTTGCGGATTACGAGAACTTGCCAGCTTAGAGCAAAAAGAACAGAGCCCAGACCAGAAAGGATTTGACCATGGAACAGATACTTGGCCAAATGGCCGGACTCCAGCTCCTCAATCATTTTTTCATCACCTTGCTGATCATCATCCCGATGGTTCTCATCGCCCGGACAGTCGTAGCCGGGACCCGCTATTCTCCGATCCTGATCATTGTGATTTTTGGTCTGCTGATGGGACTCGTCCTGGTCAAGACCGGCACGACGACGCCAGGCCTGCCGGAATTCCCGATTGTCGGCCTGATGAGCAAGGTGACCATCATTGCATTGATCGCTTCTTTTTTCGTCGGTGGCCAGGAATTGTTCAAGATCCTGTCCGGAAAGTCCTTTGACATCGAAGACATCATCAAACCGTCCGATGAAGAGATGGTTCTGGGTACCAAACGGACTCAGCTCGTTTTCATCGTCCGGGCCTTTTTCATCCTGATCGGCCTGGAAAGTACCAAACGGCTGATCCAGGGTTACCCGGCAGATGACATCCTCGGATCGTTTTATCCCCTGATTGCCTATCTCGGCCTGGTCGGGTCCGTCATCCTGATCGACTACAAGGCCATCATCCTGGACAAGCGCCGCTACATCGGCAAAGGCCTGGCAGAATTGGCCGGTATCCTGGTGATCCTGCTGCTCTCACAAGTGATATCCACCTGGATCAAGCCCCTGATCGGCCTGCCACAGATCTTTTTCGCCATGATCCTGTCCGCTGCCCTGGGCATGATGTTCACCAACTGGAAATTCGGTCCGACCCTGCGTGCCTTGCTGTTTGCCGGGATCCCCGTCGTCCTGGCGGCCAACTTTATTGTAGGAGGTTCACAGTTTCTCGAAGCCTTCCAGCTGACCGAAATGTACTCGGTCATTGGCTACGGCTTTTTCGGCCAGATCTTCTGGATGTTCGGCGGACTGGCCCTGCTGATTTTCCTCGGCAAGGCCAATCATGTGCGCAATCTGGCACCGGGCATGGCTGGCGCCCTGTCGCACTCTGGTTTGACGGGTGCCTGTACCGCCGGCGATTTAGGCCATGAAGCTGCTGCCAGAGCCCCGATCATGATCAACGTACCTTTCTTCGGCCATGTTTTTGTCTTCTCGATCCTGGCTGCCAGTGCAGGTTCAGGCCAGCTGATGACTGGCTGGGCAGGCGCTGTAGGGCTGGTGGGAATCGTCTTGACGGTCCTGTCCCTGGCCCGCCTGAAAAAAGCCAATGGTGATGATGCCCTGGAGGTCAAGGGCCTGATGCTGTTTGCCTTCGGCTGGCAGTTGACCGCCGTTTTTGGCAGCTTCCTGCTGATGCACTTTTCCGGGGCCCCGATTTCATCGGCGGCCATGGCCACTTCATCAGCCCTGTCCCATTTCGGCCATGTTTGCAGCGACCCAGGGCGGCATGTTCGGCGACCAGGCTGCCGGCCTGATTCCATTCATCTTTGCCATGCCCTTCCTGGTCCATCCCGCTGTCTTTGGCATGTTCGGCCGGGCAGCCACGAACGAGGGCCGCATGCCCAGCAAAACAACCCTTGTCTTTGCCATTATCGGCACCCTGGGTGTCATTGGTTCCCTGTTCATCCTGCCCCTGCTGTAAAACTGATCCAGCAGCACGAACTATCTGAAACCCCGGGCGTTGCAGCAAGCAATTCCCGGGGTTTTGCTTACAGGCCCAGGACATCCTGCAGGTAGCGCCGGGAAACCATGGCTGATTTATAGTTGCAGACCGGTTGCTTGTCCAGTTCGACACAGAGGTAGCCATCATAGCCGTGAGCTTGCAAGGTGCGATGGACACCAGCAAAATCGATCGTCCCATCGCCCAGCGGACAGAAACTCGCCATGGGATTTTCTGCCAGGATGACCGGATCCGGTCTGACATCTTTGAGGTGGACATAGCCGATCCGGTCGGCATAGCGTTCGAAAGCCTGGACGGCGTCCATGCCGGCGATGGTTGTATGCGCGGTGTCGAGGCAGAGTTTGACCCGCTCAGGACGGGTATGGGCCAGGAAATGGTCGATCTGCTCTTCTGTGAAAACGGCGGTGTTGGCATGCGGGTGGAAACAGGCAGTCAGTCCATTTTCCAGGCAGAGACGGCCGATCCGATCTGACAGCTGGGCATAGGCCTCAATCTGGGCCAGATCAGTTGGTCTGAGGTTGGGCTGGTCTTTCCACATCACGGCTTGCAGATTCAGGTACTTGGCACCGATCTGCTTCATGAAATCGACATAGATCCGGGCATTTTCAAAGTCGGCTTCCGGATCGTCGGAAAAATGCAGGTAAAGATTGCAAAATTCAAGGTTGTACTGGGCCAGCAATTGATTGATTTCCTCTGCGTTGAAATCGAAATATTTGGCGACAAAGGCGAAGTTTTCAACTGCCTGGTAGCCCAAGTCATGGACTTCTTTGAGAAATTGTTCAAATTCCCATTTATGATTGTCCTGGTGATTGATCAGCCAGGTCCAGCCTGTGTATGCGATTTTCATAATGACCTCCCAATTGTTCAATTTTATCAGTCGAGGATTCCGTGGACATTGGACTGCTGCATCGGTTTCGTGCGGGAATAGCGGGTTGTGATCGGGATCGATGCATCGAGAACGGCGCTTTTCTCCAGGCTGGTCATGACTTCCAGCACATGGAGGAGCTGGGTGCTGTGAGCACGACAATCCCGCTGGCTGGACATGGCTTTGGCCATGTCCGCCAGGCCCAGGCCGCGGCTGTTTTCCCGGTAGTCATAAAGCAGTGGCATCTCCCTGAAATCACCGTCTTCCGGCCGCAGCAAATAAACCGGCCCTCCAAATGTGTTGGGGTCCGGCACGATCAGGGTGCCCTCTGAACCATAGACTTCGAACCGGGCTTGCTGCTTATAGTAGACATCAAAGGTGGCAAACAAGGTACCAATCGCACCACTCTCGAAATGGAGGATCCCCGTTGTATAGGTAGGGACTTCGACATCGATGACTTGACCCTTCTTCGGCTCGCTGGTGATGGTGCGTTGTGAGAACGATGCTTTCGCTGCGCTGGTGACCTTGTTCACGCCTCCCAGGAGATTGACCAGTGCCGTGATGTAGTAAGGACCCATGTCCATCATCGGTCCGCCACCCTTCTGGTAGTAGAAGTCTGGTGCCGGATGCCACGATTCATGGCCTCGACAGATCATGAACGCAGCAGCCCCGACCGGTTGGCCGATGTAGCCATCATCGATCAACCGGCGACAGGTCTGGATGCCTGCACCGAGGAATGTATCTGGTGCGCCACCCAGCAGCAACTGTCTTTGGGCAGCGAGGGCGACCAGTTCCTGGCCTTCATCAAACGTGACACCCAGAGGTTTTTCCGTGTAGACATGCTTTCCAGCTTCGAGGGCTGCCTTGATCACCGTGTAATGCTCGCTGGGCCGGGTCAAGTTGAGAACGATGTCTACTTCCTGGTCAGAAATTGCGTCCTCAAAAGAGTTGTAGAGCTTAGGGATGCCGTATTTTTGCTGCGCCTGTTCGGCCCTGCTCCGATCCAGATCGGTGACACCCAGGATTTCGATTTCCCGGAAAACCTGGGAGATGTTGTCCAGATAGATCGAACTGATCGCGCCAGTTCCTATCATTGCGACTTTGACGGTTGCCATGTGTTGCTCCTTCATCAGTTGTGGTCAGAGTTTCCCCGGCGACCGGATCCATTCCGACCCATTTGAAGAGTAGCATGGGCCAAGGCAGATGTTTTGACTGAAGATGTGCTACAATAGACAAAAATTGCTGATAATTCGAGGATGGATCAAAGCAAATGATGCCTTTTTATGAAAAGCAGACAGACAGCTTGCGACTGGCACTGGTGGAAAACCTGACCTTTCCACTGCATCTTCACACTCAGCTGGAAATCCTGCTGGTGACCAGCGGCACACTGGATGTCACAGTCGATCATCAAATGAAAACGCTGGGACAAAATGAGTGCGCAGTCATTTTCCCGAACCAGATCCACAGCTTTGAAACGGGTGCCAGCGGATCAACTGGCATCCTCATGATCTGTAATTTGAATTTCACGGGTGATTTTTACAGCAGCCTGACCAAGTATCATCCCCAGAATCCGTTTATCATGGCCAACCAGCTCCACCGTGATATTCCGTATGCGTTTCACGGCCTGCTGGATGAATTCAGGGAAGATCAGAACGCCACCGTTTTCCAGTCATTTATCCAGATCATTCTGTCACGACTGGTTCCTGTCTGTGTGCTCGAAAAGAATGATGTGGCCGAGGCCCTCGGCCTGACCAGCCAGATCGCCCAGACGATCGCCGATTCTTTCACCGAGGCCGTATCACTAGACTGGCTCGCCAAACGTCTCGGTATCAGCAAATACCATTTGTCACACCTGTTTGCCAAAGTCATGGGGACTGATTTCCGCGATTATGTCAACAGTTTCCGGATCGATTATGCCCTGCAGCTGATTCGAAGCACCGAAAAATCCATGAATGAAATTGCCTTCACCACTGGATTTGAGTCTCAGCGCTCCTTCAACCGTGTCTTTCGCAAAAAATTTGGTGTTCCACCGATCCATTTTCGACGCGTGACCAAGCCAGAGATATAAAATCTGCCTGTTGACTAAGAAAAGCGTCCAACCTCACACCCGCTCTGCCAGCGCCGCCAGCGGATCGGGATGGTCGATGTACCAGCGGATCATGCGTCCGGCGATGCTCGTCGTGTCCGGAATTTCCGGCAGGTCGTCTCGCCGGTACCAGCCGGCTGATTCGATTTCAACACCGTCGACCTGGATCTCCCCACTCTCATAGGCACCGAAAAGGCCGATCATCAGGGAATCAGGAAAGGGCCAGGGCTGGCTGGCGAAATAGCGGATCGAGCCGATTTTGATTCCGACCTCCTCAAGGACCTCACGTCGGGCGGTGTCTTCAAAGGTTTCACCGGGCTCCATGAATCCGGCCACCACACTGTGAAGATTGGACCGGAAATTCTTGTTATGGGCCAGCAGGATCTGGTCATCCTTGATGATCGCGATGATGATCGCTGGCGAGATGCGTGGGAAAATCAGGTTGCCGCAGGCATCGCAAATTTTGGCCCGCTCATCGTCTTTCATCCGGGTCGGCGCGCCACAGCGACCGCAAAAACGACTCTGGCTATCCCAATGCAGGATCTGGGAGGCCCGGCCTGCCAGCATGAAGAGATCATAGGGGAAATCTTTGCCCAGGGCGCGCAGGTGGCTGAAGGCGTGCCCTGCTGGCGCCTCTGCACCACCGGGAATGGCAATGCAGTAGTAATCCTCACCCCGGTATTCGCCCAGGTAAAGATGGCCTTGCGGGCTGTCCGTAAAAAAGGAAAGCACCGACAGGCCTGGTATTTCTGGTCCAGCATCTGTCGTTCGTGTCAGCAATAACATGTCGCTGAAAACCAGCCAGCGCTCGGGGCGATCCCCTGGATTTTCCGGCGCCAGGCCTGGTTTGTATTGGTCGTAGAAACTCGGTCGGTGCATCAAACTGTTTGTGCCTCCAGCGGTCCATATCAATGCAAGCATACACTTTTTTTCGTGCGCTGTAGAGTAGGGACATTGAACGCTTGACAGCGGCTTCTCTCTGGCATATATTTTAACTAAGTTCAAATTCAAACATTGTTAAAAACTGGTGAAGAGGCTGTACGATGACCCTGAGCAAAAAAGAGCGGACCTTGCAGGAGATCCTCCGGGCGGCCAAGGCGATTGTCCATGCCGATGGCCATGAATCGGTCACCGTGCGACACCTGGCCGAAAAGACAGGCCTGGCATACACCGGCCTGTATTACTATTTCAAAGATTTGAATGCGTTGTTGTGGACCCTGCGCCTGGAGATGATCGAGGACATGATGGCAGAACTCTCTGCCGTGGATCTGACACAGGAGGACCCGGTGGAGGAGCTGCTGGCTGGGTTTTTCAGCTATACCGCTTATTATTTCCAGCATCCCACGGTTTTCCGGTTTTTTTATTTCTGCCAGTTTGTCCAGCCGGAGGGCGATGTCCGCTATCTGAAACTGCAAGCGCGGATGGGTGAGATCTGGCAGCAGTCATTTGCCCGGCTGGTTCAGTCAGGCCAAGTCCTGCCTGCGGAGATCGATTTTTTGGCCAGGACGATCATCTATGCTCTGCAGGGCATGATCACCTTGAGTTTTTCTGCCAATGGACTCATGACCCAGGAAACCGTCCAGTCCGAGTTGGAGCGGCTGGTTCGATATCTCATCCGGAATGAGCAGCAAATACCTGAAGGAGGTCGCTAACATGGATCGGATCATGGAAACGAATTTTCTACCACTGTACCGCGTGGCCTGGTATCTGGCAATCACCATGCTCATCATCATCCCGCTGCAGATTGTGGCCTATGTGGTTGCACCACCACCAGACACGGTGCTCGGACTTTTTGAACGCTACCAGGCCAATCCCTTTCTCGGACTCCTAAGTCTGGATTTTCTCTATCTGTTCAACAACCTGATTATCGTGGTGATCTATCTGGCGCTTTTTGTCATGCTCTACCGCGAAAAACCGGTGACCGTCCTGCTGGCCATGATTTTCGGCCTGATTGGCATCGCCTGCTACTATCCATCCAATCCAGCTTTTGAGATGCTGACGTTGAGCAGCCACTATTTCGAAGCTCAACCTGAGCAGCAAAGCCTCTATCTGGCTGCTGGTGAAGCCCTGATGGCAGGTTACACCGGCACGACTTTCGATGTCTATTATGTCCTGAGCACGATCTGCCTGCTGCTGTTCAGCTTTGCCCTGGTCAAAAGCCCCCAGTTCAAGAAAGCTACTGGCTACTGGGGCCTGTCCTCGGGATTTTTCATGCTCATTCCATCCTCGGCCGGAACTGTGGGTATGGTCTTTTCCCTGCTCTCACTGATCCCATGGATTGTCTTTGTCGTCTTGCTGGCAATCCGCTTCCGTCAGCTCACCCAGTCCTTGATGTTATACTCGATCGACTCGAGCCGGATACGGCCATAACAGTAGTCGCCTTCAGGCAATTGCCAATGGGCCTCGCCTGTGGATGCGAGCCGGATGCCACCATAATCCTGGTAGTCACTGACCGGTGTCGACCAGGGGGCGCTCTGGTAATCCTGCCCCGAGACCGTCAGATAGCGGTCGTTTGAGATGAAATTGACCAGCTCGTGCTGGTCGTTGAACACCAACTCGGCGCTGATTGTGATGCCCTGGTGCGTGAAAATAGCCCGCACCCGGTCTTCGTCAACCGGTTCCCAAGTGATCCGGGGATCAATCAGGGTGGCCGGAGCGATCAGGCACATGTCATTCAGGACTGTGACGGTTTCAGCTTTGTTCATCAATTCACCGCGGGCATCGGCGACGGTCACCAGACCCGCGAGCCGGATCTGCATCGTCGCGGCAGCATCCTTGTAGACATGGAGGCCTATGACCGGCAGCCCGGACATGCTCAGGGACATGAAATAGAAACGCCGGGAGGTATCCACGACAGTGTATTGCTCGGCACGGAAGGGGACGAAGCCTTTGTCCGGGGCAGTCTTGAACTCACCTGAGCAGACCATGCGAAAGCTTCTGACCTTGGGTTTGCCGACGACCCCGACCGTGCGCAGATATGCCTGGACTTGCTCCGGCAGGTGTAGAAGATCTGCTTCGGTCAGAAGCTCGTCCGGATCGGTTTCGGGGCTGAGCATGGCAAGCGCCGACGCAACTTCCTGCCGAAAGGACCATCGCAAGTGCTGGGACCGCTGGTACAAGACGATGATTGCGATGATAAGAACGAGGAGAATGATCCAAGGGGTGAATTTTGCCATGATGATACCCATGCTTTCCGTCTGATGACAATCATTTCAAAAGCGCTTAGAAGGGTCTTTGCCCCGAAAGCCAGCCCAGCTTTTCCCAATGTGCCCGGTCCAACGGATTCCAGTCGTTTTTCTTCTGCATGTCGCGCATCAGTGCGAAAAAGAAACTGCGGAAGACTGGATTTGGCAAACGCCGGGGTGACCGGGCCGCCCGGACAATCCGGGTCGCGAGGGTTTGCACCTGCTTGGCAATTTTATCCTGGTTTCTGGCAGTGATATCGTCCCATTTCATTGCTGCAACAGGAAATTTGAACATAAACACGTTTTGGACACCCCAGAAAACCAAGCTGTTCTTCATCGTTTTTGTCGCATGGCCCAGACCGGCTCCGGCTGATGTCGTAACTGTCAGGCCGATTTTCTGGAACATCGCTGGATGTGGACGATGGCTCATCCACAGGAAGCAGAGATGATCAATCAGGGCTTTCATCGCACCCGACACATCCAGGCCATAGACCGGCGAGGCCAGGATGATCAAATCCGCCGCAACCATTGCTTCCACGATCGGACGGGTGTGCGAAACATGAGGGCAAGTTTCCTCGCCGTTGCAGATACAGGAAAAACAGCCGCTGCAGAAATATGGCAGATCCCCGGGCAGGCTGAATTCGGTCACTTCAGCAGGTTCCAGTAGCTGGATCTGCTGGAGGATTTCCTGGGTACAATGCCAGGTGCTGCCATGGCGCAGATTGCCATGGAAAACAACTATGTTCATCAGATGCTCCTTTCCCAGTCAGTCAGGATGCCTGGTCAGATGTTGCTCTCAGCAGCCGGACCAGGAAATAGGCAGCAAAGACCGCCAGGACAAGAAAGGTTGCTGCCTTGGTCACCAAAACGGGTGGTGGCAGCACGATACCGGCCTGGGCCTGGAAGAGTGTCTGGACGGGCAGCATGATACCGATGATGGTGCAAAGCATCAGCAGCTGGGCCAGGATGATATAGCCAAGTGTGGAACGACGTTTCAGCAGCCAGGCAGTCAGCAGGGCGGCCGGACCAATGATCCCCATGTCGAGGACATAGGTGATTTCCGTCGTGTAGTTTTCGATCAAGGCCAGGGAGCGGCCAGCCGCATGGGCCGCCAGGATATCCGGCAGCCAGGCACCGATCAGGGCCAGCCCGGAAAGAACCAGGAAAGTGAAGAAGCCCCGGTATGGCAGCCGGCTGCGCCCGCCTGATGTGATGCTGGCTGATAGCGGACGGCTGGCCATCTGGCTGGTCAGCCAGATGAAAGCAAACAAGCTGGCAGAAAAAAGGGCGATGTAGGCCAGGTGCAGCCGGTTGAAGGTCACGCCGAAAGCCAGACTGGCCGAATAGTACAAGGTGACAGCAAGGACGGCATCCAACAGCAGATGCCGGCGCAGCGACAGGCGGCGGACTGCCAGTCCCAGGGCGACAGCCAGCAACGGACAGACAAGGAACAGGACTACGAGGTCTGTGCCGCGGAAAATCGGCGCTTTGAAAGCAGAATCCCAGGCATACAACCCGTTCCCGGCTAATTCCACAGAATCGCCGTAAGGGTTCAGGACTGTGATGGACGAACCGCGGCTCGGATCGAACAAGCCGCTGGCAGCGACGAATCCGGTGAGGAAGAGAACCAGACTGATGAGAACAAGCATGGGTTTTGTCACGTTCATGTCAACCTCAATGCAGGCGATGTCAGGGGCTCGTCGTGAGCGCGTCTTCGATTGCTTTTAAAATGACTTTGCTGCTGTAGGTCGCACCGGCGATCACATCGACAGCCAGGGATTGCTGCTCCACCACCTCCTGGAGGATGGCTTCGGCCGGCTTGCCCTGTCCATTGTTATGTTCGATAAGATCAATCTTCTGGATGCCGCTATCCGCGAGGGTGACCCGGACCCGCGCCGAAACCGGAACGGTCCGGAATTCACCGTCGTAAACGCCGGCGCTGAGTTGCGAAACATCTACATCGGTGATTGTAATTGCGGCCAGGGTGGCCAAATCCCGTTCCAGGCTGGATTTCACCTTCAAAACACCGATAGCGATCAACAGGATCAGGAGGACAAGAAAAGCCAGGAGAAGCCTTCGTTTACGAACTTTCACACCATCACCTCAAATCAAAAAGAAAACCACCGGAGACAGGTAAATGTAAAAGTATAAGCACATTTATGTAACAAATGACGCTTATTTAGATCGTTGCTATTATTGCACGAGGGTGAAAAACCGTCAATCAATCAGCGCCACGCCCCCGGTGCGGGAAAAATCAATCATGCAACAAAAAAACCGCCAGCGCTTACAGCGTCAGCGGTTTTCTTTTGGCTGCCGGACTAGGATTCGAACCCAGACAGACTGAGTCAGAGTCAGTAGTGCTACCCTTACACCATCCGGCAACGGGTACTCCAGCTCGTGTCGAGCCACTCAGCAGAAAAAAATATACCACAGACCCCGGGGGGATGCAAGCCTTTGGACATCGGATTTGACGCTTTTTACCGGGAAGGCTACAGTGGAATCAGACATGGATCGGTGGGGGGGTGAAAGACCATGAAAAAACCAGACCGAAATTCAGCCATGCGATTGCACGGATTGACGTGTCAGCGGATGCCTGGGGCCCTGCTTATTGTGTGTGCGCTCGTCCTGGTAGGATTTCTGGCCTTTACGGGTTGCGCCAGTCCGGTTCTGGCACAGTCAGCCTTGCAGCCGACGCAGACCGAGCTTTCTGATGTAGCATCCCAGCCCTTTTCCAGCTGGTCTGAGCCTGGCCCCCTGTCTGCAGCCGGCTGGCCATCTGTGGACCAGATCAAGGCCAAGGCTTTTGTTGTGATCGACCGGACATCCAGTACGGTCTTGCTAGGTCTGAATGAGTCGTCCATCCAGTATCCGGCCAGCACGACAAAAATCATGACCGCGCTGATCGCCCTGGACAATCTACCACTGGACCAGCAGCTGACGGTCAGCGCGACGGCGCTGGACTTGCCCTCCGATGCAGCCCGGGCTGGACTGGTCGAGGGTGAAGTCATCAGCGTGCGCGATACGTTGGCAGCCTTGATGCTGCGTTCCGGTAACGAAGCAGCGAACATGATCGCTGAGGCTGTCAGTGGCAGTCAGCAGTTGTTTGCAGCCAGGATGAACCATCAGGCGCGACTTCTGGGTTTGCAGCAGACTCATTTCGAAAACGCCCATGGACTGCATGACCGGGAGCACCAGACCACGGCGCTGGAGATCGCACAGCTTGCAGCCATCGCCATGGAACATCCGGCTTTCCGCAACCTGGTCAGCACTCCAGTTTATGCCCTGCCGGCGACCAACAAGCACCCCTACAACGGCTGGAATATCCTGACCAACACGAATCTGCGGCTGCTTCTGGAGGAAACAGCAAACTACCAGTCAGATTTGCTGCAGAGCATCACGGGGATCAAGACGGGCACGACAGCCGCAGCCGGACAATGCCTGGTCTCGTCGGCGATCACGGTGGAAGGCCAGGAGCTGATCGCTGTGCTCCTGGGCGTCCAGGGCAACGATCCGGAAGGTAACCTCGTCGTCTACAGCCGTGCCCTGCTGGAGGCTGGCGCACAAAAAGCCAGCCTGCTCGGTCTGGCGCCGGCTGTTCCGGCCCAAGGTCAGCCCGCCAGCCCGTACGAGGAACAACGTATCAATCCCGCTGTAACCAGCCAGAACATCAGCCCGGAGAAAACTCCCGTCGCGGCAGCGGATAGCAACCAGCAGCCAGCGGCGACTTTGCTCACTCTGGCCGATTGGCCCTACTGGCAGCTGGCAGCCATTGCTGGAGCTGGAGTGGTCTTGATTCTGGTCAGCTGGCTGTTTGGTTATCTTGCCGGCCGGCGTTCCTGGCGCAGGAGGCCGTAGGAGATCCAGCACGAGTCTTTCAGGACAAGGTGAAACGCTGGGGGAAGGCTTCCTGGCGGGCGGTCGACCAAGTCTTGTCGATGTAGGCTGTTGTGTAAAGCTGCTCGAGGTCATGATACAACTGAATCGCCCGGCTGGTCAGGAGATAATCTGCTCCAGACCGGCGGAGGAGCCCGAGCAAGACCGCAAGGGCCATCTCCACCCCGTACAGCTTTTCCAGCGGTTGGCCGATAACTGTGGCAAAGCGCTGGTTGTCGATCAAGAGCCCGTAGGCACTCCAGAACAGGAAATAGGCGGCCCGTTGCCTGAGGCTGAAGGTGAGCTTCAGGGCTGTTGGCGACAGGCCTGTTCCCAGCCGCCCGATATAGCCATCCAGTGAAAACGTGTTGATCGCAAAACTTCGTTGCAGCAGGCTGGTGGCTGAGAGGCCAAATCCCAGGAAGGCATCGCGTGTCACGGAGGAATATTTGCCTGTTCCCGGTTGGGCAAACGTCCAGACCGAGGTCCGGACGAGCCCCAGCTCCTGGCAATAGTTGGCCAATTCAGCCAGCAGTTGACGCTTGGTCTTTTTGTCCAGGGGCTGGTAACGATTGTCAGCATAGGTGAAGTCGATGAAGGGATAGGCCGACACCTGGGTGGCGCCCCTTTCGAAAGCCAGCGCGATGTCACGGCGCAGGCTGTCCGGTGTCTGTCCGGGAATAGCGAAGATCAGGTCGACATCGATCACGGGAAATCCGGCTTCGCGCACCCAGCCCAGCCGCTCGGTAAAACGGTCTTCGCTGCGTCCGATCCGTGCCAGAGCTTGTGGATCAAACGACTGCAGGCCGAGGCTGACCATGGTGATCCCAGCTGATCTCAGCTGCTGCAGATTTTCCGGGGTGATGTCCTGAGGATGCAGCTCGATGCCGATTCCGTCCGTGATTTCGAAATACTGCTGCAAACGACCGATGATTACGGGCAGGTCACCCAGCATCAGGGCTGGCGTGCCGCCACCAAAATAGAGACTGGTGACAGGGTGCCTTTCACCCCTGGTTTTCAGGCCAGGCGAAACCAGCTGCCTGGTCACAGCCTGTCCGGTGCGGTCGATTTCCTGCAGCAACGCGGGCAGATAAGCCGCGGCCTTTTCCGGTGTGTAGAGCTCGCGGCAATACGGACAAAAGCTGCACAGGGTGCGGCAAAACGGGATATGGACATAGAGGCCAAACCGGTCCAGACCAGTCACGTCGGGCTGCCAGTCAGGTGGACAGGCCTCGAAGGTGAACGGTTTTGCAGATCGGGTCAAGAGCAGGCGCAGCAGGCTCGAGGTCAGCATGACGACACCTTTTTCAGGAGACGCCCGTAGGTTTTGAACAGATCCAGCAGGACCCAGGGCCGGCCCGCAAAGACCAGGCTGTATTCAGCTGCGAACAAAAAGCCGCATTGCTGGCACAGGCCTGGGATATCGCGGCAGCGGCCACACGTCCAGATCTGACCGCTTTCTGCCACCAGACAGTGGCGGCTGGGGACAGGCGCCCCGTTCCGGGCGATGTGCGGCAGGGCGTGCTTGAGATTGAGAACCGGATAGCCCTGGTCGATCAGGGTGGCGATCCGGCGGCTGGCAGCCAGTTTTTCAGCTCTGCTCAGAGCCAGGGATTCAGTTCCCGGATAGGGGGTATGGAAATTGTAGGAGACTGCCTGGATCGCGGGCAGACATCTGGCCAGTTTGGCCACGGTCTCGATATCGGCCAGATTGATCGTGTTGATTGCCATGTAGAGAACGACTGGGACGTTCCTGTCCTGGCGGATGGTCTCCAGGACCTGGTCATAAGTTTCGCCCCGGATGGCATTGTGATGCTCGCGGTTGCCATCAAGGCTGACCAGATAAAGATCGATGCCTGGAGCAGACAGCGGCCATGTACCGTTGGTCACAGCATTGACCAGCCAATAGCCCATCTGCCGGGCAAGCTGTACCACATCCGGAAAAGTGTGTTCACCGTCAGTCCACAACAGGGGTTCGCCACCATAAAGGAACAGGATCCGGCAGCCACGGTCAAAGAGGGCCTGCAAGTCCGCCTGGATTTGCTCAAAAGGATAGTCCTGGCACACGAGGTTGCTGACGGCACAGTGGCGGCAGTGGAGGTTGCAGCGGTCGGTCAGGATCACCGAGCCGATCAGAGGCCGGTTGCGCTGCCAGAGAAATGCCAGAAGGCCGCGTCCAGCCAGCCTGAGGAAAATCTGCGGACTGATCATGGCCTGCGGCTCTTGTCCAGCACAGACAGCATCGCCTGATACTGTTCGGCGCTGATCTCGCCACGGGCAAAGCGCTCACGCAGGATCTGCACGGCCCGGTCGTGCGCCTGGCCAGTCCGGAGTGAAGGCAGATGCTGGTGCAACATGCGATAGGCAATGAGACAGACCACGGCCCAGAACAGAAGATAAAACAGCATCGAGACCAGGCCGAGCCACCAGGTGCCACCCGATTGCAGCAGGAGTCTGACCGAATCGTAAAAGGGGTGCAGAAAAATCCCTCCCCTCGGGATGTGTTAGACCACGTCGCGGATGATGTCGAGGATGACAGGCGGTGGTGAAAAATGAGCGCGCCCGGACTCGATGGTCAGGGCTGCCTGGACCATGGCCGTGGCAGCTGCGAGACGCACTGGATCATTGGCCAGGAGATCGACCATGATTTCGCCGGCAGTAACCGTGTCTCCCAGGCGCTTGCGCAGGACCAGGCCCACAGCTGGATCGATCGCATCGCCTTTTCGTTCACGGCCGCCACCGAGGGCGATCAGGGCCCGGCCGAGCTCGGCAGACTCCATATGGGTCAGTACGCCTGTTGCCTCAGCCCGGACCTGCTGGTGCAACCTGGCCTGGGGCAGGAGGTCGAGATGGTCCACCACGTCGGGATGACCGTTCTGGGCTTGGATGACCTCAGCCAGTTTGCGCGCAGCGGCTCCATTTTGCAGCGCGGCCTGCAGCAGGGAGCGAGCCTCTTCGTCTGACTTGGCTTTGCCAGCCAGCCGCAGCATCTCACTGCCAAGTGTCAGCGCGACCTCGAGCAGGTCGCCTGTCACACGCCCCTGAAGGACATCGACGGCTTCCTGGACCTCGAGGCTGTTGCCGATCAGATTGCCCAGCGGCTGGTCCATGCTGGAGATGACCGCCACCACCTGGCGCCCGACCTGGTGACCAATCGCCACCATCTGGCGGGCCAGGGCCCGGGCGGACTTCAGGTCAGGCATGAAGGCACCGTTGCCGCATTTGACATCGAGCACGATGGCGTCAGCACCGGCGGCGATTTTCTTGCTCATGATCGAAGCGGCGATCAGAGGGATCGATTCGATCGTGCCGGTGACATCCCGGAGGGCATAGAGTTTCTTGTCAGCCGGTGTCAGGTCATCGGTCTGGGCCAGGATCACGGCCCCGATGGCCTGAGCCTGGGCGATGGCTTCATCTGTGGACAGTCCGGTCACGAACCCGGGGATCGATTCCAGTTTGTCAATCGTACCACCGGTGAAGCCCAGGCCACGGCCGGACATCTTGACCACCGGAACGCCACAGGCGGCAACCAGCGGCAGGACGACGAGGGTTGTGGTATCCGCGATGCCGCCCGTGCTGTGCTTGTCGACTTTGATGCCGGGAATGCCGGACAAGTCGAGCTGGCGGCCGGAACGGGCCATCGCCAGGGTCAGATCGCTGGTTTCACGGTCATCGAGCCCTTTGAGGAACATCGCCATCAGCATGGCCGAGACTTGGTAGTCCGGCCAACTGCCATCACTGGCTCCAGCTACAAACAAGTCAATCTCGTTTGATGTCAGGGCATTGCCATTGCGTTTCTTGATAATCAGATCGACGTTGCTCATCTTGCTCCACCCGCCTTGCTTGATACGTTCGATTATATCATTGCCTTTGACCTGAGAGAAAATCAGGGGGATAATGATGAAACTCATTGCCATCGCATTCTGGAGCCATTTGCATGTACGACCGCCCAACGATCCTCCACCTGAGCCGCACCATTATCCGGCTGTCTCTGCCGGTTCTGGTCGAGCAGTTTTTCATCGTCCTGATGGGGGCTGTCAGCACCATGCTGGTCGGAAACCTCGGGCGCGAGGCCATTTCGGCTGTTGGCAACATCGATACGATCAACAATGTGATGATCTCGGTTTTTTCTTCGGTTGCGATTGGCGGGACGGTCCTCGTCGCCCAGTTCACAGGGCGTGAAGACCGTGCGTCCGCCAGCCGGGCAGCCAGCCAGGCCGTGCTGGCCAGCATTGTGCTGTCGCTGGTGCTGACTGCGCTGGTTGCAGGCTACCAGCAGGGACTGGTCGACCTCTTGTTCGGCCGGACCGAAGTTCTGGTGCGGCAGCATTCGCTCGCATACCTTGGCATTGTCGTCTGGTCCTACCCGCCGCTGGCCCTGGCAACAACTGCTTTTGGCGTCCTGCGCGGCAATGGCAACATGAAAGCGCCCATGATGATTTCGATTGTCATGAATCTGGCCAATATTCTCTTGAGTTCAGTCCTGATCTATGGCTATCGCCTCGACCTGGGTTTCATCCGCTGGGCAACTCCAGCCTATGGCGTGACGGGCGCGGCACTGGGCCTGACACTGGCCCGCGTGCTGGGGTTTGTCCTGGCCATTGTCATGCTCAGAAAAAGCGACCTCGCCTTTCCCTGGTCACCGCGCCATTTTCTGGCCGTGGACCGGAAGAAAATGGGCACAATCCTGTTCCTCGGTGTCCCGGCAGGCTTTGAACAGCTGATGTTCAATGGCGGCAAACTGATCGTCCAACTCTTCATTGTCCGGCTGGGAACGGTAGCCCTGGCGGCCAATGCCATCTGCAACTCGATCGCGGCTTTTGCAACCATGCCAACCGTGGCCATGAGCCTGGCCTTGACCACGATCGTTGGCCAGGCCATGGGCCGCCGGGACAAGGAAGGCGCCCGGACCTTGCTGACGTTTGCCATCCCATTTTGCTCCGCGATCCTGGTCGGGATGTCCATGCTGTTTTTGCCTGTGATTGGGCCGGTGATCGGCCTCTACACCCAGGATGCAGCGACCCGGCAGACTGCTCTGCCGATCATGATCCTGTATCTGTTTGCTCAGCCGCTGCTCTGGCCACCCTCTTTTGCCCTGGCTGCCGGTTTCCGCGGCGCAGGCGATGTGCGCTACCAGCTGGTTGTGACCATGGTCAGCATGTGGGTGCTGCGCATCGGCCTCGGTTACCTGCTGACTGCTGTTTTTTCAATTGGTGTGATCGGGGTCTGGATCGCCATGATCAGCGACTGGGCGTTGCGCTCCCTGCTGTTCACTCTGCGTCTGCGGAGCGGGAGGTGGCTGAACCGGGATCTGGTCGCTTGAAAATCCGCGCGAGAAACATCACGCTTGTTCGATCGCAGGCCCATCAGCTCCGGATAGATGACTCAGGTGGATTCGCGGATGACCAGTTCAACTGGCAGGATCGTCCGGGTTGGGGTGGGGACACCGTTCATTTTGCGTTCCAGGATCTCCAGCATCTGGATCGCCATGGCTTCAACCGGTTGATGGACGGTCGTCAAGGCTGGCTGGAGCAGGCTGGCGATCTGGACATCGTCAAAGCCAGCGACCCGGATGTCGTCCGGAACGCGTTTGCCCCGGGCTGCCAGTTGCCGGACCACCTGGGCGGCGATGACATCACTGGAGGCAAAAATGCCATCAACCTGGGGATTTGCATCCAGGGCTTTGGCGATCGAGGATTCATATTGCTGGCTGTTGAAGGAAGCTTCCTCTGTCTCATAGACTGCAAAATGGCGGCCGGAGGCTTCACAGACCTCGAGGAAACCACTGCCGCGCTGGTTGGAGTATTGCCGGACCGTACTGCTGCCTGAAATGTAGAGCAGATTGCGGCAGCCCCGGGCAATCAGATGACGGGCGATCAGTCGACCGCCTTCAAAATTGTCGGCGCTGACCATCGGGATATCGGGCGACAGTTCCCGGTCAAAGGACAGCAAGGGCAAGTTGGCGTTGAGGAAGGGTTTGATTTCTGTCGTCCGGCTGGCCAGGATGATACCGTCAACTTTGTTACGCTTGAGCATGTCGAGGTAGGCCAGTTCTTTTTCTTCGTCATGGCGGGAATTCGCTAACAGGATCTTGTAGCCGCGCCGGGCGGCTTCGAATTCAAGGGCGTTGACCAGCAGACCGAAAAAGGGATGGACGATCGAAGGAACAATCACGCCAATGATGCGGGAACGCTGGAAAATCAGCGACCGGGCCAATTCATTGGGCTGGTAGTCGAGCGATTTCATGGCCGACATCACTTTGGTTCTGGTTTCATTGCTGATATATCCGCGGTTATTCAGGACCCGTGAGACAGTTGTCACCGTAACGCCAGCCAATTTTGCCACATCTTTCAGAGTTGTCATGTCTGTCTCCTTCTGTTCCCGAAGTCCAATATAGTTTACAATAATCGCATCAAACTGAGAAGCAGGGTAACCGATATGGCAACGATTCGATCGATCGCAGAAGCTGCCAATGTGTCACGGGGTACTGTCGACAAGGTTCTCAACGACCGGCCGGGTGTCAGCACGGCCGTACGCGAGCGTGTGCGCCGGATTGCCGAGGAGATGGGCTACAAACCCAACCTGGCCGGCAAAGCCCTGGCTTTCCAGAAAAAAGACATCCGGATCGGCATCCTGGTCCCCAGTGCTGCGGATCCACTGTTCCTCGAAGTATTTGATGGAATCCGGCGTGGCATTGCGGAATATGCCAATTTCGGCATCCAGTTTGAAGTCATCGAAATGACCCAGAATACAGCGCAGCATCAGCTGGTTTGCATCCGGTCCCTGCAGGAGAAGAAAATTTCCGGGCTGGTGATCAGCCCTTTCGATGATGAACTGGTGCGAAAAGTCCTGCTGGAGTTTCGTGACCTGGGGATCCCTGTCGTCACATTCAATACTGATGTTTCCGGGATCGGACGCCTGTGCTATGTCGGCCAGGACTCGCGCCGCAGCGGCCGGGTCGCAGCTGACCTGATGCGCAAGATCCTGCCACCAGGCAGTTCCATCGTTTGCATCACAGGTCCGGCCGTTTTCAAATCTCTCTCGGACCGTCTCGCTGGCTTCCGCTCCCTGATCAAGGCCGAATGTCCCGATCTTACTATCGCTGCTGTTCTGCACAACGAAAACAATTCCGAAAGTGCCTACCAGGTGACCCGGGATTATCTGCGCAGTGGTAAAACTGCCGATGCCTTCTACATGACCAGTTCCGGTATCGACGGCATGGTCCGGGCAATCCGCCAGTTCGGCAAGCCTGGCACCCGGATTGTCTGCTTCGACTTGATCCCAACGACTCGCCAACTGATGCTTGAGGGCCTGATTGATTTCTCCATTCTCCAGGAACCTGAGAAACAAGGCTATGAACCGATCAAGATCCTGGTCGACTTGCTGTTCTACAACCGCAAGGTCACAGAGAAATACCAGTTCACCCGGATTGACATCAGGACCCGGGAAAACATCGACTGAGTGCAGACTGTGGACAAGAGCAGTTACGCCATTCGTCTGCGTGGATTTTTCATCCGCCACCTGTATCTTCTGGCAGTGTTGTCGATCTTGCTGCTTTCACTGCTGGCGCTGCTGGCGATGAATGTTTTGCGCCAGCGGTTGCTGGACCAGGCTGAGATTCTGGCCTCCAGGCGTGAGGCCCGGTACCATTTTGTCCTGGTCGCAGAGCAGACCGATTCTCCGTTCTGGCAGGAGGTCTATGCCGGTGCCCGGGCCGCGGCGTCAGAAGTGGATGCTGTTGTGGAGCTTGCCGGTCCCCAGAGCTTTTCGACCGACCAGACTGCAGAGCAGATCCTGATTGCTTCCGCAGCGCGCCTGGACGGGATTGCTACCTGTGTGGTCGATACAAATCTGACTGAGCAGGCCATCGACCAGGCTGTCAAGGCTGGAATACCGGTGGTCACACTCGAATATGATGCTGCCGAAAGCCTGCGCCAGTGCTTTGTCGGGGTCAACAGCTATGACTTGGGCCAGACTTTTGGCCGTCTCGTGACCGACAGGAATCCCATCGGGGAGATCGTCATCCTGGTCAGCGATGATCCACAGCGAGCCAGCCTGTCAGAGAACCAGATCGTAGCCGGTCTGCAGGATTATCTGGCCCGCTATCCCAGCCTGACCCTGAACAGCCTGGAAATCAACCGCGACAGCGCATTTTCGGCCGAACAGGCGATTCGCGACCTGCTGGTCAAGGACCAGCAGACTGTCCGTGCCATCATCAGCCTCAATGTCGGTGACACCCTGCGAGTGGTTGAGGCACTGGTCGACGACGGTCGTACCAACACAGTCAGTGTCCTGGGCTACCAGGAAAATTCAGATGTGCTCGAATACATCCAGAGCGGCCTGATCCAGGCGGTGATTGCCAGTGACCCCTACCAGATTGGCTATGACAGCATCCAGGCGCTGGCTGAGATCAAGACCAACAACCGCACCAGCGACTACATTCCATCAGATCTTGTGACCATCGATGCGGGCAACGTGGATGCCTATCTCCAGACAGTCCTGGCAGCGGCCGGGGCACAAGCTTCGACGGGCATCCAGCCCGAGTCCGCCGGCGAGCGGCCAGGCGGCCAGGAGCGTGGCCAATGATCGCGGCGCGTCCAGGAAAATGGGCCGGCCGGCTCTTTCATATTTTGACACCCAATTCATTGTTCAAACGACTGCTGATTCCGTACTTGTTAACGGGTATCCTGGTCGGGGCATCGACCGTCTACAATATCCTGTCGATCAATATCATCGTCGACCGGCTCAATGCCACGTACGAAAGCAATGCTGCCATTTTCGACCTGGTCGAGTCCCTGGGCGAGGTCCAGACCTATACGGAAAGCTACCTGTCCACCAAAAGCTCCACCGCCCTGGAAAACTATTACCGGGCCTCAGACAATCTCAATGAAAAGGCAGCCTTGCTGAATGACGAGATTATTGACGCCGAGCCCCTGCTATTGGAGCGCAACATCCGGCGCATGATCGAAAGCTACAACCTGGAAACCCAGAGTGCCATCCAGGCCAAGCGCGGACGTGACATTGCAGCCTACACGGACCATTACAACACGAGCATGCAGATCTACGAATACATCATCCTGTATGCCGACCAGCTGAACAAAAACCGGTTTGAAAGCAACTATTCCCAATACCGGGTCATGGGTCAGCTGCTGGACCAGATCCAGCTCCTGGACATCCTGATCCTGGCCCTGATCCTCGGGATCAATTTTGTCATAGTTCTCCTGACTGCGCTGCGCATCACCCGGCCAGTGGCCGAACTGGCCCAGCGGGCAGGCCTGGTGGCCGAGGGTAACCTGGATGTCGCACCGATCGACGTCGATTCCCATGATGAGGTCCACACACTGGCCAAGGCCTTCGACACCATGATCGTCAGTCTGAAAGCCTATGTCACCCAGATCAAGGACAACCTGATCCGCGAGACTCGCCAGAAGGAACATGAGCTGGTGATGGAGAACCTGCTCCAGGTGGCTCAGCTCAAGAATCTCCAGGCCCAGATCAACCCGCATTTTCTGTTCAATGCCCTGAACACAGGGGCCCAGATGGCCATGCTGGAGGGAGCGGACCGGACTTCGGAGTTTGTCGAGCATGTGGCTGATTTTTATCGCTACAACATCAAGCTGTTTGACCGCGATGTCACCTTGCGCGAGGAAATCCAGATGGCCAAGGATTATATCTACATCCAGAAAGTCCGGTTCGGTGACCGGATTTCTTACAACGAATCGATCGATCTGGATTGCCTTTCCATCCGCATGCCGGGACTGGTCCTGCAGCCCCTGGTGGAAAATGCGCTCAATCATGGGCTCAAGGATGTGGAACAGGGTGGCCGGGTCGACCTGGTTGCCCAGTGGAAAGGTGATCGTGTTGAAGTGCTGGTCCATGACAATGGACGGGGCATGGATCCTGAAAAGATCAGGCAAACCCTGGATGCCAAGTCGCTGGCAACGGCATCGCCCGGCCAGCTGGCATCAGAAACAGCCGAAAACCAGCCAGGCAATGGGGCTGGCATCGCTTTGTCCAATGTGGTGGCGCGATTGCGCCTGTTTTTCCACTGCGAAGATGTCATTGACATCATCAGCGGACCCGGTATCGAAGGGACCACTGTCAGGTTGTCCCTGCCTGTCCTTGCTGATGCCAGCCTCCCGGCTACCGAGCCGGCAGAGGCTACTGGGGAGAACTAGATCATGTATAAGATTTTATTATCTGACGATGAGCAGATCGTGCTCGATTCACTGTCGTTCATCATCCAGCAGAACTATGGCGAGGACTGCCAGGTCACTGTAGCCCACACCGGTCGTGAAGCGATCACACAGGCGGAACTGATCCACCCGGATCTGGCGATCATGGATATCAACATGCCGGGGATCAATGGCATCGAAGCCATCAAGACCATTCGCGAGACCTCGCCAGGCACCCAATTCATCCTGCTGACAGCGCTGGACAAATTCGACTATGCCAAACAGGCTGTCAGTCTCGGTGTGCTCGAATATCTGATGAAGCCCTTCAACAAAAAGCGGATTGTGGAAGCGGTAGGCTCCGCCCTGGCCCTGGTTGATGCGCGGCGCCAAAAAAGGCTGTCTGAGCTGGCGATGCGGGAAAAACTGGAAAATGTCCGATCCATCCTCGAGACCGGCTTTTTCTACTCTGTCATTTTTGCTGATGAACAGGAAGAAGAGATCCGGCGCTATCTGGAACTGCTGGATTTGACATCCCCCAATGGCTTGTTTTTGACCCTCGAATTTGGCGAACGACAGCCGGATGGACTGGTCCCGAACCGGATCGGCCAGCATATGCGCCTGAACCGGGACTTCCATTCCCTGCGCGAAACCATCAAACTGGCTGCACCGTGCCTGGTCGGACCGCTGCTTCTGAACCGGATCGTGGTTTTCCTGCCAGCCGAGGCGGATTTGCCGGGCAGCCGGGACCTGGTGGAGCAGATTTTCCAGCGGGTTGCCCGGGACAGTGGGGTCGAATTGCGCATGGGGATCAGCAGCCTCGTGGAATCCACAGCCCAGTTCCATGCGGCCTACCGCGAATCCCTTCTTGCGCTGCAGCAGGCGCCATCGGGTGAACATCGCTTCTTTCCGGATCTCCTGCCCTTGCTCAACACCGGTAGCAAAGGCTACCTCGGCTGGCTGGAGACCAGCTTTTTGCAGGCGATTCGCCAGGGTGATCCTGAGCTGGCCAGCCAGTATTTGAACCAGATGTTCTCTTCGCTGGAAACTTCCGATCCGTCCGATTTGCCTGCGCTGCGGAGCAAAGCCCTGGAATGGCTGATCCTGGCAGCACGCCAGAATGACTCTGGCAGGGACGGCCCCGGCAACCGGGTTGATCTGGATGCGGTGCTCCAGGCATCGGACGTCCTGGAATTGCGCCAGGTCACGCAGGATAAAATCCGCGACTTGGCGATCCAGATGTCCGGCGCGCGCGGCCGGCCAGTCAGTGATATCATCGCTGCTGCGAAAAAAATGATCGATGAAAATTTTGCTGGCAATATCTCCCTGGAATCGGTCGCTGAAAGCATCGCTCTGAGTCCACATTATTTCAGCCGCCTGTTCTCCAGCCAAGTTGGCAAGACCTTCATCGATTACCTGACAGACCTGCGCATGGCCCAAGCGTGCCAGTTGTTGCGTGAAGGCCGCCTCTCGATCAAGGAAGTCAGTTCAGCCGTCGGCTACACCGATCCAAACTACTTCAGCCGGATTTTCAAGAAAATCGTCGGCCAGACACCGTCCGAGTACCGAGTCTGACCCTTCAGACCTGGAATCTTCAAGACCAGGGGAGAATTATGAGACACAGATTTGTCCGTCGCACGTTTGCCATCAGCCTGACCATTTTCCTGGCCGCAGGCCTTGTAGCCTGCCAGCCGCAGGACCAGACCGGAGAAACGGTGGCAGCAGGCACAGCCGCCCAACCGTTGATCGGATTTGCCATGGATACCCTGGTCATCGAGCGCTGGGAAAGCGACCGCAACATTTTTGTGGCAACGGTGAATGAGCAAGGTGGTGAAGTGATCGTCCAGAACGCCAATGGCAGCAGCGAAGAGCAGGAAAACCAGATCCGCTACCTGATCAAAAAGGCGGTCGATGTCCTGGTCGTTGTGGCCATCGACGAAAAGGCACTTGGCGACGAAATCCAGTTGGCCAGAGAACGGGGTATCCATGTGATTGCCTATGACCGGATGATCCACCAGACAGATCTTGATTTCTATATTTCATTTGACAGTGCAGCCGTTGGTGAGCTGATGGCCCGGGCTCTGGTCCGGCAGAACCCGGAGGGACGATATATCCTGATGAATGGTTCCGCAGAAGACTGGAACTCAGCTCTGATCCGCAAAGGAATCGACACGGTGTTTGGCGAAGATGAAGACCATGTGATCGTCCGTGAACTGTCTGCCACCAATTGGAGTGCAGATGACGCGTATGCCAAGTTTCGCCAGCTCCTCGATTCGGACACAGACTTCAACGGGATCATCTGCGGCAATGATGCCCTTGCGGGTGCTGCTGTGCGCGCCCTGGCCCTGTATCGCAAGAGTGGTGACATCGCCGTGACGGGCCAGGATGCTGACCTCGATGCCTGCCAGCGCATCGTAGAAGGGACCCAGTTGATGACTGTCTACAAGCCGATCGGGACCCTGGCCAAGGCCGCGGCTGAAGCTGCCATGGACCTCGCACGGGGAGATTCGCCTGAGGCCAACGACACCATTGACGTCAATGGCACCAAAATCCCCTACGCCCGCCTGACACCTGTGGCGGTCAACCGTTCCAATATCGACGCAGTCATCATCGCCAGTGGCTTTCATAGCCAGAAAGATGTCTACCGTAATATCCCACAAGATCTATGGCCCCGGCAGGGCTGATCTTCAGTTCTGTCATGATTGTTTTTGATCGTGTTCGTGACTTGTTTGTTTTGCATTAGACTGTCTTTGATTTTATTATAAAAGCATAGCAAAGCTTTGCCTCCCTGTTCCGACAAAATCCACTTTTGGCAGCACCGCTGCACCGGCACAAGTCAGCCGGGTCGAATCTGTGGACAGCCCTGCCGAAGGGCTGGGCCAACCTTGAGGAGGTACGTTCATGTCATCTGCCGCCAAAACCCAGGACTCGGGTTTCCGGACGAAAATCCAGCATTTTGGCCGCTTTCTGAGCGGTATGGTCATGCCGAACATTGGCGCTTTCCTGGCCTGGGGCCTGATCACCACATTCTTCATTCCGACTGGCTGGACACCCAGCGAACGTTTTGCGGCTCTGGTCGGACCGATGATTATCAACCTGCTACCCCTGCTGATTGGCTATACCGGAGGCAAAACGGTCCACGGTGTCCGGGGTGGTGTCGTCGGTGCCATCGCCACGATGGGTGTGATCGTGGGCACCTCCATCCCGATGTTCCTCGGGGCCATGATCGTCGGTCCACTTGGCGGCTGGATCATCAAGAAATTCGATGATTTGACCGAGGGCAAGATCAAAGCAGGCTTTGAAATGCTCGTCGCCAACTTCTCGGCCGGTATCATCGGAGGTCTGCTGGCCATGTTCAGCATGGTCGCCATCGGACCAGTGGTCGAAGTCATCTCCAGTGCCCTGGGCAAAGGGGTCAACGCCTTAGTCGCGACCGGCCTGCTCCCGCTGGTCTCCTTGCTGGTCGAACCAGCCAAGATCCTCTTCCTCAACAACGCCATCAATCATGGCGTGCTTGGACCGCTTGGCCTTGAGCAAGCTGCCACTGCCGGCAAGTCAATCATGTTCATGATCGAGACCAATCCTGGCCCTGGCCTGGGCATCCTGGCTGCCTATTGGGCGTTCGCCAAAGGCAACATCAAAATGTCCGCGCCCGGTGCCATCATCATCCATTTCCTTGGTGGCATTCATGAAATCTATTTCCCCTATGTCCTGATGAAACCGATCCTGATCCTGGCGGCCATTGCCGGTGGTGCTTCAGGTGTCCTGACCAACTCGATCCTCGGTGCCGGCCTGGTTGCCACGCCTTCTCCGGGCTCCATCTTTGCCCTGCTGGCCATGACACCCCGTGGTGTGGGCAATTTCCTGGCCACGCTGGCCGGTGTCGCCGTTGCTGCCGTCGTTTCGTTCCTGGTTGCATCGATCTTCCTCAAGACTGACAAAACCCTGGTCGATGACAGCGCCCTTGCTGCCGCCACCCAGAAAACAGCTGATTTCAAAGGCGCCGCCCTGAACAAGGCCACAACAGCCCAGGCAGCCTCGATTGCCAAAGGATCCGTCACCGAAATCATCTTTGCCTGTGATGCCGGCATGGGATCGTCTGCCATGGGTGCAACCACTTTGAAAAAAGCCCTCGATAAAGCAGGGCTCAACATCAAGGTTGTCCACAAGGCGGTCAACGAAATTCCAGCGGATGCCAAAGTTGTTGTCACCCACGAAGGATTGACGGAACGGGCCAAAGCTCAGGCGCCCAACGCCATGCACTATTCGATCAAGAACTTCCTCAATCCGGCTGAATACGAGCAGCTCGTCAACAGCCTGAAATAAGCATCGTCACCACACGCCTTGGCCCGGGCGTCCAGTCAGACCTACTGCCTCTTCCAGGCTCCATCGGAAGAGCGGGTCTGGCTGGACGGACCGGGCGCCTCACTTTTTATTAGCCCGATTCAATTGATGCAAAGGAAACATTTGGATTTGTGGATAAATTGACCGAACGACAAGCTCATATTTTGCAGGTCATTGCCCGGTCAGACGGCTACATCACGTTTCATGATCTGGCCAGGCAACTTTCGATCAGTTCTCGAACTGTGATCAGGGAACTGTCTGAATGTGAAGCCAGGCTGAAAAACCTGGGTATCGGCCTTGAGCGCAAAGCCGGGCAGGGGATCCGGCTTCTGGGAGGACTTGAAGCTCAAAATCTCCTGGATGATATCCTGGCAGAGGATGCTGTCACCATCGAATTCTCAACTCCAGACCGTCTTATGTTTCTGCGCCAGCGTTTGCTGCGAGAAAATGAACCGGTCAAATTGTACACCCTCAGCCGCCAGCTGAAAGTGGCCGAGAGCACCATCAGCGGAGATTTGGGCCGGCTCGATGCCTGGTACAATCGTTTTGGCCTCGAACTGGTGCGAAAGCCCGGCCTGGGCATCTACTTGGAAGGACCAGAGGAAGCCAGGCGGCATGCCATCCTCGATTTGCTGCATGAAGTCTGGAATGAAAATAGCCTGATCGAGGTCATGCTCCACCAAGGTGAGACTGCGGCCGGAAAGAGGCTGCGTATCTTGCTCCAGTTCAATGATACGGACTTGGACAACCTGCGCAGCCTGATCCAGATCGTGGAGGTCTGGGAAAAGCAAAACCAGCTGGTCCACCGTGAACGTAGTTTCCTGGGGCTGGTCCTGCAACTGGTCCTGTTGACCTGGCGCAAGGATCAGCCAGTCGCATTTGAGACCCAGTCCGCACGCGATGCCTTGGGCGCGATGGCCCTGGCGAATAACTTGCTCGAGGAAATTGCCCTCACCCTGGGACTGCCATGGCTCAAGCGTGAAGTCCAGTCTGTTGCCCGGGCCTTGCCCACGCTCTATCCGGAGCTTTCGGCTGGACAGACAGAAGCCGTGCAACGGCCTCAGATCGACAGCATGGAACTGGCCCGGCAAATGATCTCCCTGATCCAGCAGGAAACAGGCTATGCCATCCATGATGAAACCATTCTGGTGGATGCTCTGGCCACTCACCTGCAGCTGGCCATCACGCGCCTGCTGTTTCGCCAGACGATCCATAATCCCCTGGAAAAAGAGATCCGCGACCATTATCCGCAATGGTTCGACTTGGCCAGGAAATGTGCCCTGCTGATCGAGCGCAGTCTGGACCGTCCCGTGCCAGATGCTGAAACCGCTTACCTGACCTTGTACCTGGGTGCAGCGATGGAGAAAGCTGCGGCCCGTTCGGAGCGCCGGTACCACATTGCCGTCCTGTGCCCGATCGGCATGAGCTCATCGGTCCTGCTGGCCAGCCGGGTTGAAGCCATCTTCCCCCAGGTCAAGGTCGATGCCATCATCTCGTTCAAGCAAGCCCCGGAAATCATCCTCCAGCAACGCTTTGACCTGATCTTGTCCACCGCCGATATTGCTTTGCCAGGCATTACCGTTCTGACGGTACGGCCTTTCTTCCCGGAGACAGACCAGGAAAAGCTGCGCTCCTGTCTCAAGACATTGCTGCCCAGGAAGGTGGCAGGCCCTGCGCGGGAGTCGCAAGACCTTCTGAGCCAATTGCAGCAAGTGAACGAGCTGGTCTCCGGATTGACCAGTTTGCTCAGCCACTTTTTCTGCCTGACAGCAACCTGCACTCAGCTAGCGGACGTGATTTTCAAAGCTGCAGACCAGATCCTGCCGGATGATCCCCAGCGTCTGGCCGACGCACTCTCCCAGCGCGAGACGTTCGGCCATGTGGTCATTGCCGAACAAAAAATGGCCCTGCTGCATGCCCGGACAGATGCGGTCAGGGACTTGCATTTCGGACTGATCCGGCTGACTCGATCCATTTCGATCGACGACCAGGCGGTGACAACCATCCTGGTCATGGCAGCCCCATTGGAAATCGCACCGGTCAAACTGGACATCATGCGCCTCCTGAGCCGCTCCATCGTCGATGATGACACCTTTGTCCGTTCGCTGCGCGAGGACAACGCAGCAACCCTCTACCATCAGCTCGAGCAATTGCTGAAAAACCATTTCCCGATCTCACCCATCGTATCCGGAGAGCTGGATTGACGAGCCCCCGGACAGCTGCTGCCACTGGCCGCAGCACACCCTGCCAAGGAGAATGCCCCATGACTGAAGCAAACACCAATCCCCAGATCCTGACCCGGGACGCGATCCGCCTCGGCCTGCCCGCCACTGACAAATACACCGCCATCCGCCAGACGGGTGAACTCCTCGTCCAGCGTGGCTGTGTGACTCCCGAGTACATTGACAGCATGATCGTCAGGGAAGAAGAGGTGTCGATTTACATGGGGGCTGGTCTGGCTTTGCCACATTGCACCAATGAGGGTCGCGCCTTCATCCGCAAATCAGGCATCGTTGTCTTCCAATATCCGGAGGGGATCGATTTCAATGGCGAAAAAGCCTATATCCTGATTGGAATTGCCGGCGCAGGTGAAGATCACCTGGCCATTTTGCAGAATGTGGCAGTCACTTTCATGGACTGCGACGAAGCGACGTTACAGAAACTCTATACGACCGACGATGTTGATTTCGTCTACAGCCTGCTGATGCCAGGCTGATGCCAGGCTGATGAGCCAGTCAGTATGAATGATCCATCCGGCCGCCCCAAATTTGACGGCAGCCCTATTGAAAGGACAACACCCATGCAAACCACGGCAGTTCGACTCCATGGCGCAAACGACTTGCGCCTCGACCGTTTTGATTTACCCGAAATCACTTCTGATGAAATCCTGGTGAAAATCATTTCCGACAGCATCTGCATGTCCTCCTACAAGGCCGCTTCCCTCGGTTCGCGCCACAAACGTGTCCCGGATGACATCGCCGAGCATCCGGTGATCATCGGCCATGAATTTGCCGGTGAAGTGGTTGCGGTCGGATCCAAGTGGCAAGACCAGTATCCAGTCGGTATGCGCTATGCCATCCAGCCAGCTTTGAATTACCAGGGTTCAATGGATTCCCCCGGTTATTCTTTCCGGTATTGCGGGGGTGCTGCGACGTACTGCATCCTGCCGCATCAGGTCATGGAGCTGGGCTGTCTGCTGCCTTACGAAGGTGATGCCTTTTTCCTGGCTTCGCTGGCTGAGCCGATGAGCTGCATCATCGGGGCATACCACGCCAGTTTCCACACTCAGGCGGGGAGCTATGTCCATCAGATGGGCATCAAACCTGGCGGTCGACTGGCCATCCTGGCTGGAGCCGGGCCCATGGGCCTGGGCGCAGTTGATTTTGCCCTGCATGGCAATATTCAGCCGCGCCAGCTGGTCGTGACGGACATCAATAACGAGCGCCTGGCTCGCGCCGCCAGCCTGTTCACTCCGGAAATCGCTGCCCGGGCAGGTGTCGAATTGAACTTCGTCAATACTGCTGAGCTGTCTGATCCCGTGCAAGGACTGCTCGACCTGACCGCAGGTGAAGGCTTTGATGATGTCCTGGTCTTTGCCCCGGTCGCTGCTGTCTGCGAACTGGCCGATAAGATTCTCGGCCATGATGGCTGCCTGAACTTTTTTGCCGGACCGACCGACACTTCATTCACGGCCGGACTCAATTATTACAATGTCCATTACAATGCAACCCATGTCATTGGCACGACGGGTGGCAATACGGATGATATGAAAGAATCCCTGGAATTGTCGGCTGCGGGACGGATCAATCCGGCAGTCATGGTCACCCATGTCGGCGGCCTCGACAGCGCCGCTGATGCAACCCTCAACCTGCCGAAAATCCCGGGCGGTAAAAAACTGGTCTATACGGGCATTTCGTTGCCACTGACTGCGATCGATGATTTTGCCCGCCTGGGCCAGACTGATCCCCTGTTCGCCGGCTTGGCCCAGATCTGTGCCCGCCATGGCGGCTTGTGGAATGCCCAGGCAGAGCGATATTTGCTCCAGCACGCATCCTCAATCGACACCCTGGCCTGATGTTTGCATTTGTTCTCTGGCGCAAGATTCTGGAATTGCCGTAAGCAGGGACAATTGTTACCATGGAGAGACTTGCAAGTTGAAAGTAGGTTATTCCATGGATTTTCTCGCCATCTTCCAGAATCTTTCGCAGTGGCAAATCATCGCAGGTCTACTGGTTGCTGTCATCATCGGCATTGGCAAGACTGGTATCGGCGGTGTCGTGCTGCTGGCCATTCCGATTCTGGCCAGTGCCTTTGGTGCGATTGAATCGACCGGCCTGATGCTCACCATGTTCCTGATCGGCGATGTGTTTGCAGTCAAAGCCTATGCCAGGCATGGCAAATGGGAGGAAATCAGGAAACTCCTGCCGCCAGCCCTGGCAGGCCTGGCCCTGGGCAGCCTGGTCGGCCGTTTCATCAATGACCAGCAGTTCAAATATCTGATTGCCAGCATCGTTCTGGTCTGCCTGGTCGCGATGGTCTGGCAGGAAGTGAAGGGCGACCAACTCAAAGTGCCGCAAGCACGCTGGTTTGCCATCCTGATCGGGGTGCTGTCTGGCTTTGCCACCATGATCGGTAATGCGGCCGGACCGATTTTTGCCATCTACCTGCTGGCAATCCGTCTGAACAAGCAAAACTACCTGGGCACGACAGCCTGGTTTTTCCTGATCATCAATCTGCTCAAGCTGCCCTTGCAAGTTTTTGTCTGGCACAACATCACCTTGACAACTGCCATCCTCGCCATCGCTGCCTTGCCGGCGATTTTCATCGGTACACGGATCGGGATCTGGGTCATCCGCAAATTGCCGGAGAAGGCTTTCCGCTATCTGGTCATTGCCATGACGGCAGTGGTAGCGGCCCGGATGTTTTTCTAGAGGCCGGTCCACAAAAAATCCTGGATGAATGCCAAACCTTGAGACAGACAAAAAAGAGTTGCCTCTGAACGATCGTTCGAGACAACTCTTTTTGTTTGAACCAGAGCTAAGACCTGTGAACCGGTGCGGCTGGAAAAACTCAGCCAGCGAAGAAAGTCTTGAGCTTTTCGGCCGCTTCCACTTCATCTGCCCCTTCGACCTGGACGGTCAGAGCGGTTCCGTGCGACGCACCCAGCGACATGATGCCGAGAATGCTCTTGGGGTTGACATGGTTGTCGTCCTTGACCAAGGTGATGTCGCTTTTGATGGTCATGCAGACCTTGACGAGCTCAGTGGCAGGACGGGCGTGCAGGCCTTCTTTGAAAGGAACAGTGACTTGGATGGTTTGCATGGTACTAATCTCCTCAATGAATCGTAAAAGGAAAGAATATCTTCTTAAATTATACCAGATCTCTTGATTCAGTCGACGCTTTTCTTCAGTGCACCGATCATGAACGCGGTGACGACTGTACCAACGGCGATCGAGACGAGATACATCGGGATGTTGGTCACGGCGAAGAAGACGAAGATGCCGCCGTGGGGTACGCTCAAGGTTGCATTGAAAAGCATGGAGAGGGCGCCAGTAATGGCTGAACCAACCATGATCGAGGGGATGACACGCAGCGGATCAGCTGCGGCAAAAGGAATCGCACCTTCGGTGATGAAGGAAGCACCCAAAACCCAGGCAGCTTTGCCGGATTCTTTTTCGAACTCGGTGAATTTCTTTTTGAACAGGATGGTAGCCAAAGCCAGGCCAAGTGGCGGGGTCATGCCGGCAGCCATGACCGCAGCCATGACAGCAGAGCCTTGTCCAGCAGCCAATGTGCCTGTCGCGAAGGCATAGGCGGCTTTGTTGACCGGACCACCCATGTCAAAGGCCATCATCAGACCGACAACCAGACCCAGGATAATGGCATTGGCGCCAGAAAGGCCAGTGAGGAAGTTGGTCATGCCAGCATTCAGGGCTGCAACCGGTACTCCAAGGACATAGAACATCAACAGGCCGACAATCAGGGCACCAAGGACAGGGATGATCAGGACGGGCATGATACCCTGGAGGGATTTGGGCAGCTTGATGTACTTTTTGATGCCCAGGACAACATAACCAGCCAGGAAGCCAGCGACGAGACCGCCCAGGAAACCAGCATTGAGCTGGACGGCGACTGAACCTCCGATCATGCCGACGGCCAGACCGGGACGGTCAGCGATCGAATAGGCGATGTAACCGGCCAGGATCGGAACCAGGAAGGAGAATGCTCCAGCGCCGCCGATTTTCATCAGGTAGTCGGACAGGGTATTGCGAAGTTCAGTACCACCAACCAGCCAGCTCAGGGCAATGATGATACCACCGGCCACAACGAACGGGATCATGAATGAAACGCCGTTCATCAGGTGCTTGTAGACACCGGTGCGATTGGCAGCGCGCTGCTCTTTGATCGCGCTGACCTGGTCTGCCAGATTGGTAGAGCCATAGACAGGGGCATTGAGGGCTTTCTCGATCAGGCCATTGGCGTCCTTGAGGGCGTCGGAAACGCCAACCATGAGGACTTTCTTGCCACCGAAGCGCTCCATCGGGACGGTGGTGTCGCAGGCCAGGATGATGGCGTCTGCGGATTTGATTTCATCGGCGGTCAGTTCGTTTTCAACACCGACTGAACCACGGGTCTCAACTTTGACATCATAACCTTTTTTCTTGGCTGCATCAGCAATTGCTTCTGCGGCCATGTAGGTGTGGGCGATGCCAGTCGGACAGGCTGTGACTGCTAGGATTTTCATGAACACGCCTCCTCAAGATAAATAGTTATAACAAGCCTTGCGTCGGCTTATTACCGGGTGGGACGCAGGATGACCTGGGCGGCCATCCGTTCGACATCCTGGCGGGAGAAACTTTCAGTCCCGACTTTGCTGACGGCCAGGGCTCCACAGGCCGTCGCCCAGGACAGGGCTTGCTCCAGACCAAGGTTTTGGGACAGGCAATGGACAAAGCCGGCCAGCATGGAATCTCCTGCCCCGACCGTGCCACGCACGTCGACTTTGAGCGGTTCGGCAAATAAGGCCTGGTCTTGGCTGACCAGGATGCTGCCATCACCACCCATGGAAACGAGGACATAGACGATGCCGTACTGGGTGATCAACTGGCGGCAGGCTGCAACGATTGCCGCTTCAGTCTCCAGCTGAGTGCCCAGGGCACTCTCGAGTTCGTGGATGTTGGGCTTGACCAGGGTCGGGGAGGCCTTGAGACCTTCCAGGAGCAGGATGCCATCGGCGTCGAGCACGCTCTGGCAGGGCGGCTGGACCCGGCTGATCAGCTGACGGTAAAAATCCGAGGGCAGCCCCTTGGGCAGGCTACCGGAAAAAACGATGAACTGGCTCTGCGCGGACAGTTCGTCGATCTTGGCTTCAATGGCTGCGATGGCAGCGGAATCGACTGAAAATCCTGCTTCGTTGATATCGGTCGTGCTGCGGGACGCTGTTTCAATCAGTTTGGTGTTGGTTCTTGTCGCGGCATCAATCTCGATCAAGTCGGTGTCCAGACCGTCCTGCTCCAGCAAGGAACGGACATGACCGATGTTGCTGTGGCCGATGAATCCAGTGGCCTTGGCCTGTGAGCCTAAGGACTTCAGGATCCGGGCCACATTGATGCCTTTGCCGCCCATGTCTTCGCGGACGCTTTGCACCCGGTTGACTTCGCCAAAGGCAAATTTTTCCACGACAACCGTGCGGTCGATGGCTGGATTGAGGGTGACTGTCGTAATCATCACAGTTCCTTTCAAGAGCGGATCAATTCGATGTCGTTGTTGCGGTACGTCTCCAACAGAGATTCGTCGATTTCGCTGTCCGTGATGATGACATCCACCATCGACAAGGGTGCGATCTGGCAGAGTGCAACCCGGTTGAACTTCGAATGATCGACCAGGACGTAGCGCTCGCTGGCACAGCTGAGCATGGTGCGCTTGACTTCGGCTTCGTCCAGGTCTGGCGTGGTCAGGCCACTGTCGATGGAGACACCGTTGGCTGCGACGAATGCCTTGTTGACGTTGAACCGGCGCAAAAACTCGATCGCCATATGTCCAACGGCTGCCAGGACATTGAGCCGGACCTTGCCCCCCATGGCGATCAATTCAACATTTGGATTCTGGGCGATCAGGCTGGAGACTGTGGTCGAATTGGTGATCACCGTCAGATGCAAGTTGGACTGGCCAATCAGGCGGGCCAGCTCGAGCGTAGTGGTCCCAGCATCGAGAATGATGCTGTCATGATCCACCAGGCGCTCAAATGCCTTGCGGGCGATGGCTCGCTTCTGGGTTTCGAACAAATTCTCTTTCTGGTTGTAGCTCTCTTCGATCGTCAGGGTCGTCAGGCTGGTCAGGATCGCCCCGCCATGGGTCCGTTCGAGCTTGCCTTCCGCCTCGAGGGTTGCGAGATCGCGCCGGATGGTGGCTTCGGACGCTTCCAGGGAGTCACACAGCTGCCGGACCGTGATGGTGCGGCTTTGCTTGAGGGCGTCGAGGATGCGAAGATGTCGTTCTCCCTGCAACATAAGGATCAAAGCCCGATGTCGTAATCTTGGAGCACCTTGAGCACGGCAGCGGGTGAATTGGCAGCGCGCAGATTGGTGCGGAATTCTTCTTTCATCAGGCGGCGGGATAAATTGGCCAGGATTTTGAGATGGACATCCCCAGCATTATCGGCCGGAACACCGATCATGAAAATGATGTCGATCGGATTGCCATCAAGTGATTGCCAGTCCATGGATTCCACGGTGGCGTACATCAGAAGTGGTTCGGTGACCGCGTTGGTCTTGCCATGAGGGATCGCCACACCAAAGCCCATGCCTGTCGAATACTCTCCTTCGCGGTGCAGGACTGCATCACGATAACCAGCAACATCAGCCACCCGCCCAGCTGCAGCGGCTTTTTCTGCCAGCATCTGGATCGCTTCTGCTTTGGATTTGGCTGGCAGGTTCAGGACAATCAGGTCTTCATTGATCAGCATAGGTTCCTCCATGGAATTGCCCGTTTCCAGATCATCTGGGTCAGGGCGATGGTTTTTGATCGTTCGTTGGGGGTGAATCGTGATCGTTTATGATTGCATTCTAGCACTTGTGATTGAGAAATCAAGCACCATTTGGCTTTGTGAATGAAAGTTTGCGAATATAACCAAGCAATGTTTGGGTGATTTGTGCAACAAGTCAATTATTTGACAATCAAAGATGATTGATAATTTTCGATTGATGATTGCCTGATGGATGCATGAGAGGTTAAAATGGAAAATAGCATGAAAGGTTCCGTCCATTTTGCATCATTTTTCTTTTTCTGCGCATGGATGGGCGTTTTCCAGCCCCAGCCTCTGTTAAAATGGAATAGACTCGAAAGAATTGATTAAAGGAGAAGTCGATATGCAACTCAAAGGTGTCAATGCTGCCCCTGGTCTGGTGATGGGCCCATGCCTGGTCCTTGAAGAGATCCATCATCCTGATTTCACCCACCACAGCATCGCAGATGATCTGGTTGAAGAAGAAAAGAACAAGGTGCGCATTGCCCTCGACTTAGCGGAACAGCAGCTGACTGCCATTCGTGACCGGGCCAGCGCCGCAGGTCTAGAAGAACAGGCTGCCGTGATGGATGCCCACCTGATGATGCTGGGTGACCCGATCTTGACCGAGGGTTTTCTGACGACTGTGGAATCCGAACATCTCCCGGCTGTTGGTGCTGTACAGAAAGGTATTTCCGCCCAGGCAGATATCTTTGAATCACTGGAAGACGCGTACTTTCGTGAACGGGCCCAGGACATCCGGGACATCGGCCGCCGCCTGGTCAATCTCCTTTTAGGGCTTGAAGAACCTGACATCAGCTCGCTGCCTGAACCGCTGGTTCTGATTGCCCGGGATATCACACCTTCGATGATGGCTTCGGTCGATACGAAAAATTTGCTGGGCATCGTGGCAGAAATCGGTGGCAAGACGTCCCATACTGCGATCCTGGCCAACAATATGGGCATACCTGCTGTTCTCGGCTGCCATGATGTCGTATCGGTCGCCAAGTCCCAGCCTTCCGGGGCCAGGATCGCCGTCGATGGCAGTTCAGGCCTGGTCCACATCGGCCTGACTGATGAAATGGCTGCCACCCTCAAGGCAGAGGCCGAGCGCCGGGCCGCGGTCAAAGCATCCCTGGCTGTGCTCAAGGACCAGCCCACCGTGACCAAAGACGGCGTCCATGTCCAGCTCGCCGCCAATGTCATGGGCCCTGGCGACGTTGACAAAGTCCTGGCCGTCGGTGGCGAAGGGGTCGGCCTGTACCGGACCGAGTTTTTGTTCATGGACCGTGACAAGGCCCCCGACGAAGAAGAGCAATACCTGGCCTACCGCACCATGATCGAGGGCTTGGGTGGCAAACCTGTCATCATCCGGACGATGGATATCGGCGGTGACAAGAGCGTCGATTACCTCAACATCGCCAAGGAAGAGAACCCCTTCCTCGGCTACCGGGCTCTGCGCATCTGCCTCGAGCGCGATGATCTGTTCCTGACCCAGTTGCGGGCCATTCTGCGTGCCGCCGTTCACGGCCAGGCTCTGGTCATGTTCCCGATGGTTTGTTCGCTCGACGAACTCCGCGCTGCCAAAGCCAAGGTGGAACAAGCCAAGGAACAGCTCAAGCTCCGCGGTGAAACCTTTGCGGCTGACATCAAAGTCGGCATCATGATCGAGATCCCCTCAGCGGCCGTGATCGCAGATGTCCTGATCAAAGAAGCTGACTTCTTCTCGATCGGCAGCAATGACCTGACCCAGTACACCCTGGCCGTCGACCGCATGAATGAGAAAATCAGCTATCTGTACAACAGTTTCCACCCCGCCATGCTGCGCCTGATCAAGTCGGTCATCGAGCCAGCCCGTGCGGCCGGTGGTGAAAAATTTGCCGGCATGTGTGGTGAAATGGCCGGTGACCCGCGTGCCACCCTGGTCCTGCTCGGTCTTGGCCTGCAGGAATTCTCGGTCGGACCATCTGGGCTCCTCAGGATCCGCAAGATCATCAACAGCGTTGATTTCAGCTATGCGAAATCAGTGGCTGACAAGGCCCTGACCCTGGGCACAGCGGCCGAGATCGAAGCCTACCTGGCCGAGGCCTTGCCAGAAGACCTCAAGGCCTTCCTGGTCTGATTTTTCTTAGACTGAACCGAGCGGAGCAGAACATGAATGATTTTGACAAGTTGACAGTTTCTGCGGATGATTCGATCCTTTTGATCATCGACATCCAGGAACGGCTAGCCCCGGCTATTGCCCATCACGAATCAGTCTTGGAAAAAACCGGCATCCTGGTCCAGGCTGCGGAGGCCTTGGGAATCCCTGTTCTGGCAACAGAACAGTACCCCAAGGGTCTGGGCCCGACCATCGCGCCCATCCAAGTCCTGTTCAGCCAAATGACGAATTTCCTGGGCGTTTTCGAGAAGATCCAGTTTTCTGCGCTGACACCGGAAGTTCTGGCGGCGATCCAGGCGACTGGGCGGAATAAAGTGGTGATCGCCGGCATGGAGACTCACGTCTGTGTCTTCCAGACCGCGCGGGCGCTCCAGGCTGCTGGCTACCTGTGCTTCCTGGCCCAGGATGCAGTGGGTTCGCGGACCGATGCCAACCGGGACAATGGCCTGGAATTGATCCGGTCCTGCGGCGCTGTGGTGACTAATGTCGAGACGCTTGTGTTCGACTGGCTCAAGCAGGCCGGGACACCGGTTTTCAAGCAGTTGTCCAAGCTGATCAGGTAAGAGCACCTGGAACTGGGCGCTAAAAGGAGAATATTTTGTGGATCGATTTGAAAACGTCACGATTCTAAAGCCGGCCAATATCTATTTCGACGGCAAGGTTACCAGTCGCACCGTCTTGTTTGCGAGCGGAGAGAAGAAAACCTTGGGTCTCATGATGCCAGGCGAATATACCTTCGGGACAGCCAAGAAAGAGATCATGGAGATCCTGTCTGGAGAGCTGAACGTTCGCCTGCCTGGTTCAGACCAGTGGATTCATATCTCTGGTGGCCAAGTGTTTGAAGTTCCAGCCAATGCCAGCTTCGATCTCAAAGTCGTGGCCATCACGGATTACTGTTGTTCGTATCTTGATGCCTGAGACCTGCTAACCAGGTATCCTCTGCACGACAAAAAACCTCGCGGTCTGGATCAGATGAATCCAGCCGCGAGGTTTTCGCTTTTTCAGGTCAGATCACCCCGGAAAGCTGTTATTTGGCCAGGGCCTCTGCCATATCCTTGGCATTGCCCTGAGCCTTGTCCTTCAGAAGCGAGATCAAGCCATCCGTCGCTTTCATCGAACCATCCTGGAAAATCCACAGTGCCTCGCAGTCGGGCAGGCTCTCAACCAGTTTGCGCCCGTCCTCATAAGGCAACAGGAAAACGGCTGTGGAGAGATAATCCGCCAGGCCACTGTCCGGCGTGACAATGGTGACAGCACGCTGGTGGTTGGCCGGCATCAGGGTGTCAGGGTCGATCAGATGATGATAGACCACCCCATCGACGAGGTAATACCGCTGGTAGTCGCCACTGGTGACGATGGACGTATCATTGGTCTGGATGACATCCACGGATTGCCCTTCCGGGATCAGCATCGAGACAAAGGGGTTCTGGATCCCGATGGCCCAGGTCTCGCGGGATGGATCTGCCGGCTTGCCGATCAGGCGGACATTGCTACCGCCGGCGCTGATGATTCCAGATGCCATGCCCTGTGATTGCAGCAGACGGGCCACGATTTCTGTGGCATAGCCTTTGGCCACAGCACCGACGTCCAGCCGGACCTCGGGATCTGTCAACTCGAGGGTCGAGGCCTGGCGATCGATTTTCAGAGTGGAGGGATCGATGTGTCTGGCAGCTGCCTGCAAGTCAGCAAGATTCGGGACGGTCGCCTGACCAGACTCCGCCGCCTCGCGATGATCGTGCCAGATGCGAAGCACTGAACCGAGTGACGGACTGACTTTTCCAGGCGCCAGCCGGTCATTGTCCAGATAGAATTCAATCAAGTCCAGGATCTTTGCATCGACTTGGACCGGGCCTTTTCCTGCCTGGTTGTTGACCGTCATCAGATTGTGGATGCCGGGGTATTCGTGGTAGATATCAAACAACTGGTGGAGCTTTTGAAATTCTGATTCTGCCAGATCTGCCCAGCGATCAAACTCGGCCTGGCTGTTGGCGTAGCCGATCAACGTGATCACCGTGTCAAAGCTGGACGTAAAAGAACTGGAGTATTTGACCGGCGCACCTTGGTCGGATGGCGGGGCACTCTGGCCTTCTGTCTGGACGGATCCCGCTGAGGTCTCCGTGCTCTGGATTGCGGTACAGCCGGTCATCATCGTGACTGCCAGGACCAGAATGATGGCAGTCAGTCGCGTGAGCCGGGGATGGAATGTTTTGTCTCTCATCATTGATTTTTAACTCGTTTGCAATTCATCAGGGGTGCATCGGCGGATGATCCAGATGATTTTCTTTGGGTAAAGAACAAGGGGGTGCGATGTGCACCCCCTTCATTTTAGTCAGCAAAGGAAAATTTTCAAGGAATCTGGAAAAGGATTACTGGGCATTGGTGACAGCTTTTTCCAGAGCTTCGATGTAGTGGTCAGGGCCGAAGGTGGAAGACGTCTTGAGGTCGACGAAGATATTCTTGTCACCTTCACGGGCAGCGCCTTCGATTTCAGCCATGGTCTTGCCTTCGAGGTAGGCTTCGAGGGCATCAGCCTGTTCCCACCACTCTTTGCCAATGGCGGAAGCTTTCTTCATGCCATAGGCATCACCGAGCTCGCGCTTGGTCGCGCCGAGGGCCTTGGCATCAGAGGTCAGCTCACCCTTGGCGTTAAAGGTGATGTCGTGGACAACAGAATCAATCCAGACGTCGAGGACTTTGCCGGAATCGTCGATGGCGGCGATGGCCATGCTGTTGTAGGACTGGAACTTGCCGTCTTTGTCAGCGGCAGCATTGGCGCTCTTGGCGGAGTTGATGGAAGCGCCGTATCCGAGCTTGGTGGCTGCGGTCGGGGTGGCCTTTTCAGCAGCAGCGACAGCCTTCTTCAGTGCTTCGACATAGTGGTCAGGGCCGAAGGTGGAAGAGGTCTTGAGGTCGACAAAGATGTTCTTTTCGCCTTCGCGTGCGGCGGCATCAATGTCAGCGACAGTTTTGCCAACGAAGTAAGCTTCGAGAGCATCGGCCTGCTCCCACCATTCCTTGCCGATCGGTGAGGCTTTCTTCATGCCATAGGCATCGCCGAGTTCGCGCTTGGTGGCACCGGCGGCAGTGATGTCGCTGGTGAGGGCGCCGGAGGCGTCGAAGTTGCCGCGATGGACAACAGAGTCAATCCAGACGTTCTGGATCTTGCTGTCGGCATCGATCAGGACAGCGACATAGTAGGAGTAGGATTCAGCGATACCTGCTTTGTCGGCGGTCACGCTGGCACTTTTGCTGGCGGTGACGACAGAACCGAAGCCCAGGCGCAGGCCGGAAGCGGCAGCGGCAGAGGTCTCAGCTGGGGCGGCGGTTGTTTCGGCAGCGGTGGTTGCGGCGGCTGTTGTTGCCGCTGTGGTTGCAGTCTGGCCGCAGGCGGTCAGGGCAAAAGCGAGCAGGACAACAGCAGTGATCAGGATCAATGCAGTTTTTTTCATGTGTTGATCTCCTCTTTTCATAGGTTGGTGACCAATTGGATTGCTGACGGGTCCTATTGTAACAAAATCACGAAAAAGATGAAAGCAAACGATTCCGACAAAATCGATCGGATTATAAAATGCGTATGCTCATTACCCGGAAAAGCTACGGAAACAGGCGTTTCGAATTGTCCGTCATGTCAGGCTTTCAGAAAAATTCAAAATCAGTATGTATCTGAGGATACGCAAGAAGAGGTTCAATTGGACTGGCTGGGCTCGATGTATCCAGGAAAGCGCCGTTTTAGCAAGTTCTAGCCATACCCGGCCGGCAGTTACCGTGCTAAAATCATTGAGAATTGTCTGGATCGGATGTCTTCGACAGTCAGGCAATTCCTTGATAAAGATTCTGTGGCAGGTATCTATGTCCCGTTTCATTTTTCCACATCACAAGCGTCCTGGCAAATCACGTCCAGGGGATCAACCTGGCTGGACTCAGGGACTGGCGTCCTTGCCACCTCTCAACCTGCGCCTTTTTTTCCTGGCTGTTTTTCTGGTGATCATTGCCTACATCAGCTGGCAAGCCTGGCCTTCTTTTTTTGACACGGACGAAAAGAACACGACGGTTGGCAGTGACTATCTGCCTTATCGCCTCAAGCAAGGCGACGTTCTGGTCCAGGATTTCAAATCAGTCAAAAACGGGCTCGTTGCCCTGACGTTGTCTTTTGACCTGCCGGAAAATGCTGATTTGCCGGATGAAACCCAGATCCGGATCAGTGTCCAGGCGGAGGGCGAGCAGGTTGCTGCAGAACAGGCGCTTCTGAACAGTAATACATTGAAGCTCTTTGCCCGGACCAGGATCCCATTGCAATTTGGCTCCCGGACAGCTGGTCGAGCCTACCGGGTCATCCTTTCGATCGACAAGCTGCCGGAAAGCGCCCGACTGTCGATCCACACGTCCCATGCCTCGCAATCCTCCCTGCTGGTCAATGGTCGGGAAACAGGCCTGGCCGCGGTCATGAGCCTGACCTACAGCCAGTTCAATGCCTGGGCGTTCATCCGCTCCCTGGTCCTGATGCTGCTGATCCTGGTTCTTGTCATCCTGCCCTTGCCCAGGATTCAGGCACTTCTGCAGGAGGCCATTGTGATTCCTTTGCTGGCTGCACCTTTCCTGACCCTGGCCAGCATCGAAATACTGAATACGCTCAATCAGGATGCCCTGTTGTCTGTTCCCGTTTTCTGGCTGACCTACCTGACCATTTTACTGTTTGAATTGTTGCTGGCCAGCCTTCTGGGCCGGATCCGGATGGCCATCCTGGCCAACCACCTGCTGTTCATAGCCTTGGGTGCCGCCAACCACATCAAACTCTTTTTCCGAGGTGACCCTTTTGTCGCCGGAGACTTGCGTTCCGTCACGGAAGCAGCCCATACCATCAATCATTTGAACTTCATCATCAACAGCCGGTTTCTGGCAGCAGCTCTCCTGCTGGCCATCTTTTTCCTGCTGATGGGCAAAACTCGCGATACACATGCTTCGCGAAGGACCCGCTGGATCACGTCAGCCCTGACCCTCGTTCCCCTGGTCGCCTTGCTCAACGGCCTGGTTCTCAATCCAGCGCTGATCAGCCAGTATCCCGGTATCACCCGGTTTCCCTGGAACCAGATGGTTAATTACAACCAGAATGGCGTCGTGATACCTTTTCTCCAGAGCACTCGAAACCTCAACATCAGCCAGCCAGAACAAGACTTCCAGCCCCAACCTGGTTTCTACGAAATTCCAGCTGGCCAGAAGACGAGCCAGGCTTCTCCGGACAAGCCCAACATCATCGCCATCATGAGCGAATCGTTTGCCGATTTTGACAATATCCGGCCTGTCGAGACCACTGAGCCGGTGATGCCGTTTTTTGACCAGCTTCTGAATTCACCCAATGCCCGCCATGGCAAATTGCTGGTTTCCATTTTCGGTGGCGGGACATGCAATTCTGAATTCGAGTTCCTGACTGGCAGCAGCATGCTGTTCATGGCTGATGGCAGCCTGCCTTACAACAGCTACTTCATGGGACCCACCCATGCCTTGCCGGACCTTCTGGGCCAGCAAGGCTACCGCAGTGTAGCCATCCATCCTTACCTGAGAACGTTCTGGGACCGCAATCTCGTCTATCCCGCCATCGGTTTCGACCAGTACATCAGTATGGAAGATTTTCCTGCAGATGGCAAAGTGCGTGATTTCATCAGTGACGAGGCAGATTTTAACCAGATTATCCGTACGTATGAAAATAAGCAGCCTGAGGAGCGCCTGTTCATTTTTTCCGTCACGATGCAGAACCACTTCCCCTATAACAGTTCGGAAGAAATCTTGTCCGGACTTGACTACAACATCAAGCTGCCGACCCTGACGGAAGTCGAGTCCGTCGAGCTCTACTTGAGCCTGTTGCGCCAATCTGACGATGCCTTGCGTGATCTGATCTATTATTTCTCCACCGTTGACGAACCGACCCTGATCGTCTTGTTTGGCGACCATCTGCCTGGAAACAACAATGTCTTCAAAAATTTCTACGAAGACCTTTTTGGCAAACCGTTGGCTGACCTGACCCAGCTGGAAACCCAGAAAATCTACGAGACGCCCTGGCTGATCTGGGCCAACTATGAGTTGCCGGCAGTGGCCAAGGATGTCACCAGTCCCAATTTCCTTGCGACCACGGTCCTTGACTTGGCTGGAGCTGAGAAATCCCCCTACTTTGAGCAGGTGAGCCAATTGAACCAGACTGTGAAAGCCATGAACAATAAAATGGTCATCACACGGGATGGCAGGACCTATGACAAGGAATCCCTGCCATCGAGCCTGGTTCGCCAGCTCAATCGCTATTGGGCTCTGGAATACGATAATGTTGTCCGGGACAAGGCTCAATAAGTCTGCAGACGTGCTCCGGCTGGTTGACTGCTAGCCGGCTCTTCAGGTGTCGAACAGGCTCCTGACCTCGTCCACAGTCATTTGTGACAGCAAATTCTGGCCAGGCTTGATGACTGCCTCGATCAGAGCCTGTTTTTGTTCCTGGATCGCCTGGATTTTCTCTTCCAGTGTATCTCTGGCATACAGCTTGAAAACCTGCACAATGTTTTCCTGGCCGATCCGGTAGGCACGGTCCGTAGCCTGGTCCTCAACGGCCGGATTCCACCAGGGATCGTAATGTATAACCGTATCGGCTCCGGTCAGATTCAGGCCTGTGCCGCCCGCGCGCAGTGAGATCAGGAAAAGCTGACCTTCGCCATTGTTGAAGCGATCCACTTGGGCCAGCCGTTCATCGGCGGCAACCTGCCCGTCGATCAGGAAGCTATCCAGTCCCCTGGCCAGCAAGCGGCTGCGGATGATCTGGAGCATCTGGGCAAACTGGGAGAAAATCAGGATGCGATGACCGCCATCGAGCGCATCTGCGATCAATTCATCCAGTAAAAGCAACTTGCCGCTGTCACCGGCATAATCATCGAGGAAAAGTCCGGGATGGCAACAGATCTGGCGCAAACGTGTCAAAAGCGCCAGGATGTACAGCTGGCTGCGGGCAAAACCGTTGACAGCGACCTCCTGCTCAAAGGACTGACGTGCTGTTGCAAGGTACTCCTCGTAGAGTGCACGCTGAGCCGCTGTCATTTCGGCAACGACACGGGTTTCAATTTTATCCGGGAGTTCACGCAGGACATCTTTCTTCATCCGGCGCAAGACAAACGGTGCAATTTGCCGGTGCAAGTCAGACAGGACATCACTGCCGGGGTCTTTCCAGAAGGGCACCTCATAGCGCTGTTCGAACTGGCGCCGGCTGGACAGATAACCGGGCAACAGGAAGTCGAAAATGGACCACAGCTCCGTCAGCGAGTTCTCGATCGGCGTCCCGGTGAGGGCAAACGTCCGGTCAGCCCGGATCTGTTTGACGGAGCGCGCATTGAGTGTCTCCGGATTCTTGATGTTCTGGGCTTCATCGAGAAAGCAGCTGGCAAATTCGATGTCAGCCAGCTCGGGATAATCACGGCGGACCAGGGAGTAGGACGTAATCACACAGGCTTGCCGGGCGATTGTGTCCAGAAGGGCGGCTCTTTGCTGCCGATTGCCGTCAAAGACCAGAACCCTCAGACCAGGAGCGAATTTTTCGAACTCCCGCTGCCAATTGTAGACCAGGCTGGTTGGGGCAATGACCAGTGAGGGACGGCGCTTCCTGCGGAAAACCGCTGCGATGTAGACAATTGCCTGCAAAGTCTTGCCCAGGCCCATATCATCAGCCAGGATGCCGCCCAGACCATAGGCGTCCAGTGTGCAAAGCCAGTTGAAGCCGATCTTCTGGTAGGGACGCAGTGTGACCGTGATGCCGTGAGGCAACCGGTAGTTCTGATGGCCTGGAGATTCGAGTGCCCGGGCCATCTCCAGCAAAACGGAATCCATTGTGATCGTGCCCGCACTTGCGCTGGTTTCCTGGCTGGATACCGTGACCGCAGCATGGCCCGCCAGGCTGAGCACACGATAACGGGGCAGGGCCAGACGCTCCCGGGTCGGCTTGGCACCCCAGGATTCCAGCAACGTGAAGAAGTCCAGCAGCTGCCCGCTGTGCTCATGGTTGACGGCGCGAAAATGGCCAGAATGACAGAGGCAGTATGGCTTTTGATCCCGTAATGCCTGGATGTAGACCGGCCGGTCTTCCGGCGGCATATCTGACCAATTGATCTTGATTTCCAGGTGCTTGTTTTCAGGTTGCTCGCTGACTTTGACTGCAAGGTCAGGAGCAGGCAAAATCCGGAAGAGATGGCCGGAACCATCGAGCAGGCTGACTGTTGTATCCTCGAACGCCTTCCTGCCCTCATCCAGGAAACGATAGATCGCCTCATAATCGCTCAACAGGTGGAACTGGCCCTGGCGTCGGAAACCAGCCTGTTCAAGTTTGTCCAGGATTGCATGTTCAGCCAACTTCTGGCGGACGATGATCTTTTCCTGTTCACCAGAAGTTTTGGTGGGCAGGACAGATGCATAAGGACTGACGTCCAGCGAACCATAGTGGAACAGAAGGTCAGCCTTCAGGCCGTCCTGGGCACTTTCCAGCCGGATGGTGGCGGCCAGAGGTTCCTTGACCAGGCGTTGCAGCAACTCGTCAGAAAAATCGATCGGGCAAATGGCCTGGAGAGCGGAATCAGGCAATCCAGCCAGTTCTGCTACTTCGTCTTCGCTCATGACCAGGGTGCCTGCACCTGGGACGGCAAAAATTGAAAGGACCGGATCCAGCAGGCGGATGGTTTCCCGGGATGGCAGGTAGAAGGTGTCATCAACCAGATAGATGTTGCGTGAGGCTGTCAGCTGCAGCAAGGCTGGTCCGGGTTGTCGGGCCAGGCTGTACAAACCATCCTGGCTGCCAGATTCTGCCACGATCAGGCGGATTGGCATGGCAGACTCACAGACCCGGATCGCGTATGTCTCAGTGCCCTTGAGGGTGGACCAGCGGTAACGGGGCTGATTGGCCGCCAGGCGCAAGAAAGCAGCCGCCCGGCCTGCGCTGAGGATCAGTGCTTTTTCTGAGCGTGAGGCAGCAGCCGAGCCAAAAGTGGCCTTGTAATCCTGCTCATAGGCATCCAGCAAGAGGTTGATAAGGGGCTCATCCGATGGATCGAACCGGTGCAAAAAGGGATCATAGGTCAGTTGTTCGTCGATTTCGAATGGTAGATCCCTGGACAAGGCATCGAGAAATTGTTCGATGTGATTAACCGCATGAAGACGACCATTGAATACCTGCAAGGTCAGGTTCGGCAGGGTGCTGGGATTGTTGCCGCAAGCCATCACGGCATGCAGTTTCAAGAGCTGCTTGCCCTGGTTTTGCAGGATCTGAGCCCGCCGGCTGGTCTGGCTGATGAATTCACGCGCCTTGATCCTGCTTTTTCTTGACTGCAACTGCACGGTCTCGCCCTTGGCAGTTCCATAATGGTCTATACAGTACAGCAAGACCGCAGCAATGTGCTTGCAATCCCCCCAATAGGATGTGAAAGCGCTGCAGGTGCAGCTCGTGTCGTGAATGGCACCATCCCGGTTGAGGATGATCCGCACCTGGTACGGTTGGGTGCCCTCCACCCGGGCCTGGATCAACCCCTTGTCCGGATCATAGTTGACCTCGCCGACCTGTCCATTGCGGTAGCAGGTCCGTCCATTCATGTACGTTGGACCGTTGGTTGTCCGTTCGCGGATGGTGCTGGTTTTGATGGTGAACATGTTGTCTCCCCAGTTGTTCAAGCAATGAGCCGTGCCAATCAGTGCCTGGACCAGTCAAAAAGGATCCAAAACCTGATTATAGCAGACATCCATTTGACAGACAATGAAAACAGCTGCCCGGACTGCGGCCTGCCCGGTCTCGCCGCTTGTCGACAAAAAATGTCGAAAATCGAAGAAAAATCGATTTTGAGTCGTCTAATTTAAATTCGTGCTTGACAGTCAGGTCAAACCTGCTAGAATGAGGAAGCATTTGTGATGAAAGTTGGATCCAGTCTGTTCGATGATGGATCTGATCAATTGGAGGTAATCAGACACATGAGTACTTTTGTGGCCAAGTCCGCAGAGATTCAGAGAAAATGGTACGTTGTCGATGCAGAAGGCCTGACCATGGGCCGTCTGGCCAGCGAAGTGGCCAGCGTTCTGCGCGGTAAACACAAACCCGAATTCACCCCGTTTCTGGACACCGGTGACTATGTCATCGTGGTCAATGCTGCCAAGATGGTCCTGACTGGCAAGAAGCTGGACCAGAAGCTGTACCGCTACCACACCCAGTATCCTGGCGGTCTCAAGGAAGTCAGCTACAGAAACCTGATGGACAAGCGCCCGGAGAAGGCTTTTGAACTGGCCGTCAAAGGCATGCTGCCGAAAAACGCACTCGGTCGCCAGATGTTCCGGAAACTCCACGTTTTCGCCGGACCCGAACATGATCATGCCGCCCAGAAGCCCGAAGTGCTCAAGTTCTCGATCTGATTGAAAGCGAGGAGACATTAAGATATGGCTACCAAAAAAGCTGCTAAAACCTATTTCTACGGCACTGGCCGCCGCAAAAATGCTGTTGCCTGCGTCCGTATCCTGCCTGGCAAAGGCCAGGTCACCATCAACGACAAGAGCCTGGATGACTATTTCGGCATGGAGACTTTGAAGCTGATCGTCAATCAGCCCATGGTCGCCACCAACAGCGTTGACAAGTATGACATCATCTGCAAAGTCATCGGCGGTGGTTTGTCCGGCCAGGCTGGCGCCATCCGCCACGGCCTGTCCCGCGCTCTGATCAAGGCTGACGAGGAAGCCAACAAAGCCATCCTCAAGAAAGCTGGCTTCCTGACCCGCGATTCACGCATGAAAGAACGCAAGAAGTACGGCCTCAAAAAAGCCCGCAAGGCATCCCAGTTCTCCAAGCGCTGATTGCCCGACCGAGCTTTGCCTGCAACGCTCTGCCATCCGGCAGTTCTGGCCAAGTCTTTTTCACTGCAACATCAGACCGGGCAGAGGAACAAACTCCTCTGCCCGGTTTTTGCACGCCAGAGGTTGCGCTATACTAATGTCACACCAGAAATCACCAGATCATGAAAGGGACCTGACATGCGCACTGCAATCATTCATGCCCATTTGCTGACCCAGGCTGGTCCGCCGATCGACCAGGGATACCTGGTGATCGATGGCGACCAGATCGCATCGCTCGGGGCAGGGGAGCTCCCATCTGACCTGGCACAGACGATCGACCAGATTCTGGATGCCTCGGGTGCCTTTCTCCTGCCAGGCTTACTGGATGCCCACTGCCATGTCGGGTTGTTCAACGATGGTCTTGGCAAGGAGGGTGAGGATGGTAATGAGGAGACCGACCCAGTCACGCCCCATTTGCTGGCAACGGATGGTGTCTACAGTGAAGACCGCTGCTTTACGGAAGCATTGGCCGCCGGTGTGACGACTGTTTTGACCGGGCCAGGAAGCGCCAATGTCCTGTCAGGTCAATTTGCCCTGCTGCACACCAAGGGCCAACGCGTTGAAACCATGACCATCCAGGCTAGTGCCGCACTCAAAGCCGCTCTGGGCGAGAACCCTAAAACAGTTCATGGCGGCAAGGACCGCAGTCCGTCGACCCGCATGGGAACGGCCGCCGTCCTGCGCGAAGCACTGCAAAAAGCTGCGCGTTACCGGGACAAGATCGAAAAAGCCCGGGCAGCAGAGGCCGCTGGAAAAACCGACGTGGAACAACCTGATCTGGATGTTCGACTCGAATCCTTGCTCCCTGTGCTGAGTGGGGAACGGCCCGTCAAATTCCACGCCCACCGGGCGGATGACATCCTGACGGCCATGCGGATTGCCAATGAATTCGGCCTGCGCTACACACTCGACCACTGTACGGAAGGATACCGTATTGCTGACCTCCTGGCCGAGGAATACCAGAAAGGACTGGCCTCCGACCATGGCCGTGGTTTGGCGGGCAAGGGTCGCCTGGAAGGGGTTATTGTCGGACCGATCCTGTCCGATCGCAGCAAGCCTGAACTGACCCGTTCAGACGTGGCCAATGCGGCCGTACTGGCCCGTGCTGGACTGCCAGTGGCGATCATGACCGATCACCCCGTGATTCCGATCCAGTATCTGGCTGTCAATGCGGCCATTGCCTGCAGGGCTGGCCTGCCGGAGGACCTGGCCCTTGCAGCCATCACGTCGGTTGCAGCCCGCCTATCTGGCGTCGGCCAGACCCATGGCACCCTGGAACCGGGGAAAAAGGCCGATCTGGCCCTGTTCAGCAGCCACCCCTTTGATTATCGCAGTCAGACGCTTCGTGTCTGGATCAATGGCCGGATGGTCTACCACAAGGAGGAACCATGACTTCAAACGATGCATTTGGCGACATTCCGTTTCCGGTCCGCCCTGGGCTCCATGCCCTGCATCTGGTCACAACGTCTGCTGAGGAAACCGCCTTGCTGGGATTGCTTCTGGCGAATCTGCTCCAGCCCGGGACTGTCATCAGCCTGGACGGAGACCTGGGTGCCGGCAAAACAGTCCTGGCCCGGGGCATTGCCGATGGCCTCGGCTGCCAGACGCCGGTTGCCAGTCCTACGTTCACCTTGCTGATGGAACACCCGGCGACCGGCAGCGGTCTGCCCTTGTATCATTTTGATGTCTACCGCCTGAAAAGTGGCGATGATTTCCTGGCCCTCGGCCTGGATGACTATTTTTATCGCGACGGTGTCTGCATCGTCGAATGGGGCACCTTGATCGAGGATGTCTTACCGCTCGAGACGTTGAAAATCCTGATCCGCCTGACTGCGCCCGAGACCCCGGAACAGCGCGTCATGACTTTTTTCTGGCCCGATCATGAAGCGGAACTGGCCCTTCTGGAAAGGAGCTGGCAAGATGCTCGTCCTGGCGTCTGATACAACAGGGAAAAGCCTGTCGGTCGCCCTGGTCAAGGACGGCCGCCTGGTTGGTGAGAGCCGGTTCAATCTCGGCTACAATCATGCCGTGACCCATTTGCCGCAGGTCATGGCGCTTCTGGACGCGTGCGAAACCAGCATCGCTGCGGTAGATCTGCTGGCTGTGACCCAAGGCCCCGGCTCTTTCACGGGGACTCGCATCGGCCTTTCCAGCTTCAAGGCCATGGCTTATGCCGCGCACAAACCACTGGTGGGCGTATCAACCTTGGAAACCCTGGCCTACCCCTGGCGCCAGATGGATCAAACGCTGGTCTGCCCCCTGCTTGATGCCAGGAACGGCCGAGTCTATGCCGCCTGCTACCGGACTTCCGGCTTGCGTGCGCTCGCAGAAGGGCAGCCGCAAAGCCCTCTGGTCAAGCCGGGCAATTACCAGGTGACGGAATTCCTGTTGCTGCTGGCACAACAGATGGAACAGGGGGGCCTGCGCCAGACACCTGTTCTGCTGACCGGTGATGGCGCGTCAGTTGCCCTGACCACACACAAATCTCAGCTGTCATGGGATTATCTGAACCTGGTCCGGCTGGATCCGGTCCATGATGCACCCAGTGCTGCGGCTGTTGCACTGCTGGCCGAGTCGTATCATCAAGCAGGAGCCGATGGAAACCCCTTTCATTTGAATGCGACCTATCTGACTCCGTCATCTGCCGAGCGCCTGCGCAAGGAACAGTCCCAGCCATGAATACCCAGCAGACGTCTGGCCTGGCAAACACCAGCACAAAGTCCGGCTGGCAGGTCCGGCCGGTGCGACCGGGCGACTTGGCCAGTCTGGTCCGGCTCGAACAGACCTGCTTTGCCATACCCTGGAGTGAGCAATCCCTGCGCTCAGACCTTGAGAATCCGTCTGTTGCCCATTACTGGGTGGCAGAGAGCCATACTGCCGGCATCATCGGCTACATTGCCTGTTACCAGGCTGCAGATACGGCACAGATCAACAATCTGGCGGTGATGCCGGACTTCCGCCGCCAGGGGGTCGGGGAACACTTGCTGTCTGCATTGCTTGAGTGGGCTCACGACAGCCTGATCACAACCGTTGATCTGGAAGTCAGGGCCAGCAACGACTCAGCCATTCGACTGTACCAGAAAATGGGCTTTGCCAAGGTCGGTGTTCGACGGGCGTACTACAGCGATAACAACGAAGATGCCAACATTATGCTTAAAAATATTCCGTAAGATGAAATCATATATGTTTAAATTAAACAAAAATCAGGCCTCGATTCGGTCATATTGACAAAAGATCGACACAAACTCTATACTTACGCTAAGAATTGCCGCACAGGCGGTTTTTTTGTCCCGGACCATCAGGAGGAGGAACTCGAATGGTAAGTAAAACGGTTCAATTCAACTGCGACGATGCCTTGCAGATGAAAGCTGTCGCTGTCCTGATCCAGAAAGCATCCACATTCCGTTCCAGTGTATATCTGGCCAAGGGTGAGCGCCGCGCCAATGCCAAGAGCTTGCTCGGGGTGATGTCATTGGGTGTTGAAAACGCCATGGAAATCCGCGTCACCGCAGAAGGCAGCGACGAAGTCGAAGCCCTCGAGACCATCAGTTCCTATCTGAGCAACCCTGAATTCTAATACCTCTGAGGTATTTGCCGAACCGATGATCCAAGAACCAGAACCTAATCTGCAGCCGGTCGATGCCCGGCTGGACCTTGTACCAACGAACCCGGGTGTTTACCTGATGAAGGACGCTTCGGGTTCTATTATTTATGTCGGCAAAGCCATCAACTTGAGAAACCGCCTGCGCAGCTATTTTGCAGCCAATCCCCAGGGCAATGCCAAAGTCCTGGCCATGATCTCGCATATTGCCGATTATTCATTTATTGTCACCAGCAGTGAACTGGAAGCCTTGCTGCTGGAGGCGACACTGATCAAGAAACACCAGCCGCATTACAACATCCTCTTGCGCGATGACAAGGGATACCCCTACATCCGTATCACCATGAATGAACTCTACCCCCGGATCGTCAAGGCTTTCCGGGTCGGAGACGATAAAAATGAAGGGGCACGCTATTATGGCCCCTATCTCAGTGGCGACCTGTTCCGGGCTCTGTCCGTCCTGCGTACGATTTTTCCGACCAAGACCTGCAAACGAGTTTTCCCGCGTGACATCGGCAAGGAGCGCCCCTGCCTGAACTATCACATCGGACGTTGCATCGGGCCTTGCCGAGGTGATGTGTCGGCCGAAAGCTATCGCGCCGTCATGGAATCCATCTGCCAGTTTCTCGAGGGCAAATACAGCCCGGTCCTGCTGGACATGCGCCGGAAAATGGAAGCTGCGGCAGAAGCGTTGAAATTTGAGGAGGCCAGTCTGTGGCGCGACCGCATCGCGGCCCTGGAGCGTCTGATGGAAAACCAGCTGGCTGTTTCCAGCAAGGACAGCGACCGGGATGTGATCGGTATCGCTCGCAATGGCACGGAAACCTGTATCCAGAAGCTGGAAATCCGTGATGGCCGGATCGTTTCATCCGCGGCATTTTTCTTTCCGGAAGAACAAGATGACGATCCGGAGCTTCTGGCCGCTTTTTTGCTCCAGTATTATCCCAATGCAGCCCAGATTCCGGGCGAAATACTCCTGGCACAAGAACCATCCGGTCGCGAAAGCCTGGAGGAATATCTGAAAACGCTGCGCAAAGGCCGCTGCTTGCTGCATATCCCCAAGCGTGGCGATGCCCACAAACTGATTGAGCTGGCCAATGAGAATGCAGCCCAGTCCTTGCGCCGCCACACCCTGCTGGGCGGACATGGCCAGACTGCATTGCAGGAAGCGATCCGGGAACTGGCCCAGGCCACTGGAGCAGCCCAGGGTATCCACCGGATTGAAGCAATTGATATCTCCCATACCGGCAGTCAGGACATGGCTGCCAGCCTGGTCGTCTTCCAGGATGGCAAACCGTTGAACCAGCAGTATCGCCAGTTCAAGATTAAAACCTTGGAAGCACCGGATGACTATGCTGCGATGCGCGAAGTTCTGCGCCGCCGGCTGGCCCGGCTTGATGATGAGCCTTTCGGCAGCCGTCCCGACCTGATCCTGGTCGATGGCGGGATTGGCCAGGTGCATGCGGCCCAGACCGTCCTTTCGGAGTACAACCTGGCTATTCCAGTCGCAGGCATGGTCAAGGATGACCGGCATCGGACGCGAGGCCTGGCTTTGCCCGGCGGGAAAATCCTGGAGCTGCGCCAGCGACTCGAGGAGCAGGACGCCGAGAGCCTGGGTCTGTTGCGCCTGTTGACAGCCATCCAGGACGAGGCACACCGTTTCGCCCGCAAGCTGAACCAGTCCATGGCCAAAAAGCGGACGATCCGGATGTCCCTGGAACATATCCCGGGTGTCGGACCTGCCAGGCGACGGCTGCTCCTGAAGCACTTCCTGACGATCAAGGCCGTCAGCGAAGCATCGCTGGATGAATTGAAGAACGTCAAAGGACTCGGTCCGGCTGCAGACGCTGTTTTCAAGCATTTCCACCCGGAGGCCGGCTGACATGGCGCTTTTTGTCCTGTCTGATCCGCATCTGGCCAATGGCGTGGACAAGCCCATGGCTGTATTTGGGACACATTGGAACCATCATACCGAGCGGATCCGGGAAAACTGGTTCCAGACGGTTGCGCCAGATGACACCGTGGTCTTGCCGGGCGATATTTCCTGGGCTTTGACCCTGGCAGAGGCTTTGCCAGATCTGCAGTTTCTCCACGAGTTGCCGGGGACTAAGATTTTA
>Ga0228535_1000815_pt1:0-27500 | contig 68921 bp, 60 predicted proteins | sample SJ1metagenome_FD_168457 | JGI IMG/M metagenome (GOLD analysis project Ga0228535, IMG submission 168457) | Enriched culture of PCE-dechlorinating microbial communities from Ithaca, New York, USA - SJ1 | ecosystem: Engineered > Modeled > Simulated communities (microbial... > Unclassified...
CTGTTTTAAAAATATGCAAGTGTAATTTCAAGTGAAAACAGGAAAACAAAACTTAAAACTTACAAATTTTTTTTATTACAAAAAAAACCTGTCTTCAAATAAAAAAAATTAGGGTTTCTACAAAGCCGAAATTAAATAAAAAATTTAACAAAAAACAATGAAAATGAGAGTTAACATCACCATACACATTAAAAAGGTAAATGTAACCATTTTTGCTAATTTTATAGCTTCTTTTATCATTTCTGGTTTTAAATCGTTTTTAGGATGTCCTAAAGTATACACTCCTGGTTTTATCAGTTGAACTCCTAATGCTCCGGCTGCTGCCGCCATGGAGTATCCAGAATTAGGACTGGGAGTATTTTGGGCATCAGCCATCATGACTCTCCAGGCGCATTTGTAATTCTGTCCAAGGAGGCTGGCGGATAAAACCACAAAAAAACCAGTGACCCGGGCCGGTACATAGTTCAATAGATCATCTAAGCGGGCAGAAAACCATCCAATATTAAGGTTCTGGGGGTCCTTATAACCAACCATGGCATCCAAGGTATTTACCACCCGGTAAGAAACACCAGCCAGCACACCTAGTAAAACTGGAATTTGATATCCAGTAAACAGGGCTTCACCCGGCCACAAGGTTGTTGTGGGAATGTTTAACCAGTTCCACCCCAGGATTCCCAGAAAACCAAATAGAAATATGTAGAATAGAGGGCTTACAATTGAATCGGTGATATTTTCAGTGAGAGTTTCGATTGCTGCAGATATAACTTCTCTTTCAGATAGCTGTGATGTATCACGACTTACCAATAAAGAAATGGATTTCCTAGCCTTTTCTAAATCCTTACTTAAACTTTGATACACTGAATTAACTGAACTAATAAGCGATTTTATGGCAAAAGTTGATGATAGGAGGATTGAAGCCACTAAGATGTATAATACATGATTAACAGAAGATAACGTCAAAATTATCAGGAAGAGTAAGTTAAAACCAATAATCAATATTATGGCCATTATAAATCCATTTAATCTACTTTTATTCCGGTGAGTGTTAGTCAAGAAGGTTTTGATTTTATAAATTCCTTTACCCATCCAGACCACGGGGTGGAGAGAAGGGGGCAATTCCCCTACAGTTAAATCAATTAAAATACTGATGAAAATCACGATTAACAATTCAGTTCCCATTGCTTTTTCCTCATTCAAATATATTGAAAATTTAAAACAGTCTAAAAATATATTGGGCTTTTAATTATTATCCTTTTTCCACAGGGGGCTAAATAATCAAAAAGGAAATCAGATTCCCCCTAAAATAACCAATCAAAAAAGATGAAAAAATATTTATTTTAACCCAATTTAATTTTATAAGCGTGATTATACCTTTATTTTATAGATATAATCCTAATTAACAGCATAAATTAATTTACGCTGGATCTAATAGGAGTATAGTGAATTAAAATTCATGCAAAAATGGGAAATGTATTCTTTATTCCATTTAAAACTGGTATCATGGTGAGTAAGACCCTGATTTCAAGTGTAAAAATTATTCAGGATGGGTCTTGAAATCAAAAACTGAATAGTTAGTGGTAAATAACATTGGGAAATGAAAAAATTATGGAAAAACAAAAAATAAAGGAGTAAGACATTGGTTTCAAGTGTAAATTCCAAGGGAAAATAAGTGGCTCACCAGGGAGAGATTAACTTCAAGTGTAATAACCAATGAAAATGAGTTGAAAATAAATAAAACATACATTTCAAGTGTATTTTTTATACTTTTTTTAATTTTAATTAGAATGAAATAGTTGAATGTGAATATTTAAGATTGTGAGAGATCAATTTCAAGTGTAAAAAATAGAAATTTTTAGTGAAAAATAATAATTTATTAGTAAAATATAGTAAAAAAGTGATTTTTTAACCACATTTTTTCTTCAGAAATGGATTGATCAAACAAAATTTTTTACAATTTTTATATCATTAAATAAACTATTTTAATAGTTATTAATTTAATTAAACAAATAAAATAGGGTTTTTTTTACAAAAAAATTTAAAAAAGACTTAAAAACTAAAAAAATAGTTTGTAAAAATTTTTTTATAACCTTATAGTATGTCATGAAATACTTTATATTTTGTATCTAAAATTAATAATAACTATTAAATTTACTTATTTTACTGTTAAAATTGATTATATTTTTTTTTTAATAATATTAAATTATAAATTATCTTTGTTTAATTTTTAATCTAATAAGATATTTTTTTTAAATTTTTTATTACTCAGATCATTTATACCTGTGTTTTTTACACTTGAAATCAATCTCTCTTTCTATCATTTTCACTTCTTATTATTTTTTTTTACACTTGAAATGTACCTCCCACCTAACTTTTTGAAAATGTATCATTTTTTACACTTGCAACTGACCTCTTTCATCGAATTTTTGCGAAGTGGTCATTCTTTTTTTACACTTGCAACCTACCTCTCACCATAACCATTAATATAGGATTAGTTACTTACACTTGAAACGCACCTTCACTTCTTTAGATCTGTAATTTTACACTTGAAACCCACCTCACTCAAGGTGTGTTTAATTGCTTTATGAAGTGTAGGCTGTAAATTCATCACTCACATGTTGATAGCTTCCAAAAAATTTGGCAGATATCTATTTATACGTGTATAATTTAAGTTGGGCGGAATGGACTTTGTTAGTTTGGGGTATTCTAATATTAAAGTCCTAACCTGTGTTTATACAGGTAATCGGTGATTTATTTCATTCAAAATTTGAATTACTGTTTGAATCAATAATAATCTCTGGTGAAAGGTCGGTTTGATCGTTGTCAGGGTTTTGGTCACCGATGCAAACAGTTCTCAATCCTTCTTGATTAAAATTGAGGACGAAAATGTATTTTTATAATAAGAAGTGGTATTTATGAATATCTTTGAGGAATTGGGCGGAAAAAATTCGGTATTCAAATGTAAAAAATTTTTAGACCATAGATTTTTACCGGATAATCTTCCTCACCGTGAGGATCAGATTAAATCTGTGGCAAAATATTGGGTTGAAGCATTAAATAATGTTACACCCCCTGATGTCACTGTTTATGGTAAAACAGGAACTGGTAAAACTGCAGTGGCCAAGTTCGCCAAGAAGCAGCTGGACCAGATATCCAAGGAGAAAAACGTTAATATACGAGTAGAATACATTCGTTGCACAGATTTTACCACAGAATATCAAGTCATTGCTCGTTTATGTCAGCAGATGGGTCAAGATGTTCCTTACCGTGGTTGGACCAAAGCAGAAGTGATTAATGCTTTTCGAAACCTTTTCAAGAAAAATGTTTTCGGAAATGACTTGATTTTAATTATCATTCTTGATGAAATTGATATCCTATTAAAGAATGATGGTGATGGTTTACTTTATACACTTACCCGAACTGACAATGTTTCTATTGCTTCTATTAGTAACTTTGTAGATTTTAAACAGTTCATCAAACCACGAGTACGAAGCAGCCTCCGTGATCGTGAAATAGTATTTCCACCTTACAATGCTCAGCAACTGGTGGACATCCTGCAAGAACGTTCTAAACTTTCTTTTAATGATGATGTCCTGCATGATGAAGTTATACCTCTATGTGCCGCACTCGCCGCTAAAGAAGAAGGAGACGCCCGGTATGCTCTGGATTTACTGCGAACCTCCGGTGAACTGGCTGATGAAAAGGGAACAGAAGTGGTTTATGAAGAGTATGTCCGGGAGGCTAAGGACCAGATTGAACACAACAAGGTCACGGATATTGTAATGACTCTCCCCAGTCAGCAGCAAAAAGTACTGGAATCGCTCATCTACCTGACCAAACGCAAGGAAGAAATCACCTCCGGTAGGCTTTATGATGTATATAAAGACATAACCAAAGGAGATTCTGTGTCATACCGTAGAATTTTTGACTTTATAAACGAACTGGAAATGTTAGGACTTATTTCCACAAAAACAGTCTCCAGAGGTAGAGGTAAAGGAAGAACAAATCTCATCACTCTGCAATGTGATATGGTACTGTTGGAAGATGCTATGTGGAGTGGTTAAAACCATTCTTTCTCCACATCTCAATTTTTAAAAACCTGGATTTTTTTGTCAATCCTAATTTATTGTAAGATTTTTTTTGAAAATATTAAAAAAAAATTATCGCCTGTTTTTGAACATTTTAGTGCTTAAAATCACTAGATTTTGAATTAATTTTTACTTGTTATCTTATAATTGATTTTAGAAGAGCCATCCGTACTGGAACTCCGTAAAATGCCTGTTGGAAGTATTTTCCATAGGGGGTGTTGTCCACGTCATGGGAAATCTCATCTACCCGTGGAAGGGGGTGCATTACTATGGCTTCACTACCCTTAAGAAGCTGAGAATCAATGGTGTAGGCTCCTTTGATCTTCAAATATTCCTGTGGATCAGGGAATCTTTCTTTCTGTATTCTGGTCACGTATAAAACATCGGCGTAATTTAGAACATCCCTAATATCCTCTGTTTCTTGGACATTGACCCCTGCTGCCGAGAGATCGTGCAGAACTTCCTTGGGCATTTTAAGCTCGGGAGGTGACACGAAACTCATCCTAGCCCCAAACATGGCCAGAGCATAAGAAAGAGAGTGTACAGTTCGCCCATATTTAAGATCACCGATTAAAGCCACGTGTAACTCTTCAATATCACCCAGTAAACGCTTCATGGTGTATAAATCAAGTAAAGTCTGGGTGGGATGTTGTCCTGCTCCGTCACCAGCGTTGATCACCGGAACATCAACCATTTCCGAAACATAACGTGCAGTACCTTCCATGTTATGGCGTATAACTATAGCGTCAGTGTATTCACCAACTATTCTCACGGTGTCGGTTAAATTCTCGCCTTTAACTGCAGAACTGGTTCCAGCCTCGGCAAAACCGACCGTACTCCCCCCCAACCGTTTCATGGCTGTTTCGAATGATAGGCGGGTTCGGGTAGATGCTTCATAGAATAACATTCCCAGGATAGATCCGGACAGGATACTTGATTTTTCCTGTGAACGGGCAATGGGTTCCATTTCTTCGGCTAATTTAAGAATGTATTCAATATCGCCTTTACTAAAATCCTTGATTGAGATTATGTTTTTTAAATTGAAACCCATGGGTCTTCACCATCTATTAGTTGTCCACCTGATATTCTTCCTTCAATCCTTACCTTAACCCCGTAGTTGTATTTTTTATTTTCTATTATAACTTATTCATTATAATTTGTCCCTTAATGTTTAAAGTCTTAAGATCAGGGAATTCTTACTTTTAATGGTTTGTCACACCTAAACTTTCCTTCCAAAGGTTAAATAAGCTGTGTGTCCTGTCATTCTGGTTTTGGGCCGCACACCTTTATCTTTTACTTCAATTTCACGCACTAAACACTCCACACTTTTAATATCGGAGAATTTTCGTTTTTTAAGAATTCTGGTGAGAAGTTTCACTTGGTCAATGTAGGGGGTGTACGCTGCCAGATAACCCCCTGATTTGAGGGCATCACGGGCCTGTTCCACCACTTCCCAGGGTTTGGGAAGATCTAAGAACACCAGATCCACATTTTCTTCATCTATACCCTCCACTACATCCTGGCATTTCAGGGTCACATTTTCCAATCCAAAGCCTTTGACATTTTTTTCCGCAATTTGGGAGAAGTCCTCACGTAATTCATAAGAGAATACATGGCCATTTTCCCCCACTAAATTTCCCAGAAAGATGGTGGCAGCACCAGCTCCAGTTCCTGCTTCTACTATTTGCTGGCCACTACCCAGTCCGGTATAGGCGGTAATGATTCCTAAATCTTTAGGTAAAATAATGGAACATCTACGGTCCATAAGTTGGATGTAATCGTTAATATTGGCCTCTAATACATGGAATTCCCGGCCCATATGGGTTTTTAACACATCTCCGGGACTACTACTGGCAATTTCTTCCTGTTTAATATAACCCTCCTCGGTGTGTAGGTCCTCGGTACCAATCAAGAATTTTTTACCTTTATCATTCATTAAAATTTTCATCAATAATCAATCTCCCTATATAGAATCTCGCCAATGATTTGGCAAAATGATTTTCATTACCTTAACTATTCTTTCACGTCTATTTTACAACATAAATTCGAATACTACAGATTAATCAATTATTTATTATACTATTTGGCCTAATAACCATCTTAAACAAGTAAATAGGATATTTAATCCTCTTTTTCCAGTTTATACTCCATTTTTGGCTTGTTTTTTCCAGTTATGATGGATGTTTCCCTGGTATCCTCAGAATCTGATGGAAAACGGAAGGTATCTGAATACTTAGATTCAATTATTTTCCGAATATTGCGGGCAGTTTTATCACCAACACCACTTACTCTCTTTAAATCATCAATTGATGCGTTAAAAACACCTTTAACACTATCAAAGGCCTCCAATAATTTTCGGGCAGTGACTGGTCCCACATTGGGCAGTGACTCTACAATAAAAAGTTGCTGTTCCTGCAATGTAAGTGGTTTCTTTTCAGTTCGCACCTGAATGTCTTTGGAGCCCTTGTAAACTTCTCTACTTGCAATTCTAAGGATCATGGCTGCAGTGTCCTCGGGATCACGAGTGGGGATAATAGGTATGTTAAAATCAACAGTCAAACTGGCCAATGCTCCTCGAATAGCGTTGGGGTGCAATCCACTGCTGTAAAGGTCCCCTCCCTCCAGGATTATCAGTGGTTTGGGGAAGTTTTCCACCAGTTCCTGGGCCTGTTTATAGATCCTTTTGTCAATTAATGAGCTTACAAAGTCTTTACTACTTTTTCTTTCCACGGCCACATGGGGACTCACCTGATAGTCTCCTACAGGTAGACTTACAGTTTTTACTGTTGCTTCCATGTTACTCAATGCTCGAGTAACCCCTGACTTGGCTTCCCTATGATCAACGTAAACCACCAGGTTCTTTTCATCTTCTCCCCATGAGTTCCTGGATTTTAAATCCTCACCCTTCCGGTCTAACATCCTAACGTCTGCATCATCGGCGATTAATGGTTTTTCTGGCTGTTTGTATCCATTGGCCAGCTGTTTTTTCATTCTCCTTTCACGGTGCATACTTGAATAATAGAAAGATTCGTCCCGGGTGTTTTTGGTTATTAACACGATCATACGTCCTTTGGTGGTCCTACCGGTTCGCCCACGTCTCTGGATCATTCTTATCTCCGAGGGAACTGGTTCGTAGAGAACCACCAAGTCCACGCTGGGGATGTCAATTCCCTCTTCAGCCACACTGGTGGAAATCAGAACCTGATAGTTCCTCATCCGGAACGCTTTAATGATTTCCTTCTGTTCCTTCTGACTTAGGCCCTTCTCTTTCTCCCGGCTGGCCTGTCCAAAGAATTTAACGGCATTAACACCTTCTTCCTTACATTTATCGTAGATCTGATTCACGGTGTCCCGGTACTGGCTGAAAACAATAACTTGCTCCTGGTCTTCAGAAGCATCCTTAAGGATTTCCATTAGTTTTCCCAGTTTAGGATGTTCAACACCTTTCTTTTGAGCCTGTCTGGTTAAATTAACGGCAGCTTTGAAATTTTCATCCTTGAATAATCCCTGGGCAGCTTTGGTTTTTTTCTTGGTCATTCTCTGGAAGTATGCATACAAATTACCTATGCCTTGTGTTTCTAAAAGTTCCAGCGAGTGAAGAACACTTAAAACCGCACTAAGCATAGATATTGCCAGCAAACAATCTCGGGGCGGACTGTTACTCTGAGACAACCTGTTCTGCACCTTTCCTCTAGCCCTCAAAACATCTTTCTTGGTGACCTGTTGGATGGAGCTCAGTACTCCCATTTTCTTTAAGCCCTTAAGACGGTTCTTGAGAGCCACATCCAGATGTTTTTTAATGTCCAATTGTTCCTTCTTCAAGTCTACCCTTACCCATTCCACATCAATGGGGTTAAAATAGGGTTTCACATCGGAATCATCCTCACTTTTAACCACCACTTCGTTGATGAACAGGTTGTGGCACACCTGATTTATTTTTTCTTCTTCACCACCTGGTGAGGCAGTTAAACCAAGTATTAACGGATCTTTCGCCTGTTTGTTGTAGCGCTGGGCCAGGAACACGTAAGAATAGGATCCGGTTCCACGGTGACATTCATCAAAAATAAGGAGTGAAACATTCTCTAAAGAGTATCTCCCGGCAATTATATCTGACTCGATAGTTTGGGGGGTGGCTACAATTATTTGGGAGTCATACCATCTTTTCTCCCGTTCTTCTACCTTCACGGCCCCGGTTAAACTACTGACCGTGGATTTTAAAAACTCGCGAAAGCTTTCTTCGTGCTGTATTACCAGGGGTTTGGTGGGTGCTAAAAGTAAGATTTTACTGTCTGGATATTTTTCCAGCCTATCTGCTGCAACCAGGGCGGCAACCACAGTTTTTCCCAGGGCAGTGGGGGCCACTATCATGGTGTTTCCCTTTTTAATAACATCCGCAGCCAGTAATTGCTGGTAAAGGCGTGCTTCGATTTTTCCCTGTTCAATTAAAGGGTGTTGTATCCACCGGACCGGTTTTCTTGAAGGGTGGGTCTCATTTTGATGTTTCATTTTGTTATCCTGAAATAATGAAATTTTACTGCTTGATTACTATTGGAAATGAAAATTTCACATGGTTATTTATTTGGTATTGGTTTAATACAACTTTTTTCCCTATGAAATTTATTGTTTAAAAAATAGGGGCTACATTATAGTGTGGCAATGTATGGTTAAAAATAGGCCACTGTATGGTTTAGAATAAGTACGAATTATGGAATATAAGAGATTGAGGGTTTAACTCTCAAAATCCTCGTTTTTCTGGTAAATGACAATGTCTCCATTTTCTTTAATAATATGGTAATCCTTCAGTACAGGTTTTTTTTCACTGAGGGCGTCGATATAGTATTCGGCACCGGCAGCAGTTAACATGGAGGAGAATTCATTGGTATTTTTAAAATCTTTTAACACACCCCCAATCACCATTTTTTTCATACTCCAGGACACTGCCGGGCTGTAATCAGAGAAAATTACTTTTTCCTGGCATTGTGGATCGTAATCCTCCAGCCACTGGGTGGAAGGTTCAATGTACTTAATCAAGCAAGTATTGGGAGTATGTCCCATGAAAGTCACGGTCGATGATGTTAAAAATATCAAACCCACCACTGCGTATAATCCCCACGTCTTCCAAGTCTTGTTGTTAATCCTTAGCTTATATCTTTCAATTAAAACACTTAAACCCAGAATTATAAAGTAAGCCAGTGCCGGAAGCACGGTAATGAAATAGCGGTCAACTTTCATGGGAATGGTACTATGCATGATGAAGAAGGTTAAAAACCAGCATAGGAATAGTAAATCAATTTTTAAATGACTGTTTTTGCCATGGTGAAATATCTTGTAGGATAAGAGGCAGGTTAAAAACAGCAGAATATCCGTGATTATGTAAGATAAATAAAAAAAGCTCACCAGGCTTAAAATTATTAAAAAAACCAAGGCAACTATCTGCACCAGGCTTTTTTTATCCCTTTGGCTGACCTGCTCTATTTTATTTTTTAAAATGCTGTAGACGTATATGCTCAGGCCACAGAGGACCAGAACTACTGTTAAGTAAGATAAAATTGATGGAACTGCCTGGCTGGGGCTGAATAACTGATAATAACTGCCTTTAACCGGACCTACTCCCATGTAATTTAACAGATTATGCAGATAGTACAGGTTATCCGGGTTGTAGGCCACATCTCCCATACCAATGGACCTCCAGTTAGAGATAGAAGCGTTCATCAGTAATAGGAGATATGATATGTACTTGAATTTCTGGTAAAGGTAGATCACCACGGGGGTTATTAGTGCCCCCGCTACCAATAAATGGGTTAAATGTGTCTTTAACCCTTTTTCCAGAGCACTACCCATGGCCAAGTATAATATCATGGGAAATATTAAAAGGGCAGCAGTGTACCTGGTCAGAACTGCCAGAACAAACAGGGGCAGGGCCAGATATAAATATTTTGAATGTTCTTCCACACCTCTGACCATTAAATAAATAGCCCAAATTGAAAATGAGATGGCCGGAACATCAATAGAACCACTGGCGGCCCAGGAAATTATCAAGGGGAATGAAATATAAATTAAACAACCACATAAACTTTGGATTTCATTAAATCTTTGTTTTAGCAGGAGATAGAAACCGATGACCCCAAATATAAAGATGATAGCATCTATAATTATGATGATGTTACTGGACACAAAACCTGCCCGAAACACCAGGGAAGTTAAAAAAGGAATTAGGAAAGGCCCGTGTAATAAATCAGGATTTACCGGTCCCATTCCAGCGTAAAATAGGGCAACATTAAGGTAACTAAATACATCGAAGTAATTGACCCCAATTGATATTTGAACCGCAGAAATATAGATGGCAATGGTCACGGTTACAATGGTTAAAATTATCAGAGGATTTTTAAGCCTTTCCCTGATATTTTCAACTAGACCAGCTTTATTCTTCAATATAAATCACCTAAAAATAGAAATATTTACTTCTGGTCTGGCTTTTTAATGGCTATTAAATTCTCCCATTCATCAAATACCACGTCCAGTCCGCACATACTGGGCACGTAGTTAGCAGCTTTAGCAGAATTAACCCCAATAACTTTAAAACCCATATCTTCTATGGGGGCCACAACCATGCAGGTATCACAGACTACATGTCCCCCAGCATTTTCTATGGTCTGGGTGTAACCCATTCTATCGGCGGCAGCTTTAATGGAAATGGACGTGCATATCCATAACTGATTAGCCAATTGTTTACCTTCTAACTCGTTGGCAACTTCTTTTATTTCCTCTAAAGAGGAATGAGGACACCCTAAACAAACCAGGTCTGGTTTTTGTGATGTGGAAAGTTTTTCACGGGTATTATTCAAATCTTCCCGGGTTACAGTTAATTTATCCAATGCATTGACATGTTTTAAAGCTTCCACATATTCCGGGGTGATATTTTCCATGTGATAAAGGGCCACTGCTCCGGAAGATGCCAGTGCCGCACCAAGGGCTTTTAATTGGTTTACTTGGGGCTTTATCTGAGTTTTATCCAGTAATCTAAAATAGGGGACTCCGTTTCCCACATTTTTCCCCACCAGATAACCAAGTGCACCATAATCTGCACCCTTTAATGGAGTTTCAACCTCCACCATCAGGTTGGGAACTCTCCCCTGGTCCAGGTGGTAGCCGTAGTTGGGTGTTCTACCACATATTGCTGCGGACAATGCCCCGGGACCACCTTCCCTATTAGTTCTTGCTCCCAGAACTGAATTGGCATAGCAAACTGCGGATGACTCGGACCAGGCAACATGACTGCCTAACGGTGGCACATTACCCACCAAGTAGGGGGTACAGGTACAGGTAGTGCTGATCCCCATTTTACGGTAGGCTTCCACGATGAGTAACTGTTTTTTAGTGAATTCCGGGGGAAAACCAAGTTCTGGGCCCTGGTCCAGGTCTACACCTGCGGGGTTGAGGGTGCTGGGGACCACTACCTGGGCTCCTTCTTTGGCCAGTTCTTCCAGGTACTCCAGACCAGCATCACCAATGGTCTTATAGGAGACTCCGGCTATCTGGGCGGAAACAATCTCCACCATTCCATCTGCTCCATATATATCTCCCAGAGCGACCAGTATCTCCATGGATTTCTCCACAGCCGGGCCGTATTCTCCAGAATACATTTTTTCCTCTTCTCGGGTAAGATACATGTAATGCCTCAGTATTTTATGAATTCACTAACAGAATTATCCGATTTAAATAATATTCAGGGTCTCAGAACATTATTCCCTTATTTTATTTCTATATTTCTGGCAGGAATAATCTTTAAAGGCGCCCTTAATGGGAGTTGATGGTTAACTGACCTGTGAGCCTACAATGTCATTAACCAAGTTTTTGAAGTTTTCCAACTCTTTATAGGGTACCATTGCTCCAGCAGCAATGTTATGCCCACCACCTGCGCCGTTAAAACTTTTGGCTGCCTGCTCGAGGGCAAAACCCAGGTTGACTCCTTTCTGGGTCATTTCCAGTGTGGTACGTCCCGATACTTTAACGTCTTGGTGCATGCGGGATAAGGTTATCACTGGTTTTTGGGGATTTAATATCTCTAATTCAATCCCTAATGATGCTAATGTTCCCATTATCTTTTTATTACCTTTATCTTCGGTGTAAAGGTACTGCACATAGTCCATTTCCTGGGAACCTTCCCTGGAGATCCACCGGATGCCTTTGATCAAGGATTCCTGGTATTTGCTCAGATATTCCACTCCTTCGGCAATGGCTGAATCCCGTTCACCCAGACAGATGCTCAGTCCCACGGAGTATTTCTTGTTTTTACCACAGGCATCTAATATTTCGGCGTATTTTTCCAGATTTCGCAGTGCAGGTTTTTCCTGAGGCATGCTGTACACGGTGTCGAATATTTTTGGATTGATCCGGGTCAGGTGTTCAGTGAGGAAGTCTTTCTCCTCGTTGGCTAGGTCGGTGAACTTAATACCATAGGATATTCCAATTTTTTCCAGGAAGGCCTGACTTTTTTCCAGGTTTCCTGAAATCCCCGGGATGGCTGGCTGAAATGTGTGGGCCAGGGCCTTGTAAAGGGGTTCGGTTTTGGAGGAAATTTTAAGGTCTTCGTGTTCTTGCACCACTCCTGCCTCGGTGGCTTCAGATAAGATAGTCTCGTTCACACCAGTAAAACCATTGGCATACTGCATATCACCAAAGGCACCAACCAGGGCCAGTCCTGCTAATTCAACTTTGTTAAAAGATTTTACAGTGAGGTAGGTAACTCCCGAGGCACTAACATCCCGGGTCCCGTCCAGTCCAAACAGGTGGGGGTTCACATGCACCACAGTCTCCTCGTCATCTCCGGTGCTGTCCATGGTCTGGTGGTGGTCGGCGATTATAGACTGGCCATTGAGCCGGCCTATTCTCTCCACATAGCCACTCCCCATGTCACAGAAAAAGAAAAGTTTGTATTTCTCCTGGGAAAGCCTATCCAGGACTTTGTCCTGGAGACGGGGTACTAAAGTTACGTGGAACTTTCCCCCTTCCTGGGAGATGGCGTTGCAGATAACACCTGCCGCCGATATACCATCAGAATCATTGTGGGAGATCACTCTCACCACCTGGTCCTGATCCAAGTGCTCCTTCAGGAGCACATTTGCTTCTTCAGCTCTATTTAACAAGTAGTGCTGCTTTTTGTGGGTCATATCTCCATCCTTCAGGTAGAACTCCTTCCCGGGTGTAGTACTTTACCAGTCTTCTGATCCTGGATTCTACCAGCTGCAGACCCCTCTTGGTGTGCAGATCCTTAGGGTTTTCCTTAAGGTGGTCCCGGATGTTGACGGCCTTACGGATGAGGTTCATGAGGTCTTCAGGGTATTCTTCACCCTGGTCGTGTTTTTCCAGTATATGGGTTATTTTCATCCCGGTTACTGCTTTAACATCTGGAATTCCGTACTGGTCTCGTAGTATAACTCCGATGACGCTGGTTGATTTTCCTTCTTTTCTCAGTTTCAATATGATTTCTTCTATTTCTTCAGTTGAGTATTCAACCCATTCAGGCTTTGCTGCCATCAAATCACCTCTTATATTATATATCTATTCAAATTAGCTTTAAACACTGATTTAAGCTCAAACTGTTCATTCAGTTCTAGACTAAAAGACATCACTTAATGCAAACTTATTCAATCGAAGATTTCATTTATTCACCATTTATAAAATCCTTATACCACTGGGCAAAGTTTTCCAGTGAACGGCGACGGTGGGAAAATTCATTCTTCTCTTTCCGGGTGAGTTCACCAAAGGTCTGGCTGTATCCTTCGGGTACAAACAGTGGATCGTAGGCGAAACCATGATCACCTTTTTCCTGATGGGCTATCTGTCCTCCGACTACACCTAAAAAAGTCTCGGGCTCGGTTGTGGGTGTTGCAAACCCAATCACCGACCTGAACTCGGCGTAACGGTCTTTGACATTGTTCATCAGTTTTAAAATGCCTTGATTGCCCAGGGTGTCCTGTACGTATGATGAATATGTTCCTGGAAACCAGTTAAGAGCTTTTATAAACAAACCGGCATCTTCAACAATGACTGGTCTTCCTAGCCGCCGGGCAGCATCTACTGCACCAAAGCGAGCCACATCTATCAGCTCTCCCTGAATTTCAGGGTATCCCAGGTCTACGTGTTCCACCTTAATATTGAACTGGTGGAATATTCCTTGAGCTTCTTTTACTTTGTGTTGGTTACCGGTTATAAAGGTTATGTATAACGGATCTTCTGATTTGCCCATGGATGCCACCAGTGCTATTTTGGATAATTTATTAGATATTTCACATTATATTGGTTTAACCGAATGTATAAAGCTTATGCAGGCTTTAAAAATATTTATTTAATCTTTATTCTAATCAACTTATCTCTATTTAAAGTATTAAATTTCTATTATAATGAAGGCCCACCAGCAACAGTAGCATTTATATACTTCTTAGTGCCTTTAAAGAGTGTTAGAATGATACCACTGACTTCAATGTACTTAAACTGAGTGACAAGTAAAGTTGTGTAGAACGTGGAGTATGGTAAAAATTTATTTTTGTTTTAGGTAAGTACCGTAAATTCCTGGAAAAAACATTTCTAAATAGTTTTAATTCCAAAATTAAACCAAGGACTAATTTCGTTTGGTGTGCATGAATTCCAAATTTAGTAATAAAAAATAAAGAATTATTATGCATTAAATGGAATGTCCTAAAATTTCTTAAAGACCATATTATTCCCAAACAGACATATCAACCGTTATTTTCTCTAAAAATTGATTTGAATAAATTAAAAAAAAATTAAGGGTGAAAAAACATGGTAAAAAGCGCCAATAAATTGGATAATGAGAAAAAAGTTTTTAAACCTAATTACATGTTGGTGGAAGAGGCCCACGTAAAGAACTGGGAGGCAGAAATCGAGAAGGGTAAAGATATGGAGAAGTACTGGGCAGAAAAGGCGGAACAATTTGAATGGTTCCAGAAATGGGACCAGGTCCTGGATGAAAGTAATAAACCATTCTACAAGTGGTTCACCAATGGTAAAATCAACCTGGCCTACAATGCCGTGGACCGCTGGATACACACCGATAAACGGAACCAGGTGGCTATACTCTACGCCAACGAGAGGGGTGACGAGAAGAAGCTCACCTACTACGAGCTCTACCGTGAAGTGAATAAAATGGCCAATGCCCTGAAGAACCTGGGCGTGGAAAAGGGAGACACAGTGTCCATGTACATGCCCATGTGCCCGGAACTTCTGATCTCCATGCTGGCCTGTAACAAGATTGGGGCAGTGCACAGCGTGGTATACTCGGGATTGAGTGTCGGTGCCTTTGTGGAGCGAATGAACGATGCCAAGGCCAAAATCCTGGTAACCGCCGATGGAACCTTCCGCCGGGGAAAAGTCATTGACCTTAAAAAAATCGTGGACGAAGCCATGCTGAAGTGCCACACCATTGAAACCACCATCGTGGTCAAGCACGCTGGAAACCCCATCCACATGTCAGAGTTAAGTGGTAAGGAAATATTCTACGACACACTCCTGGAGGGTGAACCGGACGAATGTCCAGTTGAGGAAATGGACTCAGAAGACCCTCTGTTCATACTTTACACTTCGGGAAGCACAGGGAAACCTAAGGCAGTTCTCCACACCACCGCAGGATATATGGTAGGGGTGGCCACTACCTTAAAAACCATTTTTGACATTCATAACGGTGATTTGTGGTGGTGTACTGGGGATATAGGCTGGATCACCGGCCACAGTTACCTTATCTACGGTCCCCTTCTTCTGGGGACCACCACCCTGGTATACGAAGGAGCCCCTGATTACCCGGATCCCGGGATATGGTGGAAGATCGTGGAAAAATACGGTGTAACCAAGTTATACACCTCCCCAACCGCTATAAGACATTTAATGCGTTACGGGAACAAGTACCCCACCGTCTACAACCTTTCTTCCTTGAAGATACTAGGCAGTGTAGGTGAACCCATGAACCCCGCCGCCTGGATGTGGCTGTACAGGAACATTGGCCAGGAAAAAACGCCAATTATGGATACCTGGTGGCAGACAGAGACCGGAATGCACATGATTTCCCCGCTGCCCGTTTCTCACCTGAAACCCGGTACACCCACCCTTCCCTTCCCGGGTGTGGACATCGATGTAGTGGATGAAAATGGAAACCCGGTCCCCGTGGGGGAAGACGGCTACGTGGTGGTTAAGAAACCATGGCCGGCCATGTTCCGTACCCTCTATAAGGATGAAAAAAGATTTGTCAATGTCTACTGGAAGGACATACCTGGCGGGGTCTACCGCGCCGGGGACATGGCCCGCAAGGACGAAGATGGTTACATCTGGATACAGGGCCGTTCTGATGACGTGCTGAAGATTGCAGGGCACCGGGTGGGAACTTCGGAGGTGGAAGCTGCCTTCTCCTCCCATCCAGCGGTAGCGGAAGCAGCAGTCATTGGTAAATCAGACCCGGTTAAGGGGCAAGTTATTAAGGCCTTTGTCATCCTCAAGGAGGGGTATAAATTAACCACCAAACTTATCAGTGAATTGCAGAGGCATGTGCGTTACGAACTGGGACCAGTGGCCGTGCTGGGTGACATTGTCCAGGTTGATAATCTACCCAAAACCAGGAGTGGTAAGATCATGCGCCGTGTACTCCGTGCCCGGGAAGAAGGAAAGGATCTGGGAGATTTATCCACCTTAGAAGATGGTTAACTCTTTAAGTGGATTCATTTAATTATTTACCCAGATATCGTTGAATAAACCCACCTTGAGTGAAAATTGAAGATTTGATTGATTTAATAATTTCAGACCTTCATTTTCACTTAATTTGGGCTTTAAGGATGGACAGATTTTCATTGGGAATGTTAAAAAGGAGAATTTTTATAAAAAATAAAAAATTAAGGAAATACCACTTTCATACTCATTAATTAACTTTTATTCTTATATTGTCGTTATCAAGTACCTTTTTATAGGCTTCGGCTTCGATCACGGTTTTCAACTTGGCCAGTGGGATGGATATCCCCCGGGATTCAAGTTTCAATGCTATTTTTTTAATGTCTTCGTATTCTGCTTTTAATGATATGACCTGGTCGTTATCATTTTTGAGATATTTAACTTGCACTTCTATTTCTAATTGGGTATTTTCGGTTTCAACTACTACTTTTCGGGAAATTATTTCAAAAGGGAGTTTTATATGATCTGTATGGAATATTTTCATCCCTAATGTACCTAATTCCAATGCAAGGAATTTTGAAATATCTTCTAAAGATTTTTTACTAACTTCTACTAAAAAAATATATTCTACACGTCCTTTTTTAGTAATACCATTCAGTACGTGTATATTTTTAGCTCCTCTCTCCATGGTGCGTTCAATAATGTAGGGCAAACCTTCGGTGGGTAGATCGTCCACGGTGATCATCAGCAGCATTTTTTCACCGGGATTAAAGTTCAGACATTATTTTAATTGCCCGTTTGCTGACTTCTTCCGCCCTTGGAATTCCTCCGGGTATTGCTGATGATATGTAGGCTCCGGCCACGGCCTTTCTTGCTATTTCACGGGGGGATGCTTCGGTGTTCATTGCTGCAGCAACTGCTGCCGGAACAATGATGTTGATAATGGTGTGGCCACATAACTGTAGCTCCACCACGGGAACTGCTGCCAGGGGGATTGCTTCAAGTATATCCATTTTTTTGTTAACCACTGCATCGGGTATTACATTTTGCGATAAACCGTCGAAAACAATTTTTTCTCCCTCAACAGTTACTTCGACCGTAGCATCGGTATCAAATCCACAGTATCTTTTCAGGAAATCATTTGGGTGTCTACGACCACATCCCTGGTAGTTGGTTATCTTTATGTCTATATTTTTACCCATCATTCCACTGAACAGGGCACTGCAAGCAGTTTCCACGTTGTTTAATTTTTCATCATCCAGCATGTGCACGATTTCATCCAGTTCTTTACCTTCTTTTAGTTTATCAAAGGTAAATTTAGCTCTTTCACTCACTGCCTTTGCTAATCCACCATCAGTGGCCAGTATCATTGCTTTGGTAACCGGTCCCCTTTTAACTTGTTCTGCTTTGCGGGATATGGTGTTGGTGGCTACTTTGGCCAGTTCTGGTTCGATCCAGAATTTTTCTTTAATTTCTCGTATTTTTTCAGCGGCCACTTCCAGGTCACCAGCACTGGATATTAGAACTTTCATGGCCAGTACAGCGTCGGCGGTCATGTGTCCCAGTGGTGGTTGTAATGGCCCACCAGAAAAACCAGCTCCGATTTCAAGGGACTCTTCAAAGGCGGATAACATTTCTTCAAAGGCCATCATACCTATAACTGATGGTCCTCCGATATCTTTAAGTATAACACCTAAATCCCCCACAAGGTGGGCGGTGTCATATTCTTCCCCGGTTCCTCGGATGTGGAGCTTTTCGGGAAGTCCAGCAGCTTCAACTGCACCCAGTCCGGCAACATAGGCGCTATTATCTTTGAAAAATTCCCCATATTTTTCCCCTATTTCAGAATCTGGATGGACAATTTCGAGTATTGCTGCAGCTCCAAATATTGCTGCGGTAATTGGGCTTGGTGGCATGCCCACGTTAGCATATGCCTTTAACATTCCTTTGGTCCCTGCGGCAGCACCGTTGCGGGCTATTTCAGGGAAGGCGATGTCTTCTCCCAGGGTACCATGACCATAGAGTGGTCCACCTCCCACACCCAGGGGCACAATACTTCCATCTATTTTGGTGATTTTGTTGTCAAAAACATCGTCATATAAAGCTTTTACTGCTGCGTAGCCTGATATCCTATTGTTTACTTTGGCGGTGGGCACGGCAATGACCCCGCAACGATCCACTCCGGCAATTATCCGGGCCATGGCCCCTAACTTCCGGTTCCCAGCGGGCACTCCGGCTTGTGCGTTTGTTCCGGCAAAATAACATAGAGCAGCACTTATAAGAGCGGCGTTTGCAGGATCAGCTCCTGCTAGTTCGGCGGATTCAATGGCTTTTTTTAATACATCGTCTATGGGTAGATGTTGAACATTGTGGTCGGTGAGCTTTATTTCTGTCCCTCTTAAAACCTCTTGTGCGATAGAGTTGGCTGCGCATATGGCAGCGACATTTAACATCCCATGTCCCTTGGTCAGAGCTTCTATCCGATCGTTAGTCATCATATCTATATCGGACGTTGAAGCCATAATGGCTGCTATTATCTCTTTTTCCATAGAATCACCGTTAATATATATGGGATGATGTTCTCATATAGTTTTTGATATATATTCATAATAAGAAATTTCAAATTATTATGCTGCTGAATTGCCTAATCTGGACATACCCTGGGCTTAACTCCAAAAAAAAGTAAATATGCAATATAGTGCTCAGAATCGTTATTATAACTTGTAACTTATTACTTATAAGTTATAACTTATAATTGGATTAACACGGGATCCTAGAATAATACAGTATCAGGTGTAACGGCCCCGCCCTTCTATTTCTTCTATCTTGGCCACTACTTCCCGGTAATCCCGGGCACCCTCATACCCTTTAAGTATATGGTCAAAACATTCCTGGCTGATATCATAGTGAATTCCATTAATGGCCTTTTTAAACACCAGGAGATCCACACCCTTGTCTTCCACCAGGTCGGAAACTTTACCCAATCCAAAGTCTATGAAGACCACGGATTTTCCATCCTCCCCTAATATGAGATTGCTGGTGGTAAGATCCCCGTGGATCAGGCCACAATCATGGAGAAGGGCCACATTTTCCCCTATAGTCCGAGAAATTGAACGTATTTGGTTTAAATCAAGGGGATCCTCACTGCTGAAAATCTTTTTCACCTCTAAACCCTGGACCTTTTCCATGGTAATGGAGTATTCCTTCAGATCCACATCGTAAACCAGGGGGGTGACCACTCCGCAGCGTTTGGCCTCGGCCATGAGTTTGGCTTCATTCTTGGTCCTTTTTTTCCGCAGATAGTCATCTATTTCTTTAATCCGGTAACCCTTAACCACCCTCTTTTTAACCAGGACTTCTCCGTCCAGGTAATGATCGGGATAGATATTGGCCTCGGCACCCTTAGCCAGCAGTTCGGAAGGTAATTTCAGCTTCAGAGGAGATTTTTCCCTCCAGGGAACATCCACCTGATCAGTTCGGAAGCGCTGTTTAACCCGGGTGTCACAAATATCCATTTTTTTAGAGTTCTGGTACATTAATAATCCCAACCAGGCATTCATGGCCCCATTATCTCCACAGTACTTCATTTCCGGCATGAAAAATTCCGCGTAGTGTTCCTGGGCCATGACCTCCAGCATCTCCCGCAGGCGCTGGTTGGCAGCCACCCCACCCACCAGCAAGACTTCTGATTTTTTGGAATGAGCCAGAGCCCTTTCAGTTACCTCCACCAGCATGGCAAAGGCAGTTTCCTGCAGGCTGTGGCAAACATCCTCCAGGGCGGCACCAGATTCATATTTACGGATGGCCGCAGTGAGTAATCCGGAGAAAGATAGATCCATACCCTTCACAGTGTAGGGTAATTTCAGGTAGTTATCTGAGGCCAGGGCCAGTTCCTCCACCCGGGGCCCACCAGGGTGTCCCAGACCCACGGTACGGGCGAACTGATCCAGGCAGTTACCAATGGCAATGTCCAGGGTCTCTCCAAATATTTGATAGCGACCGGCATCAAAGGCCGTCACCTGGGTGTTTCCCCCACTCACGTAGAGGGTCAGGGGGTCCTGGCACCCTGTGGTCAGTCTTCCGATCTCTATGTGGCCTATGCAGTGGTTAACACCCACAATGGGCACATCCAGAGAAAGAGCCAGGCTCCGGGCGGCGGTGGCCACTGTTCGCAGTGCTGGTCCCAGGCCTGGGCCACGGGCAAAAGCCACCATATCCAGGTCTTCCAGACTCAAATTGGCTTCATCCAGGGATTTTTTTATGAGAGGAACCAGGTTTTCGGCGTGGTGTTGAGCTGCTTCCCGGGGGTGAATTCCTCCCTTCTCCGGGAGGAGAGCCCGGCCCTGCAGGGCCAGTATATGACCATCGGAGTCTACAATTCCCACACCAGTTTTTTCGGCTGTTCCCTCTAAACCTATACATATCACGTACATCACACTCTAAAAAAACCATGAAAGTGACTTAGATTAGGTTATTTTTTTCCCTTCGGTTTATGATAGGGATCATAAACCATAGTCCTTCACACAGTCATTAGTATTCTTTTTATCTCTTTTCTTCAGTTTATTTCTTTAGCCCTAATCACTTTCATATGTCGGGTGAAATTTATTTTATATAGCACTTCACCCTATTTTATAGTCAAACATAATTTTTAATAATTGATACTTTACCTTTAATTTTCTAAGAGGAATTGATATGGATAAATCTGTAAAATGTTATGGATCGCGCGATGCACTCTACAAGCTACAGGATAAGGATTCATTGTTTTTATGCGTTATTGCCACCACCTTAACTTCCCGAATACCCGGAATCACCGGTGCCGGAGCATCACCAGAATTAACTGATTACACTCCTGCTGCGGATGTTGAGTTAATAGTCCATGGTGTACCAAAGTGCCTTCCTGAAATTCCCCAAACCGTGGTAGGGGATGAAGCAGCTCCCACACCAGCAGTGATTACCAAAGCTTCCCTTGAAATAGCGGATATTCCTTTCCTGGTTGCCGATGCCGGTTCAGTAGTTAAACCATCTCTTCCCTACGTGAATATCAACGATAAACAGGGAGGGGACATTGCCACTGGAAATGCAGTGGACGATCCGGAAGATATATTTAACAAGGGGAAATTATTGGGTAAAACCCTTTCCAAGTTCACGGACCACTTGATAATTGGTGAAAGTACTCCCGCAGGCACCACTACAGCCCTGGGGGTTCTGGCTGCCATGGGATATGATGCATGGGGAAAGGTAAGTGGAAGCACCCCGGAAAATCCCCACACCCTAAAACGTCAGACAGTAGAAAAAGGGATGGAAAGCGCTGGATTAAAGGACAATATCCCTCTGGACCCCTTTCAGGCCGTTAAAATAGTGGGTGACCCTATGATCCCGGCAGTGGCCGGAATTGCCGCCGGCAGTACCGTACCCGTAACCCTGGCTGGTGGCACCCAAATGACAGCAGTCTGCGCCTTGCTTAAAGAAGCGGTTAAAGACTTTGATTTCGACAAGATCTCCATTGCCACCACTATCTTCGTGGCCACTGATGAAACTGCCGATATTAACTACATTGCCCGGCAGATTGGACCAATAAACATCTTCGCCGTGGATCCAGGTTTTGAGAAATCGGAAAATAGGGGACTGCAGAAATACACCAAAGGAGCGGTGAAGGAAGGTGCCGGTGCAGGAGGAGCGATGTTAGCTGCCCAGCTTAAAGGGGTTCCCATTGATGAGGTACGGAACAAAACAGAGGAACTGTGCAGGGAGATCTTCAAAAACTAATTGTTTTTATTAAAAGGCATTAAGGAAAGTATTGAGTCTATTCCGGAAAAAAATATTGGGTTTATTAAGGAAAGTATTGGGTTTATTGAGAGGTATTGGTTTAACAAAAGCATTAGGGGGGAAAAAATGAAAAATAAGGAGAAAAATCCGGAAAATAAGTCCAGATACATAAGAATCTCCTATACTCTCACTGAAGACACACCAGTCCATCCAGATCTTACTAAAATCAGCATAACTCCTAAAAATCAGATTAAAGAGGGAGATTCCTACAACACCTCAGTAATAACTGCAGAAAACCATTCGGGGACCCATGTTGACGGGCCCGCCCATTTCCTCAGAGATGGGCGGCCAATTTACACCTATGATCCTAATGAATTGGTATTCCACCACCCCCTTGTTGTGAATTGCCCCAAAGAACCCGATGGACTCATTGTTCAGGAAGATCTAGCCCCCGCCTTTAGCGAAATTGACGAAAAAGAACTGGATTTTGATTGTATTTTAATACGCACTGGATTTTCTGAGTATCGTGAAACTGGTACTGATATGTATCTGACTAAGAATCCCGGAGTTTCACCAGAAGTTGCTTATTATCTCCGCCAAAAACTCCCTAAACTGAGATGTCTGGCCATAGACACAGTTTCCATGTCCCGATTCGGTAGGATGCAGGAAATGATTGACCTGCACCAGACTGCCTTCAAAACACAGGAAGATTTAGGCCAACCACTGGTTTTTGTGGAAGACCTGGACTTGCGACCAATTCACGAAGGAATGACTCTGGAGGAGGTCCTGGTTATCCCCTGGCAAGTGGGAGGAATTGACAGTGCTCCCTGTACAGTACTGGTGAAGATCAGGGAATAAGCATTATTCCCACTTTATTTGAAGAGTAAAGCTAAAAATTGGAATTTTAGAATATTCTTTTTTTATGTAAATTTCTTCTTTAAAATTTGAAGATAAACTCATTAAATTTTAAGATCAAAAAAAATAGAAAAAATAGAAGAATATTTTTTTTTGTTAAAAAAAGGGGAAAAAGAAATTTTTAAAATCCTTTACTGACTTAGAACCATACCATGGAGATTATGATTGTCAGGGCACCTACAATCCAGCAGTAAATGGCAAATATGTTCAGGCTGTGTTTCTGGATGTAGCCCATCATAAATTTAACTGCCAAGTAGCTGAATATGGCTGCCGATAGGAAACCGGCAATCAGAACTTCGGTGTTGGCATCGAAACTAACAATATCCTTGGCCTGTATTAGTGCTGCTCCCAATATGGCAGGTATGGATAGTAGGAAACTGTAACGGGCCGCTAGTTTTCTTTCCAGCCCGGAGAATAACCCGGCAGCGATGGTGGATCCGGATCGAGATATCCCGGGGGCAATGGCCAATCCCTGAAAAACTCCAATAACCAGTGAATTGGTAAAACTAACCTCTTTAACATCTTTACCTTTTTTATCAATGTTTCGTTTGGCTATCCATTCTGAACCCCATAGAATAACTCCAGTCACAAGCAAAAAGAAACCAACTATGGTAACTGAGTTGAAAAGGGCCTCAAACTCGCTTTTAAGCAGTACTCCCATCAGTCCTGCGGGGATGGTACCTACTACTACCAGCCAGGCCAGTCTTTTATAGGGATCATCGGCCACCCCTTCCTTGAATTTTCCCAGGGGAATATCCAGTAGACTGGATACAAACGATTTTATCATGGAGGTAATATCTTTCCAGAAGTATCCGATGACTGCTACCAGGGTACCCACGTGCAACAGTGTGTCAAATGCCAGACTGGATTGTGTGCCCAGTAACTCCGGTGCTATGACCAGGTGGGCAGAACTGCTTACTGGTAAAAATTCAGTTAATCCCTGAACCATACCCATTATTATTGCCTGAATGATATCCATAAATAACTTCTCCGATTTTCTCTATTTTACTTGACAAATTTCCTTATTTTGACCATAAAATTTCGCACTGATAAATTTCTTAATATTTGATAATCATCCCTAATTGAACTCTGAAATTAATTAGTGCGGTTGGCTATTATTTAAAACATGTGCCTTGAACTCGTCTTATAACTTGTAACTTATAAGTTATAAGTCATAACTTCTAAGTTATAACTCGGTATTGTTTGACCTCAAATCTTTACGGGGGATGTTTCTAACTGGGATGTTTATTACACATCCCTGTTTTAACACTGGTTTGTTCTTTAATAATTTTTTTCCAGGATTAATCACAAGTTTAACACATTTTCCCTATGATTTGGCTGAAAATTACACCCAAATTTTACCATTAGTATACTAGAAACAGCAGGTTAATTCCTAATGGAAGAAAGAAATTGAAATAGGAGAATTTTAGGGTTAGAGGAAAGTCAGCCAACCATGGGTGTCGTCGGTTTCACCATCTATAATGGCGAAGAACTGTTCCTGTAGTTTTTTGGTTATTTCGCCTCTTTTTCCATTGCCCACAGTTATACGGTCCACTGATCTGATGGGGCTTACTTCTGCTGCTGTACCGGTTAAAAAGAGTTCGTCGGCAATGTACAACATTTCCCGGGGTATTTCTTCTTCTTTAACTTCCAGGTCCATTTCCCGGGCCAGGGTGATTATGGAGTTCCGGGTTATTCCATCCAGCAATGAGGAAGAACGTGGAGGGGTGTATAGAATTTCGTCTTTTACCAGGAAAACATTTTCCCCACTGCCCTCACTCACCAGGCCCTGATAGTCCAGCATGATGGCCTCATCATAACCATTGGCTACTGCTTCCATCTTGGCCAGCTGGCTGTTCATGTAGTTGGAACCGGCTTTGGCCATGTTGGGCATGGTGTTAGGGGCCATGCGGCGCCAGGTGGATACACCAACATCCACTCCATTTTCCAGGGCTTCTTCTCCCAAGTATTTACCCCAGGCCCAGACAGCGATCAGGGATTCTACTGCGCAGTTAAGGGGGTAAACTCCCAGTTCAGCATACCCCCGGAAGATTATGGGGCGTATGTAACAGGCTTTCAGTTCGTTTACTTTAATGGTGTCTAAAACTGCCTGACAGAAATCTTCCTGGGAGTAGGGAATTTCCATGCGGTAGATCTTGGCTGAATTGTAGAGTCGTTTAACATGCTCTGCCAACCGGAATACTGCCGGCCCTTTTTTAGTATCATAGCACCGTATACCTTCAAAAACACTGGATCCATAGTGGACTACGTGTGATAATGCGTGAATTTTTGCTTCGTTCCAATCAACAAACTCTCCGTTAAACCATATTTTTCCGGACTCATCAAAGGCCATGTTATCCCTCAAAATTAAATAATTATCTATCCAGAATCTATTGGTTAAACTAGTTATTAATAATGTGTTTGCCACACTTTGGACGGAAAATTATTATCAGTTAATTCAGTAGTTACCATCTCATCATCAATCCTTGGAAAACTTTATATAACTTCCCTGCCAAACCATGGAAGTACCCAATGTGGGCCGGTGGTCTAGGGGTATGATACCTCGCTTACAACGAGGTGATCAGGAGTTCGAATCTCCTCCGGCCCATTTAAAATCATTTATTGATATTTTAAATCTTTAATAGCCAATAAATTGTTATTCTAAGATATTTGAAGAGTTTAAATTGTATTTGGAATTATTGTATGTGGGGCCGGTGGTCTAGGGGTATGATACCTCGCTCACACCGAGGTGATCAGGAGTTCGAATCTCCTCCGGCCCATTTCATGTATCCCTTAACCATCAACTAATTTTAATATAGGTTACTCCCTTTCACAAATTGAAGATCTCCTTTTAGAAAATAAGACAGAAGGTCATTACCCTCCCGATTATCTTGCTGTCTTTAAAGGATCATGGTAGTTGTAGGGGAGGGTGATATCAGTTTTTTTTTAAAATTAAGAGGGTGCTAAATAAGAAAATAAAAAGTAGTAATTAGATGATCCCGGTGCTGCTTAAAAGGCTATGATCATGATGACGTAGATCAGCAGGGAAACAAAGAATACTATGGTTCCTTTACTGAGAGTGGTTGTTATGTCGCGTTCAATGGCCATAACCAGCCCGTAGGACAGTACTGCGGAAATCAAAATTTTGGTAACTCCGAGAATGGCGGTGTTAGAGTATCCTGTACTGATAAAGTAGGTTATTAGGGATGAAAGTGCGAATACAATGATTATCAGCGAGATTGTGTTGGTCAGTAGGGGTTTAAGTCCGGGACTACTGGGCATGGAGAATGATGATCTTTTTGCCTTGTCCAGGCTGCCTTTTCCTCTGCTGAAGAAACTCTGGGGGGTTGATGTCTTGGGAAAGGATGATGCTGTGTTTGAAGATGGGGTGTAATCCTCGGTAACCTCTGGATTTCCCACTTCTCCTTCATCTTCATCGTATACCTGTACTCCTCCATATTCACCATGCTGTGCAGAGAATTTTTTTGCCAGTGCCATTAAACCCTCTTTATCCAGAATTTTAATATTCCTACGGCTAGCATAGTTCTCCGCGCTTTTGGTGAAGTAGGAGGTAGTAACTACCACGACCTTGGAGGCTTTCAGGGTTTTGGCCACCATTTCCATTTCCTTTAAAACGTCCAGACCCACTTCCCAGCGGTCATCATAGTTTTTACAGGCTACAACCACCCCAATGTCTCCGAGGATAGTGGGTAGAACTCCGTAGATGTCAATGATGTGTCGGGAAGTCTGGAAGTTACGGTAGACCTTGAAGCCTGATTCTTCCATTATCCTTGCCATGAATTTGACTAATCTGTTTTTATCCAATTCCCCCACCTTCTAACAGTGATGATATAACATCACCTCATAATTTCTTAATTTACTAGATGATAATATTTGTTTTCTACTTCTTTATACTTAAAACTGTTCCCCTCATCAACTGATTAATTCCACGCAAACTATTTAGATGTTGAGGTATAAATCTGCGTCTATGACCATTCTCATCACTAATGATGATGGAGTTAACTCCTCCGGCATCATCGCTGCTAAAAAAGCAGCAGATAA
>Ga0228535_1000815_pt1:32500-68921 | contig 68921 bp, 60 predicted proteins | sample SJ1metagenome_FD_168457 | JGI IMG/M metagenome (GOLD analysis project Ga0228535, IMG submission 168457) | Enriched culture of PCE-dechlorinating microbial communities from Ithaca, New York, USA - SJ1 | ecosystem: Engineered > Modeled > Simulated communities (microbial... >...
GGGGGTGCCCCTTTTTGGTGGGTTTGTAACCCGGTAGATCGATGGTTATGTTCTCTGGATAATCCAGCTCTCCTTCCTGGACATCTTTAGGCATATCCACCACAACAGGGCCCGGTCTTCCAGTCCGGGCAATGTAAAATGACGATCTGATCATCTGCGGTATTTCTGATGGATCCATGGCCTGATAACTGTGTTTGCTTATGGGCATGGTTATGCCGATGGTGTCCACTTCCTGAAAGGCGTCGTTACCAATCAGAGAGGTGCCTACTTGTCCGGCCAGGGCTACCACCGGAGCAGAATCCATGTAGGCCGTGGCAATACCGGTTACCAGGTTGGTGGCACCGGGACCGGAAGTGCCTATGCAGACACCTACCTTACCGGAAGCCCGAGCATAGCCGTCTGCTGCGTGGGCTGCACACTGCTCATGCCTTACCAGTATGTGTTTGAGGTCTGAATCGTAGATTACATCGTACAGGGGGAGTAAGACTCCTCCAGGATATCCGAAGACTACGTCCACTCCCTCATCGGTTAGTGACTTGATTATGGCTTGACTGCCCTTCATATTTGACACCAGTTGTATTTTCTTTAAAAATTACGTTTTATCTAAAAAATCTATTGGGATTTTGTATATCCCGGTTTTAGTTTTCATGTTATATGTATTTGTGTGTATTAATAATAATTAATTACGAAGATAGGTAAGCCCTTACACTCTTTATCCGGGTAATTAAAGGGGGCCGTGGTTCCTTTACAACTTACTATAAGACAACATGATGGCAGGAATTATATGTTGTTGGAAATAAAAGAAAGATTAAAATTGTAGTTAGTATTCGGAGGGTCAAGATGAAGATTCTGGTGATAGGAACTGGAGCAAGAGAACACGCCATATGTCAGGCATTACATGAAGAAGCTGATATTTATTCAATAATGAGTAATCATAACCCTGGTATTGCCCGCATTTCAGAATTCAAGGTTGGAAGTGAGATGGATATCGAAGGGGTGAAAAAATACGCCCAAGACCGGAAGGTGGACCTGGCCATTATCGGTCCGGAGGCACCCCTGGAACAGGGCATTGTGGATGCACTTCAGGGTGAAGGAATCCCCTGTGTGGGTCCAACACAGCAGGCAGCCAGAATTGAAACTGACAAGGCTTTTATGCGTGAATTATTTGCCAATTATAAAATATCGGGTTCAATTGCCTATGGTGCCTTCGATACAGTGGAAGATGCGGCCCAATTCATTGATGATTTTGGAGATGACGTAGTGGTGAAACCGGTGGGTTTAACCGGTGGAAAAGGTGTTAAAATCGTAGGTGAACACTTAGAAGATGCAGAAGATGCTAAAAACTATGTAAAAGAAATTATTGATAACAAAATAGGTGGCCATGCCAGTGTGGTTATTGAAGAACGCCTGATAGGGGAAGAATTCACAGTACAGGCCCTGGTTGATGGGGACCATTTAATTCCCATGCCCGCTGTACAGGACCATCCCCATGCCTACGAGGGGGACCAGGGTCCAATAACTGGAGGGATGGGATCATACTCAGATAAAAATGGGTTATTACCCTTCCTGAATTCAAAAGATTATGATGCTGCGGTTAAAGTAATGGAAGAAACCATTGCCGCTGTTAAAAAAGAGGCAAGTCCTTATAAGGGAGTGCTTTATGGTCAGTTCATGTTATGCCGTGATGGACCTAAATTGGTGGAATACAACGCCCGTTTCGGAGATCCGGAGGCCATGAATGTTTTACCTCTACTGGAAACTAGTATGGTAGAGTTATGCCAGGGAGTGGTGGATGGAAACCTTAAAAAGGCTCAATTCAAACCCCAGGCAACGGTGTGCAAGTACCTGGTGCCCAATGGTTATCCAGAAAGCGGTAAATCGGGACAGCCCATCCACGTAAATGAAGAAAAGATAAAAGAAGAAGGTGGCATGGTGTTTTACGCCGCAGTGAATCAAAAGGACGGAAATATATTAACCACCGGTTCCAGGGCTCTGGGCCTGGTTACCACTGCGGATAGTATAGCCGAAGCAGAAGAACGGTGTGAAAGGGCCACCCAGCATGTTCAGGGAGACCTGTACCATCGGCGTGATGTGGGAACAGAGAAACTCATTGCCCGGAGAATCCAGCATATGCAGGAAATTCGTGAACAGTAAAAAATGATTTATGGGGGAGGGATTGAAATGGCCAGAACCCGTAGATACCTTAATAACTTACCCAACATTGCCCGGATCAAGGATCTTGCCCATGATATACTGGACTATGAATTGAAACTGGACCAGGCCCAACAGGAGAGGTCACGGGTTAAAAATGAGATTTTGGCCTTGGAAACAAAGTTAATAGCTATGGAAAGGGGGGAATATTCTCCGAAAAGAGAAAAAACACGGATGAAGTTAAATAATTTCGCTGATGACCTGGTGGCAACTGATAAGATTATAAAGGATTTGAAAAGGAATATTTCCGATTCCAAGTCCATGGTTAATGATGAAATAAGGGAAGGACTCTCTAAAATCTACAAAAAGGCGAAATTAGAAAGGGATGAAGGGTTAAAAGATCTCATCAGACACCAGAACCTGGCTGATGAAGCACATAATAAATTTGCCAATAGTTCTCCCGAAGAATCCTCCCAGTACCATCACCAGTGGATTAGTAATGTGCAAAGGGTTATTGAAGACGAAGAAAGGATTGAAAGGAGTGAAAAAGAACTGGAAGCTATTAAAAGAGTCTATAGGCTGGAATTCGGTTAAAAATTCTTTAATACTTTTTCAGCATTTTCATAAACTTTAAGTAAAGGTACCAGTAGATATTCCAACTTCAGAAGTAATATTTATTGAGCTTTGAATTATAATTGCGGTTTGTAGGTTGGACTGTAATGAAGCTCTTGAATTATAAGCGGCATTTAATTTCATAAAAGATTAATAGGGATGAGTTTATGAAGCACCTTTTATCTGCGTTAGACGCACGAGATCATCTGGAGAAAATATTAGAAGACGCTGAGAAGTTTAAAAGTGGGAAAGGTCCAGAAGCACCGTTAAAAGGTAAGTCTCTGGCCATGGTTTTCGAAAAATCCTCAACTCGTACCAGGATATCATTTGAAGTGGGCATGTACCAGTTGGGTGGACATCCTCTCTACTTATCAGCTTCTGATCTACAGTTGGGAAGGGGAGAAATAATACCCGACACTGCCCGGGCTATGAGTCGTTACGTCGATGGGATCATGATCCGCGCACGTGAACACGACGATGTTCTCCAGTTTGCCCAGTACGCAGATATACCGGTGATAAATGGTTTAACCAACTTGGAACATCCCTGCCAGGCCTTCACGGATATTTTTACTATTAGGGAACGTAAAAACACCTTAGACCTTAAAATGACCTTCCTCGGGGATGGGAACAATGTCTGTAATTCTTTATTGCTGGCCACCGCCATGGTGGGTATGGATTTCACTGTAGCGTGCCCCCCTAACTATCAACCCGACTCCATTATCCTTAAAGAGGCCCGTAAAATAGCTCAACAATCAGGTTCCACCATAAACATTACCGATGATGTTGCTGCCGCAGTTAAAGATGCTGATGTATTGTACACCGACGTGTGGGTCAGTATGGGCGACGAAGCAGAAGAAGCCCAGAGAATAAGGGATATGCAGGATTATCAGGTTAACCAGAATTTGGTGGGCATGGCCGCCCCGGATGCCATGGTACTTCACTGCCTCCCCGCAATAAGGGGTCAGGAAATAACTGAAGAAGTTTTAAACGGACCACAATCTGCAGTATGGGATGAAGCAGAAAACAGGTTGCATGTCCAGAAGGCCATACTCTACCATTTGCTTAAAGATTAAATTTTTCCCACTATTTTTTCTCAAAACTCTATTTTTTTATTTTTTTTGAATAAATGTGGGATTGTTCCCTGCATTAATTGTTTTTTTAATAAATTTTTTAACAGGGGGTTACTTTAAAATGGATCCGTGGGTTAAAAAATTATTAAAGGCCCAATGATTTTACCCGAATGATTTTAAAAAAAGGAAAGATAGTGTGGATTACAATTCCAGAGAGTTGGAATGGTAGGTTATAAATTCTCCCACTGCTTCATCCATGTTTAAAATAGCATCTTTCGATTCTTTGTTTAAAATGATGAAATACAGGAAGCTCAGGATCATGTAGGCCAGTACATTGGAATCTATTTTGTCCTGGGGGAACTTCTTTAAGTAATCACCCAGATGGGATATAAAGAGTTCAGTAATGGATTTAGATGCCCGGTCTCTTTCGTAGATGATTATATTCACGTAATCAAAGTTTTCGTCAATTAAATCCACCAGATTGAATATTAAAACCTTGAACTGGGCTTTAGGATCAGTTATTTCATCATCCAAAGACACCAGAGAGTTCACCTTTTCCATTATCTTCTGCTGATTCACAGTTAACACTTGATTAAAAAGATTTTCCTTGGTTTCAAACTTTCTAAACAGTGTCATCTCTGTGAAACCAGATCTTTCGGCTATTATACGGGTTCTAGCTCCCGTATAACCTTTTTCTGAGAAAACTTTTAGAGCAGCTTCCAATATTTTCTGTTCAGTACCATTAGACATTGAATTTCATCCTTGAATCTTTTCTTAGTAGCCTTTTATTTAAGTAATATTGCTCAGATGACACCTAAATATCTCTAAATTGAGCAAGAATCATGTTAATGTCATCAGTTCCTTTTGTCCGGTCACCTTAATAAACCTTTAATAACCTTAAAATGGCTAAAATTTCATCATTTACTGGACTCTGGTAACCTACATGGATGAGGGGGATTCTATTCCCAGAAGATCAAGTGCGTTCCTGATGGTTATCCTGGATTTATCAACCAAAAGTAATCTTAACAATTCTTTGTCAGATCCAATCACGGGCACTGATTTATAGAACTTGTTAAATGCTCCTGCCACTTCAAGGGCGTACTGGGCCACAGGATGAACCCGTAAATCCCGGGCAGAATCTTCGATGATGGTGCTGAATCTAGCCAGTGTTTTCAAGAGGTCAATTTCCAGTGTATCCATATTCTGGAAGTCCAGAGAATCCATATCAACCTTAGAAGGATTGAATTCACTAACCTTTTCCAGTAATTTGCATGCTCGTGCATGGGCATACTGGATAGATGCACACCCTCTCTCAAAACTCAATGCTTCATCCCATTTAAAGACAATGTGTTTTTCAGGGGATAAACGTGAGATATAATACCTAATGGCCCCTACACCGATGATTTTTGCAATGTTATTTTTTTCATCTTCCCCTAATTCTGGTCTTCTTGTTTCTAACTCTGCCAGGGCCCTCTGGGTGGCTTCATCTATCAGTTCATCCACACTGATGAAAACACCCCTCCGGGTGGACATTGACCCCTCAGGGAGGGTTATGAACTCGTAAAAGACAACATCAGGACTTTTACCTCCTACCAGTCCCAGGGCAATCTTCAACTGATCAATGGCCAGTTTATGGTCAGAACCCAGAATATCTACCACCTGGTCTGAATTTTTGGACTTGAAAAGGTGGTAGGCCAGATCCCGGGTACTGTAAAGTGAAGTTCCATCGGAACGGGTCAAAATAAGTTCCTTTTCAATCCCGTAATCCGTTAAATCCAGGTAAAGAACCTCATTTTGAGTGGTATATTCATCCAGGGCTTCCAGTATCTTTTCCATGGATCCATCCCGGACAAACTGACTTTCCCATATGAAATCATCGTGCACAATGTTCATGCGACGTGAAGTATCCTCCACCCCATCCAGACACTTACGAACCACTTTTTTAAACATTGATTCCAGTTCAGGGGGGTTTTCTTTCTCATAAGTTTTTAAAATAGAATCTATCTGACCTTTAATTTCAGGTTTTGCCTTTAATTCCTGATTAACTTGGAAATATAGTTTTCCGATTTCAACGTCTCCCCTTCCCTTGGGATCCATTTGGTAATCCAGATTCTGCAGGCCCCACACAATCATGGCAATCTGCCGTCCCATATCATTCACATAATACTGGGTTTCCACCTGATAGCCCGCAGATCTCAGAGTTCGGGCCAAAGAATCTCCTATAATGGCATTACGGATATGTCCAATGTGCAGCGGGCCGTTGGGATTGGCTGAGGTGTGTTCCAGGATTATCTTTTCATTTTTCTCTTCCAGTAAGCCGTAATCTTCCTGCACAGATTCTAACACCATCCGGGAGAACAGTTCGGGGTCAAAGAAAAAGTTGATGTAGGGTCCTTTAGTTTCCACAGTTTTAAAAGGAGATTTAACTTCAAGGTTTCCTGCAATACTCTGGGCAATATCCACTGGAGATTTTTTCAGTGTTGAAGCCAGTTGAAAAGCAACTGAAGTGGCCATATCTCCCATATTGGGGTTTGGAGGGATTTCAAATTTGATTTCGGAGGGTTCTTCCCATCCGAGGGTTTGGATCGTGTTTTTCACCGATTCGATAGCTTTATTTTCTAATTTCTTGTACATGAATTCACCTGTAAAAGTGGATATTTTGGAGTGGATAATTTTAAAATTGTAACCGGGTCTAACTAAATGTTTAATTAAATAATTAAATCTTTGATAATAAGGCATGAATATAATTTTTTTTAAGGGAGGGGTGATGTTAAAAATTAAGAATCAGTGGACTATAGTCCACGGATCCACAGGGTAATATACCCTATTTTAGGAATTACCAGGGGTTGGTTTCCTATACTAACCACTTTGGCCTGGACCTGGTTAACTGAAACCAGGCTCGGGTCCGCTTTGGGATTATTATCACCCTTGGTAACGTAATACTTCTGCCCATCTGACCCTTCCTGGATACTGATTATACGATGGATCACTGGCTCGGGGAACCAGGTGGCATTGTATATAACTATATCTCCCACCTTCAGATCCGAGGGATTGATTTCCTGGAGCCCAATGAAGTTGGATTTTTCAATGACCACTACATCTCCCCGGTAGAAAACAGGTTCCATACTACCGGAAACAACCACGTTAAGGTGCTGGGCCAGCACAATCCCCACCAGTATGATGACCACGTAACTGGCTATTTCTCTCCACATCCCTGTTTTTTCCTTAGAAGATGGGGCTGGTTTAACCTTTTTATTTCTTTGTTTTTTAGGCATGGGATCACCTATTTTAAAATAGCACCTTCATCCGCTGAGCTGGCCAGCCTGCTGTAGCGGGCTAACCATCCCTTCAACTGTTTTTCTGGGTGTTTAGCCTGGTCGAGCCTTCTTTTGATCTCTTCTTCGGCAACATCCAGTTCCAATTTCCTTTGTGGTATGTCGATCCTTATGATATCACCATCTTCCACTATGGCAATAGGTCCGTTACTCATGGCTTCTGGGGAAACATGGCCAATACAGGGGCCCCTGGTTCCTCCAGAGAATCTTCCATCGGTTATCAATGCCACGGACTTTATGCCCATTCCAGATATGGCAGAGGTGGGGTTTAGCATTTCCCTCATACCCGGACCTCCACGGGGACCTTCGTAACGGATGACAATTACATCTTGTTCCTTAACTTCACCATTAAATATGCCCTGAGTTGCTTCTTCTTCACTGTTAAAGACCTTAGCCGGGCCTTCGTGGGTTAACATGTCTGCGCTGACTGCAGCTTGCTTCACCACTGAACCATTAGGAGCTAAATTGCCCTTTAAAACTGCTATACCTCCTTCCTGGTGTACGGGATCTTCCAGGGAATGTATAACTGTGGTATCGGTAACTTCAGCGTCCCGGAAGTTACTTTCCAGGGGATCACCAGTACAAGTAAGGGCTTTGGCATGTATTTGGTCATTTAACACTTTTAAAACAGCAGGTATGCCTCCGGCTTTGTGCAGGTCCAGCATGGTATGTTTACCTGAGGGGCTGATGGCAGCCAGGTGGGGTATTTCTCTGCTTAAGCTGTCAAACAGGTCTAAATTGACTTCAACTCCTTTATCCCTTAGTTCATTGGCAATGGCTGGTAAGTGTAGGGTTGTGTTACTGGAGCCTCCCAGTGCCAGGTCCACCACTACTGCATTGTAGAAGGCTTCCTGGGTCATGATCATGGAGGGGGTGATGTTCTTTTTCACCAGTTCCATTATCTTCTCCCCTGATTCCCGGGCCATCTGGATCTTCCGGGAGTCAACGGCATGGGTGGTGGCACAGTAGGGCAGGCTCATGCCCATGGCTTCAGTTAAACAGGCCATACTGTTGGCCGTGAATAATCCCGCACAGGATCCGGCCCCAGGACAGGCACAATGCTCTAATTCGTCCAGTTCCTCTTCACTCATTTTACCGGCAGAAACCTGTCCCACCGCTTCAAAAACATCTATAAGATCCACAGCTTCACCCTTGTACTCTCCAGGGAGCATGGGGCCACCAGTAACCACTATGGATGGTATGTCCAGTCTAGCTGCCGCCATGAGCATACCGGGCACGATCTTGTCGCAGGTGGGTAAAAGAACCAGGGCATCCAGACTGTGGGCCTGGGCCATACTCTCCACAGTATCGGCCACGATCTCGCGGCTGGCCAGTGAATAGCGCATTCCTTCGTGGTTCATGGCTATTCCATCGCAGATCGCCATGGTGCTGAACTCGAAGGGCACACCTCCGGCCTGACTGATCCCCAGTTTAACGGCATCAGCAATTTGTTTTAAATGAATATGTCCGGGAACTATGTCAGTAAAGCTGTTAGCCACACCAATGAATGGTCTATCCATTTCATCATCGGTTACACCACAAGCCCGTAAAAGGGAGCGGTGAGGGGCTCTTTGCATCCCCTTAGTTATGTTATCACTTCTCATCCAAAATCTCCTGTGAGTCCTATAAAAATCGATACTAATAATGTTATAAATATTGTTCCTACATTCTTTTAAATACTATCTTGCTTTCAGTTAGTACTCTTCCCACTGATGAACCTGGATTTGTAAGGTTTATTTACTTGATTATGATGGCATAATATTCTAATTTATTATATTGTCTCATCATGATTTTAAATTGGCCAATAAAGTGTTTTACAGTTTTATTCGATTTTTTCCCAGGAAATACAGTGGATAATTTTAGGAAAATATATCTTTCATGGTGAAAATTTCATATGATTTGGGGGTTATTATAATTAATATGGATATGCTGTTAATCCTAAAATTTTTAATTTCCCTGGCTTTGGGGGCCCTGATAGGCATTGAAAGGGAGAGAAAACAGGAAGGAGCGGAGTTTGCAGGGATAAGAACCTTCATTTTAATTGCCCTCATGGGAACCCTATCTGCTTATATGTCAAAGGACCTTCCCTACTTCTGGTTGCTATCATTCTCAGGGGTGGTGGTTCTGGTAGGCCTCAGTTACCTGATTTCCACTCGAAAAAATGGTGATGTGGGCATAACTACTGAAATTGCTGCATTTTTAACTTTTATTCTGGGGCTGCTCTGTTTCACCGATGAAGGGATGCTTCTGGCTCCCATCTTGGCTATAATCCTCACCACCATCCTGGCAGTTAAACCGCACCTTCACCAGTTTGCCCATCAGGTGAGTGAAAAAGAGCTGTTAAACACACTTAAATTCTTGATAATAGCATTTGTTATCCTACCACTCCTCCCTGACGAGGCCATTGGTCCCCTGGCGGTTTTCAATCCCTTCCAGATATGGTTAATGGTGGTGTTTATTTCGGCCATCAGTTTCACCGGTTACATTCTCATGAAATTCATTGGACCGGAGAAGGGATTAGGGGTCACGGGTGTCGTGGGAGGGCTGGTATCCAGCACAGCGGTGGTCACTTCCATGGCCGCCAGAGTTAAGGAATCACAATTTCTGATGAAGGCTGCAGTTTTCGCTGCCACAGTGGCCAGTTCCATGATGTTCCTGCGAATACTCTTTGAGGTTTCGGTTATCAACCCTTTACTCCTTCCCCATTTGTCGGCCCCCATGATAGTGATGGGTGTTCTGGGCATTTTACTGGGAATTATCATCTGGAAAAGGGCTGAAATCAGGCAAATGGATGCCGATCTTCAGCTAGAGAATCCCTTTTCATTAAAACCGGCCCTGATCTTTGGAGCCCTGTTCCTGGCAATTTTATTCCTTTCCAAAATAGCCAACATGTACCTGGGAAGCAGTGGTGTCTACCTGGCTAGTATCATATCAGGAGTAGCGGATGTGGATGCCATTACCATAAGCATGGCATTACTGGCACCGGAAACCATTCCCCACAATACCGCAGTAACTGCCATAACCCTGGCCGCCATTTCCAATACATTTTTCAAATTTTTAATAGCATTATTTCTGGGCACCAGGAAATTCGCCCGAAATATTGGTATTATATTTTTAATCATTATAATCGCTGGTATAATCTCAGTTCTGGTGCTGTAGATAATGAATTCAATTCTTCGTGGAAGGTCTGGATACGGGAAATGAAATGAAATGATGGTAGAGGGGAAATATATGGAATATGCCTTAAGAGTTTGCCAAAAACGAGATTTCATGTATTTAAAGGAGATATACCGGGAATGCGTTGACTACATCAAAAAAAATGGGATTTAAAACTTTCATGAATCTAATGGAATGGGAAATGTAAAAACGAAACAAAGGAGTTGTCATCTCCTTATTTAAATAAAGTAACCTGTCCCGGTTAACATTTAAAACAGTGAAATAAACTTTAGTTAATCATTTGCTACGATTAATCTTTTATTTAATTAATGGGGGTTTATAGGGCCGTATTAATAAGATCTCGGGAGAGTTCAATAAACGAGAGGTAGTTTATAAATAACATCACAACAGAAATCTATTTTTAAATGCCTCAGTATTAGAGTAAGATTACACAGTTTAATTACTGAGTTTAAAATTAAGGTGGTAGCATGCGCATACTTTTGATTCATTCTGATCATTTAAAGTACCAAACAAAATCCAAAACACGAATAGCAGAGGAAATAGGTGAAGAAAAGAAAAAAGGCCAGTTTGAAAATGCCCTGGTAGTTTTCACCGCTGTAGAAAAGGAAGATGAAAAAAATCCAACTGCCGTGGTTAACAATGCAGTTAAAGAGATAATGGACGTAGCAGGGAAAGTTAAGGCAGAAAACATTGTAATATATCCTTACGCTCATTTAAGTTCATCTTTAGGCGCTCCAGATATAGCTAAGGATATTTTGGCTAACATGGAGTCTGCCCTGCTGTCCCGGGATCTGCCAGTCAGCAGAGTGCCCTTCGGATGGTACAAAGCATTCGAGGTATCCTGTAAAGGACACCCTCTATCGGAGCTTTCCCGGAGCATAAGTTCTGAGGTAACAGAAGACGTAAAAGAAGAATCTGAAGAAGAGGAATCTCAGTTTTACATACTGAATAAGGGGGAGCTTCTGGACATTGAGGACTACACTTACCAGAGTGAAGACCTGGAGAAACTGGTGGACTATGAACTGGGACGGGGAGAATCCACTGGCGAGGAACCACCCCATGTGAAACTGATGAGGGAGAAAAAACTGGCGGACTACGAACCATCTGCCGATGTGGGGCACCTCCGATGGTATCCTAAGGGCCGTCTCATCCGTGACCTCCTATCAGATTATGTTTACACCCTGGTAACTGACCGGGGGGCCATGCCCGTGGAAACACCCATAATGTACGACCTGGCTGATGAGGCCATCCGGGTACACGCTGAAAAATTCGGAGAACGGCAGTACAGAATGACCAGCGGTAAAAAAGACCTCATGCTACGATTTGCCGCATGTTTCGGAGCATTTAGAATTCTAGCCGACTCATTTTTAACCTGGAAAAACTTACCAGTTGGTATTTACGAGCTTTCCACCTACAGCTTCCGTTTGGAGAAAAAAGGAGAAGTTGTGGGTTTGAAAAGACTCCGTGGATTCACCATGCCCGACCTGCACACAGTTTGCAGTGATGTGGAACAGTCTCTTCAGGAATTTGAAAGCCAGATTGAGATGTGCAAGGGTACCGGTGAAGACCTGGATGTTAACTACGAGGTAATCTTCCGGGCCACCGCCGACTTCATGGAAGAAAACCGGGAATGGATTAACCAGGCCGCAGCCCGCATTGGTAAACCAGTACTGATGGAAATCCTCCCAAAACGTAAACATTACTGGATATGTAAAATGGACTTCGCAGCCCTGGATGCACTTGGACGGCCTATTGAAAACCCTACCATTCAAATCGACGTGGAAAGTGGGGAAAGATTCGGAATCACCTACATAGATTCAGAAGAAAAGGAACATCATCCGTATATACTGCACTGCAGTCCAACTGGAAGTATTGAAAGGGTTATATGCAGTTTACTGGAAAAATCGGCTCTGGACATGAAGGATAAAGTGCCAATGTTACCGGTATGGCTGGCCCCCACCCAGGTACGGGTCATACCCATTGCCGAAAGACACAACGAATACGCCCACAAACTGGCACAGCAAATCGAAGATGCCCGTATAAGGGTGGACGTGGATGACCGGCCAGAAACAGTGGGTAAAAAGATTCGAAATGCCGGAGGAGAATGGGTTTCCTATGTCATAGTGATTGGGGATCGTGAAATGGAAGCAGGTTCTGAATTAACCGTTAATGTCCGTGAAACCGGTCAGAAAGTATCCATGGGTCTCCAGGAACTTATAGAGGTCATACAACTGGAGACCAAAGGGATGCCCTTCCGTCCTCTGCCCTTGCCAGTGGACCTTTCCCGCCGGGTTAACTTCTAAAAACGTTAACTTAAACCTTTTTTAAAAAACAAGTATCACCATAGATTAAAAAGGATAATCACATGGAAAAAGTTCCTTTATCTGAACTGGAAGCAAGAATAAGTTCTTTCCGGAACATGATGGCGGTTTCGAATCCAGAATGGGAAATAGCCGCGATTTTCAGTAAAATCAACCAGTACTACTTCACCGGGACCATGCAGGACGGCATGCTCATTATCCCTCGGGAAGGAGAGCCCACTCTATGGGTAAGGCGCAGTTACGAGCGATCCCAGGACGAATCACTCTTCCCCTCCATTAAACCCATGAAAAGTTTTCGAGATGCTAAAAAAGAGTTTAAAACTCTTCCCGATACAGTGTACCTGGAAACTGAAGTAGTGCCCCTGGCCCTGTACCAGCGCTTTAACAAGCACTTCCCATTTAAAGATTTCAAACCAGTTGATCAACAACTGGCCACGGTAAGGGCAGTTAAAAGTGATTATGAACTCTCTCTCATGAGGAAATCAGGAAAAATCCATCAGCGCGTGGCAGAAGATCTGTTACCGGACATGCTGCAGGAGGGCATGAGTGAGGCTAATTTAGCGGTTACAATCTTCAAAACTTTGGTAGAAGAAGGGCATGATGGCTTAACCCGTTTTGGGATGTTCGATAATGAAATGGTGGTGGGACATGTTGGTTTTGGTGATAGTTCCATTTACCCCACCTATTTTGACGGTGCCAGTGGAACCAGGGGTTTAAGCCCGGCAGCACCAGTTCTGGGAAGCCGCCAGCGAAAACTTAAAAAAGGCGATCTGGTATTTGTGGATGTGGGATGTGCTTTTAACGGTTACAACACTGATAAAACCATGACCTACATGTTCGGTAGTTCCCTACCGCAACACGCCATAGAAACCCACCATAAGTGTGTAGAAATACAGAATGAGATTGCAAAAATGCTTAAACCCGGTGCAATCCCCTCCCAGATATACCACAGAATAATGGACAACCTGGATGAAGATTTTTTGGAAAACTTCATGGGTTTCGGCCCGCGTAAGGTGAAGTTCCTGGGACATGCCATTGGCCTACTGATTGACGAACTCCCGGTAATTGCTGAAAGATTCGACCAACCACTCCAGGAAGGAATGGTGTTTGCAGTGGAACCTAAAAATGGAATTGCGGGCGTGGGCATGGTGGGGATCGAAAATACCTTCATTGTAACCCCCCGTGGAGGGGAATGTATCACCGGTGATAATCCGGGCCTGGTCCCTGTTTTTTGATTTCTTTAAATTTTTATTATTTTTCCAATTTTTTCATAAATGCCTTTAAATCCCCTTATTAACGCGCTACAAACTATAAATATTATAACTTATAACTTATACTTATAACTTATAATTCAAGATAATTATGGAGAACCATTATGGCAGAAATAATATCAATACTCAATCAGAAGGGAGGTTGTGGTAAAACCACCACTGCAGTAAACCTCTCGGCAGCACTAGCACTTTTAGGAAAGAAAGTTCTGGTAATTGACATGGACCCCCAAGCCAATGCCACCACTGCTTTTGGAGTGCAAAAGAACGAAGAAAATTCTGTTTACCGGGTCTTGACCGGGGAACAAACCATGGATCAAGCCATTGTCCCCACTGAAATTTCAGGACTGGACGTGCTTCCCAGCCACATTTCCCTTAGCGGGGCGGAAGTAGAGTTAAGTAAAGATATTGGGTTTCCCTTCATACTGAAGGAGTCCGTGGATGGCCTTCTGGATGATTACGACTATGTGTTGCTGGATGTGCCTCCTTCTCTGGGTATACTAACCATCAACTCCCTGGTGGCTGCCGACAGTGTGATCATTCCAATCCAGGCAGAATTCTACGCACTGGAAGGAATGGCTGATCTGTTAGATGCCATGAACCTGGTGGAAAGTCGTCTAAAGAGTCCATCACCAATTAAAGGAATATTAATCACCCTTTATGATTCCCGAACCCGGCTGGGAAGGGATGTCTACCGTAATGTTAAACAGTACTTCGGAGACCGGGAGTACATCTTCAAAACTACCATTCCCCGTAATGTGAAACTGGCCGAGGCCCCCAGCCATGGAAAACCATGTATAATCTACGATGAGGAATGTATAGGCACTGAAGCCTACAATGACCTGGCTAAAGAATTCCTCTCATTGAGTAATGATCTGGAGGACAATAAATGACGGCTAAAAAGGGTGAAAGTGCGCTGGGAAGGGGATTAGATGCCCTGATTCGTAAAGAAAAGCCTGAAAAAGAAGAAGTATCGGTGGAGAAAAAACCAGTTAAAAAGAAGCCCACTAAAACAGTTTCCAGGACTTCCAAGGCTAAAACCTCTCCTCAACCCCGGAAAACCAAAACCAGTGAAGATCCAAATAAAATCATTGTGGATGGCGTAATTATGGAGGTACGTAAGAATCCTCGGATATCTTTATGGTCTGCCAGATCTGCTGCGGTTTTGAGGTTTTTGAAGAATACTAAACCAGCATTCAGTATAAGTAAAGAGGCTTCAGCACTCATTGAGGAAGCAGTGCAACAGAAATATCCTGAGATATGGGAAATGTTTGAAAAGGAAAATTTTTGAATATAACTCCTTAACTGGAGGCGGTTAGTTATAAGTTATAATTAATTATAAGTTAGAACTTATTAGTTATAACTTATAACTCTATTATTCCGGTGAAATTCTTATCAGGTGAAATTCTTATCAAAAATATTAATTTTTAAATAGATCACAGGGTTTTTAAAAGGAAAGGGTGGTCTGCCGGGCATGGTTCAACTGGAGGAATGGTTCGGCTCTTTTTACCACCACTCCAATTTTTTTCAGTTCATCCATTTCAGTGAACTTCACTCCCCTCCTCCGGTTTTCAATGATCCTCTGAGCTGATTTTTTACCAATACCCGGGACCCGCATCAAATCTTTCAGGCTGGCTTCGTTCACTTCCACCGGGAATAAATCGGGATGTGATTGGGCCCAGAGCATTTTAGGGTCTTCATCCAGGATCAGAAAACCTTCCTCATCCAGGGTAATCTCATCCAGGGAGAAACCATAGGAATTCAGAAGAAACTGGGCCTGATATAGGCGCGGGCTTCGTTTTTCCTCCGGTTGTGCATGACCTTCAAGAGGAGTATCTTTAAGAGGTTCAAAGGGGCTTAAATAACTTAAATTAATACCCAGGTGTTTGTGTAGCCATTGGGCACGTTTTAAAACATCATGATCTGTTTCATTGTTGGCTCCCACAATGAGTTGGGTGCTCTGGCCCGAGGGGGCCATTTCAGGGTGACGTCTTTTTAAACGTCCAATCCATTTCATCCTACGCAGAACATCGTTATGATAATCTTTGGTACTGGTGAGCTCCTGGAAACCGGTTACCGTGGCTGATTCAAGGTTCACGCTTACCCGGTCTGCCAGGCTCATGGCCCTTTTGATCATATCATAGGAAGCTCCCGGAATCACCTTAAGGTGTATGTAACCCTGGTATTCATACTCTAAACGTAATTTACGGGCCACCTCCACCATGTTCTCCATGGCCACATCAGAGTCACCCGGCATCCCTGAACTTAAAAACAGGCCTTCTGCATAGTGGTTCTGGTAGTAGTGAAGAAAAAGTGATATTAACTCTTGGGGTGAAAATTCAACCCTATCAAAACGGTTATGACAGTGATTAATACAGTAATTACAATCACTGGTGCAATGATTGCTCATTAAGACCTTAAAAAGTGGAACCTGACACCCGCTCTGTGTGTGGGCATGATAAATCCCGGGTAACTTGGGAGAAGTAAAATTCTCCTTATTTAGACTGACATAGTTGCAGAGATCATGCTGGGAGGCTTCACCCAGAATTCGAAGTTTTTCCATCTCCATACAGACTTATTCTATATCCATTAAGGTACATAAAAATTTAGAGAGTGCAGATGCAAAGTAACCTTTCTATGGTAAGAATAATTATTTTTCAGTTTTCAAATTTTCTTTGTTCAAATATATCATAAAATCAAGTTTTTTTAACATAAAGGCATGCTTATAATTTTAAAATAATATTTTAAGAGAAAGTTATCCATAAAATACTATTTTAAGAGAAATTTCTCCACGAAACAATGGAAATCTTTATAATTAGGGTGAACAAAGATATTATGTACAATTTAAGGGAGGTAATAAAAAATGGCCAAAAATCCAATTATAGCAGCGATATTGTCTTTCATAATCCCTGGTTTAGGGGAAATATACGTAGGAAAGACCATGATGGGAATTGTATTTGTTATTGTAGCACTGATATTGTCTGCAGCCATATACATGGTAACATTTTATGCATGGATAATATACATAGTCCTTTGGTTATACGCTATATATGATTCTTACACAAGTGCAAAAGCGTTAGAATAAGTTTTAACCATTTGTTTTATTTTTTTTTATTTTTATTTTTGAATAATCTCACCACTTTCTGGTCACCTTTTTATAAAAGACAGTTCTTAATTAGAAACATGAGATTAGTACTGGCAGGCACAGGCAGTGCCGTGGGGAAAACCACCATCTCTACCGGGATAATGAAGGCTCTTTCCCAGGAGAGGGAAGTTCAACCCTTCAAGGCAGGCCCTGATTATATTGATACTACCTATCACACTTTGGCCACCGGCAACGTCAGCCGTAACCTGGATTCCTTTTTCATGAGTGACGGTCAGATCCGGGAAGCTTTCGAAAGAGGTTTAAAGATTTCCAATTCTGACATGGGAATTATAGAGGGGGTAAGAGGTCTTTACGAGGGAATAAGTCCTACTGGAGATGTGGGAAACACGGCATCCATTGCCAAGGCACTTAACGCCCCGGTGATTCTAATTCTCAATTCTCGCAGCCTGGTGAAAAGCGCGGCGGCCATTGTCATTGGGTTTAAAACCCTGGATCCCAGCATCAGAATCGAAGGTGTTATCCTGAACATGGTTAAAAACAGGAAGCACTACCTCAAAACCAAGGAAGCCGTGGAAAAACTGGCCGACACGCCGGTAATTGGGGGTATTCCCCGGGATGATTTCATCACAGTGGAGCAGCGCCACCTGGGATTGGTGCCTGCCGTGGAAAGGGAGAACATCAAGAAAAATATTGAAGACTGGGGCCGGGTCATGGAGGAAAACATCGACCTGGACACACTCACCAGTATAATGAAGGGGGCCGGGAAATTACCCATGGGCAGGGAACCTCTTTTCCAGCAGGAACACAGTGGCCGGGTGAAAATGGGCATAGCCCGAGATGAAGTGTTCACCTTTTATTATCAGGATAATTTAGAGGCTTTGGAATCTAATAATGCTGATCTGATCTATTTCAGTCCGTTACATGATGAGGAAGTGCCTGATGTGGATGGGATCTACATTGGGGGTGGTTATCCCGAGATATTCGCCCGGGAACTGGAGGCCAATCAGGCCATGCGCCACTCCCTGAAGCAGTTCCACCAGGAGGAAAGGCCCATATATGCTGAATGTGGAGGGCTTATGTATCTAACTCGTTCCATAAACCAGCACCAGATGTGTGATGTTTTTCCCTATGACTCCCATATGACCAAGAAACCCCAGGCCCTAAGTTATGTTATTGCCCGGGCCGCCCATGACAACATCATCATTCCTGAAGGAGAAGTCTTCCATGGACACGAATTCCACTACTCCAAACTGGAACTGGATGGAACCCAACCAAAATTTGCTTTTGATATCTTAAGGGGTCGTGGAGTCACTGAAAACCGTGATGGTCTAATGAGTAAAAACACCCTGGCCAGTTACGTGCATACCCATGTGGCAGCTTGCCCCTCCTTTGCCAGTAGATTGGTGAGGGCAGCCGCCGATGATCAGTAATGGAAGATTGCAAAGTTCAAAAAACCTTTTTAAGACTTAAAAATCTAAAAAACACTTTTTTCTATGTTTTTTAATAGTTTCTACTGTAGAATTAATTGGGTTGTTCTTACTTAAATAACCTGAATTTTTAGTATAACCTGGATTTAGATTTCTACTGTAGACTTGAATACGTTGTATTTTCACCAACCTAAATATTCTACTGTAGAATTAATTTGGTACTACATTAATCCTCTATGGTCTCATTTTTGGAAAAAATCAGTGATAAATCAGTGAAAACTAAAAAGTTTATAAATAAGTGAAATAAAGGAGTTAGACATATAACACTTAAAATAATTTTTAAAGCTCACAGATTATTCTGGAAGAATAAAAAAAGACTGGAAATATCCTTATTCAATTATCCGAAAAAAAAATTAAATTTGTTTCAAGGTTTGTTTCATAGAAAATTAAATTTGTTTCAGGTGTATTTCAAGGATATTAAGAGATTAAATTCAGGAGACTGATTCATGAAATTTAAAAGCGTTGATCTTTTTTCACCTTACATCCTGGTGATAATAATAGCCATCTATGTGGGACTGGCGGCAATAGCCTACCAGGAACATTTAAGGAATCTTCAATGGATTTCCAGCACCACATGGCTCTACGTATTAATGGGGACCCTGTTTTTCGTGGCCGGAGTATTTCTGCCTAAATTCATTTACAACCGCAGTGCAAAACTCAAATCACTGTGGGGAGGGGACACGGTTACTCCGGAAAATTCAGCACCATGGTACAACAAACTCCGTATCCTGCTGGATGAACGGGTGGTACTGACCGTAGCAATCATTGGTATCGTACTACAGATTGTGAACCTCTACCTCCTGGGGGGTATACCCATCCTGAGCGGATACCTGAAATTCAAGGCCACCACGGATCTCTGGCGATTTGCTTATCCCATATTTCTACCAGCCATCACCATTCTACTGGCTAAATACCCTCGGAAATGGTACTATCTCCTTTTCGTTATTGGCCTGGCAGTTTTCGCCATCAACGGTTACCGAACCACCACCATGGCCATACTCATCAGTGGCTTTGTAACCCTGTACTACACCCGGAAGATGAAAACCAGTCACATACTGATTGCTATTTTATTAATCGGATTAGTGGGAGTAGCCGCTGGTTACATAGCGGTAATGTCCATCCAATGGCAGCAATGGTCCCTGAATCCACTGCAACTGGTAGCTTACCGTGCCGGGTTCACCATGATGGTCTTTGACAAGATCGTGCACATGGCCGGAGCCACTGCCGGAGACCTGTTCCAGCAGGCATTTTCTACCGGACATCCCCGGGTTACAGTGGGGCAAGTAGTTCTCAACTACCCTGTATCGGGGAGCACACCCACCACCAGTATAACCTCTACCATATTCGGACCAGCAGTACTGGACTTTGGATTCTACGCCATGGCCCTGCAGATGTTCATAATTGGGGCAGTGCTTAGAATAATATACGCCACACAGGTAAAGGCCAACGGGGCATTCACTGCCCTGTACGCTATTGTGTTAACTCACACCATGATATGGGTGGAAACCGGTCCCACAGACAGCGTGGTTTATCTGTTCTACCTATTGGCTCTGGTGGCCGTGGTATTATACGCAACTCAACTGGGGAGAAGCAAAAAAACTAAGGCTATATAGCTCCTATGCCTTTTAAGAGTCCAATAAAATTTTTAATAAATATTGAGGTTCAATAACCTCTTTTTCTATTTTTAAAATAATAATGGATTTTTTTACACTGGAAATACACCTCTTTTATTTAGAGTATGGATTCCCCACTTTCAAAAATAGGGAAAAATATTTCTAAAAAAAAGTGGTGAAGAGTTTTTACAGGTTTAATTTAATGTATAATTCATTTAATGTCTAAACTGTTTAAAATCAGTTCCATGTTCTGTTTTTCACTGTTGTACTCATCACGGGGAACGTTAATGATAATGTTGTAGGTGTTGTTGTTCTTGACGAAGACCATATCTTCAAACCGCATATCTTTAAAGAAGAACATGATATCACTACCTTTAAATATGGTCCGATGGGCGGTTTGATTATCTATCACCAGTGTATCCTCTGATATTTTTTCCCAACCAGGATAAACAGTATTATTCCGCTCTTTAAGCACTCCTTCTTCCGACATACCATAATTGGGGGTGATGGTTATCTGCAGTTGAGTGTAGTAATCCTTGCTAACCACGATGCTGGGACCGGTATTATCATTGGATACTGTCACTTGCCAGTTGGCCGGGTAATCAAAGCTTACATCATTAAAGGTGAAATTTTTCGTGGAGTTACTCGAAGAAAGGGGATTGTAATAATTAATACAACCAGAGGTAAAAACGACCAAAATCAGAAATCCAATTGTTAAGAGAATGTAATTACGACCACTGCCCACAGAAATCACCACAAAGAAATAGTATCTTATTATATTTAAATATATTTATAATAATCTGGAAATTATTGTAGTAGGGAGGATATCCCTTTTTTACAGGCCGTCCCCGGAATCTCATATATAAATCTTCCCCTAAAAATTAAATGAAAAAATACTTAAGCCGATCTTCCAAATAGCAAATCGGTGATAATATGGTTGTAAAAATAGGAGTTATTAAAAGCGGTAACATAGGTACCTCTCCAGTTCTTGACTTAGTCTTAGACGAGAGGGCTGACCGACCTAACATAGATGTTAGAGGAGTTAGTTCTGGAGCAAAGATGAACCCAGAACAGGTCGAAGAAGTAGTACCAAAAATAATGGATTTCGAACCAGATTTCGTAATATTCATCAGCCCAAACCCTGGTGCTCCTGGACCAGCTAAAGCCCGAGAACTATTATCTGGAATGGACGTCCCTGCATTAATCATTGGTGACGCTCCCGGAATGGGTAAAAGGGAAGAAATGGACGAACAGGGCTTAGGATACATCGTTGTTCTCGGAGACCCAATGATCGGAGCTCGAAGAGAATTCCTCGACCCAACTGAAATGGCATCATTCAACGCCGATGTAATAAAAGTACTGGCTGCAACCGGTGCATACCGAGTGGTTCAGGAAACTATCGACGGAATGATCGCAGCCTGCGAAGCAGGAAACGAAATCGAACTACCAAAAGTAGTCATTGACGCTGCTAAAGCAACCGACGCTGCTGGATTTGCCAGCCCATACGCCAAAGCAAAAGCAATGGCTGCCTACGAAATGGCTGCTAAAGTGGGTGACATAGACCTCAAAGGCTGTTTCATGGTTAAAGAAATGGAAAAATACGTACCAATCGTGGCTTCAGCCCACGAACTCATTGCTACAGCTGCTAAACTGGCAACTGAAGCACGTGAGATTGAAAAAGCCAACGACACCGTACTGCGAAAACCACACGGTGCTCAGGGCCAGACTCTGTCCAAGACAGTCTTAGTCTCCAAACCAGAATAAACGTGTTTATTTAAAAGCGGTCCATTTGGACTGCTTATCTTTCTATTTTTTAATTAATCAATAAATTAGTGCTTTTTTGACTTATTGGTTTTATAAGGCCTTAATAAATCCCAGTATCTCAACAAGGGGCTGTAATTTTTACTTTCCATCAGGCATTCCATAACTGTTATTCCGGTAAGTAACTATATTCCCTAAAATTCAGACCCCTGGAATAACCGGCAAACATATTTTAAAGGTTTCATAAGAAAAGTTAGTAGCATGACGGATAAAACTGAACAGAAGATTTTAGACGCTGCACTAAAAATTTTTGCAGAAAAAGGGTACAAGGGGGCTACCACTCGAGCTATTGCTGCAAAAGCCGATGTTAACGACAGTACACTGTTCAGGAAGTTTCAGACCAAACAAAATCTCTTCAGTTCGGTTATGCAACATAATTACCAAAAAATGATCGAAGGTTTTCGATTAATACTTTCAGAAAATGAATTTAAAAGTCAAAAAGATTTTTTGGAAACTTTAATTACTAATCTGATGATTTTAGGCCAGAATAATAGTGAATTTATTAAAATAACTTTAAATGAGAACCAACGAATTCCTTCAAATTTTTTGGAAGAGTTCGTAAACCATCTCAGTGCATATGTGGAGAAAAACATTCCCCATAAGGATATAGACTATAAAATATTCGTATTTAGCATATTATCTTTTATTTATCTTCTGATTCTGGATTACGGTGGTGCGTTCCCTGACCGTGATAAAGCAATCGAAACCTTCATTGATAACACAGTTAAATTTTTCTAAAGGTATTTTTTTAAGGTATTTTTAAGAATATTGTGTTTTTTAAGGATGATTACTGATATCAACGGGTTTTTATAAGATTAATGGTGCCTTCTTTATTTTTTTTAAAACTTGATTTAGTAAAATTTATATACATATTAATACTACCGTTATAATGCATGCAATTGCATGCTTGAAAATTAAAGGAGGTGAAAATGTGAAAAAACAGGCAATAATTACAATTCTCACTTTCATTACTGCAGTTATTTTAAGTGGGGCAGTTTCCGCTGTTGATTACACGGTGGGACCTGACCAAACTTACACAACTATAACCAGTGCAGTGGCTGCCTCTACCACTGGGGATACCATCACTGTAAACCCTAACAATGGTAATCCTTACATTGAAACCGTAAATGTAGACCACACCCTTAACCTAGTAGCCAACGGGGAAGTGACGGTTCAAAAGGTAAATTCTGCAGGTAGTGTCTTTAATGTACATAGTGATGGAAGCGGAACGACTATTCAGGGATTCACCATCACCAAAACCGATGCAGCAATGCCCGATGCGGGAATTTCTTTAAACTCAGTCAATAACTGTCATATCCTCGACAATAAAATAATCGGATTTGCTACAGGGATAGATATCGTTGCATCTGATAATAACATCATTTCAGGAAATACAATTACATCGGGACCTAATTCCGGTGGATACTCTTATGGAATCGATAATTACGGATCATCTCCACAAGCCTCATCCAACAACCAAATCATCTACAATACCATCGCACCACAGGCATCCGGCACAGGGAATGCAATTGCCGTTGCCCTCTTCTCGGGTATGAACAACCAGATTATTGGAAACAGTATCAAACCCACAACCACCGGAACTGGAAACACGATTGGAGTAATTTTAGATTACAACGGTAACGTTGCACATTTCAACCAGATCATCGCCACCACGGCCTTCAGGCTTCAAGGGGAGTGCACTATTGATGCATTGTACAACTGGTATGGTTCAAATAATGGACCTACTCTATCTCAGCTCCCTGATGCAGCTTATACTTACTACAATCCCTGGCTGATAATGATTGTATCTGCTTCTCCAAAACGCTCTACACTGGCGGTATTTCCAATGTTTACGCAGACTTTACCCATGACTCCACCTACGACCCGAATAACCCTGTAGCGTCCTACCATGATCCATCATTAGGACATTTCCCCGATAATGTGGGAGTTTATATAACTAGTACAGGCGGGGAAGTGGGCAGCTTATTCAACACAGTCTACACCATCAACGGAATTGCAACTGCATTCTTCAGAGCGACCTTAGGTCCCGGAACAGGGGCAGCTGCTGGTAGTCTGGATAGTCAAGACCCCTTAAGCGTCAGTATCACAGTCCTTCCCGCGCCAATTGTAAGTGCGGCTGGTAGCAGTGTGGTCAGCGCAGCATCCAACACGGTTGGTATGCAAACAACAGGAATACCTTTATTTGGAGTAGTATTGGCCCTAATAATGGTCTTAGGTGGACTTGTTATGCCTAGTAGGAATTAGAACCCAATTTTTTTTTATTGAAACATTCTAAATGTTTCATTTTTTATTTTTCCTGGTCATGAAAATTATATATTTAATAGGAATTCGATATAACTATCATACTCATCTCAATTTCCAAGGTGTCCAGATGATCGAAAATATCGTAGAACGCTTCTCCAAGGCAGCCAGTATGCAGCGCTGGAACGACCATATCCGTCCGGTGGAATTCACAGAACTGGATAAACAGGCCCATAAAATGGTAATTGCCTATGTTATCGCCCGGTTCGAAGAGGACCGCATGGGTCCGCATAGTGTGGACTGGCTGGCCCTGATTGAAGGGGGAATTTTTGAGTTTCTCCACCGCACAGTCTTAACTGATATCAAACCCCCTGTTTTCCATCGTATGATGAAAGAAAAGGGTGAAGAATTGAATAAACACGTGTTTAAAGAGCTTGAAAATGATATGGAAGGGTTGAATCATGGTTTCCAGGAGCGATTTAAGAATTACTACTTGAAAAGTTCTAACACACTGGAAAGACGAATTTTACGTGCCGCCCACTATTTAGCCACACAGTGGGAATTCAAGATCATCTACCATACCGCACCATTCATTCACGGTATTGAACAGACCAAAGAGAACATTGAAAACCAGATCGAGGATCACTACGACCTTATCGGAGTGCAGAAGATCCTTCTGGGGAAAAAATCCTTTGGCTTCATTGACCGGTGTGGTCAGCTCCGCTTCCAGAAAAGATGGGCCCACATTCCACGTATACCCGAAACATCGGTTTTGGGGCACATGTTTATTGTGGCAGCCACTAGTTACCTTTGCACCATGGAGATGAACGTTGAAGCCTGCCCTAAACGTTTTTACAATAATTTTTATGCCGGACTCTTCCATGATCTACCGGAAGTGCTGACCAAAGATATTATCTCTCCGGTTAAAGATTCGGTAGAAGGTCTCAAAGAAATTATTAAGGATTATGAAGAGTTTCAGATGAACGAAGAACTTCTCCCCCTGCTGCCCCGGCCATGGCACACGGATATGAAGTATTTTTCAGAATCAGAATTTGAAAACAAAATTCAGGATAATCAACAGGTTCTTTTGGGGTTGAGTTTCAAAAATATCAACCGGGATTACAATGAAGATGAATTCTCACCATTGGATGGGGAACTTCTTAAGGCTGTTGATCGGTTGGCGGCATTTATAGAAGCTAAAATGTCTATAAACCATGGTATAAAGTCAGATGAATTAAAGGAAGCTTCAAATAATATATATGATGAGTACGCCCGCGAAACTATCTCGGGAATTGATTTTGGCAGAATTTTCAACTACTTCCATAACCTTTAAAAATAGGAGTAATAATAAATAAGGGGTTTGAAGGAAAAATCAAGTCATAAACCCTAATTATTCCCTAAAATACTGAGCAAATTCCTGGGTTTTGCCTTCCCATTCTCCACTTTTCTGTTCTTTACCTCCAATGACTAATTTCCCCATAAAGTCCATTCCCTGTTCTTCCAGGGCTTCACGGATTTTAATGGTGGCGACCTGTGAACCATCACCACCCATGGTCACCAGGGCAGCACATTTCTTACCGGAAACATTCTCCAGCTCTTCTAGATACTGGTTAACACCGGGGGTGGCGCGTCCAGCCCAGACCGGGCTGCAGACAATTAAACAGTCGTATCCACTGATATCAGTTATACATGGTTTTATGGACCATTTTTTCTCTAAATAGGCATGGATGGCCTTAATAACATACCATCTGTCTTTTTCAGGTTCTATGCGTGTTAGATCAGCATTTATTAACTCCTGAAGTTTCTGAGCAACAGTTAGGGTGTTCCCAGAATAGGAGTAACAGGCAATGAGCGTTTTCATCTTTTTATCTCCAGAATTTATTCACAAGGATATTTCTTATTTTTTAGGGGGAATAAGTTTTAGTCTTTCGTGCGCAGGATCAATTTTTTAAGATCCCTCCAGGTCCACACCTTAATGGCCACTACAAAAAGCAGCGGGATCATGAACAGAATCAATAAACTCCATTTTAGGTTTAAAAAAGAGATACAGATGGATAAAAAAACTATCGCTGGCATGAACAGGGTAATTCTTCTAATGTAAGGGTCGTATGGTTTGGCATTCTCCCGGATTAGATCGTGGTCCAGGGCATATCTCCAGATCATATAGGAGAACAAACCTATCATGAGAAGATTTAAGTCGAAAATAAACTGTGATAGCTGATATTGAGGAAATTGTGCAATTATTGAAGTGGATAAAGGCACCAGGGTTATGAACATCAACCAGAAGACATTTATCCAGGTTAAAGTTAGATTGGTCTTTTTAATCAGGAATAAAATATGATGGTTTATCCAAAAACCGGCCAATATTAGGAAACTCAGGAAGTAAACCACGTATTTGGGTAAAATTTCTCCAGTAGTCTGTAGAAACAGTTGTGATGTGTGGATAGGGCCCATGGGTATCTCGATGGTCACCACCAGAATGGTCATGGCTATGGCAAAGAGACCATCAGTCAGGGTTTCCAGTCTATTGGTGGGGAAATACAGTCCAGGTTTTTTTTCATCTTCAGGATTCATAGGGTCTCCTTTATATGATTTTTTTCCTTTTTATTTGCAAAGTTATCTGTTTAGGAGTAAGTTAATAATTTGCAGTGTTTATTCTGTTTGCTTTTTTTTATTGGCCATGTTACGTATATTTAATAGAACTGGTACCAGTAAAAAAATTAAAATAGTTCCCACGGAGGTGATAAAGGAAATTAAAATGGCTATCAAAGATATAACCGGCATTAAAAGGTTGGATCGTTTGATCATGTTGGCGTAGGGGAGGACCTGCTCGTAAAGCATTTCATGGTTTAAAGCGTAATTAAAGAGAGAATAATATAAAATACCTATTACCAGCATGTTCAAAGCAAATATGATCTCTGCAAACTGGTACTGACCATAAGTACTCATTAGTGATGTGGAGAAGGGCACGATGGCAATGGACATTAACCAGAAAATGTTTAACCATTGCAGAGAATTGTCAACGTGCTTTATACCGTAAAATACGTAGTGATTTAACCAGAAACCGCCTAAAATCGCGAAACTGATTATGTATATTCCTATCTGAGGTAGCAGTAGGTTAAAGATATAATCATTGATTATGGTGGGGGTGGGATTGGAGGGTAAGGTGGGTACTTCCAAGCTTAAAACCAGTAGGGTCATGGCTATGGCAAATATTCCGTCGGTCAGTGTTTCCATCCGACCCTTTGGAATGCGTGGTACTGGTATGGAAGGTTCTTTTTCCTCAGTCATGCCCTAACCCCCATTTATTATTAAATGACCCCTTTGGTACTGGGTACCCTGTCGTGTACCACACGGGTGGCATCGTGCAGGGCACGGGCCAGGGCCTTGAATATCGCCTCCACCTGGTGATGGTCGTTTTCCCCTTCCACGCGGGCGTGGAGATTTATCTTCCCACTCTGGGCCAGTGACTCTAAAAAGTGGCCTACGTTCTCGGTGCTGAGGTCACCTACTTTGTCCTGGTGGAAGTTCAGATCCAGTACAGTGTAACTGCGTCCAGAGAGGTCCACGGCTATCATGGCCAGGGATTCATCCATGGGTATCAATGCGTGGGCCATTCGTCTTATACCTTTCTTGTCACCAAGGGCCTGGTGCAGGGCTTCTCCCAGCACGATCCCTATGTCTTCCACAGTGTGGTGGTCATCTATTTCTGTATCACCCTGGGCTTCCACCTTCATATCGAACAGACTGTGTCGGGTGAATGATTCCAGCATGTGGTTTAAAAACTGGATACCGGTTTCCACCTGGTACTGGCCAGTACCATCCACATCAAGTTCAATGGTTATGCTGGTTTCAGCGGTCTTCCTCTGTATCTTGCTTTTTCGGTTCATCTTCATCATCCCTTATGATACGGATTGCATCTTCTGGACACTTGGAAGCACAGATCGTGCACAGGTGACAGAATCTTAAATTGGTGGCCATGGCCTTTTTATTAATATCCCAGATCTTCGCACCCTTGGGGCATTCTTCCTTACATACTCCGCAACCTGTACATTTTTCTGGATCAACTTCTATTCTCATAACCCATCTCCTTATAACTTATAAGTTATAACTCAAACTCACAGTTTAATTCTATTACAATAATATTTTCTGTATTTAAGTGATAAAAATGCTCAATTACTTATAACTTATACCTTATAACAACCATCTTCAAAGGACAACTACCCTTCTCCCATTCTATTTCCTTTGATAGGTTTCCATGAATTCATGGAACCGGTTTAAGGTTTTTTTAAGGCTTCTGAAGCCTTCTTCATCGGCCTTTACGCCCTTCAATGTATCCTGTGACCAGAAATTCGCTCCCAGGTTAGACCCGAAAGGCCCACCACTAACGGGTATGGTCCCGTTTAAGATGTAAAAAGTCATGATCTGTTGTATGGCCAGTTCCTGACCCCCTACACGGTCTCCTCCCACAGCAATAGCCATTCCCACCTTGTGTTTCAGGAAATCCATGTTAGCGGCGGCTGCTGCACGGGTGCGGTCCATCACTGCTTTTATCTGGGCACTGACTCCCCCATTGTAGATGGGTGTGGCCATTATAATCCCGTCAATATCCTGAAAATTAGGGTAGAGCTCGTACATGTCGTCTTTGAGGATGCATTCCTTCTCCCGCAAGCAGTAATCACAGTTTCTGCAGGGGCTGATATTTTTTCCCCTAACAGTGAACAATTCGGTTTCATAACCCTTTTCTTCCAGGGTATTCAGAGCTTCGGTTAGAACGTACTCTGTAGCCTGTTTCCTGGGGCTTCCGCATATTCCTAAAATTACTTTTTTCACTGATAATTCCCCCACATCAGATATAATTTGAATTTATTAGGTTTTAACTTTTTCTTGTATTGGTTAAAAGAAATACTTTTTCGAAGGGAAAAGCAATTTGAAGATTATTTTATACTTTAAGCAGTGATTACCACTACCTTCTATGATCAGAATGAGATTATGGAGTTCTGACTTTTAATGACAGGATACATGTTCATTAAACTAGTTCACGCTGCGGTTAAATGAACAAAAATTAGTTCTTGAAATCCTTTTAAACAGTGGATTAGTTAGTTCATAAAAATAAAAAAGGAAGGGTTTATTTGCAGAGTTCATCTCTAATTGAATTCAGTTGCAAATGGCTCGACATTACCTATGTTAAGTCTTATGGTGGCCTAAAATGAATTTATTTCATCATAATCATAAATGCATGCTTTTGGAACCATGAGATTCTGAAGGACATGTGCCAGTCTGATGAAGAGGATTCCTAAGATGAAGACCATTCCTAGTTGAATCAAATCTGGAATATAACCCGGTAACAACACGCTGATACCAAAAATTATACATCCTATGAACACGATAATCTGGGTAACAATCATTTTTTTAATGAGAGGGGGAAGGTGGGCTGCAGCCGGAGGATGCCGGATACCATCCAGAATCGGAAGGAAGATTTTAATTAGGCCTACACTCCCCCAAACGATGTTCCAGATTGCAAGGAGTAATACCATCACTCCGGCCAGGAGTCTAGGAACGATACAGGAAATTATTCCCATGGAGATAAAGGCCAGTCCGATGAGTATCAGTAGCCATGAGCGTTTAAATTCACCTACAGGAGTACTTCCTAACGCCAGCATCTGGAGGGCCAGGATAACCAGCAGCAAACCACGCATGTTTTCAAAGGAGAACGTGAATATACTCATGTTTGCTGGGATGAGCAGGATTGCAACCAGGATCAAAATTAATCCAAACATGAAGTTGAGTGCAACAACAGTGGGGATGTGTGTATCACGGAAAAGGAAAAAACTACCTTTTTTATTAGTTTTGGCATCGTATGGTTCTGAAGACGAGGCTGTAATTTCTTCTGGGGAATTTAACCTGGTTACCTTCTGGAGACACCATGCAAGATAGAAGAAACTAATACCAAAAATAATGTAAAGTACAGCAGTCAGTGTGTTTGTCGTGATACTGGGGAGGAGCGTAACAAGGCCGACAAGTACCTCTATGAAGTACAAAAGGCCCAGGGCAAGGGCTAAGTGCTTATGTATGCTGGAAGTCTGGATCCACATTCTGGCCTGATCTTTGCCAACAACCAGTTGCAGAAAGGAAACTATACCTCCGGCAAAAATAAAGATTCCAACCAGTTCACGGATGAATCCTTCCATGAGCCCTGGGATTAAACAGGCTACAGTTCCAAGGACAGCCATACTTGCTCCGAGTATTATTAAAGTCCATGAACGACGGAAATCACCAAGAGGGCTTCTTCCCAATGTGATAATCTCTAAAGAAAAAATTACCAGTAACAGTCCATACGTGCCGTTGGAGTTATAGGGCAGTTCTCCAGTTTGGATCTTAAACTGTAGTAGGCCCAAGATGAGCAGGAATACTCCGAAGACCAGTAAAATGACAATTTCAAGGGTAGGTTCGGATCCCTTGCTCATTGCTGGACTGGGTATTTGTTCCTGTTGTTTGTTTGACATCATCTTATCATTTCTTAACCATATTTCCTGTTCGCCCTGTGGACACTTTATGGTCATTATTCCACATTCTAAACGTCATAGGGACGATCATACATCTTTTTAATAATGTCTTTGTCTTTAACTCGCTTTTTCCACCCAGAATTAACAAAATGGGCGTAGATAAATTTAACTAAAAACAGGGGCAAAGAAAGTTTTGAAGCAGTCGCTATGGCTTCAGGGGGGACAGTTTCATTGTTGGAAAGAAAGTCAATTATCGCATCTAAACCCTTTCGAAGGTTTTTAGCAGGCATCCCTGCATCTTTTAAAGACTTAGTTTCAACAGAAGGGCCCATTCCAACTGCTATGCCGCCTATCCATTCCATATCTGTCTGAGATGCAAAATTTTCACATATTTTTATAGCCACATCATTTTGATATGGTTCAGGGAAGCCACAGTTGAATACTGCCATCAGTTTTTGCTGGGTTTTGGGCAGAGACTTTTTGTAAATGGAGAATTCTTCCATAAATCTGATTGTTAGGGCGGGAATGCTATCAAAGTATAAAGGGGCAACTATCACGATTAATTCTGATTCAGATGCTTTTTTAAGCAATTCTTTTAGTTTATCTGGTTTTTTGTATCTTGTAACGAAAACCTTTTCAGTTTCAACTTCATTTTTGTTGAATCCCTCTTCTATGTAAGATGCAATGTTATTGGATGCGCTCTTTTTTCCTTTAGGGCTTCCAACAAGAATTAATGTACTCTGGAGCTTACTCATACAAAAGCCTCCTCATCTTCGATGTAACGAGAGATTTTACTAAGATCCAGATCTTTAACATCACCGGTGAAAATCTCAACACAGGGATTAGAACAGTTCATATTAATATTGTTGCGTTCGGTGAGTTTTTTGAAAATATTCGCGCTTTCAAGATCTTGTTGTGGTAAATATCCAATCCAAATCTGGTTATTACTCTTTTCATCCTTATATCTGGGCACGTGATGTATTTCCCCTTTTATTATTTTGAAAAATGGAGTAGTAGTTGGTAGCAGGCGGTCTATCATTTTTTTCAGTTGGTAAGAGTAACCACCAAATGTTATAGGAGTTATATATACTCTAAGGTCAGATTGAACAAATTTTTTTGCAATTTCTGGACCTTTATCTTTTATAATACATTCTCCTGGTGTTTTAAGCCAGCACCCGAAGCAACCCACGCATGTGGCAATGTTTTCTTCAAGTAGATGGAAATTTTCAACTTCCCATCCGTTTTTTTCCAGTAGTAGGGTAACCTCATTGGTGATTGTATTTAGGGGACCGTCGAGACTTCTGGAACCGTCTAATATTAAAGCTTTCATAATTTAAGCCTCCCTTTATTCATCTCATTTTGAATTCCTCATTTTGAAATGGAATGAATCATCAGATCCAATGAATGTTCAACTAAATCCTCTTTACTCATTCCAAATAAACCTAAATAGTAAATCGTAGATAATGATGAGCTAAATATGTTTAAAGTTGATTTTACTAAGTATAGGGCAGTAAGAAATGTGTTAATGTCCTCTCTAATTGAACCATCCTTTTTTCCAATGTCTATGGCATCACATATTATTCCCAGGTTCTGTTGGTCAATTTTTATGAGTTCCTGAATGTGGGGTGTGTCCATAGAGTCGGGATCTCTATCGTGGGCCTCTGTCAGCACCTGACAATAATCCGGGAACTGTTTGTAAAATTTCTTGAAGGTATAGCATGTCTTTAATACCTTTTCCCGACCATTATTTTGAGATGAAAATTCTTCTATCATCATCTTATTTAGGATTTTGACACTTCTAACCGCCACAGAGAAATAAAGATCCTCTTTGTTCTCAAAATACCTGTAAATTGCGGTTTTTGTGAGTTCTAATTGGGCGGCTATTTCATCCATGGTTGTTTTATCATAACCTTTTTTGAAGAAGCATTTTTCAGCAGCATCGGTGATTTCATTAGCTTTTCGTTCTCTTTCCCTTTTTATTCTGTTAGATACCAAAAGATCACCTCTTTATCAATTTTAGTACACCTATAAGTAATGCAAGTAATTCTGTTATGATATGGCAACAAATGTCTTTAAACGCTAATTTGATTCCGTATAGAGTTTTAAGGTGGTGTGTTAGTTATGCAAGTCTGGAATTAAAGCGTAATCATGTTCAGTAACTCTTGGGGAGATTCCACATCATCTAAGTGAGAAAGTACTTCATTTCACTTTCAACTACACTAGATTTACGGGGGATAATGAATAAAACTCACTTAGATGATTCTTTCAGTGAAAAACCTTCACCAATGGATAGAAAACCCTTCGATGGTTCGTTTATTTACCATTTTCATGCCTTAATTTTGGATGCATGACATCATCCACCGTGAGATGGTTTGCTTCCAGTTGCGGAATCCAATTGGCATTGGCAATTTCCACAAACATCTCCTTGGGAATATCCGGCTCAGTATAGATGTTATCACCCGCAGTGTCCGAAAAAAGCAGCTCCAGGAACTTTTCCTTCCCGTTGTCAGTTTTCTTCCGTGCTTCAGGGGGTAGATGTGCCGTGAAAGGGCCTGCGCCGATGCCAAGGCCTGTTTTCCAGGGAAGGCTGACAGCCTCTGCCCAGCACTGGATTCTCCCGAGGGCCCACTTGGTCTGGTATCCCTCATAGAATCCCAGGTTACAGACCGCATACACTGAAGGTGTCTTTTCCGGGGGATGCTCTTTAATATAGGCCGCCAACTGTTCCAGGTAGGAAACAACATGTGAAGGAAGGCTGTCGAAGTAGAGTGGGAACACAAAAACCAGACGATCACAGGAAAGAACTTCATCAAAACGTTCAGGTTTTGCTGCATTAAAGACAAGAACCTCTCCTGCCTTTCTGGTTGCTTTGGTCATCTCTTTAATCAGGTGAGCGGACATGCTCCCTCTCCTTTTCGGGCTGCCCATAATCATGGCGAGCTTCATAATGGAACCTCCTCATAGACATCATTGATGAAATGCAGCTCACCTGTAGTTTCTGCCCCCATGTTTGCTTTGTTTGCAATGTAGAGTCCGCTCATCATCTCTTTTTCCAGATCAGTGATGTTATTCCCGTACATGTATACACTGAAATTCGGATATATCTTATCTTTATTCTCCCGCAGGACATGTTTTAATTCACCGTTCCGTATCTCAAAGAATGGGGTACCACTGCCAATTGAGCGGTCAAAGACGTTCTTTACAAAACGGCTGTATCCACCATACACACATCTACTGATGATGATAATTTCTTCTCCGGCAAATCGAGTGGCTATGTCATCATAGCCGTCTTTTATGATGCACTGCATTGGGGTTTTAATCCAGCAGCCGAAACAGCCAATACATTTTCTTATCGAACCTTCAGTTTCGGCAATTATCCGGACATCCTCACGGTTTTTGAGATCGGGAAATGCTTTTAGAAATTCTTCCGGGTCAAGATCATGAACAATAACTTTCATTTTTAATTCTCTCCATCTTTGAGGGGTTCCTCTTTTTTTGGCATAAACATAGTTTTCACATCCGGGTCATTTGGCGTTAGCAGCGTCTACAGAATTGCGACACTGGGGAGGCAATCATCAGTTCTTTTTCCTCAAACCGTGATATTATCCTGCCAACTTCCTCTATGGAGTCTATCTGGTGGGATAATGGCAATTAGCTCCTTCTGGACACTAAAAATCAGCCCATGATCATTAAAAACTATTTAATGTTTAACTAGCTAAAACTGCTATTCCATGAATGACCACGGCTATTCCCCAGCCACCTGCCACCCAAAGGAACCACAGGTAACCTGGATTGATCACTATGTTAATAATCGCTAAAAACAGGTTAATCACAATATAAATCAATAAATGTATTAAAAAACCCTTTTTACCACCTTTTTTCGTTGTTTCATTACTTTCAACCATTTCATAGCCTCCATTAATATTTGTTACTATCAGTAACATTATTAATGGATTCAAACATTCCTACTATATATTAATATCTATTTTTTCCCGGAGGTTTCGCGATAATTTAACAATATTCCATTATTTTAATTGAGTTATTTGCAGTGTTAACTCAAAAACAGTATAAAAATAGTTAAATTGAAATGGAATTGATGAAATTCATTCGGTAATAATTAATATTGAAAATCTAGAAGTATGGAAAATAAGTGAATATATCTTTAATTAAATAATAAGCGTAGAAATGACCAAATGCTAAAAATTAACTTAAAGTTTTCTAAAAAAATAAAAAAAGGGATGAGCATATTGTTTATGCTCATTAGATAGATTCATCTTCATCCAGAGCCAATCGCATGGTGTCCGGGTCCTGGGGCATTTTTTCCAGGAAGTCTTCGGCTGCACGGCGCACATCTCTGGAACCGATGATGTAACGGCCGACCACGATGACATCAGCACCGCTGTCCAGGGCCTGGTCCATTTTCTTAGGCACAATACCTCCGGCAACTGCCACCCGTCCATTTTTACCTATTATCTCTTTGATCTGGTTGATGTTACCCCATTCAGTCATGTCAGCCTGTTCTTCGCCACGTTCGGCTTTCAGGGTTTCCAGGTCCACGTTACGGTGTAAAAGGACAATATCTGGCTTGAAGTTGAGGTTTTCCAGTTTTTCGGTGAAGTTGTCCACGTTCATCATGTCCAGTATGGAGTAGATCCCCTGTTTCTGGGCTTCGTGGATGGCTTTTTCAATGGATTCCTGGGTTCCGAGGCCAGAGATAGCCACGGCATCAGCAGTCTCATCAGCAGCCATTTTAACTTCAATACGTCCTACATCCAGAGTTTTAAGGTCAGCGATGATGAAGGCATCTTTCTTGAGTTCCCGGATTTTACTGACAATTCCCACTCCGAATTTCTTAACCAGGGGTGTTCCGGCTTCTATCAGGATTCTTTCCCGGTCCGGTAGACTGTCAATGATGCGTTCCATATCCTGCATGTTGTCCAGGTCAAGGGCCACCTGCAGGTATGGGGGACTCCACAGTCGGTTGACTTTGAAACCCATTACTGGATGCGCTCCTCTGTCTTTTTCTGCTAATACTTTGTTTACAGATGGATATCCTTCCATTGCTCTTCTAAGGGCTAGTTTGGTTGCTCCATAGTTGTACTGGTAGATTTTTCTAAAATCAGATGCTTCAGGGTGAATAAACACACTGACAATCAGAACCATGTTTTCAGCTTCTTCAGCTGGTAATATGCCTTCTTCCACAGCATCAGCCACTGCTCGGCCTACTGCGGTTTGGGCTGGTCCAAAGATTTTGTTGGCATCATCTAGATCTCGTACACTGACTTTAGGTACAATGAGAGTTGCCGGTTTGGTCATCAGGTTAGGTCGGATGACGGAAAGCAACGGGGTGTGCCCCAGTGAAAGATTTGACATGTTATTCACAAAGGCTGTACCTACTGGTCCGTTTTTATCTCCAATTACTAGATCAATGTGAGCAAGTTCATTTCCATTTCCAATTAAGGCTTCCCCTATTTGGTACATAATTATGATCCTCCATTTAAGTCTAAATTTATACATTAATTCTATGCATGATAGATTATAAATAGATTTATCTGCTGGTTCCAGGGCTCTGTCAAAAACTTGGGGGTTAAATGTCAAAAAGTTTTTTCTGGTTTTGAATTTCTATTCTAATGTTTATTCGTGACATTACTCCTCTTTTAATCTTCATTAACTTCTTAACACTCTTAGGAAA
>Ga0228535_1000818_pt1 | contig 68713 bp, 69 predicted proteins | sample SJ1metagenome_FD_168457 | JGI IMG/M metagenome (GOLD analysis project Ga0228535, IMG submission 168457) | Enriched culture of PCE-dechlorinating microbial communities from Ithaca, New York, USA - SJ1 | ecosystem: Engineered > Modeled > Simulated communities (microbial... > Unclassified | place...
GTCTGCGAACTGGCCCGGCTGGAGCAGAAAGGCCTGGCGCTGCTGCTCGACCGCATCGAGGGCACCGGCGCGCGCCTGATCTGCGCCAGCAGCAAGGGTCTCGACGCGATGGTGAGCGCGGGCGAATTCGACAGCCGCCTCTACTATCGGTTGTCCAGCCTCGCGATCCAGGTTCCGCCGCTGCGCGAACACCGCGAGGACGTGCCCGACATCGCCAACCTCATGCTGATCCAACTGATCGAGGCCGGCGTCTGCCCGGTGCGCCGGCTGACCACGCCGGCCTTGAACCAGTTGCGCAATTTCGACTGGCCCGGCAACCTGCCGCAGCTCGGCAACGTGGTGCGCACGCTCGCGGTGACCGCGCTGGCCGGCGAGATCGACGCCGCCGACGTCAACCGCGTGCTGGCGCCGATGAAGCAGAGCGCACCTGCCGTCGCGCACGGCATCCCGCTCGACATTCCCCTGCGCGAGGCGCGCGACGCCTTCGAGCGCATGTACTTCGAACATCTGATTCAGAAGGAAGGCGGCAGCATGACGCGCGTAGCCGACAAATCCGGGCTCGAGCGCACCCATCTCTACCGCAAGCTCAAGCAGCTCAACATCCGGCATGGGCGGCGTTTCGACGAGGAGCTGTGATCCCTCGGAAAGGCCGATTCCCCGTCTGAGCGGTCACCGTTCACCTTTCGCTTCCCCATGAAGATCATCATTCTCGGCGCCGGCCAGGTCGGCGCCAATCTGGCCGAAAGCCTGGTCGCGGAAAACAACGACATCACCGTCATCGACCTCGACCAGACCCGGCTCACGCTGCTGCAGGAGCGTTTCGACCTGCGCACCGTGCGCGGCCACGCGGCGCATCCGTCGGTGCTCAAGCTGGCCGGCGCGGACGACGCCGACATGCTGGTGGCCGTGACGCAGAGCGACGAGACCAATCTCGTCGGCTGCAAGCTGGCCGCGACGCTGTTCAACGTGCCGACCCGCATCGCGCGAATCCGCTCGACCGATTTTCTGGAAACCGAAAACGGTTTTCTGGCCGAACATTTCAGTGTCGATCACATCATCAGCCCCGAGCAGGAAGTCACCGACACGCTGCACCGTCTGATCGAACATCCCGAGGCACTGCAGGTGCTGGATTTCGCCGACGGCAAGATCCGCCTGGTGGCGGTGCGCGCCTACCACGGCGGCCCGCTGGTCGGACACGAGCTGCAGGACATCCGGCGCCACATGCCCGACGTCGACTGCCGCGTCGCCGCCATCTACCGGCGCGACCACGGCATCGTGCCGCAGGGCATCACCGTCATCGAACCCGGCGACGAAGTCTTCTTCATCGCGCGCCGCCAGGATATTCCCGCCGTGATGCGCGAGCTGCGCCGCATGGACCGTCCGGTCAAGCGGGTGATGATCGCCGGCGGCGGCAACATCGGCCGGCGGCTGGCGGCGCAACTGGAACGCGGCTACGAGGTCAAGCTGGTCGACCACAACAAGTCGGTCACCAACCTGCTCGCGGAAAAACTCCACCGCACCCTCGTGCTCACGGGCGACGCCACCGACGAGGAACTGCTGGAGCAGGAGAACATCGAGTCGATGGACGTGTTCTGCGCGCTGACCAACGACGACGAGGACAACATCATGTCCGCGCTGCTCGCCAAGCGCATGGGCGCGCATCGCGTGATCTCGCTGATCAACCGCTCGGCCTACGTCAACCTCGTGCAGGGCGGCCAGATCGACATCGCCATCTCGCCCGCGCAGGCCACGGTGGGGCCGCTGCTCTCCAAGATTCGCCGCGGCGACATGGCGGCCGTGCACAGCCTGCGGCGCGGCGCGGCTGAAGTGCTCGAGGTCGTCGTCCACGGCGACTTCAAGACCTCCAAGGTGGTCGGCCGCCGCATCGGCGACGTGGCGCTGCCCGACGGCGCCTCCATCGCCGCCGTCATCCGCGGCGACGACGTCCTGATCGCGCACCACGATACGCTGGTACAGGCGGAAGACCACCTCATCCTGTTCGTGCTCAACAAACGGATCATTCCCAAGGTCGAAAAACTCTTCCAGGTCGGTCTCGGCTTCTTCTGAGCGCTTCACGCCGCGCATCGCATCCGCCGCCATGTCTCCCATCCTGCCGGTTCTCCATATCTTCTCGAAAGTGCTGATGCTGTTCTCGCTGGCCTTTCTGTTGCCGCTCGGCGTATCGATCGCGCTCGACGACGGCGCACAGCGCGTCTACGACGAGGCCGTTCTCATCACCTTCCTTTCGGGCGTGGCGCTGTGGCTGGCGTCGCGCCGCGGCAAGCGCGAACTGCAGACGCGCGACGGCTTCCTGCTGGTCGTGCTGATCTGGGCGGCGCTGCCGGTCTATTCGGCCATTCCGCTGATGGCCTACCTGCCCGATCTGGCGTTCAACGAAGCCTATTTCGAGGCGGTATCCGGACTGACCGCCACCGGCGCCACCGTCCTGTCCGGGGTCGATCGCCTGCCGCCCTCGATCAACATCTGGCGCGCCGAAATGCACTGGATCGGCGGCATGGGCGTGATCGTGCTGGTCGTCGCCGTGCTGCCCATGCTGGGCGTCGGCGGCCGGCAACTGTTCAAGGCCGAGACGCCGACACCGATGAAGGACAGCAAGCTCACACCGCGCATGGCGGAAACCGCCAAGGGCCTGTGGCAGGTCTACGCGTTCTTCACCGTGCTGTGCATGCTCGCGCTGTGGGCGGGCGGCATGAGCGGGATCGACGCCGTGGTGCACGGCTTCAGCGTGATGGGCCTGGGCGGGCTGTCCTCGCACGACGCGAGCATGGCCTATTTCGATTCGCCGCTGCTCGAATGCATCGTGATGGTGTTCGCGCTGATCGCCGCCATCAATTTCTCCACCCATTTCATGGCCTTCCGCACGCACAGCCTGCTCGCCTACCGGCGCGACGCGGAACTGCCCTGGTCGCTCGGCGTGCTGGCCGCGAGCGTGCTGGGACTGGCGTTCTACCTGTACTACAAGGGCTTCTATCTCGATTATTTCGAGGCGCTGCGCTACGCCGCGTTCAATACCGTCTCGATCGCGACCACGCTGGGCTTCACCACCGCCGACTACAACGCGTGGCCCTACTTCGCGCCGCTGTGGATGCTGTTCCTGTCCAGCTTCGTCGCCAGCGCCGGCTCCACCGGCGGCGGCATCAAGATGCTGCGCGCGGTGCTGCTCTACAAACAGCTCTATCGCGAGCTCATCAAGCTCATCCACCCGGCCGCGGAAATCCACACCAAGATCGGCCGGCAGGCGGTGCCGAACAAGATCATCTACGCCGTGCTGGCCTTCCTGTTCGTCTACGTCGCGTCCATCGTCGTGCTGTCCTTCGTGCTGTCGGCCTCCGGGCTGGACATTTTCACCGCGTTCACCGCCGTCGTCGCCATGGTCAACAACACCGGCCCGGGCCTCGGCCAGGTCGGCCCCGCGAGCACCTACGCCGTGCTGAACGGTTTCCAGACCTGGGTCTGCAGTTTCGCCATGCTGCTCGGCCGGCTGGAATTCTTCACCCTGCTGGTCGTGCTGACCCCCGTCTTCTGGAGGAAGTGATGCCATCCGCCGCCGATTTCGAAAAAATGCTCGCAGCCGGGCGCGACGACGCCCTGCTGCGGTTTTCCCTGGGCAGCGCCTATCTCAAGCAGGGCGAGCCGGCGCGCGCCGCCGAACACCTGCGCCACGCGGTCGAACACGACCCGAAGTATTCGGCCGCCTGGAAGCTCTTGGGCCGCGCGCTGGCCGACGCCGAAGCCTGGCGGGATGCGCTGGCCGCCTACCGGCAGGGCATCGCCGTGGCCGAAGCGCGCGGCGACGTGCAGGCGGCGAAGGAGATGACCGTGTTCGCGAGACGAATCGAGAAGACGCTTGGGTTAAAATCGGGCGATTGATTTCAGAAGGAGCATCACGATGACGCGGATGGTGAATTGCGTGAAACTCGGGCGCGAAGCCGAGGGCCTGGCCTTTCCCCCGGTGCCGGGCGAGCTGGGCAAGAAGATCTTCGAGAGCGTGTCGAAGGAGGCCTGGAGCGGCTGGCAGCGCCAGCAGACCATGCTGATCAACGAAAACCGCCTCAACCTGGCCGATCCGCAGGCGCGCAAATACCTGCTGGAGCAGATGAGCCGCTATTTCTTCGGCGGCGGCGCGGTCGATCAGGCCGCGGGTTACGTGCCGCCCGCGCATTGAGCGACGCGGGCCGCGCAAGCGAAACGGGCGCCCGCGGGCGCCCGTTTGCGTCGAGCCGGCGCGTCGAGCCGGAAACTTCCGCCTACAGCACTTCCTTCTCGATCTCTTCCAGCGAGGTGTGCCGCACGTCCTTGCCCTTGACCATGTAGACCACGTATTCCGACATGTTCTTGGCGTGGTCGCCCATGCGCTCGATCGCCTTGGTGACGAACAGGATGTCGATGAAGACCGAGATCGTGCGCGGGTCTTCCATCATGAAGGTGATCAGGTGGCGCAGGTTGAGGCGGAATTCCTCGTCGACCTGCTGGTCGGCGCGCGCGATGTCGACGGCCTTGGTCGCATCCAGCCGCGCGAAGCCGTCGAGCGCCTTCCTGAGCATGTCGAGCACCAGATCGGCCATGTACTTCACTTCGGAGAAGCGCGGCAGGCTGATGCGCTCGGCCTTGTGGATCAGTTTCGCCATGCGCGCGATCTTCGCGGCCTCGTCGCCGATGCGCTCCAGATCGGTGATGGTCTTCACCACCATCAGCACCATGCGCAGGTCGGACGCCGTGGGCTGGCGGCGCGCGATGATGTTGGTGCATTCCTCGTCGACGGCGACTTCCAGCGCGTTGACGTTGTGGTCGTTCGCATCCACGCGGTCCGCGAGTTCCAGATCGCCCTTCACCAGCGCGTCCACCGCGTTGGTGATCTGCTCCTCGACCAGGCCACCCATCTTCAGCACGTTCGCGCGCACCGATTCCAGTTCGGCGTCGAACTGCTTGTAGGTGTGTTCAGAAAGCATCATGACTTTTTCTCCACTTTTCCACCGGATTATAGGCGTCCCTCCATGACGTTTGCATGACAGGCTCCTAGCGCGCGCTGAAGGGAAGCGCGTAGCGGCGGTCGTCGAGCGTCAGATACAGCACCCAGTCGCGCCGGCCGCTCACGCACGCCGGCAGCGTGACCTGCGCGGCGAACCCGCCGTCGGCCGCGCGCAGGTCGTAGCGGTTGAAGCCCATGTCCATGCCGGCCATCTGGAATTCCGCGCTGACGCGGCGCGCGCCCGGCGCTTCGACGACGAGGCCGAAGGCCTCCAGCGCCGCCGGCGGCGCCAGGAAGCGCACGCGCGCCGGCTGGCCGGCGTGCGCGAACGCGCAGCCCGCCACCGGGTCGGGGCAGGTCACGGCGATCGCTTCGGCCGGCCGTTTGAACCACCAGCCGGCCGCGGCGATCGCCGCCAGCGCCAGGATCGCCAGCAGCGGCGGCAGCAGGCGTTTCACGTTCGGCGCCTCAGGTCCAGGCGCCGCGCAGCAGCGCCACGCCGTGCGCGCCGTGCGATTGCGCCAGCGCGACGTCGCCGCGTTCCAGGCCGCCCAGGCCGTAGACCGGAATCGGGCTCGCCGCCGCCAGCGCGGCGAAGGCGTCCCAGCCCAGCGTCGGCGCGCCCGGATGGGTGAGCGTGGGCAGCACCGGCGAGAGCAGGGCGTAATCCGCCTCGATTGCGGCGGCCTGCGCCAGCTCGGCCGCGTCGTGGCAGGACGCGCCGACCCAGGCGCAGTCGGGCCGGGCGCGCAGTTTTGCCGCCGCGGCGGCATCCAGATGCACGCCGTCGGCGCCGGCCGCGCGGGCGAGTTCGAGGCTGCCGTTCACCAGCACGCGGGCGCCCGCCGCATGCGCCCGCCGCACGGTTTCGCGCGCGAGCCGCACGCGCGCGTCGTCCGGCAGCGACTTGTCGCGCACCTGGACGAGCCTGAGCCCGCCGGCCAGCGCGGCGTCCAGCCGGGCGAGAAAACCCTCGACGCCGAGCGCCTCGGCGTGCGTGATACCCAGCAGCGGCGGCAGCGTCAGCGCCTTCACGATGGGAAAGTTCGCGGGCAGGAGCGGCGACACCTCGACCGACTCGGGGGCCTGCCAGGAAAAGGTCTGCCCCTCGTGCGGATGCGGTTCGCCCGTCCATTCGAAGACGCGGAAGAAATTCAACCGCACGGTCGCGTGCGCGTAGACGAACACGCGGGTGATCCAGCGGCTGGCGCGCGCCACGCCGATGCCCAGTTCCTCGGCGAGTTCGCGCGCCAGCGCGGCTTCGAGCGTTTCGCCCGGCTCCACCTTGCCGCCCGGAAACTCCCAGTAGCCGGCATACGTTTTGTCGGGCGGACGGCTGGCGAGCAGGATCGCGCCGTCGGGGCGGACGAGGACGGCGGCGACGACTTCGACGATGGCGGACATGCGGGACGGCGGCAGGGCAAAAACCGCATTGTGCCAGTCCGGCGCGCGGCCGGAAAACGCGCCGCGCGGCAGGCTACGCGCGGCGGCGGCCGGCCCAGTCGCGCGCGAACTGCCAGGCCACGCGGCCGTTGCGCGCGCCGCGGCCGAGCGCCCATTGCAGCGCCGCGCCCTCGAAGCCGCCGTCGGGCGTCGCGCCGAGCTGCACCGCCCAGTGGCGCGCGATGGCGAGGTAGGTGTCCTGATCCATCGCGTGGAAGCTGACCCACAGCCCGAAACGGTCGGACAGGGACACCTTTTCCTCGGTCGCCTCGCCGGGGTGGATCTCGCCGTCCACGTGCTTCGCGTCCAGGTTCTCGGCCATGTATTCCGGCATCAGGTGGCGGCGGTTGCTGGTCGCGTAGATCAGCACGTTGTCCGCCGGCCCGGCGAGCGAGCCGTCGAGCGCGGCCTTCAGGCTGGCGTAGCCCGGCTCGTTGTCGGCGAACGTGAGGTCGTCGATGAAGACGACGAAACGGTAGTCGGGTGCGTCGGCCAGCAGATCGAAGAGGTCGGGCAGCGCCGGCAGCCCGGCCTTGTCCACCTCGATCAGGCGCAGGCCCTTCGCCGCGTATTTCGCATGCACCGCCTTCACCAGCGAGGACTTGCCGCCGCCGCGCGCGCCGGTCAGCAGCACGTTGTTGGCCGGGCGGCCCTCGACGAACTGGCGCGTGTTGGCGTCCACGCGCCGCTTCTGCTCGTCGATGTCGAGCAGGTCCTTCAGCGCCGCGCGGCGGGGGTGCAGGATCGGCTTCAGGCCGCCCGACTGCGCCGACCAGCGCGCCGCGCGCACGGTTTCCCAGTCCGGCGCGGTCGGCGCGTGCGGGGCGAGACGGTCGAGCAGGGCTTCGAGGCGGGGGAGCAGCGCGGCGAAATCGGTCATGGGCGAATGGGGACGGATCGAGGAAAACGGCGGTGGTTGATGACGCCTTCCTTCGCCAGTTCGTCGAGCATGTCCGTCGGGCTGTTGTCGGCGTCGATCAAGAGGGCGATGCGCGGCTCGCGGTTCATGGCGTTTCCAGGGCGGACGATCAGGTCCGGTATTCGGCGTTGATCTTCACGTAATCGTAGGAAAAATCGCAGGTCCAGACCGTGGCCCTGGCCTCGCCGCGACCCAGCGCGACGCGCACGGCGATCTCGGCGGCCTTCATGACCGCCGCGCCCGCCGCTTCGGTGTAGCTCGCCGCGCGGCCGCCGCGTTCGGCGACCAGCACGTCGCCGAGCCAGACCTTGAGCGCGTCCACGTCGAGGTCCGCGACGCCGGCGTAGCCGATGGCGGCCAGTATCCGGCCGAGGTTGGGATCGCTGGCGAAGAAGGCCGTCTTCACCAGCGGCGAGCGCGCGACGGCGTAGGCGATCTGCTTGCATTCGGCGACGTCGCGGCCGCCAACGACTTCGATGGTCATGAACTTGGTCGCGCCTTCGCCGTCGCGCGCCATCGCCTGCGCGAGTTCGATGGCGACGGCGTCGAGCGCGGCCTTGAGCGCGGCGTAGTCGGCGCCGGCCGCGTCGGCGATCTCGGCGTTGCCCGCCTGGCCGGTGGCGATCAGGATGAAGCTGTCGTTGGTCGAGGTGTCGCCGTCCACCGTCACGCAGTTGAACGAGATGTCGGCGACGTCCTTCACCAGCCGCTGCATCAGCGCGGGCGCGACGGCGGCGTCGGTGGCGAGATAGCCCAGCATGGTCGCCATGTTGGGATGGATCATGCCCGAGCCCTTGGCGATGCCGGTCACGGTGACCGTTTTGCCGTCGAGCTGGATCTGCCGCGATGCGCCCTTGGCGACGATGTCGGTGGTCATGATCGCGTGCGCGGCTTCGCTCCAGTGATCAGGTGCGAGGTCGGCCTGCGCGGCGGGCAGCGCCGGCAGAATCCTGTCGACCGGCAGCGGCTCCAGGATCACGCCGGTGGAAAAGGGCAGGACGTTTTCGGGGGTGCAGCCGAACAGTCCGGCGACCGCTTCGCAGGTCTGACGTGCGCGGTTCAGGCCCTCCTCGCCGGTGCCGGCGTTGGCGTTGCCGGTATTGATGACCAGCGCGCGGATGCCGCCTGCCGCTAGATGCTGCCTGCACAGCGTCACCGGCGCGGCGCAGAAGCGGTTCTGCGTGAACACGCCGGCGACGCGACTGCCCGGCGCGAGTTCGATCAGCGTGAGGTCGCGTCGGCCCGGCTTCTTGATGCCGGCGGAAGCGATGCCGAGGCGGACGCCCGGAACGGGATGCAGGGACGCGGGATCGGGGGCGGCGAGATTGACGGGCATGGCGGCGTGGCGGGCTGAAAAGCCGCCATTTTATGCGCGTGCCGAGGCTTGTGCGTGATCCGGCCTGCCGGTTTCGGGTGGCGGGACGTACAGGTGGCGTAGCTGAGCGGTCAGGGCGCGCGGCCCATCAGCCAGTTGAGCGCGCGGCGGAATTCCGGCCGCCACGGCCAGATCGGGTCGAGTTCGATCGAGCGCGCGAGCGCGGCCAGCGCGATGAGGCCGAATACCGCGAACAGCAGTTCCGAAACGAGTTGACGCGCGGTCAGCAGGCCGAAAGGAATGTCGAGAAAGCCCGGAACGTAGAACAGGCTGGCGAACGCCGCGAAGAGGCAGGCTGGACCGAGGTACATGGTGGCAGGTTTCCGCATGGTGCTTTTGCACTCCCTACAGCAACTCGTGTGCCAAGGCCGGAATGGTTTTTCAATTCAACGGCTTGCCGGTATTTGGCCGGGCCTTCGGCCAACCGAATGTAAATTAAGCCGACAGCCTCATTTGGTCGGCGCGCCGGCCACCAGCTTGCGCAGGATCTCGTGCGAAAGCGAATAAAACCGGGGCGTCGGCCCCAGATCCTCGTAGATCGGATCGCCGTAGTCGTCCTCGGCGATGATGCGTTTGCCCGGCACGTAGGGCATGGCGACTTCCAGCTCGTCGAGCGCGGCGCGGATCAGGTCGGCCATCAACTGCGATTCGCTGCGGTCGGGATACATCAGGTGCAGCGCCTCCACGCGCGCGGCGTCGCGCAGCGGCAGGTGAACGGTGTAGGTCTGTACGCTGGTGCGGCCGTGGCCTTCCGTGCCCCAACGCTGGATCAATTCGGCGATACGCATGGGCCTTGCCTCCCAAACCCTGACGGTTTCGTTATAGGCAAAGCCGGGCACCCGGCCAAGGCGCATGAACGTAAGGCTTTCAGCCGGTCTGCCGGCGCCAGACCAGCGTGCGGTTGTTGGCGGGCATGGCGAAATCCTTTTCCAGACGCAGGCCGCGCGCCCGGGCGAGGGCGTCGACCGCCTCGACGTCGCGCACGCCCGAGGCCGGGTCGCGCGCCTTCAGCCAGGCGTCGAAGCGGGCGTTGCTGTCCGAGGTGAACGCGCCGTCGTAGTTGAACGGGCCGTAGACCGCGAGCACGCCGCCGGGCTCCAGCACGTCCGCGATGCCGTCGAAGCATTTCTCCACCTCGGGCCAGCTCATGATGTGCAGGGTGTTGGCGGAGAAGACGGCGTCGTAGCGGCCAGTGCGCCATTGGGCGTGGTTCACGTCGAGCGCGATGGGCGGCAGCACGTTGGGCAGCGCGGCTTCGTCCAGCCACAGGCGGATGCCGGCGTGATGCAGCGGCATGTCGCCCGTCTGCCAGCGCAGGTGCGGCAGCGCGGCGCCGAAAAACACCGCGTGCTGCCCAGTGCCGCTGCCGATTTCCAGCACGTAGCCGCGGTCGGCGAACACCTCGCGCAGCACGGCGAGGATGGGGTCGCGGTTCTGCTCGCAGGATTCGGCGTAGGGCTTGTCCATCAGAGCTTCACGCCCGGCTTCTTGCAGGTGCAGGCATATTCCAGTCCTTCGCGCGGCGCGGCCTTGCACGAGAAGCTCGCCACGCCGGCGTCGCCGCAGATGCTGCGGCATTGCGCTTCCTTGTCCTGGCAGAAGGCGGCGTAATCCGGCCCGGCGGGCGATTCGCTCGAGTTGAAGGAAATGCAGCCGCTCACGAGAGCGGCTGCGGCGAGCAGGGCAAGCATGCGGGTCATGGCGTTCTCCGGGTATTGCTTTTTGCGAAGTGTGGCGGGTTTTTTCGCGCCCGATTTGCAATCGGTCAATTTTTACATTGTTTGCATGTCGACGAGGCGGCCGTCGGCCAGCAGCAGCGCCGCGCGGATCGTCCGGCCCGGCCACAGCGCGGCGACGAGATCATGGTAGGCCGCGAGCTGCGGCCGGTGGCGTGCGGCGAGGTCGGCGTCGGTTTCCGCGCGGCTTTCCTCGCCGGTCTTGTAGTCGATCAGCCAGATCGCGTCGGCGTGCTCCACCACGCGGTCGACCCGGTGCAGCCGCCCCTCGCCGTCGATCAGCGCAAGTTCGTTGCGCGCGCGGCGGTACTGCGCGGGGTCGAACAAATGCGCCAGCGCGGCCTGCCCGATCAGCGCCCGCGCGGCGGCCTCGATCGCGGGCAGGTCCGCCGCGAGCCCCAGGCGCGCGGCCAGCGCCGGCAGGTCGCGCGCGGCGCCCGGCGGCGCATGGGTTTCCAGGCAGGCGTGGAACAGTTCGCCGCGCCGCGTGGCCGGCGTGTCGGCGGGCCGGGTGAGGCGCTGGCCGGTCGCCGGCGCGGCGAGCCGGACCGGCGCGGGCGGCACGGCGGTTTCGCGGGTCGGCGCGGCGGGCAGTGCGTCCGGCCGGTCGCCCGTTTCCCAGGCGGCGCGCACCCGTTCCAGCCAGCTATTCTTGTTTGCATCGCCGGACACGATCAGCGCCTGCTTCGCGCGCGTGAGCGCCACGTAGAGCAGGTTGTCGTATTCGCGGCGGGCGAGCGCGTCTTCCTCGGCGAACCAGTGCGCGCATGCCGCGGCGCGCGCGTCCTTGTTGCCGTAGAGCGAGAAATGCAGCGGTCGTGGGGCGTCCGGCGGCCAGGGCGCGAGCACGGCGTGGTGCGCGGGCTTGTCGTGGTCGCTGCCGCCGAGCAGCCAGACGATGGGCGCTTCCAGCCCCTTCGCGCCGTGGATGGTCAGGAGCCGCACCGCGTTCTCGCCGTCCGCCGCCACGCCCTCGCCCGGCGCCGCGTCGGCGTCGTCGACGAGCGTAGCCAGCTCGCGCACGAAGCCGGCCAGCGTGGGATAGCGCCCGGCGTCCTGGGTCAGCGCGAGCTGCATGAAGGCGCGCAGGTTGGCGGCCACCTGCGGCCGCATCGCCGGCGGCACGGCGGCGGCGTAGCGCGCTTCGAGATCGCCCTCGAAATAGATGCGGTCGAGCAGGTCGTGCGCGGGCAGGCGGCCGGTGTGCGTGCGCCAGCCCGCGAGCAGGCGCGCCGCGCGCGCGAGGCAGGGCGGGCAATCGGCCTGTGCGGCCAGCGCGTGCAGGCGTTCCCAGCCGCGCGGCGCGTCGTCGCGCGGCGCGAACACCGCCAGCAGCGCGGCGTCGTCGCAGGCGAACAGCGGGCTTTTCAGCGTATGTGCGAGCTTCAGGTCGGCCTGCGGCAGGAGCAGCGTGTCGACGAGCGCGATCAGGTCCTGCGCTTCCAGCGCGTGCAGCAGGCCGCCGCGGCGCGAGGTGATGAAGGGGATGCCGGCTTCTTCCAGCGCGCGTTCGTACAGATGCAGGTGGGTGCGTTTCCTGACGAGCGCCATCACGTCGCCGGGCCGCGCCGCGCGCGGGCCGTCGCGATCCGCCACGCCCCAGCGGCCCAGCACGTCGTCTGCCAGCGTGCGGGCGAACGCGCGCGCTTCCTCGTGCACCGCGCGGTCCTCGGCTTCCGTGCGCGGCGTCGTCAGCGGGTCGCGCAAACCCTGCGCTGCGGCCGCTTCGCGCGCGGGCGCCTGCACCGGCAACGCGCGCACTGCGCCCGGCAGATCGCGATTCTCCGGTGCGGCGGCGTGCGCGGCGTAGCCGTCGAGGTCCGCGAACACCGGATTGATCGCCGCGACGACGGCCGGCGCGAGCCGCCGCGACAGGTCGGTGGCGAAATGCGGCGCGCCGAAATGGTCGCGCAGGAAAAGCGCCGCCGCGTCGAACACGCGCGCCTCGCCGCGGCGGAAGCGATAGATCGCCTGCTTGGGGTCGCCCACCAGGAAGACCGTCATGCCGCTGTCGGTGCCGTGCGCGGTGGCGAGCCAGGCGGCCAGCGCCTGCCATTGCAGCGGGTTGGTGTCCTGGAATTCGTCCAGCAGCAGATGCCGCCAGCGCGCGTCGAGTTTCAGCGCCAGCGCGGGCAGTACGTCTTCATCCTGCAGTAACTGCGCGGCCAGCCATTCGGCGTCGGCGAAATCGATCAGGCCCTGCCGCGCCTTGGCGACCTGATAGGCGCCGAGCAGGGCGTGGCCCAGTCGCAGGCCGTGGCGGTTGAGCCGCCAGATGCGCCGGTTGGCGCGCGCGTCGAGCAGGTCGAACAGGCGGTTTTCCAGCCGTTCGGCGTCGAGCCGCAGGGATTCCAGCCGCGCGCCGAGTTCGGCCTGCAGCGCCTTGGTCGGCTTCCAGACGCGGCGTTCGAGCGTACTCGTCAACACCTTCCGCAGCACGCCGTCGAGATCGCGATCCGCCAGCGCCGCACGCAGCGCCGCGCCGCGCGCCGCTTCCGACTTGCCGCCGGATTCGAGCGCCGACGCGAGCGTCTCGGCGCGCGCGAGGGCGGTCGCGTCCGTCCAGAAGGCCGCGTCGGGGTCGGCCTCGGGGTCGTCGCCCAACAGCGGCCGCAATTCGCCCAATGCGTAGTCCACCGCCGCGTCCCGCCCTTGCGTGTAGGCCCACCATTCGGCGCGCGCGTCGAGAAAATGCTTCAGCAGCATGCGCAGGTTGTGCTCGCCGGTGTCGGCCAGCAAGGCCTGCAGGGCAGCGCCTTCCGGTGAATCGGCGCTTTCCGACGCCCACTGCGCCAGCAGCCGGTCGCGCACCTCGTCCTGCAGTTGCCGGGTGCGCTCCAGCAGTTGCGCGCCCCAGGGCAGGCCGGATTCCAGCGGCGCGCGTTTCAGGAGATCGAGGAACCAGCCGTGGAAGGTCGTCACCGTCGGCCCCGGCTGCGCCGTCAGCACGGCTTCGAGCAGGCCGCGCGCGCGCGGCAGCAGGCCGTCGATGTCGGGTTCGGGAATGTGGCGGTCGCGCAGAAAGGCGCGCACCTCGGCGTCGCTGCCCAGCGCGAGCAGGCGCAGCCAGGCGTGCAGGCGGTCGGTCATTTCCTGCGCCGCCTTGCGCGTGAAGGTGATCGCGAGCAGTTCCGACGGCGCGGCGCCGGCCAGCAGCAGCCGGATCATGCGCGAGACCAGCAGCCAGGTCTTGCCGCTGCCGGCGCAGGCCTCGACGACGACCGAGCGCGCCGGATCGAGCGCGACGGCGGAATCGAGCGGCTCACGCATGCCACATCCCCTTGCGGCACACGCCGCGCGCGTCGCAGTGCCGGCATACGGCGTCGACGCCGGACGCGGTGAGCGGCGCGCCGGCGGCGATGGCTTCGAGCAGCGCCGGCAGGCGGCCGACGATGGCGGCCACGTCGGTTTCGCCGTCGAGTTCGAGCGGCGCGACGGGTGCGTCGCCGAGCGGCAGATAGGCCGCCGCGGCCTCGCAGAGCCAGGCGTAGAACGGGAGCTGCACCGCCTCGCCGGGGTCCTTGAGTTTCTGTTTCAGGCTCTGCGCGGCGCCGGTCTTGTAGTCGAACACGGCGCGCGCCGTGTCGCCGTCCGGCAGGGCGCGTTCGTCGACCCGGTCGAGCACGCCAGCCAGTTCGACCGTGCCGAGGCCGGGCACCTCGGCCGACGCGGCGAACGGCGTCTCGCCCGACACGTAGCGCCAGCCCTGCGCGACCCAGGCCAGCCAGGCGTCGACGTAGGCCGCCCGGGTTTTTTCCCAGCGGCTCGTCCACGCGGCGGCGGTCCAGGCCGGCAGGTCGGCGAATTCGGCGCGCGTGAAATCGGCCAGCCGGGCGAGCGCGGCGTCGCGGTCCCGCGGCGGATCGCTGTCGTGGAAACGCTTCAGCACGCGGTGCAGCGCGGTGCCGTAGTCGCTCTTGTCGAGCGGGTCGTCGGCCTCGTCGAGCGCGCGCACCGCGAGCACGCGCTCGATGAAAAACCGGTACGGGCAGTCGAGCAGGGTCTGGTAGGCGGTGGGCGAATAGCGGCGCGGCAGGTCGGCGGGCGCGGCGGCGGGGGCGGGCTGCACGCAGGGCGACACCGGCGGACTTTCCTGTGCGGGGGGTTCGCCGCCGGCCTGTTCGGGCAGTTCGCGGCCCCAGGCCGCGCGGTGCAGGGCGTTCAGCCGCAACACCAGCGGCGAGGGCGGGTTGGGTTCGTCGTCGTGCCAGGCCTGCCAGGAAAACAGCGTGTGCGCCGAGGCCGCGAGCGCGACGAGGTCGGCGACGGCGGACTCGGCTTCGTCGCGCGCCGTCGGCAGGCCCAGCGCGGCGCGGGTGGCCTGCGAGAACAGGCCGGGCGCGGGCGCGGCGGGCAGGCGGCGCGCGTCGGCGCCGATCACCGCGACCGCGTCGAACAGGCGGCCGCGCGCGGCCGGCAGCGAGGTGAGCACGACCGGGCTGACGACGCCCGCATCCTGGAAGCTCGCCGCTTCCAGCGCGCGGTCGAGCCAGCGCCGCCATTCGGCGAAGCCGTATGGTTCGGCGTCGTCCGCGAGATCGCGGCGCAGGCCGTCGAGCGCGTCGAGCAGCGCGCGGCCGGCGGCGTCCGCGTCCAGCGCCGCGCGCGCGCCCAGCGCGTCGAGACTGGCGGCCAGCCGTTCCAGCCAGACGGCGAGCGTGGCGCGGGCACGGGAAAAATCGTGCGCGGCGGCGGCCAGCGTGTTCAGCCAGGCAGGAAGGTCGCCGAACAGCGTGCGCGCCTGCCGCTGCATCTCGTGCAGGCCCTGCGACACGCCGCGCCGGCGCAGCGCGAGTTCGAAGGCCAGCACCGCGTCCTGTCGTGCGGCGGGGTCGCCGAGCACGAAGGGCGACTTCAGCAGATCGAGCAGTTCGACGTGCGGGAAATCGTTCGCCAGGCATTCGAGCCAGCGGTCGACGACCGCCGCCGCCGCGGTCGTCGACAGCGTCCAGCCGGTTTCGTCGGCGACGAGCACGTCGAGACGTTCCAGCAGGGCGCGCACGCGGCGCGCGGTTTCGCGGTCGAGCGCGACGAGCGCGATGCGCGCGCGGCCGGATCGCAATTGCTCGGCCACCCAGGCGGCGACGGCGCGCGCCCCGGCTTCCAGATGCGGCGCGGGCGCGAGCCGCAGCGTGTCGGCGACGGGCGAATCCGGCAGCGCGGCGCGCACATCCCGGGCGCGCTCGGCGAGCGGCGGTTCGAGGGCGCACCAAGCCGCGCGCAGCGTGCGCACGCGCGGCGCGGCGGCGTCGGGTTCGATCAGCTCGACCGGCGCATGCGCCGCGCACTGCGCGAAAAAGCGCCGTTCGACGGCGGTGAGCCGGCCCAAGCCGAACCCCAGCACCGGCCGCGGCGCGGCGGCGAAGGCGTCGGCCAGCGCGTCCAACGCGCGTCCGTAGCGCGTCTGCGGATCGCGTCCGTCGCCGTTCATCGTCGCCCACACGGTTTCCGCCAGCGCGATCTCGCGTTCGAGCGCCCCGCCGAACTGCGCGCGCAGCCGCGGCCCGGCCGCGTCGCCCAGGCGTTCGGCCGAGAGTTGATCGGCGAGCTGCAGCAGTTCGGCGGCGAGCGCCCAGGGGTCGACCTGACCGAGCCAGCGTTCGCGCCGCAGCGCGCCGGCCAGTCGCGCCAGCCGGGCGGCGGCCGGTTCGGCTGAGCCGGCGGCGTGGCGTTCGGCCCAGCTTTTGAGCGGCAGGATGTCGGGCGGGATGAGCGCGGGCCGCTGCGCCAGCCGCGCCAGCGCGCGCGCGAAATCCTCGCCGGCGCGGTGATTGGGGACGAGCACCGTCAGCCCGGACAGATCGGGCAGGCGGTCGGCATGGCGGTCGAGCAGGCGGCGGGCGGCGGCAAGGGGCAGCGCGGCCCCGCCCGGGACGGACACCGGAATCAGCGTTCCAGATGTTGCCGCTTGTCCTTGACGTTGGCCCAGTCGTCGGCGTCGGACAGCGGATCCTTGCGCTCGATGATGACTTTCCAGATCTTGGACAGCTCGGCGTTCAGCGCGATGTATTCGCGCTGGTCGTCCGGCACGTCATCCTCGGCGAAGATCGCTTCGACGGGGCACTCGGCCACGCACAGCGTGCAATCGATGCATTCCTCGGGGTCGATGACGAGAAAATTGGGGCCTTCGTGGAAGCAGTCCACCGGACAGACATCGACACAATCGGTGTATTTGCACTTCACGCAGGCGTCGGCGACAACGTAGGTCATGGGCTAGAACCTGTCTCAGCGGAATTCATGTCCCCGCGCCGTTTGCCTGCGGGATGCGGCGCAAGGCGCGGGAGGGCGGTCCGGCCATTCTAAACAAGCCGGCCGCAACGCCGCAATGCGCCGGCGCGCAGGCAGCCTCCCGGGCCGGGACCGGAAACGGACGGATTCCGCCGGCCGAAGGCGGCGGAGACCGGCTATTTGCGTTCGGCCATTTTGAGGTAGCATAGCGGCACAACACCGAATTCCCAGCCTTAACCGTCCGCGTCAAAACTGCTTGAGCCGGTCCCGGCCAATCCCGAAATCCGTCCGGCTCCCGCCCCCTCTTCCAATTAGGAGCTTCCCGATGAGCGAGCATGTTCATTACATATCCGACGATTCCTTCGAGCAGGAAGTCCTGCAGGCCGGCGTGCCGGTGCTGGTGGACTACTGGGCCGACTGGTGCGGCCCCTGCAAGATGATCTCGCCCATCCTCGACGAAGTCGCCAAGGAATATGCCGGCAAGCTCAAGGTCTGCAAGCTCAACATCGACGAGAATCAAGCCACGCCGCCCAAGTTCGGTATCCGCGGCATCCCCACCCTGATGATCTTCAAGAACGGCAACGTCGAAGCCACCAAGGTCGGCGCCCTTTCCAAATCCCAACTGACTGCCTTCGTTGACAGCAACATCTGACACCCCGTCCGGACGGCGTCCCCGACGCGCCCAACGCGCGCACCGCCGCCCTTCCCCGCCCGACCTCCCCCTGATGGATACTCCGATCGAAACGGACGGAGCGCCAGCCGAGGCCCGTCCCGCCATGCATCTTTCCGAACTCAAGCAAAAGCCCATTACCGAACTGCTCGAACTGGCGGTGGAAATCGGCCTCGACAACGCCAACCGCTTCCGCAAGCAAGAGCTGATCTTCGCCATCCTGAAGACGCTGGCGAAACGCGGCGAGAGCATCTACGGCGACGGCGTGTTGGAAGTATTGCCGGACGGCTTCGGCTTCCTGCGCTCGCCCGAGACCTCGTATCTCGCCAACACCGACGACATCTACGTGTCGCCGTCGCAGATCCGCCGCTTCAACCTGCACACCGGCGACAAGATCGAAGGCGAGATCCGCACGCCCAAGGACGGCGAGCGCTACTCGGCGATGACCAAGCTCGACAAGATCAACGGCGAGCCGCCCGAGGCGACCAAGAACAAGATCCTGTTCGAGAACCTCACGCCGTTGCATCCGGACGAGCCGCTGCGGCTGGAGCGCGACATCAAGGCCGAGGAAAACCTCACCAGCCGCGTCATCGACATCATCGCCCCCGTCGGCAAGGGCCAGCGCGGCCTGCTCGTCGCGCCGCCGAAATCCGGCAAGACCGTGATGCTGCAGCACATCGCGCACGCGATTTCGTCCAACCATCCCGACGTGATGCTGTTCGTGCTGCTGATCGACGAGCGCCCCGAGGAAGTGACCGAAATGAGCCGCACCGTGCGCGGCGAGGTCATCGCCTCCACCTTCGACGAGCCGGCCAGCCGCCACGTCCAGGTCGCCGAGATGGTGATCGAGCGCGCCAAGCGCCTGGTCGAGCACAAGAAGGACGTCGTCATCCTGCTCGATTCCATCACCCGCCTCGCGCGCGCCTACAACACCGTGCAGCCCGCCTCGGGCAAGGTGCTCACCGGCGGCGTCGACGCCAACGCGCTGCAGAAGCCCAAGCGCTTCTTCGGCGCCGCGCGCAACATCGAGGAAGGCGGCAGCCTCACCATCCTCGCCACCGCGCTGATCGACACCGGCAGCCGCATGGACGACGTCATCTACGAGGAATTCAAGGGCACCGGCAACCTCGAGATCCACCTCGACCGCCGCATGGCCGAGAAGCGCCTCTACCCCGCGATCAACGTCAACCGCTCCGGCACCCGCCGCGAGGAACTGCTGCTGCCGCCCGACATCCTGCAAAAGGTGTGGGTGCTGCGCAAGCTGCTGTATCCGATGGACGACATGGAAGCGATGGAATTCCTGATCGACAAGATTCGCGCGACCAAGAACAACGGCGAGTTCTTCGACTCGATGCGGCGCGGCTAAGGGATCGCTTCCCTGTCGCGCCGCTGCGGGGTCGCCGTCGCCGGGGATTGATCGCCGCTCCGGCTTTCGCTATACTCGCGCGTTCTCCGAATTCAACCCATTGAGGAATGGCCATGAAAGCCGGCATTCATCCCGATTACAAGGAAGTCACCGTGACCTGCTCCTGCGGCAGCACGTTCAAGACCCGCTCCACGCTGGGCAAGGATGCTCTGCATGTGGAAGTCTGCGCCGCCTGCCACCCGTTCTACACCGGCAAGCAGAAGATCGTGGACACCGCCGGCCGCGTGGAGAAGTTCCGCCAGCGCTACGGCATGAAGTGATCCCTGCCCGGCAGGCGAACGAAAAGCGGCGTGAGCCGCTTTTTTGTTTTGCGCCTGCCGGGCAGGTTTTTTTGCCGTCGCGCGACGACGCTGGCGGTATCATTCCGGGCATCGTCACCCAGGGGCCGTTCGAAGGTGCATTCCCAGCCGTTCAAACGCATAGCGCTGGCCGTGTTCAGTGTGCTGGCGCTCACCCACTGCGCGCAGAACCCGGTCACCGGCGACAGGAATTTCGTCCTGATGTCCGAAGCGCAGGAAATCCAGATGGGCGCCGAGGCGCACAAGGATGTCCTGAAGGAATACCCCGCGGTCGCCAACCCCGCGCTGCAGGCCTACGTCGACGCGATCGGCCGGAATCTGGCCCAACACAGCCACCGGCCGAACCTGCAATGGCGTTTCACCGTGGTCGACAGCCCGGACGTCAACGCCTTCGCCCTGCCCGGCGGCTACGTCTACGTCACGCGCGGCATTCTGGCCTATCTCGATTCCGAGGCGGAACTCGCCGGCGTGATCGGCCACGAGATTGGCCACGTCACCGCACGCCACGGCGTGCGCCAGCAGAGCGCGGCGACGGCCGCCGGCGTCGGCGCGGTGCTCGGCGCGATTCTGGTGCCCGGCATGAACAACCAGGCCGGCGCCTCGCTCATGCAGACCCTGGCCCAGGCCTGGACCGCCGGCTACGGCCGCGACCACGAGCTCGAATCCGACCGCCTCGGCGCGGAATACCTGGCCAAGACCGGCTACGACCCGCAGGCGATGGTCGAGGTCATCGGCGTGCTCAAGAACCAGGAAGAATTCGCCGCCGAGCAGGCCAAGCGCGACGGCCGCCAGCCCCAGACCTACCACGGCACTTTCGCCACCCACCCCAGCAACGACGCCCGGCTCAAGCAGGTGGTGGGCGAAGCGGCGAAGTATGCGGTCGCCAACCCGCGCGAGGGCCGCGATGCCTACCTGCAACATCTCGACGGCATGATCTTCGGCGACAGCCCCGAGCAGGGCGTGATCCGCGGCAACGCGCTGCTGCACGAAAAGCTCGGTCTGGCGCTGCAGTTCCCGCCGGGCTGGCGCGTGCAGAACCGCGCCGACCGCGTCACGGCCCTCAGCCCCGGCGGCGACGCGCTGATCGAACTGCTGCCCGGCCCCAAGAACGGCAAGCCGCTCGACACGCTGCAAAAAGGCCTGAAACTCGATCCCGGCGCGCGCTTCGACAGCGGCAGCCTCAGCGGCTATCCGGCGGCTTTCGCCGCCGGCGCGCAGCAGGGCAAGCCGGTGGTGGTCGCGGCCGTGGCCTTCGACGGCGCGCAATACGTGATCGCCGGCATGGCGAAAGACGCCGCCGTCTACGCACGCGAACGCGCCGCCCTGCGCGGCGCGATCAACAGCTTCCACGCCCTCACGCCCGCCGAGCGGCAGGCGGCGCGGCCGCATGTCATCCGCACGCTCGTCGCCCCGCCCGGCGCGACGCTGGCCGGACTGGCGCGCCGTTCGCCGCTGGGGGCCGAAGCGGAGGGCCAATTGCGCCTCATGAACGGTCTCTATCCCGCTGGCGAGCCCAAGCCCGGCCAGCGTCTGAAAATTGTCCAATAGCGCCGTTTTTTCGCCGGCCCGGCTCGGCCTGATCCTGCTGTGCGCGCTCTGGCTGCTGCCCGGCCTGATCGGGCATGCGCCGTGGAAAGGCGGCGACGGCGAGGGTTTCGTGCACTTGTGGCAGAGCTGGCATGCCGATCCGGCGCCGTCGCTGTATGGATGGGTGGCGGCCGGAACGGCCTGGCTGACGTCGCCGGCGCTCGCGCTGCATGACGGCGCGCGTCTGGCGTCCGGCTTGTTCATCGCGGTCGCGCTGTTCTTCACCGCGCGCGCCGCGCGCGCGCTGTACGGCAACGACGCCGGCTGGCCGGCCGCGCTGGCGCTGCTGGGCTGCCTGGGTCTGCTGGTGCGCGGCCACGAGTTCAACGCCTATACCGCGCAGTTCGCGGCCGCCGCGCTGCTGATCCACGGATTCGCCGTGATGCCCGCCGACGCGCGGGGCGGCTGGGCCGTGGCCGCCGGCGGCTTTCTGCTGACGTTCGCCGGCGCGGCCGCCGAAGCGGCCGCGCTGCTGCTCGTCGGACTGGGCCTGGCGGCCGGCGCGCCGGCCTGGTGCGCGCCGGCCGCGCGCCGTGCGTTGGCGCTGGGCGTCATCGGCGCGGTACTGCTGGTGGCGGCCTGGGGCGCGGGCTGGGCCGCGCAGGGCGTGCCCTGGTCGCGCACGCTCGAATCGGCGCGCTGGACGGCCGCGCCGCAGGCGTATTTTCTCGGCATCCTCGGCTGGTTCGCCTGGCCGGCGTGGCCGTTGGCGGCCTGGGCCGTCTACCGCGGCCGCGCGCGCCTGGGCGAGCCGGGGCTTGCCCTGCCCCTGCTCGTGTTCGCGGCGATGCTGGTTCTCTATGCGTTCGCGGCCAATCCCGGCGAGGAACAGGGCCTGATCCTGCTGCTGCCGCTGGCGCTGCTGGCCGGCGCCGGCGTGTCCACGCTGCGGCGCGGCGCGGCGAACGCGCTGCTGTGGTTCGGCGTCATGCTGTTCGGGTTTCTCGCCCTCGTGCTGTGGGTGTACTGGAGTGCGCACGATCTGGGCGCGCCCGCGCGGGTGGCGGCGCGCCTGACCCGCCTCGGCATGACCGGGGTCGGCGCGCTGCGTCCCTGGGCGCTGGCGCTGGGCGGGCTCGCGACCGCGGCGTGGATCGTCTTTCTGTGGCGCGTGCGGCGCACGCCCATGCGCCCCATCCTGGTCTGGACGGCCGGCCTGAGCTTCGTGTGGGTGCTGCTGATGGCCCTGTTCCAGGGGCCGCTCGACCGCCGCCTCGGCTATGCCGGTCTGGCGGCGGAACTGGCGCGGCGCGTGCCGGCGAACGCCTGCGTCGAAACCTACGCCGTGCGCAGCCAGGCGGGCCTGCTGCTCGAATACCACAGCGGCCGCGCGTTCCGTCCCGTCGACGCCGGCTGCCGCTGGCTGCTGGTTCAGGCCCGCCGCAAGAGCGGGCTGCCGGCGGTCGCGCCGGAATGGGTCAAGCAGGCCGACATCGTCCGCCCGGGCGACCGCGACGACCATTTCGCGCTGTATGCCCGCCGCTGAACTGGCCGCGGTCGTCCTGGCCGGCGGCCAGGGCCGGCGCATGGGCGGCGCCGACAAGGGCCTCGTCGACTACCGCGGCCGGCCGCTGGTCGAATGGGTGCTCGATGCGCTCGCGCCGCAGGCCGGCGAAATCGTCGTCAGCGCCAACCGCAACCTCGAGCGCTACGCCGCCTTCGGCCGCCGCGTGCTGCCCGACGCGCTGCCCGATTTTCCCGGTCCGCTCGCCGGCGTGCTCGCCGCCATGCGCGCCGTGACCGCGCCCTGGCTGCTCGTCGCGCCGTGCGACACGCCGCATCTGCCGTCCGACCTGGGCGCGCGCCTGCTCGAAGCCGCGCGCCGGGCCGGCGCGGCCCTCGCCGTCGCGGCGGACGACGCGCGCGCGCATCCCACCTGCTTCGTCGCGCGCACCGATCTGGCCGACGACCTTGCGGCCTATCTCGCGCGCGGCGAACGTGCCGTGCGCCACTGGCAGGCCGCGCACCGGCCCGCCGTGGCGCGCTTCGACGCGGCGGGCTTCGTCAATGTCAACCGGCCGGAAGACCTCGGTTCGACGGGTGCGAACGGCTGATTCGCCGCCGGCGCTTTTGCTACGATTCGGCGGATGAACCCGACGAACGAAACGGCGCGCGTCCGAAAATTCCTCGCGGCCTTTGCGCTCCTGTCGACGTCGCTGCCGGCCGGCGCGCTCGACGTGGCGAAGCTGACGCCGCCGCAGGCGGCCTATTACCACTGCATGTTGGAGCGGGCCGCGTTGCAGGGCAAGCGGCAGGACGGCGTGCTCTGGCTCGCGGTCAAGGCCGCGCGCGCGGATTGCGCGGCGCAGCGCAAGGCTTTGCATGCGGATATCGCCGCCGAGGCTGCCATGGCCGGGACTTTGCTCGGCGACGGGCGTTCCGACGAAGCCGACATCCGACGTGCCGCCGACGCGTCGCTGGGCGCATTCGACGACGCGATATGGCCCGAATTGACCCGCGTGATCGAGGCGAAGTGATGCAGGTGCTGTTCGTGCACGGCATGGGACGGTCGCCCGTGTCCGGATGGCCCATGTTGCGGCAGTTGAAACGCCGGGGCATCGCGGTCGGCACGTTCGGCTACGTCACGGCCCGCGTGGATTTCGACGCCATCAAACAACGCCTGCAGTCGCGCCTCGCGTGCGTCGCACGACAGGGCGACTATGCCGTCGTCGGGCATTCGCTCGGCGGCGTGCTGCTCCGGGCGGCCCTGGCGGAACTGCCGCCGGCGGTGCCGCTTCCGAAGCGGCTGTTCCTTCTGGCCACGCCCGTGCATGCATCGCGGCTCGCGCGCAAGTTCCAGCGCCGGTTCGCGTATCGGCTGCTGACCGGCGATTGCGGTCAGTTCCTGGCGTCGGATGAACGAATGACGGCGCTGCCGCCGCCGCGCGTGCCGACGACCGCGATCATCGGCACGCGCGGCCTGCCCTGGAAGCCGGACCCCTTTTGCGGCGAACCGAACGACGGCGTGGTCGCTGTGTCCGAGACCTGCGCCGACTGGCTGACGGATCGGGTGCGCATCCCGGCGGTGCATACGCTGATGCCGGCCAGCCGGATAGTTGCGGAGATCATCCTGCACCGGCTGTCGCGCGGCCCGGCGCGCTCCTGACGCGCGAGCGCGCCGCTCAGCCCTGCCGCGTCTGCCCGATCTGCTCGCAGTACTGCTGCAGATGATCCGGCACGCCGTCCGGGCATACGCCGCAGGCGCGGTTGCCGGGCAGCGCGTAGTCGATGAATTTCGGGTAGGCGAGATTCAGGCCGTTCATGATCGCGACGAATTCCTCCAGCGAGCGTTCGCCGCCCAGGCGCGGGTTGCGCGCCTTTTCCTGGCCGATCGTGCTGATGCGCCGCTGGTCGTAATCGTGCGCGGGGTAGACGAGCGTGTCGTCGTCGTAGGCGAACAGCCTGCCGCGCACCGAGCGATACAGCGCGACCGGATCGCCGCTCTGGAAATCGGTGCGGCCGCAGGCCTCGATCAGCAGCGCGTCGCCGGTGTAAAGCCGGTTGCCCTCGGCGTAGGCGAAATGGTTGTCGGTATGGCCGGGCGTGTGGATCGGATGCAGCTCGACCGAACCCATGCGGAAGGACACGCCGTCCTCGACGCCCACGTCGGTGCAGGGCAGCGCGTCGAGCGCCGGCCCGGCGATGCGGCTGCCCGCGATGGCCTTCAGCTTCGTCGCCGAGGTGATGTGGTCGGCGTGGATGTGCGTTTCCAGCGTGTACGCGAGCTTGAGGCCGAGCCGGTTCAGCTCGGCGAGGTCGCGCTCCCAGGCCGGCAGCACCGGGTCGATCAGGAGCGCCTGGCCGGTGGCCTCGCAGCCGAGCAGATAGGTGTAGGTGCTGGAGACGGGTTCGAAGAGTTGCTTGAAAATCATGGGGCCCCTTTCTGTTCATCCGGCCGGATGCGTATCGAGAAGTTCCGTTCAGTGTCGTGCAGTACTGCTCGGCGCCTGGCGTGAAACGCGCGAAGCGAGACCCAGTGGGGTTGACCCGCGTCGCCCCGCGATGGGCGGGGAAAAATGAAATGGGCTTTGCATCCCGTGCGCTATCGCAATGGTTTCAAGCCGGCGTGAGCAAGTAAACTTGTCGCCGACCAGACAGTTCCGACTTGCGATGAAGCGAAAAGCACCCCTCCGTGTCCCTTCCCCCGCACGCCCGCGCCTGCGGGTGCTGCTGGGAGAGAGTATCGCCATCGGCCCGGGCAAGGCTGCGCTGCTGGAGGCGATCGCGCGCCACGGCTCGATTTCGGCGGCCGCGCGGGCCAACGGCATGTCCTACCGCCGCGCCTGGAATCTGGTCGACACGATGAACAGGTGTTTCGTCACGCCCCTGGTGGACGGCAGCGCGGGCGGCGCCCACGGCGGGGGCGCCAGCCTTACGGAACTGGGGCAGGCGGTGCTGGCCGCCTATCGGGACATGGAAATCAAGGCCGCCCGCGCCGTGGCGCGTGAATTCAAGGCTTTCGAGCGGTTCCTGGCGCAGCCGCAGGCGGCAACACCCGAGACATGAATGCTGAAATGATCTTGATCGAAGACATGCCGATCGTGATATATTGTCGTGCATAACGCAAGCAAGTCGCTATTTCAGCGGGTGGGTACAAGGCCTTAATTTTTTTACTTCTCGTTATATACGTACATGCATATCGCATGGGCGCCCGGTCGGAGTACGCGCCGTCGTGCGGGCGCGGAACCGAACGCGATCTTTTCTCGCTGGGGGTTTCATGGCAGAGCTGCTGCAGCAAATACGGGACGAGGCAGCCGGGCGGCTGGGCTCGGCCCTGGACGAACTGACCATCGAACGGGCGGTGCTGGGCCTGTTCTTCGTCGGCGTGAAGCTCGACAACGGCGCGGGCGGCCTCTGCGCCACGCCGCTGAAGAGCATCCCGCAGGCGGTCTGCTGCCCCGGTTCGGCCCAGGCCATGCCGGCGCCCGGCAAATTGCGCGGGCGTTGCGTGTCACAGGCCTTGCTGGACCTGGAGCGCGGCGGACCGTTGCGGCGCGCCCTGGCCATCGCCACCCTGAACGCGCTGGTCGAGTCCGTCCTGCGTGAGGCGGGTGTGCCGGACGGGACGCAGTCTCACACGGGCGATGCCTTGGCGGCATTGGCGATCGAACCGCATCACCATGTGGCCCTGGTGGGTGGCTTTGCCCCCTACCTGCGCGAATTCATGGGTAGCGGCCAGTCGTTCAGCGTGCTGGAACGGGATCCCGAGGTGCTGAAGCCCGAGGAACTGCCGTTTTATGTCCCGGTGGCCGAGGCAGCCAAGGTGATCCCCCATGCGGACGCCCTGGTGATCACCGGCACCACACTGGTCCACGACAGCCTCGAAGAACTGCTCGCCCTCGCGCGCCCCCGCACGGCCATCGCGCTCATCGGCCCGAGCGTGCCCCTGTGGCCGGGTCCCTTCCTCCGGCGCGGGGTGGAGGTGCTGGGCGGCGTCCGCGTCACCGACGCGGATGCGCTGCTCGACTGCCTGGCCGAGGGCGGTTCCGGCTACCACTTCTTCGGCCGCTCCGCCGAGCGGGTCACCCTGCATACCCCGGCTACGCCGGACCGCCGCCCCGCCGGCCGGCGGGGCGGCGCCGTCTTTTGTCCCCGTTTCCACTAATCCATCCAGGAGTCGCCCATGTCCGCCCCTCGACCAGCCTTTCTTGCCGCATTGATCGCCAGCCTGCTCGCACCCGGCGCGGCATTTGCCACGGATGCCGTTTTCGAACTGGGCGCCATCCTGGTGACCGCGCCACGCCCTCAACTGGGCGAGGTCGCTTCCGAACAGGTGGCGTCCGTGGTCACCCGCGCCGATCTGGAGACCCACAACCGCGAGACCGTGGGCGACGCCGTCAATCTGCTCGCCGGGGTGACGGTATCGACCAACTCGCGCAATGAACAGACCGTCTATCTGCGGGGCTACGACCCGCGCCAGGCGCCGCTGTTTATCGACGGCATCCCCGTCTATGTGCCCTATGACGGCTACGTGGACTTCGGCCGTTTCGGCACGGCCGACCTCGCTGCGATCCAGGTCGCCAAGGGCTTCAGCTCGGTGGCCTACGGTCCCAACACCCTGGGCGGCGCCATCAACCTGATCTCGCGCAAGCCCACCCGATCCTTCGAGGGCGACGTCCGCGCCGGCTTCGCCGAGGAGGGCGCGCGGCACGCCTCGGCCAACGTGGGCAGCAACCAGGGCACGTGGTATATCCAGGCCAGCGCCGCCTATCGGGAAGCCGACGGCTTTCGCATGTCCTCGGACTTCAAGCCCACGGCAACGGAAGACGGCGGACGGCGCGACAACGCGTATTACCAGGACAGCAAGGGCACGCTGAAGCTTGGCATCACGCCAGGCGGCGGCGACGAATACGCGCTGACCTACATCAAGCAGGACGGCGAAAAGGGCCAGCCGCCCTCCACCGTCCCGGCGACGGCGCGCTACTGGCAATGGCCCTACTGGGACAAGGAAAGCCTCTATTTCATCTCGCGCACCGGGCTCGGCGCCCATGAAACGCTGAAACTGCGTCTCTACACCGACAAGTTCGACAACGAGGTGAACAGCTACACCGACAACACGTATACCGTCCTGAAGACGAGCGGTTCCGGCAGCGTCTCCACCGGTCGCAGCATCTACCACGACAAGACCGTTGGCGGCTCGGTCGAACTGGAGTCGCGCCGTTTCAGCGGCCACACCCTGCGCTTCGTGGGGCACTACAAGAGCGACCGGCACGAGGAGCGGGATGGCGCCAATCTGCTCAACACCGACTTCGAGGACACCCTGCGTTCCCTGTCCGTGGAGGATGGCATCCAACTTGGCGACAGGACCGTGCTCTCGATTGGCCTTGCCCACCACGAACTGAACCCGGACAAGGTTTACAAATCCGGCCCCGGCCCAGCCTACGCATTGCCCGACAAGCAAAGCTCGACGGATCCGCAAATCGGCCTCTTCCACGACCTTTCCCCGACAGTGCGCCTCTACGCGACGGTTGCCGAGAAAACGCGTCTGCCCACGCTCAAGGATCGCTATTCCGCACGCCTGGGCAATTTCATCCCGAACCCGGACCTCGGGCCGGAGCAGGCGCGCAACTACGAAATCGGTTACCAGGGGCAGCCTTGGACAGGCGCCGTGGCCGAGGCTGCCGTGTTCTGGAACGACGTCCAGGACAAGATTCAGGAGGTGCGTCCCGATCCGGCATTGAGTTGCTCGGCGACCAACCAATGCCAGATGCAGAACGTCGGCGAGGCGCGCATCAAGGGGGTCGAGCTTGGCCTGAAAACCCCTCTCGGCGCGCAGTGGGAGATCGGCGGCAACGTGACCTGGATGGATGTGAAGAACGTCAGCGACCCCACGGTCAAGCTCATCGGCATCCCCGAAACCAAGCTCATTCTCCATGCCTTGTGGCGACCGGTGGAAAAGGCGGAGCTGATTGCGCTCGCCGAGCATGACGGCGGCCGCTGGGCCAGCAATACGGTCAAGCTCGACGGCTTTACCACCTTCAATCTGAAAGCGGTCTGGCGACCGGTGAAGACCTTGTCCGCCGAGGTGGGCGTGAACAACGTCACCGACGAGGACCATGAACTCGATCAGGGTTTCCCGGCCGCCGGGCGGATGTGGTTCGCCAATCTGGGATACCGGTTCTGATGTGCGCGCTCAGACCTTGCGCCATCGTGTGCGGCGCCGACGAGGTCGCCTCCGCGGTGGCGCTGCGGCTGGTCGAGGCCGGCTACACGGTTCTGCTGGCGGCGGAACCGGAGCCGGCCGTCACGCGGCGTGGCCTGTCCTTTGCCGATGCCGCCCTTGACGGCGAAGCGAGCCTGGATGGCGTCCGTTGCCGCCGGATTGGCGATGCCGCCGAGTGGCTGCGCGACGGCGCCCACGACGTCGCCTACTGCTCCCAGCCGCTGGAGACGCTGCTGTCCATCCTCGAACCGGAAGTGCTCGCGGGTGCATGCAGGGATAAGTACGCAACATCCATAGACCTGACCGTGGGGCCGGACTGGGGGGATGCTCCGATCGAGTCCCCCGTGCGCATCGCTGCCGGCGTGCTGCAGGCAATCGTCCGGCGCGACGGGCTGCCGCCTCTGGCACGGGCGGCCGTCGCCGGGGTTTTGCGCAATGCGCTGACCGGCGAGCTCGCCCTGTTCGCCGCCACACTGGGGTTCGACCGGCGCGAGTACCGCGCCCTCGTCGCCGCCTGCCTTCCGGGCATCGAGCCGGAACGCGAATGGGAGACCGGCGCCTACGCCGTGTGCGCGAGCCAAGCGCCATCCCTGTTCGCGCCGCTGGCCGAACTGCTCCTTTCGCATCGGGCGCCGGGCCTGGCGGAGCGCCCCGCCCGCTGGCTGGCCCATGCGCTGGCCGCCGCCGGTTTCGGCGCGCGGCATCTGTGGCAGGACCTGGGGCTCGCCGGCCGCGCCGAGGCGAGCCGCCTCATGCATCTCTGTTTCCCCACCCTGGCGATGCAGAACACGGCGGACCTGAAATGGAAGCGCTTTTTGTTTCTCTGCCTGGGGAATAAACTGGGCCGGGCCGGCCTGATGCCGCCCAATTGCGTCAGTTGCGACAGCTACTCAAGCTGCTTCGGATTGCCCTTGCCCGAGGGCCTCTCCCGGGAGCGGCAAGTACCCAGGGACGACGCGAAGGCATGAACCGGCGTGAATACCTCGTTGCGTTGGCAGGCCTGTCGGCCATGCCCTGGACGGGCGCGATGGCGACGGCGCCCGCCACCCTGCACGTCTTCGGCGCGCCGCCCCCGTCGGATCGGGTGCGCCGCGTGTTCGCCGCCGGCGCGCCGGCGGCGGTCCTCACCCATGTCCTGGCGCCCGATAAACTGCTGGGCTGGCCCTGGCCGCTTTCGGCCGAGGCGCGCGATCTGCTCGCGCCCGCGGCGCGGGGCTTGCCCATGCTGGGCCGTCTGGCGGGACGCGGCAGCACGCTGCCGCTGGAAAGACTCGTCGCGCTGAAGCCCGATCTCATCGTCGACGCCGGCACGGTGGATGCGACCTATCTCTCCACCGCGGAGCGGGTGTGGCGCCAGACCGGCATCCCCTATGTGCTGGTCGACGGGCGGCTGGCCGACAGCGCCCGCCAGTTGCGCGAAACAGGACTTCTGCTGGGCGTGGCGGCGCGCGGCGAACGGCTGGCGCGCTACGCGGAAGAAGCGCTGTCCGCATGCGGCGATCGCGCCGCCCGGCGTCGGCCCGGCGTCTATCTGGCGCGCGCTGCCGACGGACTGGAAACGCCGCTGGCAGGCTCGGTCAACGGCGAGTGCATCGAGGCCGCGTGCGCCGTCAACGTCGCCCGCGGGCCGGGCGGGGGGCTGGCGCGGGTCTCGCGCGAGCAGGTGCTCGCCTGGTCGCCCGACGCGATCGTCAGCCAGTATCCGGAGTTCCATGCACTGGCCCGGCAGGATGCGTTCTGGCGGCGCCTGCCCGCCGTGCGCGATGGCAGGCTGTTCCTCGCGCCCAGCCTGCCCTTCGGCTGGCTGGACGGCCCGCCCGGCGTCAACCGGCTGCTCGGGGTGCGCTGGCTGGCTTCCCGTCTGCACGATCTTTCCGCCCGCACCGACTGGGTGGACTTCGCGCGCGATTTCCACGCCCTGTTCTACGGCCACGCGCCCACGCGCGAGGAGCTGATGCGCCTGCCGGGGCTGACATGAAGCTTGCCGGGCAAGGCACCGCCCTGCGCCTCGCCGTGCTGTCCGCGCCGGTTTTCGCGGCGCTGCTGGCCGCCTTCGCTTTCGGGCCCTACCCCTTGTCGCCGGCGGAGGCGCTGGCTGCGCTGTGGGCCGGCCCCTCAGCCGAAAGCGATGCCGCCACGGTGGTCTGGCAGTTGCGCCTGCCGCGCATCCTTGCCGGATTGCTGGTCGGCGCGGCGCTGTCCGCCGCCGGGGCGGCCTATCAGGGCATGTTCCGCAATCCGCTCGTCTCGCCCGACATCCTTGGCGTATCCGCGGGCGCGGGGCTGGGCGCGGCGCTGGCCATCTACTTCGGCTTGTCGCTGGCGGCGGTGCAGGCCCTCGCCTTCGCCGGCGGTCTGCTGGCGGTGGCGGCGGTGGTGTTCGTCGCCGGACAGGTGCGGCGCCACGACCCGGTGCTGGTGCTGGTGCTGGCGGGTGTGGCAGTGGGCACGCTGTTTGCCGCCGGCATCTCGCTGGTCAAGGTGCTGGCCGATCCGAGCGTGCAACTGCCGGCCATCACGTTCTGGCTGCTGGGCGGGCTCAACGCCGTCGCCTCCGGCGACCTCGGGCTGGCCGCGCCGCTGATCGCCGTGGGGCTGCTGCCGATGCTGCTGTTGCGGTGGCGGATCAACCTGCTGTCCCTGTCCGACGAGGAGGCCGCCGCGCTGGGCGTGAACGTTGTGCGCCTGCGCGGCACGCTGATCGTGTCGGCGACGCTGATCACGGCCGCAGCGGTCTCCGTCGCCGGCATCGTCGGCTGGGTCGGCCTGGTGGTGCCCCATGCCGCGCGACTGCTGGTGGGGCCGGAGTTCTCCCGGCTGCTGCCGGCCTCGCTGCTCCTGGGCGGCGGCTTCCTGGTCGCCGCCGACACCCTGGCGCGCTCGGCGGCAGCCATCGAGCTGCCCCTGGGCATCCTCACGGCGCTGGTCGGTGCTCCGGCATTTCTCTGGCTGCTGGCACGGACAGGGCGAGGCGGCGCTTGAGCGTTCTCGAAGCCCGGGGGCTCGCCATCGGCTACCGCCACCGGCCGGTGGGCGAGGGGATCGATCTCGCCCTCGGGGCCGGCGAGATCCTATGCCTGCTGGGCCCCAACGGCGGCGGCAAGACCACGCTGTTCCGCACCCTGCTGGGTATCCTGCCGCCCCTGGCGGGCACGGCACACGTGCTGGGCCGGCCACTGGACGATTGGCCGCGCGCCGCGCTGGCGACCCGGCTCGCCTACGTACCCCAGTCCCATGCCGGTCTGTTCGCCTTCACCGTCGAGGAGGTGGTGCTGATGGGCCGCACCGCGCGACTGCCGCGTTTCGCCACGCCATCGGCGCATGACCGCGCCGTCGCCCGCGAGTGCCTCGAACGCCTGGGGGTCGGCCATCTGGCGGCGCGCATCTACACGGAAATCTCCGGCGGCGAGCGTCAACTGGCGCTGATCGCACGGGCGCTGGCGCAGGAGGCGATAGTCCTGATCCTGGACGAACCCACGGCCAGCCTGGATTTCGGCAACCAGTTGCGCGTGCTGAAGGAGATCGATGCGCTCAAGGCGCGGGGATTTTCGATCCTGATGTCCACCCACCAGCCCGAGCACGCCTTGCGCGTCGCCGATCGCATCGCCCTGCTCAAGGCCGGCCGCATTGTCGGACAGGGACCGCGCGCGCTGGCGACGGCCGAAGCGCTGGCTGCCCTGTATGGCGCGGATGCGTCCGAAGTGGCGCGCAGCCTGCCCCAATTGGCGCGGGCGTGATGCGGTGCGCCGTGCCGCCGCCGGAAGCCCTCGTCGAATCCCTGCGCCGGGCGGCCGGGCCGCGCCTGGCGCTGCTCACCGGCGGACGGGGATCGGGCAAGACTCGCTGGTGTCTTGTCGCGCGGGAAGCCGCGCATCAGGCGGGGATTACCGTCGCGGGCGTGGTGTCGCCGCCCGTTTACGCGCACGACGGCAAGGTCGCCATCGACGTCATGGACGCCGCTACCGGCGAACGCCGCCGACTGGCCGATCGTCCGCCGGGAAACGAAACCGGTACCGCCGGACTGGGCTGGCGCTTCGACGCGACCGCGCTCGCCTGGGGCGATGCCGTGCTGCACAATGCGCCGGCCTGCGATCTGTTGCTGATCGATGAGCTGGGTCCGCTGGAGTTTCGCGGCAAGGGCGGGTTCAATTACGGCTTCACGGCCGTCGAGGCGCGCCGTTACCGCCTGGCCATCGTCGTGGTGCGGCCGGAACTGCTCCCTGAAGCCATTGCCCGCTGGCCGGGCCTGGCGACGATTTACGACAAGGACATACCATGAGCATCCGACCCCGCTGGCTGCCGCCGCCACGCTTCCTGCCGGGGCAACGCTGGATGAACATCGCGCTGCGCGGCTTGCATCTGGTCGGCATCGCGGGCCTCGCGGGCGGTTTCCTGTTCGGCCTGCCCGAGGCGCAGTGGGTCGCCTACGGGCGCCTGGCGATCGTCACCGGCGTCCTGCTCGCCGCCCTCTACATCTGGACCGACGCGAGCTGGCTCGTGAAGCTCAAGGGCCAGGCCATCCTGGCCAAGCTCGCGCTGCTGGCGCTGGCCCACGTCTATCCGGCCTGGCGGCCGGAGGCGTTCATGCTGGTCATCCTGCTGTCGGCCTTCTTCGCCCATGCGCCGGACCGGGTGCGCAGCTACGCCTGGGGCCGCCCGGTGCGGCCCTGCAACACAGCCATCGTTTCTCGGGAGACCCAGCCATGACCCATGCCGACATCGACTTCGGACAACTCTATCGGGCCCACATGGCCGCCGCCGGCGGACGCGAGAAACCGCCGGAGGCATGGGACGCCCGCGCCGAGGCCATGAGCAGGCTGGCCGGCGAGAGCCGCTACGTGGACGATTTCATCGCGCGCATGGATCTGTCGGGCTGCGCGACCTTGCTCGACGTGGGTTGCGGCGCCGGCGCCATCGCCCTCGCGCTGGCCCCGCGCCTGCAGCGGGTGTATGGCCTGGATTACAGCCGGGGCATGCTGGACGCGATGATGCGCAACGCCCGCGCGCTGGGCCGCGGCAACGTCGCGCCGATCCGCCGCGCCTGGGAAGACGACTGGAGCGATGTGCCTGCCTGTGACATCGTGACCGCCTCGCGCTCCACCACGGTCATGGACATGGCCGATGCCCTGGCCAGGCTCGACGCCAAGGCGAACAGGCGTGTCTACCTGACCAGCCTGGTCGGCGGCCGCTTCATCGACGCCGAAGTGGCCGAATTGCTGGGCCGCACCCGGCCTGCGCTGCCTGACTACATCTATATCGTGAACATCCTGTACCGCATGGGCCGTTATCCGCGCCTCGACTACATCGAGAACGACAACCGCCTGGCCGGCGCGGAAAGCTTCGACGAATTCGCACGCAAAGTGGCGTTTTCTCTCGGTGAAATCGACGCCGCGGGGCAAACACGACTGCGCCAGTGGTACGACGCCGATCCCGAGCGGGCGCGACGGGGCGGCGCCCCTTTCCGCTGGGCGTTCATACACTGGGAGACGACATGATGTCGTCGAGCAATTCCACCCAATGCTTCACCGGCAGGCGGCTGCCCGACTGCAGATGCGTGAGGCAGCCGATGTTGGCCGTGGCGATGCAGTCCGGCTGGCCGGCGTGCAGGTTCGCCAGCTTGCGCGTCTTCAGTTCGCCGGCGATCCCGGGTTGCAGGATCGAATAGGCGCCGGCGGAGCCGCAGCACAGATGCTTGTCGGCGACGGGCGTGAGTTCGAAGCCGCAGGCGGCGAGCAGGCTTTCGACGCCGCCGCCGAGCCGCTGGCCGTGCTGCAGGGTGCAGGGCGGGTGGTAGGCGATTTTTTGCGCGGGGCGGGCGCGGGGCGCGAGGCGTGACAGCGCTTCGCGTTCGGCCAGCAGCACTTCGGAGAGGTCCTTCGTCGCGGCGGCGACGCGCGCGGCTTTTTCCGCATACAGCGGGTCGTGGCGCAACTGCCAGCCGTAGTCCTTGACCATGACGCCGCAGCCGGAGGCGGTCATCACGATGGCTTCGACGCCGGCGTCCAGGTGCGGCAGCCAGGCGTCGACGTTGCGGCGCATGGCGTCGAGGCCGTCGTCGTGGTCGTTGAGATGGTGCGCGAGCGCGCCGCAGCAGCCGGCCTTCGATTCGGCGACGAGCGAGATGCCGAGCCGGTCGAGCACGCGCGCGGCGGCGGCGTTGATGCCGGGTTTGAGGCCGGGCTGCACGCAGCCTTCGAGCACCAGCATGCTTCGTGCGTGGCGCGGTGCGGGCCAAACGCCGGCGGGGTCGGCCGCAGGTATCGTGTTCTTGAGAAAGCCGGGCAGCAGGCCGCGTGCGGCCCGGCCGAGCTTCAGCGCGGCGTTGAACAGTGTCGGATTCGACAGGCCGCGCTTCAGCGCGCCGCGCGCGAGCGTCTCGGCGGCGCCGCGGCCCACGGCCGCTTCCACCACGGCGCGGCCGGCGTCGAGCAGCTTGCCGTACTGCACGCCGGACGGGCAGGTGGTCTCGCAGTTGCGGCAGGTGAGGCAGCGGTCGAGGTGCAGTTGCGTCTTCGCGGTGGGCGTCGCGCCCTCGAAAACCTGCTTCATCAGGTAGATGCGGCCGCGCGGCGAATCGAGCTCGCTGCCGAGCACCTGATAGGTGGGACAGGTGGCGAGGCAGAAGCCGCAGTGCACGCAGGCGCGCAGCACGCGTTCGGCCACGTCGCCTTCGGGCGTGCCGACGTATTGAGGCGCGAGGGTGGTCTGCATGGTCAGAATTCGGGATACAGCCGGCCGCGGTTGAACACGCCGTGCGGGTCGAAGCGCTGCTTGAGGTTGCCGTGCAGCGCGGCGAGCGCGGGCGCGAGCGGCGCGAAGTTGCCGTCGGCCAGCGCATCGCCGCGGAACAGCGTGGCGTGGCCGCCGTGGCGGCGCGCGGCTTCGCGCAGCACGGCCGGCGGCGCATCGACGGCGAGCCAGCGCACGCCGCCGCCGGCCTCGATCCAGTGCGCGTCGCCGAGATTCAGCGGCGCGGCGGTCGGATTCACCGCCAGCCGCCACAACGGGCGCTTGTCGAAGAAGGGCGTGGCCTGGTCGCGCAGGCGCTGCCAGAAGCCGTCGGCGTCGTGCAGCGGTTCGCCGCCCAGCTTCGCCTGCGCCGCCTGCACGGCGGAGGCCGCGCCGGAAAGCCGCACGGCGAGCAGTCCGGCGTGCCAGCTCGTGGCGGAGAGCGGCAGCGGCCGTCCGGCCCATTCGTTCATCCGCCGGATCGCTTCGGCTTCCGTGCATTCGAACTGCAGCGAGATTTCCGCCGCCGGGCGCGGCAGCACCTTGAGCGAGATTTCGGTGAGCAGCCCCAGCGTGCCGAGCGCGCCGGCCATCAGCCGCGACACGTCGTAGCCGGCGACGTTCTTGATGACCTGGCCGCCGAAGCGCAGGGGTTGTCCGGTGCCGTCGACGAGCCGCACGCCGAGCACGAAATCGCGCGCGGCGCCGGCGTAGGCGCGGCGCGGCCCCGACAAACCGGTGGCGATCGCGCCGCCGAGCGTGCCCGCGCCGCCGAAGCGCGGCGGCTCGAAGGGCAGCATCTGGCCCTGCTCGGCGAGCCGCGCCTCGATCTCGGCGAGCGGCGTGCCGGCGCGCGCGGTCAGCACCAGTTCCTGCGGCTGGTAGTCGACTACGCCGGTCAGCGGCGTGGTGTCGAGCGGCTCGCCGCTGACCGGGTTGCCGTAGAAGGCCTTGGAGCCGTGGCCGCGGATGACGAGCGGGCGATGATGGGCGTGCGCGTCGCGGATGCGGTCGATGAGGGCGTCGAGCATGAAGGTCAGAACCTCGGCAGCTCGGAATGTTTCAATTGCCCCGCATGTACGTGCATGCGGCCCCACTCGGCGCAGCGGTGCAGCTCGGGCACGGCCTTGCCGGGGTTGAGCAGCCGGTCCGGATCGAACGCGGCCTTCACGTCGTGGAAACGCGCCAGTTCCGGCGAAGCGAACTGGGCGCACATCTGCCGGATCTTCTCGACGCCGACGCCGTGCTCGCCGGTGATGGTGCCGCCGACCTCGACGCAGAGCTCGAGGATGCGGCCGCCGAAATCCTCGGCCTTCTCCAGCTCGCCGGGCACGTTGGCGTCGAACAGGATCAGCGGGTGCAGGTTGCCGTCGCCGGCATGGAAGACGTTGGCGACGCGCAGGCCGAATTCGCCGCTCATCTCGGCGATGCGCGTCAGCACGCGGGGCAGTTGCTTGCGCGGGATCGTGCCGTCCATGCAGTAGTAGTCCGGCGAGATGCGCCCCACCGCCGGGAAGGCGGCCTTGCGGCCGGCCCAGAATTTCAGCCGTTGTGCCTCGTCCTCGGCGGTGCGGATTTCGGTCGCGCCGGACGCCTTGAGCACGTCGTGCACGGTGGCGATGTCGTCCGAGACTTCCTCGTTCACGCCGTCGATCTCGCACAGCAACAGCGCGGCGCAGTCGAGCGGGTAGCCGGCGTGGACGAAGGCCTCGGCGGCCTCGATGGCGAGCTTGTCCATCATTTCGAGCCCGGCGGGAATCACGCCGGCGGCGATGATGTCGCCGACCGCCGCGCCGGCTTTCGCCACGTCGTCGAAGGCGGCGAGCACCACCTGCGCGCGTTCGGGGCGCGGCAGCAGCTTGACCGTGACTTCGGTGACGACGGCGAGCATGCCTTCCGAGCCGGTCAGCAGCGCGAGCAGGTCGTAGCCCGCCGCGTCCGGCGCCTCGCCGCCGATTTCGAGCAGTTGCCCGTCCACGGTGAACGCGCGCAGCGCCATCACGTTGTGCACGGTGAGGCCGTATTTCAGGCAGTGCACGCCGCCGGAATTCTCGGCCACGTTGCCGCCGATGGAACAGGCGATCTGCGACGAAGGATCGGGTGCGTAGTAGAGGCCGTAGGGCGCGGCGGCCTCGGAAATCGCGAGGTTGCGCACGCCGGGCTCCACCACGGCGGTGCGCGCGAGCAGGTCGATGCGCTTGATGCGGTTGAGCTTGGCCAGCACCAGCAGCACCGCGCCGTCCACCGGCAGCGCGCCGGCCGCGAGCCCGGTGCCGGCGCCGCGCGCGACGACCGGCACGCCCTCGGCGTGGCACAGCCGGAGGATGGCGGCGACCTGGTCCTCGGTTTCCGGCAGCGCGACCACGTCGGGCGTGTTGCGATATACGGACAGCCCGTCCGACTCGAAGGGCACGAGATCCTCGCGCTCGAACAGCAGGCAGTGCGCGGGGACGAGGGCGCGCAGGCGGGTGACGAAGGCCGGGCTCAGCATGGGCGGCTCACGGGGGCGGGCGGACAGACGCCGAGTGTAGCCTAGCGCGATGCCGCCGAGAGGCGACGGTACGCCTCCGCCAGTGCGTCGTCGCCGCCGACGTTGCCGGGGAAGATCACCACCGGCATCCGCGGCAGGCGATGGTCGGCGGGCGTCTGCACCACGGTCACGCCGGGCAGGATCTGCCCCAGCACGCGCGAAGCGGTGAGCGCGAGCCCGGAAGACAGCACGTCGTTGGAGGTGATGCCGCCCTTGCTGACGAGAAAGCCCAGCGTCGCCGGCAGATTGCGCACCACGTCCATCAGCGTGGCCGACACGGCCTCGCCGAAAGCCAGGCGCTCGGCCGCGCCGGCGAACCGGCGCTCGGCGCGGCTGGTGAACACCACCGGCGTGAGGCCCTGCGAATGCGCATGGCCGACGCTGGCGATCAGCGATGCGGCGACGGCGGCGCGGCCTTCGGGCAGCCGCGACACGTCGAGCGGCAGGCCGACGGCGCCGGGCTGCTTCAGCAGTTGGGCGAGCTGCGCGGTGGTCTTGGCGACGTGCGAACCGACGATCACCGCGCCGGGCCGCCCGTCGCGCACGAGCTTTGCGAAGTCCTCCGCGGCCACCGGCTGCGGCGGCAGCTTCGCCAGCGCGGTCAAGAGCGAAGCTGCGCTGCGGAACAGCAGGCGCTTGCCCTTGGCCGCCGCCTTCAGCACCGCGTCGGCGAAGCGGGCGTAATCCTCCGGCGTCTCGCCGTCGACCGCGCCGACGGCGTTGCCGTAAAGATCGGCCAGCCAGGCGTCGGCGCCGCCCGCGCGCAGCGCGGCGAGCGAAAGCACGTGCACGTCCTGCGCGCGGACGCCGCCGTGGGTCTTCTCGGCGACGTAGTCGGGCAGGAAGCTCGTCGAATAGCCGAACACCGAGTCGCGCGCGAACTCGGTCTCGTGCGTGGGCACGGGCGTGCCGTCGACGACCAGATAATGCGTGCCGTCGCGCGTGACGCGGCTGCCCTCGAAGAAGGCCGGCGTCAGCAGCGTCGCGTCGAAGGGGCCGAGTTCGCTCTCCATCGCGTCGGTCTCCACCGGATAGTGGCCGCGCAGCGTGGAATCGGAACGCGACACGAACAGCACCGGGCCGGCATGATCGGCGAGCGCCTGCTTGAGGTTGACGCAGACCTCGCGCGTGACCGCCGCCGCGCGCGCCGCGTCCATGCCGCGCGTGTTGGTGAGCACGAAGAAGAGCGGCGCGGCGTCGGCCAGCGCGGCCTTCAGCGCGGGCACGTCCCAGCGGGTCAGCAGCAGGCAGCCATGCACCGTCTGCGAGCCGGTGGGATCGTCGTCGAGAACGATGATTTTCGGGTTCATGTCGTCGAGAGGACGCGCGGCTTCGTTCACGCCAGCATCGCCGTCGCGCGCGCGGCCAGCGCGTCCGCGTTCATGCCGTTGAAGTCGAACAACTGCTGCGCGCTGGCGGCGGTTTCGCCGCGCTTCCAGCAGTAGGTGTCGCGCCTCGAAGCGCGCGTGCGCAGCAGCACCGGTTCGAGCATGGCGGACGGGCCGCCGGTGACGGCGACCAGCGCGTCGCCGTCGAACAGCGCGTTGAAGGCCTCGTCGTCGAGGAAGCGGCCGTCGGGTTCGGACACGCTGCTCCACAACATGTCGTGCGGACGGTACAGGCGGCGCGGGTTGACCACGGCGACGATGCGCGCGCCGATGCCGGCCTGCTGCAGCGCCTCGGCGGCGGCGAACACCGGCAGCAGCACCATGTCGCCGGCGACGGCGAACACGACCGTTTTCCGGCCGGCGTGTTCGTGCAGCACGATCGCGCCCTGTTCGAGGGCGGCCGCGCCCTGCGCGAGCGTGGTGCGCACCGGCAGCGGCGACTTGGAGGCGGTGATGACCACGCCCTTGTTGTGCTGCTTCAGCGCCCAGTCGTAGCTCGCCTGGATCATGTTGGCGTCCACCGGAAACAGCGGGTAGACGTTGCCGTTGCGCATCATCGCGGCGAAGTAGCTCTCGATCTCCGGCCGCTGGTGGGTCCAGCCGTTGCGGCCCTGCTCCAGCGCGCCGGCGGTGAACAGGCACACCGTGGCCGGCGTCCTGCGGCGCAGCTCGGCCATCGCCTGCGTCACCGTCTGCCAGATCGGCAGGCCGTTGATGGCGAAGGATTCGTAGCTGCACCACAGACTGCGTCCGCCGAAGAGCGCAAGGCCGGCCGCCAGCCCCGCGCAGGCGTCCTCGTTGAGCGGCTCGTACACCTGGCCGGCCGGGCCCTGGGCGTAGAGCGCGTCGGCGGTCGGATGGCGGATGGTCAGCGCCTGGTTGATGTTGGCCATGCCCGAGGCCTCGTTGCCGTCGGCGTTGGTGACGACGTAGGCCGGGTCGCGCTTGCCGACCTCGCCCGCGATCGCGCCGAAGGCCGTGGTCGGCACGGCGTTCTCGCCGAGCGGGTAGTTTTTCAGCGGCAGCGCGCCGAGATCGGGCAGCGCGCGCTCGGTTTCGGTGACCGCGATCTTGCCGGCCGGGCCGCCGCCGGCGTGGCGGAAGTTCTCGCGCGTCACGCGCCAGGCCTGGATCGGCAGCGCGCGGCGCTTGAGCCCGTCCTTCACGTCGTCCGAATCGAGCGTGTGGTGCGCGTAGAGATTGTGCGACTTGGCGCCGGTGGCGTGCACGCCCGCGCCTTTCAACTGCTTGACGACGAGGCAGGCGCGGCGGCCCGAAAGCGCGGCCTTCGCCGCCTCGGCGGCGGCCTTGAGCACGGCGCCGGTGAAGGCCATGCGCGCCTTGAAGCCGAAGGTCGTCGAGTCGGCGTAGGTCGGCGCGTCGGCCGCGTCGGCGAAATCGCGGGCGTCGATCAGATGCACCTCGTCGAACCCGTGCGCGCGCCAGAAGGCGGCCATGCGGCCGTTGTCCCACAGCGACACCATGCTGTGATGCTCCTGCGAATAGCCGTTCCACACCAGCACCGGCAGATAGTTGGTCACGTCCGGGTAGGCGGTGGCGAAGTGCTGGAACGCGCTCATGATGTAGGGCTCGCCCAGGCCGCCGTCGCCGATCGTCACGGGGAAGAGCGTGTCGCGGTGCAGCAGCGCGCCGGCCATCGCGAAATGCTGGCCCTGGCCGAGCGGGCCGGCGGGCGCGAGCAGGCCCGGAATCGCGCCCGAGAGGTGGCCGAGCAGGCCGTGCATCTCGCGGAAGCGCGCGCGCATGTCCGACACGCTCCGGATGCCCATCGCCTCCAGCGAGGTGTCGAGGAACATCGCCGAATAGAAGCCGGGCGCGTGGTGACCGACCTCGGTCACGACGTTGCGGTGGCCCAGCAGATGCAGCGCCGCCACCGCCTCGGCCGACGAGGCGAAGCCGCCCGGATGCCCCGACGATTTGCTGCCGGTGACCTGCAGCGTCAGATAGCGCAGCGCGTCGGCCGCGAGCAGGGTCTGGTAGACCGCCGCCTCGCCGGCCGGGTCGGGCAGGGCGGGCGTGCCCGGGCCGAGCAGCGGCGCGCCGGCGAGGCGGTCGAGCTCGGGCAGGGTGTCGGCGAAATACTGGATGCCCTCGCAGAAGGCGGGCACGGCATCCGGCGGGGTGTTCGGGGCGGCGCTCATGGTAGTTCCTTTCATAATGCGAAAAAATCGCACGCAATGTGAAAATGTCCTGGGTGCATTGAAGCAGGAAAGTACACTTTGTTTCATATTGCGTGATAAATTTTCACAACATGAAAAACACTGTCTCGGCTATTCAAGTGCTCGACCGTGCGATGGCGCTGGTCAATCTGCTCGCCAGCGCGCCCGGGCCGATGGCTCTGTCGCGCCTCGCGGCCGACACCGGACTCCATGCCGCCAGCGCGCATCGCATTCTCGGCGCGCTGGCCGCGCACGGGCTGGTCGAGAAGACCGGCGCTGGCGAGTACGATCTAGGCGTGCGCTGGCTGGAAGTGGGCAATCGCTTACGAGCGCGCCTGAACATCCGTCAGGTCGCCATGCCGCACATGCAGGCCTTGGCCGCGGCGACCGGCGAGACCGTCAATCTCATCGTCCGGCGCGGCGACGAGGCGGTCTACGTCGAGCGCGTATCCGGCGGTCAGACCATGATCCAGGTCGTGCAGGTCGTCGGCGCCCACGCGCCGCTGCACGTCACCGCCGTCGGCAAGATCTTCCTCGCCGAAGACAGCGCCAGCGGCGTGCTCGGCTACGTCCAGCGCACCGGCCTGCCGGCGTATACGCCGAACACGCTCGTCACGCCGGAGGCGCTGGCGACCGAGCTGGACGCGATCCGCCGCGACGGGCTGGCGTACGACCGCGAGGAAGCCGAACGGGGGGTCGCCTGCATCGGCGCGCCCATCCGGGACGCCGACGGCAAGCTGGCCGCCGGCCTGTCGATTTCCGCGCCGGCCGATCGCCACAAGCCGGGCTGGCCGGCGTTGCTGCGCGAAGCGGCGGCGCGGATCGGCGCCGCGCTGGGCTACGCCGACTGATGCGGTAGGCCCCAGGTCGAATCGACCTAGAATGGCGGCATGACGCTCTCCGCACTGATCGCCCGCTATGGCCTGGTCGCCGTATTCGCCGGCACGTTGCTCGAAGGCGAAACCCTGCTGGCCATCGCCGGCTATGCGGCGCACCGGGGTTATCTGGATTTCTGGGCCGTGGCGGTCGTGGGGGCGTCGGGCGCGGTTCTCGGCGACCAGATGTGGTTCGGGCTCGGCCGCCGAAAGGGCCGCGCGCTGCTGGCGCTCCGTCCGCGGCTCGCGGGCCGCATCGAGCGGGCTTTGGCGCTGATCGAGCGTTATCCGAACGCCATCCTGGGCGCGCAACGCTTCGTCTGGGGCCTGCGCACCGCCTTGCCGCTGGCGGCCGGCCTCAGCCGGGTGGATGCCCGGCGCTTCGTCGTTCTGAACGTGCTGTCCGCCCTGCTCTGGGCGCCGCTGGTAGCGGGCGCCGGCTATCTGTCGGGCGCGTTCGCGGCGCGTGTCGTCGATCGGCTGCATCGCTACGAGCATTGGGGCATCGCGGCGGTGCTGGTCGCCAGCCTGCTGTGGCATGGGGTCCGGTTGTTGCGCCGCCGGAGGGAGACGCGATGAAATTCCTGCTGCCGCATCCGCATCCGGCGCTGCATCCGCTGGCGCGCCTGCGCGCCTGGCATCGCGTGCTCGCCGCCGCGGCGGTCGGCGCCGTCGCCGCCGTGCTGCTGCCGGCCGCGCTGTGGGAAACCTGGCTGATGGCCGGCTGGCTCGCCGGCAGCCTGGCCTATCTGGCCATCGTCTGGGTCGGCGTAGGCCGCCTCGATGCGGCGCATACCCGCCTGCTCGCCGGCAGCTACGATCCGGGCACGCGCGCGCTCTACGGCGTGGTGGTGGCGGCCTGTTTCGTCAGTCTCGGCGGGGTGCTGCTGGTGACCGACGCGGCGCGCGCGCTGGCCGGCCCGGCGCGCGGGCTGCACATCGCGCTGGCGCTGGCGGCGCTGGCCGCCACCTGGCTGCTGATCCAGACCGTGTTCGCGCTGCGCTACGCGCGCGGCTACTACACGCGCGACGCCGGCGGGCTGCTGTTTCCCGGCGGCGCGCAGCCCACCTACATGGATTTCGCCTACTTCTCGGCGGTGATCGGCATGACTTCGCAGGTCTCCGACGTGGCGATCGCCGCCGCGCCCATGCGGCGTCTGGCGCTCGCGCACGGGCTGGTGTCGTTCGGCTTCAACCTGCTGGTGCTGGCGCTGACGCTCAACCTGGTAGCTAGCGCGCTGTAGGTCGATTCGAGCTGGCCGGGCTGCGGAAAGCACTTGCCTGGCGCGCGCGAGTTTGGCATCGTGCCGGCTCGACCAGGCTCGCCCACTCCCGGAGCCGGCCCTGGCGCCGCCACGGAGTCCGCGTTGACCGAGCCTCGCCCCGCCACCCGCCATGAAATCGCCGCCTGGCTGCTGATGGCGGCGGGCCTGACGCTCACGCCGCTGCTGCATCTGCTGCCCACGCTGCTGGCCGGGCTGCTGGTGGTGCAACTGGTGCATCTGCTGGCGCCGCGCTTCGTCATCGGCCGGCTCGACCACGTCTGGTCCAAGGTGCTGGTGGTGTCGCTCATCACGCTGATCGTGCTCGGCGCGCTGGGCGGACTCACCGCCGGCGTCATCCTCTACCTGCGCACCGAAGGCGGCCTGGCGGGCCTGCTCACCAAGATGGCGGAGATCATCGAGAATTCGCGCCAGCTCCTGCCAGCCTGGGCGGCCGCCTGGCTGCCGCAGGGCGACGGCTCGGTGATCCGCGCCAGCCTGGTCGAATGGCTGCGCGTGCACGCGCAGGAAATCCGCCAGTTCGGCGGCGACGCCGGCCGCGCCCTGCTGCACGTGATCATCGGCTTCGTCATCGGCAGCTTCGTCGCGCTGCGCGAGGCGCGCCGGCAGCAGATGCGGGCGCCGCTGGCGCAGGCGATGTACGAGCGCCTGCACCGACTCGGCAACGCCTTCAGCCGGGTGGTGTTCGCGCAGGTACGGATTTCGGCGCTGAACGCGGTATTGACCGGCATCTATCTGATGATCGCGCTGCCGGCTTTCGGCGTTCATCTGCCGTTCACCAAGACCATGATCCTGGTGACCTTCCTCGTCGGTCTGCTGCCGGTGCTGGGCAACCTGATTTCCAATACCGTCATCGTCGTCATCTCGCTGTCGCATTCCCTGCAGGTGGCCGCCGCCTCGCTGGTTTTCCTGGTCGTCATCCACAAGCTCGAATATTTCGTGAATGCCCGTATCATCGGGGGCCAGATTCAGGCGCGCGCCTGGGAGCTGCTGATCGCCATGCTGGCGATGGAGGCGGCCTTCGGCGTGCAGGGCGTGATCGCCGCGCCGATCTACTACGCCTATATCAAGAAGGAACTGTCGGATCGGGGCCTGATTTAGCGCATTGCCAGATAGGAAAACGCATTCAATGTCGAACGAAACGGAATCCATCGTCCTCACCGCCAGCGGCGAAGACAAGATCGGCCTGGTCGAGGGCCTCACCCGCCGCATCGGCGAATCCGGCTGCAACATCGAGGAATCGCGTATGGCCGCGCTGGCCGGACGCTTCGCGCTGCTGATGCGGGTGACAGGAAGCTGGGACGCGCTCGCCAAGCTGGAATCGCGCCTGCCCGCGGCCGGCGAGGAATTCGGGCTCGCCATCGTGCAGCAGCGCACCCGCGCCGCCAAGGCCGACAAGCCGTTGATCCCCTACGTGGTCGAAGTGTCGGCGCTCGACCAGCCCGGCATCGTCAACAGCCTCGCCAATTTCTTCGCGCGGCTGCGCATCAACATCGAGTCGCTCGACACCGACGCCTATCCCGCGCCGCACACCGGCGCGCCGATGTTCGCCGTGCGCATGACGCTGGGCATCCCGGCCGACGCGCACATCGCCACCCTGCGCGGCGATTTTCTCGACTACTGCGACGACCACAACCTCGACGCGACCTTCGAGCCCGTGCGCTGATTCCAGGAGGCCCCATGCTGAAACGAATCCTGTTGTCGGGCGCGCTGGCCGTGGCTTTCGCGCTGCCGGCCCACGCGGGCCTGTACGCCGACGATCTCTCGCGCTGCCTCGTTGAAAAATCCACGCCGGAAGACAAGAACGCCCTGATCCGCTGGGTGATCGCCATCACCACCTTGCACCCCGCGGTGCGGCCCATCGCCCAGGTGGACGACGGGGCGCGTGCCCGCGCCAACCAGGAAACCGCGCGCATCTTCGAGCGGCTGCTGACGCAGCAATGCCTCGACCAGACCCGGCAGGCGGTGCGCTACGAAGGTGCGGCCGCGATCCAGAGCGGTTTCCAGACGCTCGGCCAGGTCGCGATGGTGGAGCTGTTCGCCGATCCGGGCGTGGCGGCCGCGCTGGGCGAACTGGACAAGGTGATCGACGCGCAGAAGCTGCGCGAGGCCTTGCAGGGGCCGGACAAGTAAACCGCCGCCGCGCCTTCAGGGGATTTGCGGGTCGGTGCTGTCGAGCTCGATGTAGAACATCGGCATCGCGTCGTCCTGCCGCGCGGCGGCCGGCCGGCCGCGTTCCAGCGCGGCCTGTACGCGGGCAGCCTGCAGCGCCGTGCGGTCGAGCACGGCCGGATACAGGCGGCAGTGCTTCTCGAGGGCGTCGGCCTGCTGGCAGGCGGCGGCTTCCAGCGCCGCGCGCGTCGGCGTGTCGAGCCGATCCAGCAGCAGCATCCACGGCGCCTGCCAGGCGTGGTAGTCCTGCACCAGCCGCGCGTGCGCGGCATCCATGCCATGCGTCGCGATGAACAGCGGCGGAAAGGCCTCGGCTTCCAGCACGCGGCCTTTCAGATGTTCGCCGCCTTTCAGCGTGTGCAGGCCCAGGCCCGAACCGTCGTCCGAGCGGCGGAACCATTGCGCCGGCCCCGCGGCGAGTTCGTTGACGTAGCGCGTGAGATAGGCGCCGGCCGGCTCGTCCGGCCCGGCGAGGGCGTGGCTGCGGAAATGCTCGCGCGCGGCGATGCCGGCGCGCCAGTCGAGCGGCGGCCGGGTGTCGGTCTCGCTGTCGTTGCGCACGCTGTGGATCAGCGCCAGCGGGCGGTCGTCGCGGTCGAGCAGCCACAGCTCGAAGGCGTCGCGGAATTTGAAGGGCAGTTCGTGGTGGGCGCGCAGCAGATGCTCGTACACCACGGCGCCCATGTCTTCCAGCCGCTTGAAATCGTCGGATGGATACAGCGGCCCGCGCTTGAGGCCCTTTTCCGCCGACCAGCGGCCGTAGCGGATGTCGGAAATCAGCGCGCGTTTGCCGGCGCGGCCCAGATCGTCGAGCAGCGCGTCGTTGGCCACGTAGATGTCCCACTCGACGCCGTCGGTCGTGACCGCTTCGGCGGAGGCGTAGCGAACGACGTGCACCGCGCCCCGGAACGGGTTGAGCAGGCGCTGGGCGTAGCATTCGATCTGCATGGGCGGAACTTTAATCTCCAGAGAGGCGGATCGTCAGCGCCGGTCGTCCTCCGCGTTGCCCATCCAGGCGAACAGCGAGGCGCGCATCGCTTCCTCCACCGGCATGTCGATCGTGCGGATCCAGTCGCGCGGCACGAACACCGTGTAGCCGCCGATCATGTAGCCCATCGGCAGGTACACCGCCACGCGGTCGCCGCGCGCGAATCCCTCGGGCAGGTCGTCCACCTGCTGACGCGTGACCAGCCCGACCAGTTCGACGGCCTGCCCCGGCGGCTTCAGCGCCACCACCGTCTGTCGCGCGCCGGGCTTTTTCGGCGAGAAGAAATCGGCGAAATCCTTGAGCGAGGCGTAGATGTTCTTCACCACCGGCAGATTGGTGAACGGCAGCTCCACCAGCGAGAGCAGCCGCGCCGCGAAGGGCTGCGATACCAGAAAGCCCAGCAGCACGATGCCGATCACGCCGAGCAGCAGGCCCAGACCCGGCACATAGGCCTCGCCGAGCAGCGGGCGCACCATCTGCGCCGAGAGTTTCTCCATCCAGGCGAGAAAGAGATAGAGCAGGTAGATCGTCAACCCCACGGGCAGGGCGAAGAGCAGGCCGCGGAGGAAATATTGCGTGAGATGTTTCATCGGCGGAACCGGCCGCGAAGCCGGCGATCGGAGCGGTGCAGACAGGATAGCAGGGCTAGAATGCGGGCTTGCATCGTTGCAGATTTCAGGAGGACATTCATGAAACGTACCGTCGTATTGGGCGCGATTCTGCTCGCGGGCTGCGCCAGCGGCCCCACCGCCACGGAACAGGCCGCGCTGGTCGACAACGCGCGCAAGGCTTCCGCCGCCCTGGCGCAGAAACTGGGCGGCGAACTCAAGGCCGCGCTGGCCGATGGCGGGCCGGAAGGCGCCATCGGCGTATGCAAGACGCGCGCGCCGCAGATCGCGGCCGAGGTGTCGCAGCAGTTCGGCGTGAGCGCCAAGCGCGTCAGCCCGAAGAACCGCAACCCCGCCGGCGTGCCCGACGCCTGGGAAGCCGCGGCGCAGGACGGGCTCGAAAAACGTCTGGCCGCGGGCGAAAAGCCGGAAACGCTCGACACCTGGCAAGTCGTCGCCACGCCGGCCGGCAAGACCTTCCGCTACGCCAAGGCGTTGCCCACGCAGCCCCTGTGCCTGACCTGTCACGGCGATCCCGCGACGATGGCCGAAAGTCTGAAGACGCGGCTCGCCGCCGACTATCCGCTCGACAGGGCCACCGGCTACTCGGCCGGCATGGTGCGCGGCATCATCTCGATCAGCCGCCCGCTCTGAGGGCGTAAAAAAATCGGTCCGGGGGCTTCAGCCCGCCGGATTGCGGCCGATTCTTTCTTCTGAATACCGTCGAAGGGGGAGAGCTGTGCTGAATCGTCTGGTGGGAATGTGGTCGGGCAATCGCGACAACGCGGCGGCGCAGGTGGCCCGCGAAGGCCTGGCAAGGACAGATGCGCCGGCCGTGGCGGCGACGCCCGCGAAAAAACCTTCGGTGATGCGCCGCGAAGCCATCCTCGGCCGCGACCAGAAGGTCGCCGGCTATACCTTCATGCTGCGGCGCGCACCCGGCGACGAGACCGACGCCGTGCTGCCCGACGTGCGGCGCCTGTACGACGAGACCCTGCTCGCCAACCTTCAGCGCATGGACATCGCGCGCCTGCTCGGCCAGCGCCAGGCCTTCGTGCCGATCGCGCTCGCCACCCTGCATCACGCCCTGCTCGAGGATTGGCCCGCGGCCGGCACCGTCTGGCTGTTGAAGCTCGGCGCGGATACGCAGGTCGACGCCTCCCTGCTGGAACGCATGACCGCGCTCAAGGCGCGCGGCTTCGGCTTCGCCGTAGAGGCCGACGCCGTGATGCGCGCCGACCGGCAGGCGCTGCTCGAGCACGTCGACTACGTGCTGCTCGACGCCGGCAGCGAGGACATTCCCGCCTTCACCGCGCAGATGTCGGCCATCGCCCGGCTGGCCGCCGGCAAGCGTTTCGTCGCCACCGGCGTGCAGACGCTCGAAGCCTTCCACATGTGCCACAAGCTGCAATGCAGCCTGTTCATGGGGCCCTTCATCACCCGCCACGAAAAGGTCGAGGGGCCCGCCATCGGGCCGTCGCGCGCCAAGGTACTCGACCTCATGAACCGCGTGCGCACCGGCGCCGAACTGCCCGATCTGGCCAAGCATTTCCAGCACGATCCGGCGCTGTCGGTGCGTCTGCTGCGCTACGTCAATTCGCCCGGCATGGGGCTCATGAACAAGGTCGGCGGCATCGAGCAGGCGCTCATGGTCATGGGGATGGACAAGCTCTACCGCTGGCTCACCGTCGTACTCTTCACCGGCGGCGACAAGCAGGAACTCGATCAGGCACTGCTGGAAAACGCGATGGTGCGCGGCCGCGTCGCCGAGCAGCTCGCCGGCCGCGCGCTGTTCGCCAAGGCGCGCGACGAGATCTTCGTCGCCGGCCTGTTTTCCCTGCTTGACGTGGTGATGCGCATGCCGATGGACAAGGTGCTCGCGCAGATTCCGCTGCCCGAGGAAATCACCGCCGCCATCCTGCGCCGCGAAGGCCCTTACGCGCCCTACCTCGCGCTCGCCATCGCCTGCGAGCAGGACGACGCCGAAAGCCTGGAATCCCAGGCGAAAGCGATCGGGCGCGACGTTTCCGACATCAACGCCGTGCACATGGACGCGCTCCTGTGGGCGCAGGAGATGTCCGAAGCCGCATCCTGACGCATCCCGAATCTGCGATGATGGCGGCATGGCCGCCCCGTCCTGGTTCGTCTACCTGCTGCGCTGCGCCGACGGCACGCTCTACGCCGGCATCACCACCGACCTCGACCGCCGCCTCGCCGCGCACAACGCCGGCGCCGGCGCGCGTTACACCCGCGCGCGCCGGCCGGTCGAACTGATCCACGCCGAGCCCGCCACCGACCGCGCCGAAGCCAGCCGCCGCGAAGCGGCGATCAAGAAACTGCCGCGCATGGCCAAGCTCGCGCTCGCCGGCAGGACTTAGAACAGATCGAGCTGCCCGTCGAGACGCGGCGGGCGGAAGCGGCCGCAGTCCAGCGCCGGGCCCCGCGCCGCGTTCAGCCCGTGCCGGTTGCAGGCCAGCCGGAAGCGGTCGGCCAGAAAACGCGCGTAGGTTCCGCGCCCGCGCTGGCGCACCCCGAAATCCGATGCGTAGTCCCGCCCGCCGCGCAATTCGCGCACGCGGCTCATCACGTGCGCCGCCTTCAGCGGGTAGTGCGTCTCCAGCCAGTTCACGAACAGATCGCGCACCTCCAGCGGCAATCGCAGCAGCACGTAGCCGGCCTCGGTCGCGCCCGCTTCGGCGGCGGCGGCGAGAATCGCCTCCATCTCCGGATCGGTGAGCACCGGCACCACCGGTGCGACCAGCACCCCGGTCGGAATGCCCGCCGCGTTCAGTCGGCGGATCGTCTCGATGCGCCGCTGCGGCGCCGCCGCGCGCGGCTCCATGCGGCGCGCGAGATCGCGGTCCAGCGTCGTCACCGACAGCATCGCCTGCGCCAGCCCGTCGCGCGCCAGATCGGCGAGCAGATCGATGTCGCGCTCGATCAGCGCCCCCTTGGTCACGATGGAGACCGGATGCCGGCATTCGGCCATCAGTTCCAGCACCTGCCGCGTCATCCGCCATTCGCGCTCGATAGGTTGATACGGATCGGTGTTCGTGCCCATCGCCAGCGTTGAGCAGCGATAGCCCGGCTTCGCCAGCGCCGTGCGCAGCAGCTCCGCCGCGCGCGGCTTCACCAGCAGCTTCGTCTCGAAATCCAGCCCCGGCGACAGATCCAGGTAGGCGTGCGTCGGCCGCGCGAAGCAGTAGATGTAGCCGTGCTCGCAGCCGCGATAGGCGTTGAGCGACTGGGTAAAGGGCACGTCCGGCGAATCGTTGCGCGACAGGATGCTGCGGCTGGGGTCGATGCGGACTTCCGTGATGGCTTGCGCAGGCGGCGGCTCGGCGGCCGTCCAGCCGTCGTCCGCCGCCTCGCGCTGCCGGTCGCGGTAGCGGTTGCCGGGATTGTCGCCCGTGCCGCGTCCGCGCGGCGTTCGTGGGCTGGAAACGTTTGACGGGCGAGTCATTGCTTGGGCCGGTGCGTCTTCATACGTGCACAAAAGATGCTCCGGTTCGCAAAAGGTGCATGGATTGAACGGTCATTCGTCGAGCCGGGCAGCGCATGGCGCGCAAGGCGCATCATGCGAGTCTTGCCCGCACGCGGTTTCCGGGGGCAGAAATATAGGCTATTCACCCATAGATATAATCTTTTTGACGAAGCCCCTGCGCCTTTTCTAGAGTTCGCAGCCATAACAACGCCCGCATCAAAAAACCGCGGGCGACCGTTGCGGAAACCCTTGATCTCATCAACAGCCATTTCCAGGGAGGAAACATGGCCAGGGCTCCGCATTCCATCGTCACCGGCTGCGTATCGAATCGTTCGACCGACGAGCCGCATTACACCCCAATCGCCTCGCCTAATCCGCACGACGCGTCGCGCAGACGCTTCCTGCAGGCGGGATTGGCGCTTGCCGCCGGGGGCGCAGCGCATTCCGTACTTGCCGCCGTCTCGAAACCGGACGACGCTCTAGCCCTGCTCGGCGCCTGGAAAGCTGACGGACGGCACTATGCCGGCGTCTGGCATCCCGAACGCGGTGCGCGCGGCGTGGCCCTGAGTTTCCGCGCGCACGAAGTGGTCGTCGACCCACACGCGCGCACCCAGGCGGTGGCGATCGCGCTCAGACCGGGACGCCACCTGATGCGTTTCGACTACGCCGAGGCCCGCGCAATCGTCGAACGCGAAGCCGAAATGCACCGCAACTTCAACGGCCACGCGGTCTTCTCCGAAGACGGCGGTGTGTTTTACACGGCCGAGAACAACCTCCTCGAAGGCGGCGGCGTCATCGGTGTACGCGATCCGGCCACGCTGATCAAACTGGCTGAATTGCCCTCACATGGCCTCGGCCCTCACAGCCTGCTCAGGCTTTCCGATGGTTCGCTCCTGATCGCCAACGCCGGCGTCCTCACCATCCCCAAGGTTGGCCAGCCCGCCCCGCGCAACATGCGCCCGTCGCTGGTCCGGATCGACCCCGCGAACGGCAAGCTGCTCGGCGAATGGCGTCTCGACGACCCCTGCCTGAGCATCCGGCATCTCAGCGCCGCCGAAAGCGGTCTCGTCGGCGTGGCGCTTCAGACCGCGCATCCGGATCAGGATGCGCGCAATGCGGCCCCGATACTGGCTTTGTTCGATGGCAACGCATTGACGCCCATCGCTTCTCCCCCCGGCGGGCTTGGCGGCTACGCGGGCGACATCGCCGCCGTACAGGCGCCCGAAGGCGAACGCTTTGTACTTGGATGCAGCCACGCCAACGTACTTGCCTGGTGCGACAGCCGGGGACACTGGACGGATTTCTCGCCGCTCGAACGTGCCTGTGCGGTGGCCTCGTACCGCGGCGAACTGCTGAGCATCACGGAGAAAGGGCAGCAGGAACGCTTCAAACCGGGAGAATCACGCGCTTTCCGCACGCGGAGCATCGGCGTGGAGTGGGAGCACCACTTGGTCGTCTTGGGCTGAACAACACCGAACCGAACCAGCGCGATAACGCGATAACAACGAACAGGGACAAACCAAAATGAGAAAAATCCGTACGGGCCTGCTGCTTATCCTGCTGTCGTCCGCTTTTTTTCATGTGCCAGTCGCATGGGCAGACGATGAAGGGGATTATGACGACCCTCCACCCAAGGAGCGCCCGGAAGCAACGGAATTGTCGCCAGTTAGAGTGGAAGCAAGCCCATTTGACGGATTCAATCCGTTCGAACCGGAGCCATATGACTACTACCCAGGGTTTCTTAATCTTGGCGGCTCGGTCGGCGGTGGTGGCTCGGGCGATTCCGGCGGCTCGTCGGGCAACCCGCAGCCCCCTTGGGATCCCTGCAAGGGGACCAGCGCAAACCCGGTCGTCTTCTTCAGCGGCAACAAAATCCGTCACGAGACGGATTTCCGCAGTTCTCATGAAGTCCCTTTGAAGCTGGCGCGCAACTACAACGCCAACTCCTTCAGCAAGCGCGGCCTCTTCGGCCTGCGCTGGTTCTCCAACCTCGACCAGTCGCTGCGCTTCACTTTCACCGGCGGCGGCGTCTGCGACGCCGTGCCGGGGGCTACGGCTGCGTGTATTCTGCCCAGCTACGCGAACAACACCATCGCCAGCGTGACGCGCATCGGCGGCGACGGCGCGCAGGAAGTGTTCGACTACCATGCGGCCAGCGGCACCTGGAAAAACCCGGCGCCGGATACCAATGCCACCATCGTCCGCAACGCCGACAAGACCTGGACAGTGCAATACAAGTCCGGTGCGCTCGAACACTACAACGTGGAAGGCTACGTGGCGGAAGTGCGCAACGCCGAAGGCATCGGCCACGTCTTCACCTATGCCGGCCGTTATCTCCAGCGCGTCACCCACACCGGCGGCCACTACATCGACCTGGGCTGGAACGGCCACCATCTCGCCTCCGCGACCGACTCTGCCGGCAACGTCGTCACCTATGGTTACACTGCCGACGGCCATTTGAACCAGGTCGTACTGCCCGGTACTCCTGCTGTTACGCGGACCTACCACTATGAGGGCCAGCCGGGCCTGATGACCGGTGTTTCCGTGAACGGTATCCGCTACAGCGCCAACGACTACTACGCGGACGGCAAGGCGCACCACAGCGGCCTGGCGGGCGGACTCGAAACCGACACCTTCGCCTACGGCACGAACCCGGACGGCACGACCTACACGGCCATGACCAACGTCGCCGGCGCAACGACCACCTACACCTATGCAACCGTGGCCGGCAAAACGAAGCTCGTCCGCACCGACCGCGCCAACATCTCGCACTGTCCCAACCACGCCAGCCAGACCTTCTACGACGCCAACGGCTTCGTCGACTACACCCTCGACTTCAACGGCAACCGCACCGAATACACCTACGGCGCTACCGGCCTGCTCGAAGATTTCACCACCGGCATCAACGCCGCCTTCCCCGGCAAGCAGCGTTACACCGACTACATCTGGGACACGGCCCGCAACCGCCTCGCCGGCGTCAAGGTCTACGGCGCCTCCACCGCCGACCCCCTGTCCGAAACCGTCTACGAATACTACGGCCCCGCCGACCCTGCGCCCAATCGCCTCAAATCGGTCAGCCGGTACAACCGCTCGTCCCACGGCGTGCCCAACCAGATGCGGAAGACAAGCTACACCTACACCGTCCATCCCAACGGCATGATCGCCACGCAGGTCGAAGACGGCCCGCGCACCGACGTGGCCGACACCACCACCTACCAGTACGACAGCGCCGGCAACCTGCTCTCGGTGACCAACGCCCTCGGCCACGTCACCGCCTTCTCCGGCCACAACGGCCTTGGCCTGCCCGCCGCCGTCGTCACGCCGGACGGCCTGACTCGCCACTACGTCTACGGCGCACAGGGCCGCGTCGCGACCGAATCGGTCGTGGCCGGCAGCGAAACGCGCAGCACCCACTACGTCTACCATCGCCTCGGCGACCTGGAAAAGATCACCTACCCCGACGGCAGTGAACTCAACCTGCGCTACGACGACGTCGGCCGCCTCACCCGCGTCGACCAGGGCGGCGACCAGGCCATCGAATTTGTTTATGATGCTGCCGGCAACCGCATCCGGCAGGACTACCAGACCGTCTGCCCCGGCGACGCCTGCACGCCCGAAATGAAACACCGCCGCCGCTGGGAATACGACCAGCTCGGCCGCAAGCTGGCCGAACTGGGCCAGAACGGCCAGCGCACCGAATACCGCTACGACAACGCCGGCAACCTCACGCGCATCGACCCCACCGGCCTCGTGCCGCGCGCCACCACCCTGGAATACGGGCCGAACGACGAGCTCCTCCGGCAGGTCGATGCTCTGGGCCACGCCACGAACTACGCCTACGACGGCGCCGGCCGCCCCGCCGGCGTCACCGACGCCAACGGCCAAGCCACCCAGCTCCGTCACGATGGCCTCGGGAACCTCATCCAGACCGTCAGCCAGGACACCGGCACCACCACGCGCACCTTCGATACGGCCGGCAACCTCAAGACCGAAACCGACGCCCGCGGCGTCACCGTCACCTACACTTGGGATGCGCTCAACCGACTGACGAAGAAGGAAAGCAGCCAGAGCGGCAGCACGGTCTACACCTACCATTACGACACCTGCCGCACGGGCGCCCTCTGCCATAGCAAACGGAACAGCCTGTTCGACACTTACTTCGTCTATGACGACTGGGGTCGTATGGGGGCTCGTATCCAGAATATCGCCAGTAGCACGGTCAGCTTTGTCGCAGCCCAATGGGAGCGCGATACCTTGGGCCGGCCGACCCAGATGACCTACCCCTCGGGCCTCACCACCGCCTACCAGTACGACAGCCAAGGCCGCATCACCCAGGTTTCGGCCACCCCATCCGGCGGCAGCCCCGTCGTGCTGGCGAGCGACTTCGTCTACAGCCACCCCTTCGCTGGTCCGGCGCAATTCCAGTACGGCAGCGGCCAGCCGTCCGCGCGTGATCTCGATCAGGATTACCGGACTGCCTATGAATACGACGGTCTGCGCTACAGAGGCTTTACCTACGACGAAGTCGACAACCTCACGAAAGCGGTTGCCCAGCCTGGCAACAGCCAGACCACCTACGGCTACGACGCCACCGGCCGCCTCGTCTCCGCGCTGGACACCATGAGCGGCAGCTTCGGCAATCTGGTGTGGGCCTACGACCCCAACGGCAACCGTCAATCGGAGACCCGCAACGGCGGCACACAGGCCTACAGCTACACGCCGCCCAACTGGCTCTACCAGAAAGGCGCCGAAGTGCGCCCCCGCACTGCCAATGGCAATACCGCCTACACCGGCACGGCGAGCTTCACCTACGATGGGTTCAACCGTCTGGCCACCAGCCAGACGGCCTCGGAGACGACTACGTATTACTACAACGCCAACGGCGAACGCTTTCGGAAGCAGAACCAGCATGGCCTCTACACCGGCTTTCACTACGACGACCAGGGCCGGCTGATCTACGAGAAATCGGGCACCAACACCAAGGAATACGTCTGGATGAACGACCGGTTGCTGGCGCGCGTCGATAACGGCACAAGCATCTACTACTACCACCTTGATCGCCTGGGCACGCCGCAGGGCATGACCAATCAGACGGGGGCGCTGGTATGGCGGGCGGATTACGAGCCTTTTGGCAAAGCCGTGGTCAAGGCCAACACCGTCGAGAACAACGTCCGGCTGCCGGGGCAGTACTACGACCGGGAAACCGGGCTGCACTACAACTACTTTAGGGATTACGACCCGACGACGGGGCGGTATATCGAAGCCGATCCGATTGGGTTGGATGGCGGGGTGAATCTCTATGCGTATGCTGATGGAAATCCGATTTTAAATGTTGACCCATCAGGCAAAAATTGGATTGGACCTGCTATTACGACTGGTATCACTATAGGTACAGTCTGGCTAGCAAAAAGTTGTATGGAAAGATGTACAGGGACAGAACTGCCTAGGAATCCCAATGCCTGTGCTGCACCTTCATCTGGGCAGTTCGCTAAATGTGCAAGCTACTGTGTAACTCTGACAGGCTTGCTAAATTTTGGGAGCGATCCTGCGGGAGCGGTTTCTTCAACATTGGGGGGAGCGCTTGGTCAAGCGGCCGGAGAGTAAAAATGAGCATTCAACCGCCACTGCCTAGTTTGCTTCCTTACTATTTAAGTCTGGCCTTGTTGTTTGGCGGATTGCTGCTTATTTTTTCTTCCTATGAGGCCGTGTGGTTGATTTCAAGTTGGGGGGTTTATTGCATATTTAATTTCATTATGTCGATTTTCTGCATTCCCCTTGCCATGCTGTTAAGTAAGAAAAAACATAAAGCAAGTGCTTTTGGACTATTGGCCATCATGTTGATTCAGATCGTATCCGGAAGTTATCGAGTATATCTAGATTTGATAACGCCAGCAGGCCAGCTAACGCTGGCTATTCTCGTACTGTGTGCACATGCGTATTTAACTCTCGTATTGACTAGATGGGTATGGAAAACTCGTAAAAGCTGAACAGAAATTTGGCTTACTGTGTTTTTCCCCTTATCCGTGACTAGGAGGGCAGCATAAAACTTGTGAGAAATCTGGTGTTAGTTATTTCGGCCATCTGTGTAATCAAGGCGCTGGTGGCTACGTTTCTGATGCTGCTGTCGATACCACCAATGTTTTTTGCATTGTCGGTTGACGAAGCTGAGCTTCGAGTCACCTATGGAATACTCATGGTTTATTTTCTGGTCATTGCGATTCTGCTTCTTATCATAAGTGCCAGCCTCTTCAATCAGGCGACCAACAGAAAAGCGTTTCAAATTAATCTGGCATTAATTGCCATTGCATTTTTTGTATGCGGGGCGCATTTCGCTGTTGCTATTGTTGGTGCCCCAGAGTCGCTTCTGGTACAGGCTGCACGGAGTTCTATTTGGGTTCCGGTATTTGTTTGCTCTACAGCATTGGCATCATTCTTAATCACACGCTTAGCTCATAAGAGCTAAGGCAAAAACGGCACGGGTGAGCATATTCGCAAACAGAACCAGCACGGCCTCTATACAAGTTTTCTCTACGATGACCAGGGCCGGGGCTGATCTTCGAGAAATCGGGTATCAACACCAAGGAATACGTCTGGATGGGCGACCGGCTGATCGCGCGAGTCGACAACGGCAGTCAGATTTATTACTACCACCTCGACCGCCTGGGCACGCCGCAGGGCATGAGCAACCAGACGGGAGCCGTCGTCTGGCGGGCGGATTATGAGCCATTCGGCAAAGCCGTAGTCAAGGCCAACACCGTCGAGAACAACATCCGTTTCCCCGGCCAGTACTTCGACAAGGAAACCGGGCTGCATTACAACTACTTCAGGGATTACGACCCGACGACGGGGCGGTATATCGAGGCTGATCCGATTGGGTTGGATGGGGGCATGAATCTGTATGCGTATGTCGGGGGGAATCCGATTAGTTACACTGATTCAACCGGCCTCCTAGGCTTTGGCCTCACAGAGTTTATTTCAAGCGCGATAGGAGCGGATATCGACTTTGCGAAGAATTACTTTGATATGCGCCAAGCAAATACGATTGGTGCGGATAAGTATTTCCACTGTAAGGCGAACTGCGAGGCTGCAAGCCGTGGCGTTGGCGGCGTGTTTGAAGCCAGTATCTTGAGTGAGTTTCGCGAATTAATGGATGAGTACATCAAAAGGGATTCATCAGAAGCATGTAATGCTGACCGGCGAGCTAATAATCACGGTCGGCAGGGTGGAGCTAACAATCCAAGCGGTCTGAGTTGTCAGCAAATCTGCAGTCCGTTCCATCCGTCTGGGCTTGCTCCTAACTATTGAGGTGTAGTGTCAATGCTGCTTATCTCTATCATCCTCATTCTTTTTTTCTTGATTGTATCGGGCTTCAGTCAGCGCTTTAGAGGTTTGGTTGCTCGTCACCGGTTGAGCGTTATTTTAGTATTGCTCTGCGGAGCAGGGGTCTTCGTGTTTACCCTCGTTGTAATCGACTATTTCACGGTTGACACTTGTCTTGATAGTGGGGGTCGATGGGATAAAGAGAGAGGAGTCTGCCAGCAGCAGGAATCACCAAATACTCCATAGTGATGGAACAAATAGCATTCGCCAGCGTGCGGTACAGAGGCTTCACTTACGACGAAGTCGACAACCTCACATAAATGGGGTCAGACACCATAACCCGACAACACCGGCAACCTCATGCATATTGCCTTCCAATCAATGATGTAGTAACTTGCCTACATTATTGGTTTGCATAAGAGGTGTCGCATGACCATCACGACCCTATCCAGTCGAGAACTGAACCAGGATGTAACCCGGGCAAAGAAGGCGACCAGGGACGGCCCCGTGTTCATCACGGATCGCGGCAGACCTGCGCACGTGCTGTTGAGCTTCGAGGACTATCAGCGGCTGACAAGACAGCGGCGCAACATCGCCGACGCTCTGGCGATGCCGGGCGCTGAAGACATTGAGTTTGAACCGCCGCGCGTGACCCTTGAAGTGCGGCCGGCTGATTTCCCTTGATGTATGTTCTCGACACCAATGTGGTGTCCGAACTGCGCAAGGTGCAGCATGGCAAGGCCGATGCGAACGTAGCAGCATGGGCGGAAAGCGTTGATGCTGCCGATCTCTTTGTGTCGGTCATAACCATCATGGAGTTGGAGCTTGGCGTTCTGTCGGTGGAACGCAAGGACGCCGCCCAGGGATCCATGCTGCGTGCTTGGCTGGAGCAGCACGTATTGCCCGAGTTCTCCGGGCGCACGCTACCCGTCGATACCGTCGTGGCGCAACGCTGCGCCCGGCTGCATGTACCCGACAAGCGCGGAGAACGCGACGCGCTCATCGCGGCGACAGCGCTGGTGCACGGCATGGTGGTGGTCACGCGCAACGTGGCTGATTACAGGCCAACGGGTGTGACTGTCATCAATCCGTGGGAGGCATTGCTATGATCACCTGGGTGTGTGGTCAGACCCCATAGCAGACACGACTGTCAGTTACGACAGCCCAGGGCGTGTCATCCGGGTATCGGTGTAAACCTTCCCCGATCAGCTCTACCCATTACTGGAGGTTTCGGGGGAGGTTTACATTGCCCAACTGCGCCACGATGGCCTCGGCAACCTCGTCCAGGTTGTCACGAAGCCGTTGCGTGGTGGCGTGATCAGCGGCGCCGTCTCCTGGCGACTGCGCCCAGCAGGGCGATTCCCGCTGCGAACATGGCGTAGGTCTGGGGCTCCGGGACCGGCGTGATGCTGACGGAGTCGATATCGAACTTCACGCTCCCGCCGGCGAAATCGCTCGGGAGGCTGATCCCGATCTGAACCCGGCCCACTTCGTCGAACACGGCGTCGAAGCTCTGGCCCGAGTAGCTGATGAACGCCGGGTTGTCCGGACTAATCGCGAGATCGATGCGCGTCCAGGTGTCAGGCTGGATCCAGGTTTGTACCGTGGCGCTGGCGCCGGGGTTGTTGGCGGGCGCGGCGATGCGCGCGTAGGCCTGCAGGGGAACATCCGCGTCGTGGCGGAAGTACCAGCTCAGGACGATATCGTCGCGCCAGTCGCCGATGAACGCGCCTTCGCTGCAGGCGGCGCTCTCGCAGCGGAAGACCACGGACACCGAGCCGAACGAACTTGCCGCCGGGGTCACGGTGGTGCTGAAGTAGCCGCTGCCATCGACGCCCCCGCTCTGGAAAACCTGATTGGGGTTGCTGCCCGTAGCCCAGCCGGCCGCGCCCGATTCAAAGGTTTCCGTGTACGGCACGGTCAGGGCGTGCACCGGCCCGGCCAGTCCGGCCATCAGCGTGAATCCCAACAGGGTCATGGCTTCTTTATGTTGCATCGTCGATCTCCCAGAGTAGATAAAGAATCATAATAATTATGATTCCTATTTAATTTTATGTGTGACGGCGCATTCGTCAAGCTGTCCGGCAAGATAGATCGACGGCTTATGCGAACGGAAAAATGAACGCAACCGCGAGCAGCGCAGCGGCTTCGCCCTGCCGGAAGCCGTGAATCTGCGCGGCATGCGCAGCCTGCCGCCCCAGGCCGCCCGTCCCGGCCAGAGCCCGTTGCTGGCCGGCGCCTTGATCCGGACGGCGCCCACCTGGCGGGATGTGGACTGGCTGTTGTCGCTCATCAGTCTGCCGGTGCTGCTCAAAGGCATTTTGTCCCCGGACGACGCGCGCGAAGCGGTCGGACACGGTGCTGGTCGGCCGCCCCTGCATGCACGGGCTTGCCGCCGCGGGCGCCGTCGGCGTCGCTCATGTGCTGCACATCCTGCGGACCGAATTCGAGATTGCCATGGCGCTCACCGGCTGCCGCACGCTGGAAGATATCGACGCGGGCGTGCCGCACGTCTGACCGGCGTGCGCCTTGGGCGCGCTACGTCGTCCCCCATCCGTTCAGCCGCGCCTGCAACTGCGGCAGCGCCACCTCGGCCGCCTGCCTGCCGGCCTCGATGGCCACGGCGGCGCGGTGGAACTCCATCAGGCCCAGGCCGGCGAGCGGCGGCGCGATCAGCGCGTCGGCGGGTTCGCCGGCGAGCCGGCTGCGGGTGATGAGCACCTGCATGATGTTGATGCTGGAGGCCAGCACGCCGAGCATCGCGGGGGGCGCGGGGCCGTTGTCGCGTTCGAGGCCGAACTGGGCCATCACGGTGTCGGCGAGCGTCGGCTTCGCGCGGCGCGGGCGGACGGCGGGTGCCCCCTTGAGGTGGCGGCCGAGCAGGTCGGCGTTGAGGTCGACCGCGATGACGAAATCGGCGTCCATCGCGCGGGCGAGCGAAACCGGCACCGGGTTCACCAGGCCGCCGTCCACCAGCCAGGCGCCGTTCCGCGCCACCGGCGTGAACAGGCCGGGCAGGGCGATGGAGGCGCGCACCGCGTCGGACACGCCGCCTTCGCGCAGCCAGATTTCGCGGCCGCGCGCGAGGTCGGTGGCGACCGCGCCGTAGGGCCGTTCGAGTTCGCGGATGTCGCGGTCGACGAAATGCGCGCGGAAGAATTCGATGAGCTTCTCGCCCTTGATGAGGCCGCCGCCGAGCGAGAAATCGAGGAAGCTCACCACGGTCTGCAGTTTCAGGCCGCGCACCCAGGCTTCCAGCCGGTCGAGTTCGCCGGCCACGTAGGCCGCGCCGACCAGTGCGCCGATCGAAGTGCCGCACACGAGGTCGGGGCGCACGCCGGCTTCCTCCAGCGCCCGGATCGCGCCGATGTGCGCCCAGCCGCGCGCGGAGCCGCCGCCCAGGGCGAGGCCGATGCGCGGGCGGGCCGAGGCCGTCTTCGCCATCAGTCGGCTTCGCGCTCGACGCCGCAGCAGGGCGTGGCGGTGTCGGCCGTGTCGCTGAGGATGGCGCCGGTCACCGGGTTGGGGCGGAAGACGGTGCAGCCCTTGAGGCCCAGCGCGTAGGCTTCGCGGTAGAGGTTCTCGAACTGCTCGAACGGCAGGTCGGCGGCGACGTTGATGGTCTTGGAAATCGCGTTGTCCACGTAAGGCTGCAGCGCGGCCTGCATCAGCAGGTGCGCGCGCGGGTCGAGCTGGCGCGCCTCGACGAAGGCGGGCGGCAGGCCGCCGTGGCCCTGGCGTTTCCATAGCCGGCAGGCGTAATCGTCGACGGGGTGCGTCGTATAGCGGCCGTCCATGCCGAGTACGCGGCGTTCCGCCTCGGCCGCGAACACCGGCTCGATGCCGCTGGAGACGTTGTTGGCGAGCAGGCTGATCGTGCCCGCCGGCGCGATCGCCAATAAATGACTGTTGCGGATGCCGTGCGCGGCGACGGCGTCGCGGAGGTCCGCCGGCAGCCGCGATGCGAAACCGCTGACGAGGAAAGCCTCGGCGTCGAAGCGCGGGAACGCGCCTTTCTCGCGCGCGATTTCGACCGACGCGCGGTAGGCCGCATCGCGCACCCGGCGCATCAGGTCGGCGGCGAAATCGCGCGCGGCCGCGCTGTCGTAATCCAGATTCAGCATCGCCAGTGCGTCGGCCAGTCCGGTCACGCCCAGGCCCACGCGCCGCTTGGCGTGGGCTTCCTGCGCCTGCGCCGGCAGCGGATAGCGCGAGGCGTCGATCACGTCGTCGAGCAGGCGCGCGGCGATACATGTCGCGTCTTCCAGCGCGGCATGGTCGAAGGCGGCCGCCGGGTCGAAAGGCGCGCGCACGAAAGCGGCGAGATTAAGCGAGCCCAGATCGCAGGCGCCGTAGGGCGGCAGCGGAATCTCGCCGCAGGGATTGGTCGCGGCGAGCGACTCGATGCCGGCCAGCGTGTTGTCGCGGTTGATCGTGTCGACGAACAGCACGCCCGGCTCCGCCGTATCGTAGGCCGCGCGCATCAGGCGGGCCCACAGCGCGCGCGCCTTCACCGTGCGCTGCGTTTCGCCGGCGAAGACCAGCGGCCAGTCGGCGTCGTCCGCCACCGCGCGCATGAAGGCGTCGGACACCAGCACCGAGCAGTTGAAATGGCGCAGCTCGGCCGCGTCGCGCTTGGCGTCGATGAAGGTCTCGATATCCGGATGGTCGCAGGCCAGCGTCGCCATCATCGCGCCGCGCCGCGCGCCGGTGGAGAGCATGGTCGCGCACATCGCGTCCCAGATGCGCATGAAGGACACCGGGCCCGAGGCGATGGTGCCGCTGGCGTGCGCCACCATGCCGGCCGGGCGCAGCGGCGAGAAGTCGTAGCCCACCCCGCCGCCGTGCTGCATGGTCAGCGCGCCTTCCTTCAGCGCGTCGAAGATGTGCTCCAGATCGTCGGCGAGCGCGCCCATCACGAAGCAGTTCAAGAGCGTCACCCGCTTGTCGGTGCCCGCCCCCGCGAGGATGCGTCCGCCCGGCAGGAAGCGGAAGCCGTCGAGCACGCCGAAGAAACGCGCGGCCCAGGCATCGGCGTCGCGCTCGACCGCCGCCACCGCGCGCGCCACCCGCCGCCAGCTCGCCGCGATGTCGGCTTCGCCCGGCGCGCGGTAGCGCGTCGCCCACACGTGGCGGGCGATGTCGAGCTCGAAGGGATCGTGCGTCGTCATGGGTCTTCGATGCGAAGCGGGCGATGGCTCATTATCCGCCTCTCGCGTTACAGTGCGCTCCATGTCCGAATCGTCCCACCCCTACGCCGCCCTCACCCCCGACGTCGCCCTCGACGCGCTCGACAGCACCGGCCTCGTCGCCGACGGCCGTCTGCTTGCGCTGAACAGCTACGAAAACCGCGTCTACCAGATGGGCGTGGAAGATGCCGAGCCGGTGGTGGTCAAGTTCTACCGTCCGGGACGCTGGACGAACGAAGCGATCCTCGAAGAGCACGCCTACACGGCCGAGCTGGCCGAGCGCGAGATTCCGGTGGTGGCGCCGCTGCGGCTGAACGGCGCTACGCTCCACACGCACGCGGGTTTTCGCTTCGCGGTATTCCCCAAACAGGGCGGCCGCGTGCCCGAGTTCGACCGCGCCGGCACGCTGGAACGCATGGGGCGTTTTCTCGGGCGCATCCACGCGGTCGGCAGGCAGGCGCCGTTCGCGCACCGGCCCGTGCTCGACATCGAAAGCTTCGGTGTGCAGTCGCGCGATTTTCTGCGCGCGGGTGACTGGCTGCCGCCCGACCTCGCGCCGGCGTGGAACAGCGTGGTCGACCATGCGCTCGACCAGGTGGCGCACTGCTACGCGCGCGCCGGCTCGGTGCGCACGCTGCGCCTGCACGGCGACTGCCATCCCGGCAACGTGCTGTGGACCGACGACGGCCCGCACTTCGTCGATTTCGACGACTGCCGCAGCGGGCCGGCGGTGCAGGATCTGTGGATGCTGCTGTCGGGCGAGCGCGAGCAGCAGCAGGCGCAACTGAACGACATCCTGACCGGCTACGAGGATTTCGCCGAATTCGACCCGCGCGAGCTGCATCTCGTCGAGGCACTCAGAACCCTGAGATTGATCCACTATGCCGCCTGGCTCGCGCGCCGCTGGGACGACCCGGCCTTTCCCGCCGCGTTTCCGTGGTTCAATACGCAGCAGTACTGGCAGGCCCGCATCCTCGAACTGCGCGAGCAGATCGCGTTGATGGACGAGCCGCCGCTGGTGGCCTAATATCCGCATTACGGAATTTCCGTAATGCGGAGAATCGAAATGCGTGAAACCCTCATCGTGTCCAATCGCGGCCAGATCACCCTGCCGGCCGACATGCGCAAGCAGCTCGGCATTGCGCCCGGCAGCGCCGTGATCATCGAAGCACGCAACGGGGAACTGGCCTTGAAACCCGCCGCTGTGCTGGAAATCGAGCGCTATTCCGACGAACAGATTGCGCAATGGGATAGCGAGGACAAGCTGACCGCCTCCGAGCGCAAGCGCATTCTGGCCCGGCTGCAGAAAGCCTGATGCGGCTTTTTCTCGACGCCAACGTGTTGTTCACGGCGGCGCACAATCCCAATGGCAAGGCGGCCCTGGTGATCGAGCTGGGCCAGGCCGGGCTGTGGCAACTCGCTTCCAGCGCCTACGCTCTGGAAGAAGCACGCCGCAACCTGGCGCTCAAATTCCCGGAAGGACTGGAACGGCTCGATGCGCTTGCGCAAGGTCTGCGCCTGTCGCCCGAGGCGGATAACGTTGCATGCCCCGAGGGGTTGCCGGCCAAGGATTGTCCGATCTATCGGGCCGCATATGCCTGCCGGGCGGATATCCTGCTCACGGGCGACCTTCGCGATTTCGGCTTTTTGATGAATGATCGCAACAAGGCTGACGGGTTGCTCGTGCAGACCGTCGCCGATTTCCTGAGTGCGCGTTGACGACCCCCGATGGATTGAACAAGGTTAAGCAGAGACATGTGTGGCATCGCAGGTGAATTCCGTTTCGATGGTGCGCCGCCCGAGGCGGCGGCGATGGCGCGCATGCTCGCGAAGCTGGCGCGGCGCGGGCCGGACGCGGAGGGCCAGCACGCCGACGGCGCGGTGCGGCTGGGTCACAGGCGGCTGGCGATTATCGATCTCTCCGAGAAATCCGCCCAGCCCATGCTCGACGCCGCGACCGGCGCCGCGCTGGTGTTCAACGGCACGATCTACAACTATCCCGAGCTGCGCGCCGAACTGATCGCACTCGGCCACGCCTTCCATTCCGACGGCGACACCGAGGTAATCCTGCGGGCGTATCTGGAATGGGGCGAGGCTTGCGTCGAGCGCCTGCACGGCATGTTCGCCTTCGCGATCTGGAACCGCGAGACGCTGTTCCTCGCGCGCGACCGGCTGGGCATCAAGCCGCTCTACTACAACGAGACGCCGGGCCGTTTCCGTTTCGCCTCGACGCCGCAGGCGCTGCTGGCGGCGGGCGGCGTGGACACCGGCATCGACGCGGTCGCGCTGCATCATCTGTTCACGCTGCACGCGGTGGTGCCGGCCCCGCGCACGATTCTGGCCGGCATCCGCAAGCTCGCGCCGGGCACGACATTGACCGTGAACGCGCGCGGCGAGCTGCTGCACCGGCGCTACTGGTCGCTCAAGGCCGAGCGCCCGGCCGCGGCGAAAACCGAGGCCGAGTGGACGGAGGAGATCCACGCCAGCCTTCGGCAGGCGGTGAAGAAACGCATCGAGATCGCCGACGTGAAGGTGGGCGTGCTGCTCTCCGGCGGGCTCGATTCCAGCTTGCTGGTCGCGCTGCTCGCCGAGCAGGGCGTGCCGGACCTGATGACCTTCTCGGTCGGCTTCGAGGACCAGCCGGAAGAGCGCGGCAACGAATTCGAATATTCCGACCCGGTGGCGGCGATGTACGGCACGCGCCACCACAAATACCTCATTCCCAACGCCGAAGTGCTCAAGCGCCTGCCCGAGGCGGTGGAACAGATGAGCGAGCCGATGTTCGCGCAGGACGCGGTGGCTTTCTATCTGCTGGCCGAGCAGGTGTCGCGGACGGTGAAGGTGGTGCAGAGCGGCCAGGGCGCGGACGAGGTCTTCGGCGGCTATTTCTGGTACCCGCGCATGGCGGCGGAAACGGAAGGCAGCGCGCTGGACCGTTTCCGCAGGCACTATTTCGACCGCGACCACGACGAATTCCTCGGCATGACGACGCCGGCTTTCCACGGCCCCGACTACACCGGTGAACTCGTCGCCGCGCATCTGGCCGAACCTTTCGCCGACGAATTCATCGATCAGGTATTGCGCATGGACACGACGATGCTGATCACCGACGACCCGGTCAAGCGCGTGGACAACATGACGATGGCCTGGGGTCTGGAAGCGCGCGTGCCTTTTCTCGACCACCGGCTCGTCGAACTGGCCGCATCCATGCCGCCCGACCTGAAGCTGCGCAGTGAAGGCAAGCATGTGCTCAAGACGGTTGCGCGCGGCCTGATTCCCGACGCGGTGATCGACCGCAAGAAAGGCTATTTTCCGATGCCCGCGCTGAAGTACGTGCGCGGCGAATTCCTCGGTTTCATGAAGGACATCCTGAATTCGCGGGCCTGCCGCGAACGCGGCCTTTACCACCGCGCCTACGTCGACCGCCTGCTCGACGCGCCCGAGTCGCACCACACCCGCATCCAGGGCAGCAAGCTGTGGCACCTGGCGCTGCTCGAATTCTGGCTGCAGCGGCATGCGTAGCGTCGTCCTGCTCGCCGCCTTGCTGGCGCTGTCCGCGCACGCCGGCGACGCGCCGCGGCCCGCGCCGGCCGATTCCGCCGCCGCGTTCGCCGGCTGGCTGGCGGCGTTCCGCGCGGAAGCCGTCGCGCAGGGCATCCAGCCCGGCACCTTCGACGCCGCGTTCGCCGGGGCGCAGCCGGTCGAACGCGTGATCGAGCTCGACCGTCGCCAGCCCGAGTTTCTGCAGACCTTCGCCGACTATCTCGGCCGCCGCGTCACGCCGGTGCAGGTCGCGCGCGGCCAGGCGATGCTGACGGAACACGCCGCCCTGCTCGACGCGGTCGAGGCGCGGTACGGCGTGCCCAAGGCCGTGCTGGTCGCTTTCTGGGGGCTGGAAACCCGCTACGGCGGCTACCTGGGCAGCTTCAACATCCCTGCGAGCCTCGCCACGCTGGCCTGGGAGGGCCGCCGCAGCGCCTTCTTCAAGTCGCAATTGATCGACGCCTTGCGCATCGTCGACGCCGGCCACGTCGCCGCGGCCGACATGAACGGCTCGTGGGCCGGCGCGATGGGCCAGATGCAGTTCATGCCGTCGACCTTCCGCGCCTATGCGCTGGACGGCGACGGCGACGGGCGCATCGACCTCTGGAATTCGCTGCCGGACGCCCTGCATTCGGCGGCCAACTACCTCAAGCGCGCCGGCTGGCGCGCGGGCGAGCCGGTGGCGCGCGCGGTGCGGCTGCCGGAAAACTTCGATTGGCGGCAGGCGCGTCTCGGGCACCGTCTGCCGCTAGCCGACTGGATCGCGGCCGGCGTCGCGCCGGCCGACGGCGGCGCATGGCCGCCGGCCGCCGGGCCCGCCGCGATCGTGCTGCCGCAGGGCTGGCAGGGACCGGCCTTCATGGTGTTCGGCAACTTCGACGTGGTGATGCAGTGGAACCGCTCCGTGAACTACGCGCTTGCCGTCGCGCAGCTTGCGAGCCGGCTCGCGGGCGAGGCGCCGCTGGCCGCGCAGGCGGGCGAGCCGGGTGCGCTCAGTACCGCGCAGATTCGGGCGATGCAGCACGCGCTCAACACGCTCGGCTACGACACCGGCATGCCGGACGGCCTGATGGGGCCGCGCACGCAGAGCGCGTTGCGGCGCTTCCAGGCCGCGCACGATCTGCCCGCGGACGGCTATCCTTCGCCCGGCGTTTACGCCCGCGTCGAAGCCGCACAGGCCGCGGCCGACCGGCTCACGCTCGCCCCGTCCGCCACGCTGTCCGAGCAGCCGGGGGGCTCGCCATGAACGAGGCGCGCAACGTGCTCGGCGCCCCGCTGCAGGTGTGCGGCGAATCGCCCATGACCGGCTTCCTGCGCGACGGTCTGTGCCATACCGGCGCCCACGACCTCGGCAGCCATACCGTCTGCGCGCTGATGACCGAGGCCTTTCTCGACTATTCGCGCGAGCAGGGCAACGATTTGACGATACCCGCGCCGGAATACGCCTTTCCCGGCCTCAAGCCCGGCGACCGTTGGTGCGTCTGCGCCGTGCGCTGGCTGGAGGCCGCCGAGGCCGGCGTGGCGCCGCCGGTGATTCTGGAGGCCACGCACGAGCGCGCTCTGCGCAAGATCTCCTTGGGCGACCTGAGCTACCACGCGCGGGTGGAGACGACATGAGCGCGGGCGGCGCGCCGGTGTGCTGGAAATGCGGCGCGAGCCTCGCCGGCCTGCCCCTGCCGCTGGGGCGGCGCGACGTGTGCCCGAGCTGCCGCGCCGAACTGCACGTCTGCCGGTTGTGCCGGCATTTCGACGCCACCCGCGCCGGCCAGTGTCGCGAACTGGCGGCCGAGCGCGTGGCGGACAAGACGCGCGTCAACGATTGCGGCTGGTTCGTGCCGCGTCCCGAAGCCTATCGCGGCGGCGGCGCGGCGATGGCGCAGGCCAGCCGCAGCGCGCTCGACGCGTTGTTCGGCGGCGCGCCGAAGGCGGAAACGCCGGCCCGGCCGAAGAATCCGCTCGACGATCTGTTCGGGAAGTAACCGAGGCAGCCGCCCGCTACGGCCGCAGCGCGGCGAGATGCGCCGCGAGCGCCTGGATGTCCGCATCCTTCAGGTTGCGCGTATAGGCCGCCATCATCGGATCGAGGCG
>Ga0228535_1000819_pt1 | contig 68620 bp, 69 predicted proteins | sample SJ1metagenome_FD_168457 | JGI IMG/M metagenome (GOLD analysis project Ga0228535, IMG submission 168457) | Enriched culture of PCE-dechlorinating microbial communities from Ithaca, New York, USA - SJ1 | ecosystem: Engineered > Modeled > Simulated communities (microbial... > Unclassified | place...
TGATCGTGCCGCCGTTTTCAGTGCCGGGGGTCAGGGTCAGAGTCGTTCCGGTTGCCATGTGGGCACTCGTGTTGTCGAAGGTGAGGGCCGGATCGCCGGACAAGATCGCGGCACTGCTGAAAGTCAGGACCGGATCATTGGTCAGTAATTGAGTGCCGGCGACGACGATGCTGTCGGCGCCAATCGAAGCAGTAACCGTTGGGGTCAGGGTGATCGACGATTCGGATACACCGACCGTCAGGGCACCAATCGTGACGCCATCGACACGGGCCGAGGTTTCGGGTGTCAGGACGGCGCTGATTTCGATGCTGCCCGAAGTGCGGATGTCCGAGCGCAGGCCGGTCGAGGCGGTCACGACCGGTTTGATGACGATCGTGGCAAAATTGCCGGAGCCGCTGGCCAGGCCGCCGCTATTCGCTTGTGCGGTGGCGGTTGCCAGCTCATCGGCTGATGCCAGGATGACCAGGCTGCCAGCGCGGACGAAATTATCATCACCGAGGGTGGCGGTGCTGGTCGAGTCGATCCAGGCGATCGTGATGACCGCCCCGATACCAGCCAGGCTGAAAGAAGTACCGGCATCTGCGTCAGCGATCGCATGGTCGCGGCTGAGGCTGACAAGGCTGAACTGGCCGCCGGCGTAGACGGTCGCACCCGTGACGGTTGCCAGGGATGAGGTCTTCATCCAGGCAGTGGCTGTATTGTCCTTGGCACTGAAAGCGGCAAAGCTGATGTTGCCGCCAGTCGAACCTGTCGTTGCACGAGCCCAGCCGGTGGATGTATTGGATGCTTCGGTGCGGTTGAGGATTGAGACGACTTCGAGGTTGCCACCGGTCGTGACCGTGCTATCGACGATGGAAGCTGTCTGGCTGGCGCTGACGGTCGCAGTCGCAACGTTGGCGACGATGGATACGCCGGAAGCGCTGATCAGGGAGGCAGGAATCTGGGCATCTGCGTGTGCGACGCCCGTGATGCGGATCGCAAGGTCATGCGTGGTTAGAACAGTACCGGACCCCAGAATGCCAGCCGCAGCTGAGGAATTGGTCACAGCCGTGGCCACATTCAGTTTGACCTGAAGGCCACTGAGATCAATCCCGCCGAGGCCGCCATTGGGCGGCAGGGCGAGGGCTTCGGAGCGGGCGAGGTAGGTATTGCTGATCGAGATGGCATCTGCACTTACCGTAACGCCGGTCGTATCGAGGCTGGCGGTGAAGGTGCCATTGGCATAGGCAAACAGGTTGGTGATGCCGATACCAGCCAGGGACAAGGTCCCATTGGCTTGCTTGACGGTCGCCAGGGCATGGGATGTGCCATGGGACGCAATAGTCAAGAGACCGCTGGCGGTGATTGCCGACTGGCTGATGCTGGCGGTGCTGCTGGCATCAGCTGTGGCAGTCGCTGCATTGGCGCGCACCTCGACCAGGGACACGCTGGTGCTGGCGGTGCCATTGCCACCGAGCCGTGCCAGTGCACCTTCGGTTTGTCCGACGTTAAACAGCGATTGAACCGTCAGGTGATCGACTTCTGTCAGGCTGACCGTGTCGATCGAGGCTGTCTGGACTGCTCTCAGGGTCGCGGTGCTGACATTGGCCGCGATGGTGAGAATACCGACATCCAGGACTGGATCGAGCGTCGCGGCTTTAGCCAGGGCAGTACCTTGTGCTTCGACGAAGACATCGCCGTAGACAGCCAGTGTACCGGCACCTGTGATCTGGGCAGAGTTAGTGGCTGACAGAATCGCGGTGGCAGTATTGATCTTGAGATTGATGATACCCGTTGAAACGCCACCCGCAGATGGGGTAAGTGTCGTTTCAGCCCGCATCAGGCTGTCCGTCTTGATGGACAGCGAGCCGGCGGAGGCATCCACAGTCGCTGCAGGTTGGTCGCTCACCCTGACGCTCGCTTCAAAATGACTTTGAGCATACGAAAGGCCGATCATGACAGCAGCGGTGAAGCTGTAGCCGATGTTCGAAAGATTCTGTGTATAAACCGTGACGATCGCACTGCCGCTGCTTAAAAGTTCGACAGCACCCGTCACGACAAAGCGGCGGACGGTTAAGGTTGCCAAGTTGGACGAACGCCCGTAGGCGACAGCAACCAGCATGTTGACACTGACCAGGCCTCCGGCACCGGTGCCGATTTCAGCTGCGGCAGCGGGCTGGTCATTTTCATTGAGGCGGGCGGTGATCGCCAGCCTGCCAGCCTCGAGCGTGCCAGCACCAGTAACTGCTGCTTCCTGTTCATTGCGCAGGACAGCAATGGCAAAGGAAGCCAGGATGGCAAGGCCACCGACATTGACCCCGTAGACGGTTGCGTTGGCAGTAGCTGCACTGTTCGCTTCGACAGTCAGTTTTCCGGTGACGGACAGCCCTGCCGCTGTAGTGCCAGTCGGCGCAACGGTCACGAGCGCCCGGTTCTGTGAATACTGGTCGGCGATCGCGACATTGAGTCCGGCAGCGATCGCACCGGCATTACCGGCAACAGCGAGCGTGTGGACCTGAAGCTGGTTCACATCCGTTGCGCGGCCTGCATAGATGCCGACAGCACCGCTGGCCGAGACAGTAGCTATGCTGGCATCCAGGATCGCCTGGTTGTCCGAGCGCAGCTGGACATAGGAGACATTGGCGCCGATTGCGACACCGCCGACGGCCAGGGACGCGGCCAGCGATTCAGCGAGTGAATCCTGGAAGGCATCGACCGTGATGTCGTGGGCATCGACATTGGCATTGTTGATTCCGGCGACGGCCAGCGAGTGGTCAAAGACCAAAAGGACCATGCCGTTCACGCTGGTACTTCCTGCAGCGATGGCAAGGATGGTCGCCTTGGCATGATCAGTCAAGTCGTTCTGGACCGTGATGTCGTGGGCTGTGATCTGGCCAGCGGCACGGCCACCGGGGTTCAAGGCAGCAGCCTGGCTGAGGGCCGGGTCTGTCAAGGCACCCGCTCCCGGCGTAGAACCGATGTAGGTCAGGATTGTCGGTTGCAAAACCACAAGGGCGATTGAAAGGTTCACAGCCACACTGCCGTAAGCCAGACTGACGATGACGGCCTGGGCGCTGACATCGGCGACGGACTCGACCGAGATGTCGGTCTCTGTCCCGGTGATCGTCACACCCTGGCCGATGAACGTGTCGGCCCGCAGGCGGTTGACGACGAGGGAAATTCCGCCGTTGACACTGACGCCGCCAGCTGCCGCAGCAGTCGCCGCGGTCAAGGCCGTGACGTCAATGTCCGAATGGACCTGGATGGTCGCAGTGCCAGTGATGGAGGCATCCCCGGCGATCGAAGCTTCGATTTGGCTATTGGCAATGACCAGGGCGATTGAGGCGCCGATACCGACACCACCGCCGGCAATGGTCAAGGTCGCGGCCATGATGCCAGGATAGGATGTGATCGCGTGGACTTCGAGCTGGCCTGCTTTTGTCACATCACCTGAGAGGCGGGCAATGACGTTGGAACTCAGGGCGATGGTCGCCACGGCGATGGAAACGCCGACAATGGCGCCCCCACCGGTGAAGGAGATGGCCCGGATGGTCAGGCTGGTGATCGAACCGGCCTCCTGGTCCAGGCTGCCTTCGAGCGAACGATTCATGTCATTGCGATCAGCAGAAAACGGCACCGGAGCGGAGCCTGCTTTGGCCTCGATCAGGACAGTGCCGTCGGCCGCCAGAGTTGCCCCATCATCAACTAGCGCGAAGACATTGGAGAAGAGCACGGCGACGGCGATGCCGGCACCGACTGCGGCATACAAGCCGCCGGTGATCGTGCCGGTCACGAGATCGGCCGTCAGATTGTCATGGGCCTGGACGGTGATGTTGCTCAAGGAGGTCAAGGCCGAGCCGCTGCCGACCGTGGCAGAGGTACTGTCCTTGGGCAGGAAAGCCGGGCGGCTGTTGTACTGGCCGCTGGCATCATTCAAGTCGCTGCTGGCCGAGTCATCGACTTCCAGATCTTCCGGAGCTGGATCTTCCTCGGGCCCCCGATAGCCGCTCGTACCGTCAAATGCGTCGGAGTCACCGATGCTGGTCTCGGACTGGCGTGTGCCATCCCCTGCCAGTTGACTGCCGAGATCCGTTTTTTCATATGCGGTCGCCTGCGAGGGTGCGGCTGCGAACATCTGGCTGGTGAAATCATCAGGCTGGAAACCCTGGCTCAGTTCATCGGCTGCATCCTGGGTCAGCTTGCCGCCGACAATGACAACCATCAGCGTCGCGCCGACGCCGACCTGGCCGCCACCGATCGTCAGGGCATAGGTCCGGACCTGGCGGTCCGACTGGGCGCGCAAGGTGATGCCTGTTGTTTCATTCTCTTCTGCCAGAGCCGTTTCGGTCGTGGTCACGGTGTTGTTTGTGCCCAGGCCAGCGCCAACCGTATTGCCGCTGTAGCTGACAATCGCGGTCACGCCGACACCGGCAACACCACTGACGGCGAGAGTCCCGGCGATGCTGACGAGACGGTAGATATCGGTGGCCAGCACGTCCAGCTTGCGGCCGGTGAGAGTGACTTGACCCTCCGTATAGGCCTTGGTCACAACTTCAGTGATGATCACCACCACGGCGCCGGAAACGGCAGCTGTGCCGGTGACGGCCAAACCTGCTGCGTCCGCAGAAACCAATTCTTGCGAATCCGCCAGGATCTGAACGGCGCCCATGGCTGTGATGATGCTCGACTCGGTGACCGATGCGATGGTCTGGCCGGAGAAACACGTTACAACGGCCGCGCCGCCAACGGCGACGGCGCCTGAGCCGGTGGCAGAGACCGCGATATTGAACAGGTCGCTGTCACTGTCGGCCGCGATGATCACATCACGACGGGCCTGCAGTGTACCGCTGGCGCGGGAGTGGACTGTGTTCTGGAAGAGCAGCAGATTGCCGCCGATCCCGACTGCAACGGTGCCCGATGCAGCAAGATTGACCGCTAAAACGACCAGCTGGTCAGAAGAAGATGCCCGGACGAGGATATCGCCATTGGCAGCCGCTGTGCCAGGATTGGCCGGGCTGGTGTCTTCTGGAGTCCGTCCGCTGCCGATCGAGGCGAGGACTGTCTTGTCAAAAATCAGGACAAGAACGGTGGCGCCCACGCCAGCGGTGCCAGCAGCAGACAAAGCGCCTGCGGCCACCCATAGGTGTGAGTCGTCATCGGCCTCGACCAGGATACCGGTATCAGCACCCCCCAGATCGGAGGTTGGATCTGGGGCACCGACGGTCAAATCAGAATCGTCGCCGACAATCGCCCGGGTCTTGTTTTGCAGAATCAGGGTCTCGATGACCCCGGAAATCGCGGCGGTGCCTGCTCCGGCCGCACTGATGGCGACCTGGACATACATTTCGGTCGCTGTGGCGCTGATCACGATGCCACGGCGCGTTTCGGTGCGATTGGGCCGGCGCAGGGCGATACCGGTATCCGTCGGCAACAATGCATGGGCTGTCAGGGAATTCCTGACCCCTGTCTGGGCGGTCACCAGATTACGCAGAATCGTTGTGACCAGCGTCACGCCAATGCCCGCCGTGCTGCCAGCCGCGAAACCACCGGCTGCATGGTAGAGTTCAGTGTCCTGATGGGCAATCAGGCCGATCGACCCATCTGCGGTGATGACGTTATCCGCTCCGGTTTCAGCCAGAACCTGGCTGGAGCCGACCACGACGGTGATCACGCCGGAGATGCCAGCTGTCGAGGCCGCAGCACCAGCGGTGGAAACGAGCACGGACCAGTCTTGGGCCAGAGCCTCGATCAGGACATTCCGGCCGGCGATCAGGATCACACCGGTTCCGGTTTTGGCCGTGAGGGTGCGGTTGAAGACGAAGACATGGATGGTCGCCCCGACACCGACACTGCCCGTTGTGCCAGCGAGTGAAGCCAGCACGGACAGCATCCAGACATCAGAGGTTGCCAGAATGCGGATATCCTGGCCAGCGTTCAATGTCGACAGATTGCCGACTGAAGTTCCGGTGGTGGCACGGGTGATCAGGACAGCCACAGTGCCTGCCACGGCAGCACTGCCGGTCGAACCGGAAGCGGAGCCGAGAATAGTCAGGAGCTTGGCCTGGCTCGCGCTGGACAGCTCGATCGAGCCCGTTGTGCTCGTCAGGTTGACAGCCGTTCCGGTCACGGTTTTCGTGCTGGTGCCGTCGATGATGATCGCGGCAGTACCTCCGGCGGCGACTTTGCCGCCACCGCTGATTGATAGGGCAATCAGGAGCAGGTCATTGTCGCTCGACGCTTTGACCAGCAAATCATGGCCTGCAGTGATGACGCTGTGATCAGCAATCCGGGCAAGAACATCGGTTTCGTTGAGGATCAAGTTGATCGATCCACCCACACCGACACCTGTCGTGGTCACGGCTGCAGCGATTGTGATCACCTGGGTCTGGTTGGTCGCCCATGCATCAGCTTGGATCTGGCCTCCGGCATGGACCGTTCCTGCCAGTTGCAGCTGGACTTCTTCAGCACTGTAAAGGAAACCGACGGTCAGGCCGACTCCGGCCTTGGCACTGCTGCCCGACAGGGCACCGGCAATGATCCGGGCATTCGTCGCACTGGTCGCATCGGCATCGAGGTTGCCGGTCAGCGTGATGATAGCGCCTGTGCCAACGATGGTCTGGATCGTATTGAAAACAAAGGCCATGGCAAAGGAGCCAGCCAGAGCCACCTGCGAACCGGCGCCCGTGATCACGGTCCCGGCGATGGCTTCGGCGTAGTAATTGGCCGAGCTGAGGAAATTGAGCAAATTGATCGCATCGATGATCGTATCGGTGTCAGCATTGATCACCAAGTCGATGACTTTCGCTTCAGAATCACGGATGTCACTCATGGCAAGCGGATCTTTGCCTTCAGGCAAAATCGCGCCGAGGTTGCTGGCCGGGACGTAGTCGTCAGCAGTGACGGCTTTTTTCTCGGCATTCAGGATCAGGGAAGAAGCGGTGATCGTCGCCAGGTCACCGATCCGGACATGGACTTGGTTATGGGCATAGATCAGGGCGAAGCTGGCCCCGGCACCGACTTTGGCACCGGTCGAGAAGGTCATGGTGCCTGCGCGAACCGCCAGTTTACTCCGGTCGATCGCCTGCAAGGTCACTGCCCCGCCGGAAATGCTGGCCGAAGCAGCAAGATCGGTTCCAGTCTCTGCCTTGGAAACAAGGACTGCGACGGCGCCAGCCAGACCGACTTTGGTATTGCCGGAGATGCTGCCGGCCAGAGCCTGGGCAGCGAACAAGCCGCGATAGATCCCATCCAGGTTCAAGGTCAGTTGCGAATCAGCTGTGATTGCGCCATCATTGTCAGATGTCAGCGGATCACCGCGAGCGGTGATCGTTCCACCGAGGGTGGTCAGCGCTTTGTTTTGATTGACCGAGACAGCGACACCGACACCGATATTGGCCAGTTCACTGGTCGTACCGCCTGGCATCGTCGCGGCGACGCCGGTGCCCAGTGTGCGGAAATTGCCGGCATTGCCCGCATGGGCGGACACTGTGCGAGCCGTGAAGCTGCCACCGAGGACGACGAGTGTCGCATGGGAAGTGACATTGACAGCCACCGCAGCGGCTACATGCAATTTGCTCTTGGTTTGAGTTTGAGTCTGCTGTTGGCCCGGGATCTGGGGAATGCTAAAGACCGGGGCATCGTTTCCATCCTTGGTTCCCGTGTCCTGCGGATCGATGTTTTCATCAATGCCGTCCTGGGCTTCACCGAGGTCGGGGGAGTCTGTTGGGCTGATGTTCTGGGTATGCAGGGCATTGGTCGAAGCCGGGGCACCGGGCAAAGAACCGATCACCGGTTCACCGCTGTCATCCTCACTATTGGCAAAGGTCTCCAGCTTTTCCAGCAGCAGGTCTTGCGTGCTGTTCAGGGCCGCGCCTACATTGCGCAGCTTGCGGAAGGCATTGAGGTAACGCTGGATGTCCGCACCCATGGCGGTGGCCAGGGCATGGGCCTCATCAGCGGTGTCAGACAGGGCATCGATCTGGGCAGATCCGTTGACGGTGGCCTGGCCCAGGAAGCTGGCGGTCACGTCCGAATCGACCAGGTTGATCGCCGCGGCTGCGCCTACTGCGGTTGCGCCGCTGGCATTGCCCTTGGCATCGGTCAGCGTGCGGCCTGTGAAGTGGGCCAGCTGATAGTAGTTCAGCCACAGGCTGTCACCGACGTGAATGGTATCATCCCCAGTCGTAGTGATCCAGGCCGTGCTGGCAACCAGAGCATTGACAAGATGATGCGTCAAATTGAGCGCGACCGCGGCATCCACCGAAATATTGGCGGTTGTCGTCTGAGTCGAGGCGTTGCGAATTTCAACCACATCCGGATCGGTCGATTCAGGGTCCGTTCCGGTGAGGATTTCATCCTTGCGGGCGATGGGGTCAGCACCTGCGACTGCGATGGTTTCGACATCGTTCCAGAGCAGGGCTTCGAGCGCCAGGCTGCCACTTGCGATCCGGCGGTTCAGGCCAATCAGCGACTCGACCGTGACCTCGCCCATGCTCATTGCAAAGGAGGCCCCGATACCCGTACGGCCGCCTGTGCCAGTTCCTGGCGTGGGGGGCGTCGTGGGGGGCGGCGGTGGTGGTGGCGGAGTGGTCGGCGGCGCATTGGTGGCTTTCTTCTTTTTGCCCTTGGCAGCCACACCGAGGTCAGCCGTTGAGCCGGCCGTTGTGTAGACCGTTTGCAAAGCCTGCGCGAAAATCAGGGTCTCACCTGTCACGATGATATCTGTAGCAGGCAAGGTGGCCAGGTCCATCAGTACAGCCTGGGTCGTGCCGTTGATCGCACTGACCGCGACCGAACCGGCGATGCCAACCTTCGAACCACCAGCGCCGGAAATGCTCTGGGTGGAGAAATCGTGACCAAGGCCGGTCATTTCATCATTGCTGCCGAACAGGGCGGCGATGAATGTGAGGGCTTGCTGGCGGATCTCGGGCAGGGCCTCTGCGGCGAGCTGCGCGGCGAAATAGCTGGCCAGCTGAGTCTTGTCCGTCAGGATCATCAGCAAGGCATCGAGCTTTTCTGCGATCAATGCCAGTAGGATCTCATCTTCGATCTCATAGCTGGTTTCAAGGTCAAAGGCCTGATAGAGAAGCTCTTCGACCAGGGCTGATTGGACAGCCGCGGTCAGACCGGTGAACAAGTCCGGGGATTGCTGGGCAGCGGCCCAGTTGGCCAGGCTGGTCATTCCGGAAGGATCATCGAGGGCTGCCTTCAGGCTTGTGATCAGGTTTTCAACCCGGCCGCGCCAGTCGGCGCCATAGGTGTTGGCAGCCAGTGTCAGGCTGCCTGCGGTGATCCGCACATCGCCAATCCGGGCCAGGTTGTCATAGTCGACATCCTGGATCGACACAGCCACGCCAATGCCAAGTTGTGAGGCAGTGGCACTGGCGTCAGCGATCGCCTTTCCATCGGTATCATTCCAGGTCACCACGCTGACGGCCTCGGTTACCAGCAGGCTGATCCCGCCGTCGATTTCTGCGAGGGACTGATGAGTCAGGAGGTTGAGGACAAAGGCGGCTGAAACCGTGATGCGCCCTTCGCTGGTCGCGGCTGGTTTGCGGCCCTTGATCCGGTTCATGATCTGGGTTGGATCGATCTGGGACTGGCCAATATAGGCCAGGAGGCCTGCTGCCCCTTCAGACACACGGTCTGCCAACTTGTCGGCGTCACCGGGTTCTTCCGGTTCCGGTTCAGGGATTGTGTCATCGGCAAAGATGTCATCCATCTCATCATAAGCGGCTTCAGAGTCTGCCGGGGGAGGCTCCGCTGGGGGAGGCTCCTCATCGCCCACCGGGTCGGTATCGAGCTTGGCCATTGGATCAGCCCCTGGCTCGGACGCTTTGGCCCGGGCCTGGACGCGGCTGATCGAGGAAGCGCTGACCCGGATGTTGCGGGCGCGGATGCTGCGACTGAGTCTGGCGGTGGATTTGTCATGCAGGATATTGATCGACAAGGACATGCCGACATTGGCCGTTGTGCCACTGGAGGTCGCGTCCGCACTCGAATCGCGCTCCATGCTGAAATCCGTATGGATATCGACATCGCCGGCCACAGCAAGCGGGATGGCCTCAGCAGGGGCCAGGCCGATGATCGCCTCGGCAGAGATGTTGGAAATCGTCAGGGCGAGGGCGGGAATCAGTGAAATACCACCCGATCCACCCGCCTTGGCCGACGTTGTTTCTTTGCCACAATAGACAGCCTCTGCTTTGAAGGATGCCAGCTGCGTGTCAGCCGCATGACGCAGGGTGGCGCCGGTTTCAATGAGGGCCTGGGCCGTGATCCCGGTGACGGCAACCGCAATGCCGGCGCCAAGGCCGAACTTGCCAGCCTCGCTGTCCGCCGTCACCTCCGCGGTGGTCGACAGCACAGAACTCAGGATCTTGGCCAGCAGCTCAAAACTGCCGCCATTCAAGATGACAGTGGCAGTGGACAAGAGTTTGGCTTCGTTCAGGGCATCGATGATCTGGACCGCGATTGCACCGGCCAGGCCAATCGAACCATAGCTGGCTCCGGATTTGGCAGACGTTGCAGCGTCGAGATGGAACGACAAAGCATGGACGATCAGGCTGGCTGCCTCGATCGGAGCTGAGACCAGGGCCTGGGCGGTGTGGTGGAGGATCGTGACGGCAACGCCGACGCCGATGCCGACACCTGTCGACGACGCCCCACCGACCGGTGAGCCATCAGCCGTGTTGGCCAGCTGGCTATCCTGCAAAGACACGGCACGGGTCGTCCCTGTGGCAGAAACCGGACTGCTTGTGGTCAGCAACGCCACGCTTTGGTTGGTCGCATACAAGATGCCCAGAGCGCCGACCAGTTGGAAGCTGCTCGAGTTCTCACTGCCACCGGAGATGTTGTCGACCAGCGGCTGGAACGAACCGGTTGTTGCGCCATCGATCACTTCAACAAAATTGCCGGCAGCACTGCTCAGCGCACTGATGCCTGATCCAAGCACACCTTGCGGATTGGCCGCCAGGCTCTGCAGGCTTGTGAGCATGAGCAGGACATTGGACAAGGTATACTGGTTGCCATTGGGGCTGGCAGATGACTGGGCCGTATTCGTCACTTTCTGGCGGGCATCCGCAAGGATCGCCAGGTCGGCGCCGGCTGTCGCCGTGGCGGTGTCGATCAACTGGGCCTTGACCAGCTGCTTGATGATGCTGAAAGCAAAATAGCCGCCTGAGCCAGGCACGAGACTGCCGCTCTCAACCGTGGGTGGCACACTGGGCTCAGTCGCTTCGGTGAGCACATTCATCCGGCCACGGGCCGCCAGCACGATGCTGCCTGTATCCGCTTCGAGCACGCTGTTGCCATCGACCGTGACTTCTGCCTGGCCGCTGGCTGATGAAACAGCCAGTGCCACTGGAATGAATCCGGTGCGGGCGGCGGCGGTCAGGTCGACATCCGTCGAGGCGCGCAGGACCACATCGGTGCCAGCTTCCAGGCGGGCACCCTCACCCGTGAGCACCTGGGCCAGGGCATCTACGACGCCGATCGACAGCGGCATGATCAGCGAGATGTTATCGCTGGCCGCTGAGACATGGATCAGGGCCAGGGCCGTAGCCCGGATCGCCTGCACGGCCTGGAGCAAGCCATTGATCTGGATGATCGCCCGCCCGGTCTTGATGGCCAGGAAGTTGAAGTTCAGCAATTGGCTGAAGGATTCACCCAAGCCAGCTGCCAGCAGATTTTCGAACGTGGGCAGCAGCGGGGCGGTCTGGACACTGCGGGCCGTGAGGTCGATCGAGCGGCCAGAGAGGATCTGAGCCCCGCTGGCGATGGTGATCCCAGCAGCGCTGGTTATGTCGAAAGTGCTGACTTCGACCGCATCCAGCGTATTGGCGGGATCGCCACTGTCCAGCGAATTTTTGTATAGGCTGATCACATGGCTGTCGTCATCCAGGGCATCGATCTGCACACTGCGCCCTTCGATGCGGCTGTCTGCCAGGACCTGGATCTGGCGTCCGGACAAGACAATGTCGAGTCCGGGCGCTTCGAGATTCTGGACCTGGATTGTGTCGCCCTTGGCGACCACCTTGGTCAGGAACAGGTCGGCCGCATTGGTCAGGTTGACCGATGCAGCGATCGGCTGACTTGGCTCGACCACGATCTGGTAGTCTGTAAACGACTGGCCCATGACAGGTCCCAACGTTTGCGTGGTGCCAACCGGAATTATCCTTTTGTTTGCCAGGTCATCGGTCACCGTTTCAAGTTCACTCATTGTAACCGACAAAGATTTGCTGTATTTTTCTATCTGCCAAGTGCCAAAAAGCTCGATGCCAGCCATCGCCTGCAACGTGATCGCACTGGCATTCCCCGTGATCCGATTTCCTGCTTCCACTTCATCGTCCAGTGTACCAGCCAGATCCAGGCGATCGTTTTCCGAAATGCTCCCACTGCCGGAACCGGTTCCGCCTTTGACCGTCACCGTAACCGGGCCATTGGCCGAAAATGCTGTATGGGTCTCGACTTGGATCCGGTCATCGCCCGGTCCACCGTCGAGGATGATCGATGATCCTGGAACCACAATGGCATCGGGATCATAGACCTGTCCACTGCTGGTCACCGATAGCGAATCCTGGCCGTCTCCACCATGAAGCGCAACTAAAGCCACACCATTGCTATCGAGCACGAGGGTGTCATCCTCCGTTGTGCCATAGATCGTCAGGCCAGCGAGGTTTTGCGCCTGGGCCATTTTATCGAGGGACAGATAAATGCCGGCGAGAATCAGGTTCAGGTTGGGATAGTCTATCTGCAGGTCACCGGCCAGGCGGACATTGCCTGCTGAAGACAGCAGGTCGCCGCCGGCGTCATGGGCCTGGATCGTCAAAGTCAGCGGAGTGGCCAGGACATCGCCAGGTTCGGCGATGATCTGAAGGCCGCCCTGATACTGTCCATCTTGGACTTCAATGGTCAGCGCAGTCGTTGTTGCATGGGCCAAAGCATACTCCAGCGCGGCGTCGACCGCCTGCTGGATCGCATTGGCCTGGTCCGTGCTGGTAAAGGTTTGCGTTGTTTCCGGAATTTCGGCACTTTCGGAGAGCAAAGACAGTGCTGAAATTTCTGGGTCACTGGTGGATTCGGTACTCAAGCTCATCAGGAGAGGTGGATCTGAATCGATGGTCTCTACCGGCTCGGCCAGTTCCGTTTCAGACGGCAGGATCAGTGTCGCTGTGTTTTCAAGTGACGCTTCTGGTACTACCGGCTCCGTTGGTTCGCCGGTTGGCTCAGTCGCCAAGGCTTCCGGCTCGATCGGCTCGCTGGCAGGCTCCGTTGGTTCACTGGTTGGTTCCGTCGGTTCGCTGGCTGGCTCAGGGGGCTCACTGACCAAGTCGGGCGATTCCCCGACTGTTTCATCAAGCTCACTGGATGGCAGCGAATCCGTCGAACTGGCCCAGACAGCCCCATTCGACGGTTCCCAGGGCGGGCCCGTCAATACCAGAAGCACCACCAGGGCAAAGGCTGCTACCCACTGCAAATACTTGCATCTGCCAAACCGAGAACCGTATCGTTCCACGATCATCACATCCAATCCAGGAGAAAAGCTGTTGCTGCAAAAAGGATTCAGGATTGGCCGAGTTGCCTGAGAAGACTCCGGGCAGCCTGGTTCAATTGGTCATCCTCACCGAGGGCGAGGGTCTGCTGCATGTCCGCCTGAGCCAGCTGGTAATTTTCCAGATGGGCTGCACAGACGCCACGGTTGTAATAGCTCAGCTGCAGCATTTCGCCGCGCTGGATGGACTTGGTAAAATCAGCCTGAGCATTGGCATAGTGTTCAAGGACCAGGTAAGAAACGCCTCGATAGTAGTAATTGGCAGTCAAGTCTTCCTGCCGGGCGATCGATAATGAGAAAAAGGCTTCGGCTTCGGCGGCCCTGTCCAGGGCCAGAGCTGAAACACCCAGATGCTGCAAGAATTCAGCAGAAACCAGGTCCAGATCCGTTACGCTCTTGCCAACAGCAAGGACTGCCTCATAGTCTTCGAGCAGCAAATAGCACAGGGCAATGTTTTCCTGGACAGCAAGATGATCTGGCTCGAGGGCCAGTGCCTGTTTGAAATCGGCAGCGGCCTGGGCGAAGTCATCGATCTGTAAATAACAACTGCCGCGGCGGAGCCAGATAGCCGGATCCGACATCTGGTGCCTGACCAACGATTGCGTGTAAGAGGCGATCGCTCCAGGGTAGTCGCCATTCATTTCCAAAATTTCTGCCAGTGCAGCATACATCCGGCTGTCTTCCGGTTTCAATTCCAGATACCGGCCCAGACTGTTTGCGGCATCCCGCCAGGCCTGCAGCCGGATCTGGATTTCGGTCTGGACCAGCCAGGTTTCAGCCAGCCCCGGATCCAGCGCAGTCGCCAGGCCCAGGCTCGTGAGTGCACGGGTGTCTTCCCCGGTCAATGTCTCCAGACAGCCCTTTTTCAAGTACAGGCTGGCTAATAATTGGGCATCCCGTTCCGCTTCTGCCAGTTCAATGCAAGAAGCAATCGCCGGCAAAGCCTTGTCATACTGCCCTTTGGCGATTGCAATCTCCGCCAATTGTTCATAATCAGCAAAAGACCGTGGTGCCGAAAGTGCAGCCACGGCTGCTTCTCCCCCGCGCAGGATCTGGTTTTGATCGATATAGGCATTTTCGTCATAGAGGTATTGGGCGGCGATTGCCTCTGGACCATCCGGCCAGTCTTGCGGCCGGATGGAGGTTTGACCCAGGAGCATCAAAAAAAGCGCCGCAACCAGCAACACAGCCACAATTCTCAAAGCGGCTCGCCCGGTCCTACGCCCAGTGGTCCTACCTTCAGCATCCAGCATCCTGTTGCTCCGTCTAGCTTCAAACTGTCTAACGATACTTCTGCTTGCGCCAAGAAAATAAAAACCGACCCACAAGGCCGGTTACGCTATTTGCTCGCTCCTGACCCAAGCGTCCACATAGGGATCAGAAGTTCTACGCATCCTAAACGTATTCAATTGTCTGCTGGAGGGCTGGAGATTTTTAGTAAATAATTTATTCAACCCTCCAATTCTCAAAATAGCACCTTACATTTGACCTGTCAACCAATAGATATTGTCAATTTATAAATGTTATAATATTGACAGATGTGCCAGGTCCCATCTGTGAAAGAAGTGTGATGCGGGATGAAAAAATGGATTTCATTCGCACTCATCCTGACGCTCGTGGTGCTCTTGCCGGCCACCGTGATGGCCAAGCCGGCCCAGGCCCATGAAGCGCAGAACAAAGTCAAGGCTCACGCAGCTCTCAATGTGAAAATGCCCGTCTATCATGTGACTGGCGGGACATCCGACCAGGTGGACGATGACAATCCCTACAAGGGCCACATCACCGTCACCACCCCCCGAGGCAATAACAACCTGATCATCCGCGGGGTGATCGACGATCTGAAGAAAAAGACTGAGTATTCCGTCTGGGTGCGCAAACTGTCCGGCTATACCGGCCCGTCCCTGGACCACAACACCTCCCTTCACTACTACAAACTGTTGCTGTTCAAAACCGATGATGACGGCCACGGCAGCTTCCATCTGAAAATCGCCGACAAAGACCTGCCAGCCGGGACTTACGAGCTGCAGATCGCGATCAACGAAGGCTCGTCCACTGTGGCCGCCACGAAGAAATGGCTTGAAGTCAAAGTCAAATGAAAATTCCACAGGACCTGGCACCCACTTTTGACAGGCCATTTTCCCTGACCGGGAACGTGGCCTGTTTTCTTTTTGTCGGAGCATCAACACCATTGACCACATCGGTCAATGGTGCTAATCTGATATTGACCAGAGTGGTCAACAACCGTTTTAATCAATCAACTCGGCGAGGTGATTCCATGCAGGAGATCATGCCCGGCATTGAACCAGAAAAACGGGACCGCATTCTCAACGCAGCGATCGAAGAATTCGCCAGTTTCCCCTTCGAAAAGGCCTCGACCAACCACATCGTCGCCAAGGCGGGCATTTCCAAGGGCCTGCTTTTCCATTATTTCGGCAGCAAGCAGGAACTATACCAGCAGCTCGTCGGTTTTGTGATCGAGAAGATGTACCGGGCGGTCATGGACCGCATCGACTGGGACGAGTCAGACCTGTTTGAGCGTCTGAAGCAGATCGCCCTGATCAAGATGGAAGTTCAGAAGTCCTACCCTCACCTGTTTGATTTCCTGCTCAAGGTGCTCAGCAACAAGCGCCTGGCCAAGGCGGCCGAAATGATCGAATTTTACAAAGGTTACGGACTCGATTTTGAGCAAGTCAGCCGTGATATCTACACGCGAAATGTGGACTATGGCAAATTCCGCGATCCGGCCACCACATCGGAAGCGGTCAACATCGTCCGTTGGTCGCTCGAGAAATACGGCGAGGAGATGCTGGCCCAGATAGGGTCCGACACCCCGCTCGATCTGGCCCAGGCAGCCGCGAGCATGAACCACTACATGGATATCCTGAAACAGTCATTCTACAAACCGAATCTTGAGCAGGAGGGGCAAACCGTATGATCACCGTTGAGCATCTCTACCATTCCTATGGCAGAAACGACGTCTATGCCGTCAAGGATGTCAGTTTCGACATCCCGAAAGGTGAAGTTTTCGGATTTCTCGGTCCCTCCGGTGCAGGCAAGTCGACGACCCAGGGTATCCTGACCGGCCTTCTCCGCCTGCAGCAAGGACAGGTTTCAGTCGCGGGCTACGATGTCAAAAACCTGAAAAACAGCATGTTCAACCGGATCGGCATGTCCTTTGAGCAGTCCAATGTCTACAGCAAATTGACCGCGCGGGAAAACCTCCAGTTTTTCGCCAAGCTTTACGACGTCCCGACGCGCGACCCGGATGAACTGCTCAAGCTGGTCGGTCTCGACGGCAAGGGGCAGATCCGGGCGGGCGAATTTTCCAAGGGTATGAAGCACCGCCTGACCTTTGCCCGCTCGATGCTCAACAACCCCGAGCTGTGGTTCCTTGACGAACCGACGACCGGCCTGGACCCGGCGATCGCGGCGACCATCAAGGGCATCATCCGCGAGCAAAACCAGCAAGGTGTCACGGTTTTCCTGACGACGCACAACATGTACATCGCCGACGAACTGTGCTCACGCGTGGCTTTTATCGTCGACGGTGAAATCAAGCTGATCGACAGCCCGAAGAACCTCAAGCTCCAGCACGGCCAGAGCGTCGTGGCCGTGGAATATGGTGACGACGGCAAACTGGTCAGCGAGACGCTGTCGACCGTCGATGCCCAGAGCAGGCGGCGGCTCCAGGACCTGATCGCCAGCCAGCGCATCCGCACCATGCACACGAAGGAAGCGACGCTGGAGGAGATCTTCATCCAGGTGACTGGAAGGGAGCTGGTCTGACATGAAGCTTTGGTCCAGTTTCAAAAAAGAGCTCTTGATCGCCTCGCGTGGCTTCTATTTTTACGTCGAGCTGCTGATGGCTTTCATCTTGCTGTTTGTCCTGCTCTTTGTCGTACCGGAGAATTTTTCCAGCAAAGAGGAAGAATTCCTCTACCTGGCTATCCCTGATCCAGCCATCGAGGCAACCTACATCGAGACCTTCGAAGACCTCGACGGCGCGCCGGAACCCGTCGTTTTCAAAGTTGGCCGCGACGAGATCACCACCCAGCTGTATGAAAGCGAGGAGGCGAAGCTCCATGTCGTGGCGACCGAGGCCGACATGGTCCGGCTGGCCGAAGACCGCCATCTCTACGGTGCCACGATCCAACTCGATCCTGTCGATGGCCAGTGGCATTACACCTACTACCTGCAGGGCAACGAAACGAGTCGGCTGAAGCAGCTGCTCCTGGTCCTGCATGCTCAGGACGATGCCGTCGTGTTCCCTGCTGCAGAGAACCAGCCGGTCGAGACGCTGGCCAGCGACTTGGTCCTGCTGTCAGACCGCGAGAACCTGCTACCGGTTTTCCTGACGTTCAATGGCGCCCTGATGGGCTTTTTCATCATCGCTGCCTACATTTTCCTCGACAAAAAGGAAGGCGTGATCAAGGCCTATGCGGTCTCGCCCTCCCCGCTCTGGCACTATCTGCTCAGCAAAGTACTGGTGCTTACGCTGACGATGCTCGTAACGTCGCTGCTCCTGATTGTGCCGCTGATGGGCCTGCAGATTCACTACCCGCTCACCGTGCTGTTCCTGGTCACAACTGGCTTTTTCGCCTCCGGCCTGGGCTTGATTGTAGCCGGTTATTTCGACGACATGGCCCAGTCCTTTGCTGTCCTCTTCCTGATCATGATCGGTCTGATGCTGCCGGCTCTGGCCTATTTTTCGCCGAGCTGGAACCCGGCCTGGCTCAAGGTATTGCCCAGCTACTACATGATCTATGGTTTCCGGGAGATATTCCGCCAGGCGGACCTGGGTTTCGTCGTACGCTTGTCGGCGGCATTCCTGGCAGGCGGTGCGGTCTTGTTTGCCGGGGCCCATGCCCGGTTCAGGCGGACCCTGACGGTTTGAGGAGGTGACTGGGATGTTTCGCAAATTGCTGCTCATTTTCACCCGGGACCTCAAGGTCAGCCTGCGCGATTTCATGTCGCTGTTCATCATCCTTTTCCCCTTCGTCCTGGCGATTGTGGTCAATTTCCTGGCACCCGGCATAGAGGATACCATGGTCAACATCGCCCTGCAGAGAGATGAGAATCCAGGCATGGCCGAGTATCTTGACGACTATGCGCATGTCAGCCTGTTTGATGACCGGCTGGCGCTGGAGGAGCGGATCCTGGCGCGCGACAACGTCGTCGGCATCGTCGGCCAGGGCGAGGCGGCGATCATCCTGACCCAGGGCAACGAACCAGAAGAGGTCGTCGATTTCGCGCGCCTGCTCAAGACGTTCTTCGAATACGGCCGGTCGGCTGCGGACACAACGGCAGAGATCCGGGATTTCGGGGTCAAGACGCCACCGATCAAGATGTTGTGGGCCAATATGGGCATTTTGCTGATGACGGCACTGGCGGGCATGCTGGTCTCGCTCAACATCGTCGAGGAGAAGATGGACAACACGATCAGCGCGATCAATGTGGCGCCGATCAGCCGCTTCACCTGGATCTTCGGCAAGTGCTTGATGGGCCTCTTGCTGGCTCTTCTAGGTAGTGTGATCCTGGTGTATTTCATGGGCGTGGCTGGCCATGTCAATTTCGCCCAGCTGCTGGTCCTTGTCTTCGCAGCCTCGCTGATCAGCATCATGATCGGTTTGCTCCAGGGCCTCAACAGCGATGATGTGATGATGGCAGTCGCGACGACCAAGATCATCATGCTGCCACTGGCCGCCTCGGTAGCCGGCTACGAATTTCTGGCTGAAAAATGGCATTGGGTTCTGTACTGGTCGCCTTTCTACTGGGTCTATAAAGGGACTATTGCGATTTTGAATGGCGACATGACCTGGGGCAACCTGGCGTTGACCTGTGGCGTGATCCTGGTGTTGACGGCCGCCGTATTTGCCGTGACAGCCCCGCGCATCCGCCAGGGGCTGGAACAATAGATCAAAGACCTGTGAAAAATGAAAGGAGCATGAATGATGAACGGATGGGCATTGGGAGGACTGGCTTGCATGATTTACACCGTGATCGTCGGAGGTCTGGCTTGGAAAAAGTCACCTGGGCTGATCAAGATTGTCAAAATGAAGCTTGGCAAGAAAACGACGGACCAGACAGCCGTCACCGTTTCTTTGGTCATGGCCGCACTTTTTGGGATCGCAGGCATTGTGCTGTTTATCATAGGCCTTTCAGCCTGACACTGCACCAAACAAGTTAATTATTACAATTCATTTTCAGTCATGTAACAAATGGATGTCTGCCCCTCTCTAAAATAGCAGAGAGGGGTGGTAGACCCGTGCCTTTTGCAAATGAACAGCAGCTGCTCAAGGCGCTCAACCTGGTCAGCTGGGAAGATATGAACGGCCGAATTTTCATGGATTACCTTTCATTGTCACCAGAAATGGACGATGCCTTGCGTTGCGGTCTGATCCAGCGCCATCCAGGGCTGGTCTGGCTGACCGTCGAAGCAGTTCATTCGCTTTCGAGCCAGTATCGCAGCACCTTTTCTCTGAAAAGAGATCATTTCAGGCCGATCCTGTCGGCTTTAGGCCAGATCCAGAACCGCCTGGTCGATACAGGGCTCAAAGACCGGCTCACAGAGCCTGACATCCACTGGGTCTCCGACCTGCATCTCCAGTTGGCCAAGCTTCACAACCAAGTCAACCACCCCTTTTACTTGCAACTAAGCAAAGTCATCATCAGCCTGACCCAGGGGATAACCGCCCTGGCAGCCAATCTCCTCCTTTTATCATGGAACCTGTTTCGAAAATTCAAAAAGGGGACCGGGTCCCTTTTTTCGATCTCTGCATAAAAATTCACCCACCTGCATGATATTTCGATTATCATCCTTGATTTGCTCGTAATAGAGGGCTTTGTTGAATATTGTGCCGAAAAAGGGACGGGGTCCCTTTTTCGGCACCCCTTGACGCTTCCGCTTTTTCAGTTCTATACTGGGGCCAGACGATCTGGAACTGGCGGAATACGGTGGGGTGCCACCGCGGTGGGATACCATCGGGGACCGGATCATGTATGTCTTGTCGACCGCCTGGGCAATCTGTATTGGATTGGCCCAGGTTTTTTATTGGGCCGCTGCGTGGAGGTACCGATAACATGCAAGCAATTCATCAGGCATTCAAACCTGGCCGCTGGCTGGAGACGATTGATGTCGCGGATTTCATCCGCACCAATTACACCCCTTATGAAGGCGACGAGTCGTTCCTCGCGCCAGCGACCGAGCGTACCCAGCTGCTCAATGCCAAGTACAACCGGCTGCGGGCGATCGAGCTCGAGCTGGGCGGCGTCCTGGACATCGATACCACGACCGTCTCTTCCCTGACCAATTATCCGGCTGGATATCTCGACCGCGAGCTCGAAATCATCGTCGGCCTGCAGACAGCCCGACCCCTCAAGCGCGGCGTCAATCCGTTTGGCGGTATCCGCATGGCCCAGAAGGCCTGCCAGGACTACGGTTACGAGCTATCCGAATCCGTGCTCGAGCATTTCCGCTACCGCACCACCCACAACGACGGCGTTTTCCGCGTCTACACCCCTGAAATGAAAGCCGTACGCAAAACAGGGGTTTTGACCGGGCTTCCCGATGCCTATGGCCGCGGCCGGATCATCGGCGACTATCGCCGTGTCGCCCTGTATGGCGTTGACCGCCTGATTGAGGCGAAAGAGCAGGATAAACTTGCGCTCGGTCGAGAGGATATGACCGAGGAAAACATTCGTCTCTCCGAGGAACTTTTCCGCCAGATCGATTTCCTGCATAAACTCAAGGAAATGGCCGCTCTTTATGGTTATGACATCGCGCAACCGGCGACAAACGCCCGCGAAGCCATCCAGTGGCTCTATTTTGCCTATCTGGCCGCAATCAAGGAACAAAACGGCGCCGCGATGTCACTTGGCCGGACGACGACCTTCATCGACATTTATATCGAATGCGACCTCCGCGCAGGCCGTCTGACTGAAGAAAAAGCCCAGGAGCTGGTTGACGACTTCATCCTCAAGCTACGCATGGCCCGCCAGCTGCGCACCGCCGAATACAATGAGCTGTTCGCAGGCGATCCGACCTGGGTGACCGAGTCGATCGGCGGCATGGGTGAGGACGGCCGGACGCTGGTCACCCGTACCGCCTACCGCTATCTGCACACCCTGAAAAACCTCGGCCCGGCACCGGAACCCAACCTGACCGTCCTGTGGTCGACCCAGCTGCCCCCGGCCTTCCAGCGCTACTGCACCACCCTGTCGATCGAGACCGATTCGCTGCAATATGAAAACGACGACCTGATGCGGCCCCGCTATGGCGAAGACTACGCAATCGCTTGCTGCGTCTCCGCCGGCCGGGTCGGCAAAGACATGCAATTCTTCGGGGCCCGCTGCAACATCGCCAAGGTCCTCCTGATGGCTTTGAACGGCGGCCGCGACGAGGTCACCGGCGAGCAGGTCGGCCCGGTCCAGGAGCCGGTCGGTGACGGACCCCTGGACTACACCGATGTCATGGCCCGGTTCCATTTCTATCAAACCTGGATCGCCCGTCTCTACGTCAACACGATGAACGTCATCCATGCGATGCACGACAAATACGCTTACGAAAAAATCCAGATGGCGCTGCATGACACCCAGGTCAACCGAGTGATGTCCTTCGGCATGGCGGGGCTCTCTGTAGCAGCCGACTCGCTGAGCGCAATCCAGTTTGCCCAGGTCACCCCCGTCCGGGATGACCGCGGCATCATCGTCGATTTCATCACCGAAGGCGACTTCCCCTGCTACGGCAATGACGACGACCGCGTCGACTCCATCGCCGCCGCCCTGTGCGAAAATTTCCTCGGCGAACTGAAAAAGACGCCCTGCTACCGAGGTGCCCAGCACACCCTGTCGATCCTGACCATCACATCCAATGTCGTTTACGGCAAAAAAACCGGCACGACGCCGGACGGCCGGCGCAAGGGCGAGCCCTTTGCTCCGGGAGCCAATCCGATGCACGGCCGGGAAAAAGAGGGTGCTCTGGCCGCGCTCAATGCCGTGGCCAAAATCCCCTATGATTGCTGCCGCGACGGCATTTCCTGCACCATGACCTTCACCCCGGCCGCTCTGGGCAAATCCATGTCTGAGCAGGCTGACAATCTTGTGGCCCTGCTCAATGGTTATTTCTCTCAGGAAGCCCATCACTTGAACGTCAATGTCCTGAGCCGTGCCACACTCGAGGATGCGATGCAAAATCCCGCCCTCTACCCCGATCTGACGATCCGGGTCTCCGGTTATGCGGTCCATTTCAACCGCCTCTCCCCCGAACAGCAGCAAGAAGTCCTGGATCGAACCTTCCATGACCGGCTGGGCTGAGCAGCTCAGGTTCACCAGCTGACACAATGACTGCCCGAGCTGCAAATTTGGCCGGCCACCTGCATTCGTACGAGACGCTCGGCACCCTCGACGGACCTGGCCTGCGCCTGGTTGTTTTTCTCCAGGGCTGCCCGTTACGTTGCCTGTATTGCCACAACCCAGACACCTGGGACATGGCTGCCGGTCGCTCCGTCACAGTCGAGGAGATCGTCACCAAAGCCCGGCGCATGCGGCCTTATTTCGGATCCACAGGCGGCGTGACGCTCTCCGGCGGCGAACCCTTGGCCCAGACGCATTTTACGCTGGCCCTGCTGCAGGCACTGAAAAACGAGAGCATCCATACCGTGATCGATACGAGCGGCACCGCTGTTTTTACTGCCAGTGAGCGTGCTCACTGCGACGACAAGCGCGTGTTAACCGCAATTCTGGCTGCTACCGACCTGGTCCTGCTTGACATCAAAGCGCCTTTGGCAGCTGGTTTTCAGGCGTTGACCAGCTGCTCAATGGCTGGACTTGAGCAGTTCCTCGAGCTGGCCAATGCCCGCCGGCAGACTGTCTGGATCCGCCAGGTCATTGTACCGGGCCTGAATGACACAGCAGAAGATGTTGCAGAATTTGGCCAATTTCTCCAGCGTTATCCTCAATTGCAGATTGAGAAAATCGAGCTACTCCCCTACCATACGTTAGGAGTCAGCAAATATGGACAGCTGGGAATCCCCTACCCCCTGCCAGGGGTTGGCGCTTTGCCCGCTGACAAGCTCGCTGAATTGCAACACGTCGTTGATCAGTGGACATGCACCGGGAACCGCTGATTATCCGATATTTTGAGCCTTGGATTCCTTCTGTGCGGTTTTCAGCTGCGCAACGAAGGGATCCGGCGCAGGCGCGGACCGAGCAAGGCCGCCAGGACGCAATAGATGCTGTCGTTGACCAGAAACGGGATCATGCCGACCTGGATCGTTTTAAGAAAGGTCATGTCTTTGCCCACATACAGGTTCATGACCATGAATAAATAAGCCACCCCGATCGCGTAGACCAGCGCCAAGGCCAGGAAATTGAACGGTACGATGGTCCATGGTTTCAGACCAGTCCGCTGTGGATCCAACCGGTCAACCGCCAGGCCAACCAGACCAGCGCCCAACGCCATGCCGATCAGATAGCCAAAGGTCGGCTCGAGCACATAGGCCAGGCCACCACCTTTGGCAAAAACCGGCAGACCGACCAGTCCCATCATCAAGTAAAGTCCTTGCGCCAGCAATGCCCGCCGCGCCCCGAGGACGATCCCCGTCAACAGACTGATGATGAACTGGAAGGTGAAAGGGATGGCCAGGATTGGGAGGGACACCTTGGCCCCGATGATCGAAAGCACAGCAAATAATGAGACCACTGTCATGTCTCGTGTCGACAATTTCATGGCAATCTCCTCATGATAGATTTTGATTAAATGGACAGTGTCCTGTGCGTGCTAGAAATGATGCTCTGGCACCGCGAAGACAACTTGGTTCCGGCCTTTGGCCTTGGCCGAGTACAGGCATTGATCCGCTTTGTCGATCAGCGTTTCCAGCGTATCCTGACGATCGAAACCGGCTACGCCGATGCTGACTGTCACCTGGCGGTCATCCAGGATCGTACTGGCGGCGACTTTCAGGCGCATGCGCTCAAATACCCCGATGGCTTGCTCCAAAGCAGTGTTGGGCAGGATGACGAGAAACTCCTCGCCCCCATAGCGGCCAACACTGTCAGCCCCCCGGATCGAATGGCGCAACGTGTCAGCCACCGATTTGAGAACCTCATCTCCGGTCAGATGGCCATACGTGTCATTGACTTGTTTGAAAAAATCGATGTCGACCATGGCAACGGTCAAGTTCATCTCGGAATCTTTGACTTGCTCGAGTCTGTATGTCAATTCGTCCAGAATGGCTTTCCGGTTCTTGACCAGGGTCAAGGCATCTGTCTGGGCTTGCATCTGGGTTTTTTCCAGCTCACTGAGAAGATTTTCCTCGCGTGCTTTCTTATCCGTAATATCAAAGACAATGCCAGCGGCCAGGATCGCCCGTCCCTGTTCGTCCCGCTGAGTCACACGGCCGCGGTCTTGAAACCATTTCCAGTGACCTGACTTGTCCTGGATCCGGTATTCGCACTCGTAAATTTCCGACTGGCCAGACAATGCATCATACATGGCCTGCATCATCGGATCGTAATCGTCCGGATGCACCTTTTCGGTAAAAAAGGTGTAATGAACCTTCTCAGGCAATTCATCCATCGAAAAACCCAGGACTTGGACTTTCAGCGGATTGAACAGGACACGACCCGTCGTGAAATTCAGGTACCAATGGCCAAGATTGCCCGACCAGGCGAATTCAAACCGAGTTTCACGCTCTTTTTCCGTGAGCAGTTCCTTGTTGAACGCATACAGCTCCTTGGCGAGTTCTCGGACTTCTTCACAAGAAAGTTGATCGATCAGATGCATGCACGGTCCTCCGGTGGACGTATTGTAGTATGGCTCAAAAAACATTGTTTGTCAATGTGATTTAATTTTAAGTTTACTAACCTGGTGGTGCGGTTTATTCTGACCGGGGTTATGCTCCATGATAACCCAACAAGCCCCGTACAGAAACGTCACCAGCGGAAACCTGGATCAACGCCCCATCAGATCTACGCACCAGCAAATCGCCCCCAGGGGCAAGTTGCTCAGCCACGCCTGACCAGATGTCGCCAGAGGCGGCATGAACTTCAACCGGCCTGCCCAAGGTCGCACAGATGGTCCGATAATCCATGAGCCAGGACGCTTGTCCAGAGTCGTTGCCAGGGTCCGGCGAATCGGCCAAAAACTGCGGCCAGCGGCAGTCCCATTCGGCCAGCACGGCTGTCAAAAGATCGATCCTGTTCAGGTTCCGGTGCTGTTCCAAAGGCCCGCCCGCTTGCAGCGCCAAATCCAGGGAAGTCGCCATGGCCTGCAAGTCTGCCGGAAAATCCAGCGTATGCACATTGATGCCGATGCCTACGATGACTGCCGCAACCTGGTTTTCCTCGACCAGCATTTCGGTCAGGATGCCGCCGACTTTCCGGCCCTCCGGTAAAATCACCAGGTCATTGGGCCATTTGAGCTGGATCTCGAGGCCCGTCAGGTCGCGCAGAGCAGTCGCTGCGCACAGGCCCGCAAAGAGCGTGACTGGCGCCAGCTGTTCCGGGGGCAAGTCAGGCTTGAGCAGCAGGGAAAACCACAACCCCTCCCCAGCCAGGGAGCGCCAGCTTTTGCCCCGGCGACCGCGACCAGCGGTCTGTTCCTCTGCCACATAGACCGATCCCGTCGGGTCCTTTGCGTCCGCACCGCGGCGAGCCGCCAGATTGGTAGAGTCAACACTGGCAAATGCATGCGCCACCGGGGAGATGGCCTGCCAGTGTTGTCTGGCAAAGGCAGCGTTCAGGAGAGGCTCCAGCATCAGGTCGGGCAAAAAGGCCAGCCGATAGCCGTGGTGCTTGACGCTATCGATCGGCAAGCCAGATACCGTCAGGTTCTGGATCGACTTGGACACCGCCATCCGGCTGACACCCAGGTCCTGAGCCAACTTGGCACCCGAGACAAAATCCTGTCCGGACAAATACGCAATGGCGAGCTGCTTGAGAATTTCGTTTTTCATGGATTCCATCTTACCATGCGGCCGTTGCCAGGGCGAGGGGCGTGTGGGAGCAAGACGGGACGTGTAGGCGGTGGGCGCGAGACGGGGCGCAGCGAAGTATGGCTACTGCTGAGGAAAATTCCAGATTTTGTGCCAAACTTGGCTGAAGTGTGGATCCAAATCTGGAATTTTCCAGATTTGGGGTCGGCGCACTTGCGAGGAAAATCTCTGATATTCCCGCAGGCCCTAGAGCCGCAATGTCTACGTGGCGCACCGGAAAACTTCCACTTTGGTGCTCCGACATAGAGTTGGAAATTTCCGCCGCTAGGTCGGCGCACTTGCGAGGAAAATCTTGAGCACTCCGTCGGAGCCTACAGCCGCAGCTGTTTCGAAGCGGTCATTTTTACTTCCATCTAGGTAGGACGACCCCATTTGCGGAATATTCCGTACCGGTATCCAGACTTGGCGTTAAGGCCGACCCCATATGTGGAATTTTCCATACTAGTATCCAGACTTGGCCCGAAGGCCGACCCCATTTGCGGAATATTCCGTACCGGTGACCAGACTTGGCCTCCCTATCCTCTCGCGCCCCCACCGCCACCGCTCGCTCCTGCCCCCCGGCCAGTCGGCTGTGTCGGGTCTTGCGCGCCATTTTCGTAGCCATGGCTATTGACTCGGAAACGTTTATGGTCCATCATAACAGCAGGATTTTGACAAATCCGATTGGATTTTCCGGATTGGCGCCCAGCCATCCCGGCGAATCGATTCACAACTCGAAACCTGATGCTGCAAGGACCGCGCTGCTACGATGCCGCTGGTACTTCAGGCAGAAGGGGACGCACATCGAAAACAGGGCATACGGGGCCCTTTTTGCTTTGGCGTCTGATCATCACGCTGGAGCAGAAAGGGCTTTTTTGACGCCAGCCAGGTAACAGGAGGTCGAGCCGTGAATCGCATCGCCGTCATCAGTGCCATTTTGGAAAATCCGGGATCCAGCCAGCATCTGTTCAATGATGTGGTGTCTGCCTACCACGACATCGTGCGTGGGCGGATGGGGATCCCTTTTGACGAACATCAGATGGCCGTGATCAGCCTGACCCTCGTCGGTCCGGTTGACCGCATCAACAGCCTGACGGGCAAATTGGGGTCGATCCCCGGCGTCCAGGTCAAAGCCGCCATATCCCGTAAATCCGTTTGATTTGAAAGAGGAGTACCATGCCCGTCGAGGAAACCAGAAAACAGACCGTCAGCTTCATTGATCCAGCGTACATCCGCCAGACCCTGTCCGAGGCGGGAAACGCCAGCGAACAGGAAATCAACCGCATTTTCGAGAAGGCCGCTTCTTTTGCCGGCCTGACCCACCATGAGGTTGCCGTGCTGCTGAAATTGACCAAGCCCGAGCATCTGGAGCGGCTGTTCCACATCGCCCGCAAGATCAAGGAAGCCATCTACGGCCAGCGCATCGTCATTTTTGCGCCGCTTTATGTCAGCGACCATTGTGTCAACGAATGCCGCTATTGCGGCTATCAGTGCGGCAATGAATTCAACCGCCGCCAGCTGTCCCAGGACGAGGTTCGCACCGAGGCTGAGGCCATCATCCGGCTTGGCCACAAGCGCATTGCCCTGGAGGCCGGAGAAGACGACGAAAAATGTGACATCAACTACATCCTCGACTGCGTCAAGACCGTCTATGACACCAAAGTGGACAAAGGCGAAATCCGCCGCATCAATGTCAACATCGCTGCGACCACGGTTGAGAACTACGAGAAGCTCAAGGCCGCCAATATCGGCACCTACATCTTGTTCCAGGAATCGTACGATCCTGAGGTCTACGCCTATTATCATCCGGCTGGTCCCAAAAGCGACTATGCCTGGCACACCACTGCATTCGACCGCGCCCAGCAGGGTGGCATCGACGATGTCGGCGGCGGCGTGCTGTTCGGCCTCGGCGACCCGCTGTTCGAGACCCTGGCCCTGATGCTGCACAACGAACATCTCGAAAAAACCTGGAAAGTCGGTTTCCATACCATTTCAGCACCGCGCATCCGCCCCGCCAAAGGCACGGAAAACCAGACCTACCCCTACGCCATCGATGATGAGCTGTTCAAAAAGCTGGTGGCGATCATCCGTGTTGCGGTCCCCTACACAGGAATCATCATTTCCACACGTGAATCAGCCAACATGCGCAAGGACCTGATCGACTGCGGCATCACCCAGATGAGTGCTGAATCCGCTGTCGGTGTCGGTGGGTATGCCGTCAACAAGATCAAGAAAAAGTCGGCAGCGATCCAGTTTGCACTCAGCGATGAACGCAGTGCTGGAGAAATCATCGGCTGGATGATCAGCGAAGGCCTCATCCCCAGTTATTGCACGGCCTGCTACCGGATGAGCCGGACGGGCGACCGTTTCATGCAGCTAGCCAAGAGCGGCCAGATCAAAAACGTCTGCCAGCCCAATGCCCTGGCAACGCTGGCCGAGTACCTGCTCGACTATGGCAGCAGCGAATTGCAGGACCAGGGATTTGACCTGATCGAGAAGGAAATGGGAAAAATCACCCGCCCGGATATCCAGGAGCTGACCAAAAAGAACATCGCCAAGATCAAGCAAGGGGAGCGGGACAAATACCTATGAGACTTTCACCAGCTGATTTCCTGCGTATGGTGGCCGGACTTGCCTCCGGCACTGCTCTCGAAGCCCCTGACCTGGTGGACGTCATCGAGACCGCCCGGGCAGATGAAGGCCTGCGCGACGCACTCTGTCAAACCGCGTCGGACCTGCGTGACCGGCTCTACGGCCGCCGGGTCTTCTTCCGTGGCCTGATCGAATTCTCCAACTACTGCGCCAATGACTGCTACTATTGTGGCATCCGGGCCGGCAATTGCACCGTCAACCGCTATCGTCTCAGCCAGGAGGAGATCCTCCAGAGCTGCCAGACCGGTTACGAACTCGGATACCGGACCTTCGTCCTCCAGAGCGGTGAAGACCCCTATTTCACAGATGACCTCATGGTCGACATCATTCGCGAGGTCCACAGCCGTTTCCCTGATTGTGCGATCACCTTGTCTCTCGGGGAAAAAGACCGCGCCAGCTACCAGCGCTTCTTTGATGCCGGTGCCAACCGCTATCTGCTACGCCATGAAAGTGCAACACCTGAGCATTATGCCATGCTCCATCCGGCCGAGCTCGACCTGTTGAACCGCAAGCGCTGCCTGTACGACCTCAAGGAAATCGGATTCCAGACCGGAGCTGGATTCATGGTTGGCCCACCAGGCCAGACTGCAGTGCATCTGGCCAATGACCTTGTCTTCCTGCGCGACCTCCAGCCACACATGGTCGGCATCGGTCCTTTCATTCCCGCCAGCAACACGCCTTTTGCCCATGAACCGGCTGGCACCGTCGAGGACACGCTGGTCATGGTTGCCCTCACCCGCCTCACGCTGCCCACTGCCTTGATCCCGGCTACCACTGCGCTCGGATCGCTCGATCACAAGGGACGCGAAAAAGGCCTCAAGGCCGGCGCCAATGTCGTCATGCCCAATCTGACACCGACGGTCAACCGCAAGGACTACAGCCTCTATGATGGCAAAATCTGCACCGGTGATGAGGCAGCCGAATGCCGCGTCTGCATCGAAGGCCGCATCCGCAGCGTCGGGTTCGACATTGACCTGTCCCGCGGCGACCACCTGACCTACAATCCTTAAATCAGGTACCAGCGCCTTCAGGCCCCGGTACCGAATTCGCGGGCACGGTATTCCGAAGGTGATACCCCCAGGATTTTCTTGAACGCAGCGGAAAAGTACTGCTGGGATTTGTAGCCAACATCACTGGCAATCTCGTACATCCGGATCTCCGGATTGGCCAGAAGCAGGAGCGATTTCTGGATCCGGTATTTGGCCAGATAGTCGACAAATGTTTCGTTGGTATCCTGCTTGAAAATTTTACTCAAATAGCTTGAACTGACAAAGAGCGCTTCGCAAATGCGGCGAAAGCTCAAGTCCGGATCGCTGTAATGTGCAGCGATGTAGGCAAAGGCCCGTTCAGTCAGAGGATTGACCGGACGGACTTGGCTCTGGGTCCAGGTTTCATACTGATCCGGTATCAGCGTCCAGTCCTGTCCGAAACAGGCCTGGTCCAGCCGGATGTCCAGATCGAGCGTCTGGCGCATCGTTTCAGCCAGTTCTCTCGGCAATTGCTGCCAGTTCCTGATGTTTTCCACTTTGACCAGGGCAAACAAATTGGACTTCATATCTGCGGTGCAGACAAAGGGACCACAGTGCGACAGCAATTCTTCAAAGATATTCTGGACCGCAAAGCGCAACAACTGGCGGTCCCATTCGCCATTTCCTGCCAGTCTGCCCTGGCGACTCTGGCGCAGCAGGCAAAAATGGTCAAAACCTGCCTGCAGTTTGTGGAAACCAAGCATTTCATCGATTTCTTCCTGAACCAGCTGGCCCTGGATCAGCTGCTGCAGAAACTGGTCCCGGAGCACCGTCATATTCTTCTGGAGCTGGGTCATGGCAAAGTCGTACTGCTCTTTGCTGCGCCTCTGCCGGTCCATTTCCTTGCGGATCCGGTCCACAGATTCGAGCAGCCGATGCTCCTTGACTGGCTTGAGCAGGTAGTCGCGCACGCCCAGGTTGATCGCCTGCCGGGCGAAATCGAATTCATCATGGCCAGTGATGATAATGAATTCAAGTTCAGGTGCGATCGCCTTGGCTTTTTCGATCAGAAGCAAACCGGACACCTGTGGCATCTGGATGTCAACCAGCATGAGGTCCGGTTTGACTTCGGCGACCATCTCCAAGGCCTCGAGGCCATTGGCAGCCAGGCCACAGACTGTAAATCCGAGCTGGATCCAGTCAATCAGCGTGGCCATGCCTTCCCGGATCACCCGTTCATCATCAGCTATCAGGACTTTATAGGGCATCGGTCTGGTCTCCTCCTGTTTGGAATCGCTGGCCTGCAGGCTCTTCCCTCGAGGCCAGGACAGGCAGGCGCAGGGTCACGGTCGTGCCCTGGTTTGGTTCACTCTGGAGGGTGATGCCATAAGAGCTGCCATAGGTCAGGATCAGGCGTTGCTGGACATTGCGCAAGCCATGGCCGCGGGCCGGATCGAGGTCACTTCGCTCGTTGATGGTCAGCAGGAGCTGATCGAGTATGTCTGGGGTCATGCCCCGGCCATTGTCACGGACAACCATCAGCAAGGTAGCGCTTTCCTGCCAGGCTTGGATGTCGATCCGTCCAGGATTGCCACTCTCCTTGATCCCGTGGTACAGCGCGTTTTCCACAATCGGCTGCAGGATGGTCTGCATCACGGGCAAATGGCGCACGGCCGGGTCCATCTCCAGCGAATAGTCAAGAATGTCGTGATAGCGCAATTTCTGGATTTTCAGATAGCTTTCGACATGGCTAAATTCTGTTTCCACTGTCCCCAGCTCATGGTTGGCTGAAAACCCGACCCGGAACAAATCGGACAAAGCATCGACGGCTTCGACAATATCGTTGGCACCATAGCGTCGAGCCATCCAGTGGATGGTGTCCAGCGTGTTGTAGAGGAAATGAGGCTTGATCGAGGCCATCAGTGCTTTGACTTCCGCTTTGCGTTTGCTGGACTGTTCGATGTACACCTGGTCGATCAAGCGCCGGAGTTCGGTTACCATCTGGTTGAAACTCTCAGCGAGGTCTTCAAATTCATCCTGGGTATCCGGCTGATAGGACACCAGGAGATTGCCATGCTGGGCCTGGTACATCAGTCCGCGCAGGTCTTCGATCGGCCTGACAAACTGCTGCACGGTGAATCGCGCATGGGCAACAAAAAACAGCATGAAGATCAGACTGCTCAGGATGCCCAGGGACAGGGTCAGGTATTGCTGGGTAAAAAAGGGGCGCAACGGCATGAAATTGACGATTGTCAGCGGAATTCCGCTCAATTGGCGCTCTGTCTTGAGGTAATTGCGGTTGTCGATTCCCGCCAGCTCATCATAGCGCAAAGGGGAATTGACCAGCGTGCCGCCAGGGGTCACCAGATAGGTTTGTCCCCCTTGCTGGCCATAGGGAGCTGTTAGCAAGGTACCCAGATCCTCCCCGAGGATGGTCAGGTTGACGACTGCAACCGGTCGTCCGGCAGGATCACAGATCGCACGGCTGACCGCCAGGCTGCTGGCATAATGGGGGGTGCCCGCCAGAAGGGGATTTTCCCCGGCACTGTAACTGAAATAATGCGTTTTTTCCGGCTCGGCCAGGCTGGCATCATACCAGTCAGCCATCTGGGAATGCTGCGGTTCCATGAGATGGTCCTGAGTGCACAGGAACAGTCCATTTTGGTACAGCAAGGTCAGGTGGCTGATGCTGGCAATGCTGGAGGCATACCCGTCAGCCAGGAGATGCAGTTTTTGCAGCTCGGCCTGGGGAACCAATTGTCCGTTGTGATACCGGCTGGCTTCGAACAGCTCCAGGTCCTTTTCCAGAAAGGAAAGCAGAGCCTCATAGCGGTCAAATTTGGCCGTGACAGCATTTTCTGCTTCATCGAGGACAGCCGTCGCCTGGTCGACAATGGTCCAATAGGACGTGATCCAATAAATGAAGTTCAGCAGGATGAAAAGTGCGAGCACATGCAAGACAACCATCAAGGCGAAGGTTTTCAACAATCGGTTCTTGATGCTGTTGCGCATGCACGAAGCCTTTCCTGTTAAGGGATATTCAGATTATACTCTGTTGCCCGGCCGTTTTTAAGACTTGACCGACAGTTTCGTGGGATATGCGGTCGACGATCTGCCGAGCGATGGCATGATGGGCCAGAAGGCGCAGGGTCCAGCGTGATTTGCCGACAGGCGGGGCTGTCTGGCTGAGGGCGATGATCCGGGTGCGAACATCGGGTGTGATGCGCATGCCAGTGGCTGTTTTGGAGCGTTGCTTGCGATTGATGGCTGCCTCCAGACCATGCAGGGAATAGCGGCGGCGAATGGTATGGACGGTCTGGGAATTGATCCCGAGTTCCCTGGCGATGGCTTGTTCACTCATTTTCTTGCCGGACCGGTGCTCATCCGCCAGGAGCAGGACCCGGACATGCATGGTGGCTCGGCGGTCAAGGCGCCCATGGGTCAGCATCTGTTCGAGCCTGTCGCGTTCGGCAGGCGAAAGATTCACTCGGTATTTGATGGTAGGCATGGCAAGCTCCTCCTTCATTTCTCGATCGTATCGATGTTGTATTTGTTGATAACCACCTGTGGGACCAGGATCTCGTCTGGAAAAGCCTCGCCGCGGGAGAGTCCATAGCAGATTTCGAGGGCCTTGCTGCCCTGGAGGGCTGTCTGCTGGGAAACAGTTGCAGTCATTTCGTTCCGATGGATGGCCTGCAAGGCCTGGTCGGAGGCGTCCATGCCAAAAACCTGGATCACACCGGTCAGACCAGCCGAACGCAGAGCTGTGACGGCACCGATCGCCATTTCGTCATTCTGGGCGACGATGGCGTCCATTGGCTTGCCAGCCAGAAGCCAGTTGCTGACAATGGACTCTGCCTTGTCAGTTTTCCAATCGGCATTGAGCTCGGCCACGATCCGGACATCGGGCCGGTCTTGCAGGACGTCCAGGTAACCAGCATAGCGTGCACGGGCTGCCTGGGAACCGACCGGTCCTGTTAGAACAGCAACGTCACCCTTGCTGCCGATGGCTGCGACGCAGGCGGCCATTTCGAGCTGCCCTCCGGTAAATGAGTCTGTGCCGACGAAGCAGTCATACAAAGCGGGGTCGTCAATCCTCTGGGTCACGAGAACAACCGGCACTTGCTCTTGCTGGGCTTTCCCGAGAACAGCTTCCAATCCGGTTTCTGCCACTGGCTCGATCACCAGGCCAGCAATGCCGTCTCCAAGCAGGGTTTCGATCTGGCCCCTCTGCCTGGCAATATCCTGCTGGGCATCGAGCACGACCAGTTCCACCCCCAGCTCGCTGGCCCTGGCACGCGCTGAAGCAGCCAGGGTGTTGGTGAAATGATTGGTCAGGTGGCTCATGCAGAGCGCATAGCGCGGAGGGTCATTTGCCATGCAGCCGGTAGAAACCAGCACAGGCAGAATGGCCAGCAGGACGAGCAGCAGGATGGAAGTGGTGCGTGCAATCGTTCTCATGTCGTAAGCTTAGCAATCCTCGTTCCTGCTTGTCTTTACTCAAAACTCCACAAAGTTTATCGAATATTCCATTTGACATAAACCGGTATGAATGACGTCAGAAAAGAGCATAAAAAAAGACCGTCTCCCGCAAGGGAGACGGTCTTGAGTGAAGCGATGCTTCGGCCGATTACCAGCTGTTGTTGTTGTAACGCTCGTTGTTGCGCTGCTGCTTTCTGGCTCTGCGGCAATCCGGGCAACGGAGGGGCTCATTGGTGAAGCCCTTTTCAGCATAGAAAGCCTGTTCGCCTTCGCTGAAGATAAATTCAACTCCGCAATCTTTGCAATTCAGTGTTTTGTCCGGCATGATGGTATGCCTCCTTTAAATTTTTCGGGCATTTTCTATCGACGACCGTGAAGGTTCTCGCCAATTGACCTGTCCGATGGTTCAAAGCAGGCTATGGGATCCTTGTGCGTACAGATTAGAGCATGACCTTGGGCAATAGTACCATAGCCCGTGTCGTCTGGCAAGCGATTAAGGGTTTAGCACTCAATAGTCTGGCGTTCTGACGATTCTCAGGCTGTTTTTTGTGCACCTTGCATCAAGTATCGTCTCGTTCAATCTCGATTTTGGCCATTTTCTGTTCAACTTGTGGACGATCGCCGCGATCTGTCTTGACCGAGGCGATCTCGTCAACCACCTCAAGACCCTCGACAACTGAGCCAAAAGCCGCATACTGGCCATCGAGATGCGGGGCTGGCGCATGCATGATGAAGAACTGCGATCCGGCCGAATCTGGGTGCATGGCCCGGGCCATCGAGATGACGCCGCGGGTGTGGCGGATCTGGTTTGGCACGCCATTGCTGGAGAATTCACCTTTGATCTGGTAGCCGGGGCCACCTGTGCCCGTGCCCTGGGGACAGCCGCCCTGGATCATGAACCCGCTGATGACGCGGTGGAAAATCAATCCGTTGTAAAAGCCAGCTTCGGCGAGGTCAGTGAAGTTTTTGACTGTCTTGGGAGCATTGTCGGGATCGAGTTTGAGCCGGATTTTTTTACCGGACTCCATGGTGATGTTTGCATAGATGGCCATTTGAAAGTCCTTTCATTGTGTTTTTTCCATTTTACCATAGGACAGTCCCAGCAGGGCACGTGTCTGTCAGGATGAGGTTTCGGCCTGGATGAGCAACTGATTGCGGGTGTCCCAGAGTTTCTGGGACAGGTCGACGTAGTAGCTCTGCGGGTTTTCAAATCGTTTGAGGGATTCCCAGAGACGATCGAGTTCATGGGCGCACTCTTTGCGGATCTCATCAATCGAACGGTGGGGATAGACAAGCTCGCCGGCAGTGAAGACCGGCTCCAGCAGGGAACGGACTGTGAAATTCGTCAACGTCTTGCGCTTCCATGTGTGCAACGGATCAAAAATCTCATAGGGCTCATCTTCAGAGATCGTCTCCTCGGCCAGGCTGATGACATCGGCAATGGCTTTGCCACTGCTTTTGTCATAGAAGCGCCAGACGGACTTGTTGCCGGGATTGGTGATTTTGGTGGCATTTTCAGAGAATTTCATCCGCGGTACGACTTGCCCCTGGTCCTCGATGGCAGCCAGTTTATAAACGCCGCCAAATACAGGCTCTGCCCGGGAGGTGATCAGGCGTTCGCCGACCCCGAAGGAATCGACCGCGGCGCCCTGGATGATCAGGTCCCGGATGATGTATTCATCCAGCGCATTGCTGACCGTGATTTTGCAATCTGCAAGCCCAGCCTGGTCCAGCATTTCACGAGCCTTGACTGTCAGGTAGGCCAGGTCGCCACTGTCGATCCGGATGCCATGCAAACGGTGCCCCATCGGTTCGAGTACTTCGCGGGCGGTGCGGATGGCATTGGGAACGCCGGAATGCAAGGTGTTGTACGTGTCGACCAGGAGGACGGTGTCGGACGGGAAAGAACGGGCATAGGCGGCAAAGGCTGAGAATTCGTCCGGGAAAGCCTGGATCCAGCTGTGGGCCATGGTCCCGAGCACGGGGATGTTGAAATGCTCGCCACACAGGGTGCAGGAGGTTCCGGCTGCTCCGGCGATGTAGGCAGCTCTCGCACCCAGGACTGCTGCATCATAACCCTGGGCCCGGCGCGAACCAAACTCGAGCACGGGGCGCCCCTTGGCTGCGCGGACGATGCGGGCGGTTTTCGTGGCGATCAGGCTTTGGTGGTTGATGGTGACCAGAAGCATGGTTTCAACCATCTGGGCCTGGATGATCGGGCCACGCACTTTGACAATCGGTTCGTTGGGAAAGATCGGCGTCCCTTCCGGGATGGCCCAGACATCACAGGTGAATTTGAACTGGCGCAGAAATTCGATGAAACGGTCATCAAACACGTCATGGCTGGCCAGATAAGCCAGGTCCTCCTCAGTAAAGGTCAGGTCCCTCAAATATTCGATCATCTGCTCTACGCCGGCCATGATGGCAAAACCGCCTTCCTGGGGAACCTGGCGGAAAAACAAGTCAAAATAGGCCACTGTCTCCGCCATATCATTGTCGAGATAGCCTTTTGACATGGTCAGTTCGTAAAAATCGGTCAGCAGGGTCATGTTGGTCCGGTCGGTCCAGCGGATTTTTGTCATAGTTGTGCCTCCATTGGCTCAAACAGGGGGAATGGGTACAGGACCGTCTCCAAGCAAAGGCCCTGGGGCGGCATGGTTTTCCCGGCCAGGCGCCGGTCTCGTGAACGCAGGATCTGCGGGATGTCCTGAGGTTTGATCTTGCCCTGACCGACAGCCAGCACAGTCCCGGCCAGGATCCTGACCATGTGGTAGAGAAAGCCATTTCCGTTCACATGCAAGGTGAGAAAGGGGCGGTCAAAGGTCAGGTCCAGCTGGTGGATGGTGCGGATCGTGGTCTGTTTGGGATTGTTGTTCTGGTCCATGAAGGCATAAAAGTCATGGGTTCCGCACAGGTAGGGCAATGCTTCCCTCATGCGGTCCAGATCGACCGGCCCGAAGACATGTGGCGCCTGATGGCGGGACAGGACAGGCCGGGTCGGAGACAGATAGTAGCGATAGGTGTAGATCTTGCCGACTGCGTCGTAGCGGGCGTGAAAGCCAGGCGGTGCTTCTGCAGCGGCCAGCAGGGCCACATCATCGGGCAGACGGTTGTTCAGAGCCAGGGGCAGTCGGTCCAGCGGGACATTCAGGGCCGTATCCAGATGGCAGACGAGACCACGGGCGTGAACCCCCTGGTCTGTCCGGCTGCTGCTGATGATCTGGAGGTCTGATTCACCACTCAAGTCCCGCAGGGCATTCTGCACCACCTGCTGCACCGTGCGCAACTCACCCTGGTCCTGGAAACCATGGAAGTCATACCCGTCATATTCCAGAAGCAAGGCGATGCGGCGGCAATCTGGCACGGTCTCAGCCTGGCAGACCGTCTTCGAGGCAGCGGCGGCCCATCATGGCAGCACCGACGATTCCGGCATCATTACCCATTTCGGCCACACGGATTTTCGGGGCTGGCACACCTTCCGCCAGGAAGGATTTGGCCTTGTCATATGTTTTTTCCAGCAGCGGGACCATCAGGGCATCGCCTTCATTGCAGACACCGCCTCCGATGACAATGATTTCCGGCATGAAGGTGTTGATGACATTGGCCAGGCCTTCGGACAGCATTTCAATGTAGTTGACAACGACCGCTGTCGCTACGGCATCACCCTGGCGCATGGCATCAAAAGACGACCGGCCACTGGCCTTGCCGCCATTTTCAGCGATCATGGTATTGAGGATCGATGCGGGATTTTGCACGGCAGCCCGCTCGGTGTCACGGATCAGGGCAGTGGCAGAGGCATACGCTTCAAAACAGCCCTTGCGGCCGCATGTGCAGGCTTCACCGCCACTTTTGATGACCATATGGCCGATCTCGGAACCAGCGTTGTTAAAGCCGCTGAAAATACGGTTGTTGATGACGATACCGCCACCCACACCGGTGCCCAGGGTGATGGTCACGCTGGAGGAGCTGCCACGGGCGGCACCGAATTCACTTTCCGCCAGGGCAGCGACATTGGCATCGTTGTCGATGTAGACCGGCAGGGAGACTGTCCTTTTCATCTCGCGCCGCATCGGCATGTGGCGGAAGGGCAGATTGTAGGCAACAATCAGCTCGCCAGTCTTATTGTTTGGGGTTCCGGGGGAACCGATACCGATCGATTCGACATCACTTTCCGTGCAGCCAGCTTCGGCGATGACTTCCAGCGTCACCCGGGCCATATCTGCGACGATGGCTTCACCGGTGCGCTCGGCCTGGGTTTTGATGCTTTTCTTGTGGACGATGGTGCCCGTTTCGTCAACCAGACCGACTTTGATATTCGTACCGCCCAGATCGATACCAATGTATTTCTTCATGGCTATCCCTCCAACTGATTTCAGGAAAATAGATGCTTTTCATTATAACCGGCAACCGGTTGCATGGCCAGTCTGGGCTCAGCCAGGCCAGAACCGCAACAGGAGGATCGCCAGGCAGGCCAGGCTGATGGCGATTCCGAAAAGGACGTCCCGGGTCTGGTATTTCATCACACGCAAGCGTGTCCTGGATTCTCCCCCACGGTAGCAGCGGGCTTCCATGGCCACAGCCAGATCCTCGGCCCGTTTGAAGGCACTGACAAAAAGCGGGATGAGCACGGAAACCAGGCCGCGGGCCCGGGCGATCAGGCCTCCGGTGTCATAATCAGCACCGCGAGACGACTGCGCTTTCATGATTTTGTCTGTTTCTTCCAGAAGAGTTGGGACAAACCGCAGGGCGATCGACATCATCATGGCCATTTCATGGGCCGGAAAGCCGATCTTGCGCAAAGGGCCGAGCAGATTCTCCAGTGCGTCAGACACATGGATCGGGGTTGTGGTCAAGGTCAGAAGCAACGTGGTGTTCAAGATCAGCAAGACGAGACGCGAGCCCATGCGCAAGGCAGTGGCCAGGCCTTGTTTGCTGATGGTCACCGGACCCACAGTCACTAGCGGGTCGCCGCTGACGGTCAGGATATTGAGCACGACTGCAAACAGGAGAATGAACAACATGGGACGCAGGCTGACCAGGACTTGCTTGACAGGAACCCGCGACAAACCGATCAATCCAATGGTCACAAGGCCCAGGAAAGCCATGGGCAGCAAATCGCGCGACAGGAAGGTCACCGCCATCATCAGGATGGCGGCAAGGATCTTGGTCCTGGGATCGAGCCGGTGCAGGAGCGACGAGGCAGGGTAATACCGGCCCAGTGAGATGTTGCTGATCATTCCACAATCCTCCCTGCTGCAGCCCGGATCAATTCAAAAACAGCGGATTCCACTGTGTAGAACTGGTCAGACAGATCCGGGAACTCGGCTTTCATGTCCCTGAGGAAAGCTGCGGTGCGCGGGACAGACAGGTCTGCCGCCAGCAATGTCTCTGTCTGGGCAAAAACCTCTGCCGGGGTTCCGAATAAAATCACAGCGCCGTCTTTGAGTGCCAGGACCCGGTCTGAAAGGCGGGCAACATCCTCCATGCTGTGCGAAACCAGGATGACTGTGGATCCTTCATCGCGCAGGCGGGCCGCATAGCCGAGGATTTCCTCACGACCGGCCGGATCAAGGCCAGCCGCAGGTTCGTCCAGAATCAGGACCTCCGGCCGCATGGCGATCACACCGGCAATGGCTGCACGTCTGCGCTGGCCACCGGACAGCTCAAAGGGTGACCGTTCCAGCTCTTCGTCGGTCAGCCCGACAATCCGCGCAGCCCACAGCACCCTCTTTTCGACTTCCGCAGCATCGAGGCCTAAGCGGCGCGGGCCGAAGGCGATGTCCTGGAAGACTGTTTCCTCAAACAACTGGTGTTCCGGATACTGGAACAAAAGTCCGACATGGCGGCGGATGCGGCGGATCGCCTGGTTCTCCGAGGCGTCATGGCCCAGGACAGTCACTTTACCCGACTGGGTGCGCAGCAGGCCGTTCAAATGCTGGATCAGGGTCGATTTGCCAGATCCACTGTGGCCGATGATGCCGAGCAATTCACCTTTGCGGACATCGAAGCTGACATTGCGCAAAGCCTTGGATTCCAGGGTTGTGCCGGATGAATACGTAAAGGTCAGGTTCTCGACTGATATCACAGGATCGCCCACACTGGCGAAGGCGTGCACCGTCTCCCGGCGCCGGGCGTAGTCCCTGAGCAAAGCCTCGAGCTTGCTTTTCCCTGCAGACTTGAGCAGTCGGGAGACTGCTTTGCAGGCAGCAACCCAGTCCGTACTTTCAAATGGCTTGAGTTTTTGCGCCGTCAGTTCGGCGATCCTGTTCAGGATCTCGCCATGAACAGGCACATCCAGCCCCTGGTTTTTGACCAGCTGGACACGATCGAATACTTCTGCCGGAGTCCCGGACAGAATCACATGGCCATCGTTCATGATGACCACACGGTCTGCCAGCAAAGCCTCTTCCATGTGATGTGTGATGTTGATCACGGTCAAACCCTGCTCCCGGATCAGATCAGCGACCAAGGCCATGAAATCGGTCCGGGTTGCCGGATCGAGCATGGAGGTTGCCTCGTCCAGGATCAGGCAGGACGGTTTCATCGCCAGGATGCCGGCAATGGCCAGCTTCTGCTTTTGCCCACCTGATAGCAAATGAGGAGGGCGCTCTGCCATGGCCAGCAAATTGACCCGGGCCAGTGCTTTGTCAACCGCCAGCCGGATCTCTGGCTGGGGGAATCCCAGGTTTTCCGGTCCGAATGCCACATCTTCCTCAACGGTGGTGCCAACGATCTGGTTGTCCGGGTTCTGGAACACCATGCCGCACTGGCGCCGGACTTCCCAGATGCTCTGGTCGTCCCGGGTATCAAAGCCGGACACGATGATGGTGCCCTCGGATGGAAGTTCGAGCGCATTGATCAGGCGGGCCAGGGTCGATTTGCCAGAGCCATTGCGGCCCAGTATGGCCGTATGGCTACCCTTCTTCAGATCAAGCGATACGTGTGACAGCGCCTGGATCGGCTCGTGCCCATGCTGGAGATAAGAGAAACTGACATTCTCGATGCTGGCAAAAGGTGGACTTCCGGCGCGGTTTTCTGGATCCATGGTCAAAGCGATCCCCTTCAAAACAAAACGGGAACAGGATAGTCCTGTCCCCGTTATGGCAGATGGTTTTGGATTGGGTGGCAGGTCTTCAGTGCAGCAAACTCAGAGGAGTTCGAGGATCGCCATCTCTGAAGCATCACCACGGCGAGCGCCGAGCTTGATGATACGGGCATAGCCACCCGTGCGTCCGACGTATTTCGGAGCAACCGTGTCGAACAGGTAATTGACCGGATTGACGGTATTACCTTTTTCGTCATGGCTCTTGTTGAGCCAGAGCATCAGCTGGCGACGGACGGCCAGGCGGGACGGGCTGTCAACCTGGACCATTTCCTTTTTCACTTCACGTTCGACAACGTCGTATTTGCTGCCGTTTTTGGAAGTGGCTGATTTTAAAACCTTCTTGCCCTTGCCGTCAAGCTTGGCAGCGGAGACGGTGACTTCCTTCGTGGTGAAGTTGTCCTTCTCCTTGATCGCCAGGGTGATCAGCTGTTCAGCGATCCGCTTGACTTCCTTGGCGCGAGCCTCGGTGGTTTCGATTTTGCCGGTGAGGATCAGCGTGGTGACCATCCCCCGCAGCATCGACAGACGCATGTCATAGGCGCGTCCGAGTTTTCTACGTGCAGGCATGTTAATACCCTCCTAATGATCGGGAACGGTCCCCTCACTCGTCGATAGCAGCGAGTGACAGGCCCATTTCTTCGAGTTTCTGGATGACTTCCTCGAGCGATTTCTTGCCGAGGTTTCTGACTTTCATCATGTCTTCTTCCGAACGGGCCACGAGATCGCCGATCGAATTGATGCCGGCGCGCTTGAGGCAGTTGTAAGTGCGGACAGAGAAGTCAAGGTCTTCGATCGCGGTGCCAAGGACTGTCGGAGCCTTGCCGTCAATTTCCAGGTTGGAAAAATTCGTGCTGGTCACGCTGCTGGTCAAGGCGACGAACAAGTTGAGGTGCTCGGTCAGGATGCTGGCGCCGACGCTCAAGGCTTCGGAGGCCCCGATGGTGGCATCGGTCCAAACCTCGATAGTCAGTTTGTCATAGTCGGTAAACTGGCCGACACGAGTGTTTTCGACCGAATAGTTGACCTTTTTGACCGGAGTGAAAATCGAGTCAATCGGAATAACGCCGATCGGCTGGCTGACCCATTTGTTGCGGTCGGCGGTGTTGTAGCCGCGGCCGCCATTGAAGGTCAGTTCCATGAAGAGGCGGCCTTCGCCATTCAACGTGGCGATCGGGTGGTCAGGATTCATGACCTCGACTTCATCATCGCGGACGATATCGCCCGCCGTCACGACACCGGTGCGGCCTTCCTCAGTGCTGATATAGACCGTTTTCGGTCCATCCACATGCAGGTCAGCCCGGATGCCTTTGACGTTGAGGATGATTTCGGTCATATCTTCAACGACACCCTTGACCGTTGAAAACTCATGGAAGACGCCCTCCACGCGAATCGCCGTCACTGCCGCGCCCGGCAGTGAGGAAAGCAACACACGGCGCAGCGAGTTGCCCAGTGTGATGCCATAGCCCCGCTCAAGCGGTTCGATCACGAATTTGCCATAGGAACGTTCTTCATTCTGTTCCAGGCATTCGATCACTGGCTTTTTGATCTCAATCATTCTGTTCCTCCTAATTACGACACAACGCTCTATCACGCGGCTGCAGAATGCTCAGGCAGCCGGTGAGGATTACTTCGAATAAAGTTCGACGATGAGCGTCTCGCGGACATCGAGGTCGACGTCGGCGCGGGCCGGAACCTGGGCAACGGTACCACTGAGCTGTTCCGCATTGAATGTGAGCCAGGACGGAACAGGACGGGTCGCAAGATCCTGGAATTTCGGTGATTTGCGGGATGATTCGCAGACAGCGACGGTATCGCCGGCCTTGAGGGTCATCGAGGGGATATTGGCCTTCTTGCCATTGACGGTAAAGTGGCCGTGTGTGACCAGCTGGCGGGCCTGGGCGCGGGAAGCGGCAAAACCCATGCGATAGACAACATTGTCAAAACGCAGTTCAAGGAGTTGCAGCAGGTTTTCGCCTGACTTGCCCTTCATGCGGCTGGCGCTGTCAAAGGTCTTTCTGAACTGGCCTTCGAGGACACCATAAAATCGCTTCGCCTTCTGCTTTTCACGCAGCTGGGAACCATATTCGGAAATTTTCTTGCGGCCCTGGCCATGCTGGCCGGGAGCGAAGCTCCGACGGGCGATGGCACATTTGCCGGTATAGCAACGCTGCCCTTTAAGGAAAAGCTTTTCGCCTTCGCGGCGGCAGAGCCGGCAGGCTGCTTCTGTATATCTAGCCATTCTCTATTCCTCCGGGATCAGACTCTTCTTCTTTTGGGCGGTCTGCAACCATTGTGCGGGATCGGTGTGACGTCCTTGATCATCGTGACATCAAGACCGGCGGCCTGCAGCGAACGGATCGCAGCTTCGCGGCCGGCACCCGGACCTTTGACAAAAACTTCGACCGAGCGCATGCCATGGTCGACAGCGGTCTTGGCAGCAGATTCAGCTGCCATCTGGGCGGCAAACGGTGTCCCTTTACGGGAGCCCTTCATGCCCATGCCACCAGCACTGGCCCAGGAGATGGCGTTGCCATTGGGATCGGTGATGGTGACAATCGTGTTGTTGAACGATGAATGGATGTGGGCAGAGCCACGGTCAATGTTCTTGCGTTCTCTTTTCTTCGGCCGAACAGCCGTTTTCTTGGCAGACGCTTTAGCCATGTTCTGTCCTCCTTACTTTTTCTTGTTAGCCATGGTGCGCTTCGGTCCCTTGCGGGTGCGGGCGTTGGTTTTCGTACGCTGGCCGCGGACCGGCAGGCCCATCCTGTGGCGACGGCCGCGGTAGCAGCCAATTTCCGTCAGGCGCTTGATATTCATGGCGATTTCACGCCGCAGGTCACCCTCGACGGTGTAGCCGTTTTCGATGGTGTCCCTGATTTTGGATACTTCATTTTCCGTCAAATTCTTGACACGGGTATCGGGATCGATGCCGCAGGTTGCAAGAATCTTGTTCGAAAGTGTTCTGCCGACGCCAAAGATGTAGCAAAGCGCAATTTCGACGCGCTTATCGTTCGGCAGATCGACTCCGGCAATACGTGCCATTTTCTTACCTCCGTAAAGTGAAAGGCTCTCAAAGAATCTCTATGTAGTAAACACGATCGGGATGACCGCAAAACCTGTGCAGGTTCTGTCGGCAGCCGCATCCCTTAACACGTGCGGTTGACTGCTGGCTAATCCGTGTACCGGATCAGCCCTGTTTCTGCTTGTGCTTGGGATCTTCGCAGATGACCATGACGCGGCCCTTGCGCTTGATAACCTTGCATTTCTCGCAGATCGGTTTGACGGACGGTCTGACTTTCATGGTGGTTTCCTCCTGGATCTAGCGCCTTGGACAGATCAAAAACAGACGTCATGAGGGCGCATGCTAAAATAGTGTACCAGATTCATTTGATAAATCAAGTGCCTGGTGGTCGTTTTCTGAAGTTATTTGGCGCGCCAGGTGATCCGGCCGCGGGTGACATCATACGGTGACAGCTCAACTGTCACGCGGTCGCCGGTCAGGATCTTGATGTAGTGCTGGCGCAGTTTGCCGGAAATATGGGCCGTCACTTCATGCCCGTTTTCGAGACGGACTTTGAAGACTGCATTGGGCAGGACGTCGACGACAATCCCCTCAACTTCAATGGCTTCTTCCTTGCTCATGATTGTTCCTCCTGTGAGTCTGCCTGGGCCTTGGCTGCCCAGGACTTGGGATAGTGGATCTTTTACGGTTCAGCTGGCTTGTCCGAAATCCAGCCAGAATGGTCGCCAATCAGTTTCCGGACCAGGGCGTTTTTCTGTCCAGGGTCACCGAGGGCTGCCAGTTTCTCCTCCCAGCCTGGATCGATCTGCCCCAGTGGCCTGAGGTGGCGCCAACGCTTGCGCTTCGGCTTATCCAGCGGGCGGTACCTGCCATCACTGCACGAGACAAATTGATCCATGACCGCGATAACCAGATAGACTCTGCCCGTGTCATGCCCAGCGGTCGAGATCACAAGCTGGCCCGCGACCAGGCCGCGGTTCTGCATGGCTTCGAAAACTGTCACTTCCTGGGTCATAACGCAGTCAGGATGACTGGTCCTTCGGCAGTGACGGCAAAGGTGTTTTCATAATGGGCTGCAGGTTTTCGATCCGAGGTGACGATCGTCCAGCCATCTTCGAGGATCGCGATGTGACGGCTACCCAGCGTGATCATCGGCTCCATGGCCAGGACGAGACCTTCTTCCAGGCGCATCCCGCGACCGGCATGGCCAAAGTTGGGCAGGTCTGGATCTTCGTGCAACCGTCGGCCTACACCGTGGCCAGTCAACTCGCGGACAACACCGTAACCGTGTGATTCCGCTATCCGCTGGACTGCAGCTGATACATCACCCAGCCGGTTGCCGATAACCGCCTTTTCAAAGCCAGCCCAGAAGGCGGCTTCGGTGACCCGCACCAGCTCTGCCTTGTCCGCAGAAATATCCCCTACTGCAAATGTCCGCGCAGCATCGGCGTGAAAACCTTCAAAATAGGCACCCACATCGACTGATATGATTTCTCCAGGCTGGAGAATCCTGGTGGCCAGCGGGATGCCATGCACGACCTCTGCATCGATGGAAGCACAAATGGAGGCTGGAAACGGGGGCTCACCATAACCCTTGAAAGACGGGACAGCACCAGCCTTGCGAATAATCGCCTCTGCCTCGCGGTCCAGGTCGAGGGTTGAGATCCCCGGCCGAACCATCTGTGCCATCGCTTCCAGGACCTGGGCGACGATTCGCCCGGCGTTCCGGATCCGTGCCAATTCCTCTTTTGTTTTCAATCGGACCATGGCGTTCAGGACCGTTCTTTCAAAGCAGACAGGACAGCCGGCAAGGAGGACCCGACTTCGCCTTCGTTATTGATCCGGACCAGCAGCTTTTTCTGTTCGTAATAATCCGAAAGCGGTAAGGTCAGCTGGTAATAATGGGCCAGCCGCTGCCGGATGGTTTCTGGTTTGTCATCATCCCGCTGGTACAAAGTCCCACCACAGGCATCACAGATGCCCTCCTTCTGCGGACGGCAGGAATCGATGTTGTAAGTCCGGCCACACGATGAACAGACACGCCGGCCGGTGAGGCGGGAGAGGATCGATTCGTCGGATAGCTCCAGTTCAACGACCGCATTGAGCGAGATCTGGCGCTTGGCCAGAAGATCGGTCAAGGCTTCGGCCTGGGCAACGGTACGCGGAAAGCCATCGAGCAGGAATCCACGCTGGCAATCTGCCTGCTCCAGGCGGTCTGCCACCATGGCGATGGTCAGGGTGTCAGGGACGAGAGCCCCTTGATGGATGTACTGACTGGCTTCCTGTCCCAGCGGGGTGTTGGCCTTGATGTTCTGGCGAAAGATATCGCCGGTCGAAATGTGCGGAATCTGGTACTCCCGTACGAGGTCGGCAGCCATTGTCCCTTTGCCGGAACCAGGCGCCCCCAGTAGAATCAGTCTCATGTCTTCTAGTCCTCCTGCGTCACTTGCAACAAGGGCATCCGGGCTATGCCGGACACCCTTTTGCAAATTGACATCGCATGTGATTAGTCGAGGAATCCCTTGTAATGGCGCATGACCATCTGGGATTCGAGCTGGTTGACGAGGTCGATGGCAACACCGACGACGATCAGGACTGCCGTGCCGCCGAACCAGACACCTTGAGCTTTGGTCACAGCTGACAGAAGAACCGGGAACAGGACGATGATGATCAGGAAAAGACCGTCGATCCAGTTCAGGCGGCGGGCCGTACGGGCAATGAAGTCCGAAGTCGGCCGGCCGGGACGGATGCCAGGGATGAAACCACCATTCTTCTGCAGGTTGTTGGCAATCTCGATCGGATTGAACTGAACCATGGAGTAGAAGAAGGTAAAGCCCAGAATCAGCAAAGCGTAGAAAATGTAGTAGAACGGGTTGCCGGAGAAATTCATGAACCACTCGGCAACTGGCCCGGTACCGCCAAACAGGGAAACCAGCGTGGACGGCAGGGAGACGATCGAGATCGCAAAGATGACCGGGATAACACCAGCCTGGTTGACTTTGATCGGCAGGTAGGTGTTCTGGCCACCGTACATCTTGCGGCCGACGACTTTCTTGGCATACTGCACCGGAATGCGGCGTTCCGCGCTCTGGACAAAGACGACCAGGGCGACGACAACCACGAAAACGGCGATGATTGCAGCGGTGCCAATGACAGACACAAAAATGTTCGAGGTTACAGACCAGTTCTGGAAGTAACCAAAGAGCATTTTGATCGCGTTGGGACCACCCGTGATGATACCTGCGAAGATGATCAGCGAGATACCGTTGCCGATGCCTTTTTCATTGATCTGTTCACCGAGCCACATGATGAAGGCGGTACCAGCTGTGAAGCTGACAACGACCAGGATGGCATTGAGAAAGCCCGGCAGTGTGGATGACGAAGCCATGCGGGTGGCGTACCAGTAGGCAATGGCTTGGATCATAGCCAGGCCGACCGTGAGGTAGCGGACCATCTGCTGGATTTTCTTGCGTCCGGTTTCGCCTTCCTTTTGCAGGCGCTCCAGGGCCGGAATGGCCACCGTGAGCAGCTGCATGATGATGGAGGCGTTGACATAAGGGGTGATGCCCATGGCGAAGATCGAGACTTGCTTGAAAGCACCGCCTGAAATGATGTCCAGGAAGCTGCCCAGCTGGCCAAAGCGTTCGATCAGGGCAGTGAAAGCCTCCTGGTCGATGCCTGGGACCGGGACACGGATGCCAAGACGGTACACGATCAGGATGCCGATCGTGAACAGCAGTTTTTTACGCAGGTCCGGGATCTTGAAGGCATTTTTCAGGGTTTCGATCATGCTGCCCATGCTTTAGACCTCCTCGACGCTGCCTCCAGCTTTTTCGATCTTCTCTTTGGCGCTGGCGGTGAAAGCACTGGCCTTGACGGTCAGTTTCTTGGTCAGTTCACCATTGCCGAGGATTTTGATGCCGTCGTTGACCTTTGGAACATTGGCAATGCCAGCAGCGTTGATGGCTGCAACATCGACCACGGCACCGTCGTCAAACTTGTTCAGGGATGAGAGGCTGACTTCGATGTAGGCCAGCGCGAAACGCTTGTTGTTAAAGCCACGTTTCGGCAGACGACGATAGATAGGCATCTGGCCGCCTTCAAATCCGGGACGGACACCGCCGCCGGCACGGGCATTCTGGCCTTTGTGGCCACGGCCTGAGGTCTTGCCGTTGCCGGTACCCACACCGCGGCCTTTGCGGAAAGCGGTCTGGCGAGCGCCGGGGGAGGCTTTCAATTCGTTGATTTTCATAGTCTTACACCTTCCTCAAGCTTCTTCAACCTTGACCAGGTAAGCGACGAGACGGAGCATGCCCTGGAGAGCCGGATTGGACTCCAGTTCGACAGTCTGACCGATCTTGCGCAGACCCAAGGCCTGGATGGTTGCCTTGTGCTTATGGGTTGCATTGTTGGTGCTCTTGGTGAGCGTGATCTTGACTTTAGACATCGTCGCGCTCCTCCTTACAGAATGTCTTCGACGGACTTGCCACGCAGACGAGCCACTTGTTCCAGTGACTTGAGGCTGGCAAGACCGGCGATGGTCGCATTGACCATGTTGTTCGGATTATTGGTGCCCAGGGACTTGGTGCGGATGTCCTTGATACCGGCCAGTTCGAGAACGGCACGGACAGGACCACCAGCGATGACGCCAGTACCACCGACAGCCGGCTTCAAGAGGACTTTGCCAGCGCCAAACAGGCCGATGGTTTCGTGCGGGATCGTAGCGTCCTTGAGCGGGACTTCGATCAGGTTCTTCTTGGCATCTTCGATGCCTTTGCGGATGGCATCCGGAATTTCGGCTGCTTTGCCGAGACCTTTGCCGACATGGCCATTCTCATCACCCACGATGACGAGGGCGGCGAAACGGAAGTTGCGGCCACCTTTGACGGTCTTGGAGACGCGGCCGATATGGATGACTTTTTCTTTCAGATCCAGTTTGCTTGCATCAATGCGCATGGCTATTCCTCCTGCTTAGAACTTCAGTCCGGCTTCACGAGCCGATTCTGCCAGAGCCGCGACACGGCCATGGTAGAGATAGCCACCGCGGTCGAACACGACCGTTTCAATGCCGTTAGCCAAGGCCCGCTGGGCGACCAGCGCTCCGACGGCTTTAGCGCCTTCGACGTTGCCAGCGAAGGTCAGCTTGTCTTTGATTTCCTTGTCCAGGGATGAAGCGCTCACCAGCGTGCGGCCAGTGGTGTCATCGATCACCTGGGCATAGATCTGGGAAAGGCTGCGGAAGACACACAGTCTCGGACGTTCTGCCGTGCCGGAGACTTTGCTGCGCACCCGCTCGTGTTTCCGCTTGCGAATCTCGTTCCTGCGAGTTTTGCTAATCATGTCATCTCACCCTTTCTTATTTGCCTTTTTTGCCGCCCTTGGCGCCTGTTTTTCCTTCTTTCAGGTGCAGGACTTCAAAGTCATACTTGACGCCCTTGCCCTTGTAAGGATCTGGCAGACGGAAGGCACGGATCTTGGCCGCAGTCTCACCAACCATCTGCTTGTCGGCGCCCTTGACAATGATCTTGTTCGGGGCTGGCACATCGATGGTGATGCCGGCGGGTTCTTCGAGCTCGATCGGATGGGAGAAACCCAGGTTCAGGACGAGCTTCTTGCCTTGCTTCTGGGCCTTGAAACCGACACCGTTGATGTCGAGATTCTTGGTAAAGCCCTGGGACACACCGACGATCATGTTGTTGACCAGGGTGCGGGACAGGCCATGCAGGGCGCGATGGTCTTTGTTGTCACTTGGACGAGTGACGGTGATGGTCTTGTCTTCGACCTTGACGGTGATATCCGGATGGATCACCTGGGTCAGGACAGTGGAACCAGATTTGACGGTGACAACGTTGTTTTCAACTTTGACTTCAACGTTGGCCGGAATGGTGATCGGCATTCTGCCAATTCGGGACATGGTTGTGGACCTCCTGCTCTTGAGATTGAGGATCGCATCCCCTGTGCTGGGGCAGTCAGCCATAGCACGGGATGCCGCTCCGTTTCAGAGTTTAGTTTGAATTACCAGACATAGGCGAGAACTTCGCCGCCAACGCCCTCTTTGCGAGCGCTCTTGTCGGTCATGATGCCTTTTGAAGTTGAGATGATCGCGATGCCGAGGCCACCGAGCACTTTGGGCAGGTTCTCCGTGTTGGCATAGACGCGCAAGCCCGGTTTGGAAATGCGCTTGATGCCGGAGATGACCGGTTTCTTGGCGGCGTACTTGAGGGTGATTTTGATCTTGCCCTGCTTGTCGTCGTTGATCACGTCGACTTTGCTGATGTAGCCTTCGTCGAGAAGAATCTGGGCGATGGCTTTCTTGACATTGGACGCCGGAATTTCACAGGTCGCGTGACCGGCTGTGCCGGCGTTGCGGATGCGGGTGAGCATATCGGCGATGGTATCTGTAATCTGCATGAAACTTCCTCCTTCCTCTGGTACTCTTACCAGCTGGCCTTGCGAATGCCGGGAATCTGTCCCTTGTAGGCCAGTTCACGGAAGCACAGACGGCAGATGCCATACTTGCGGATGTAAGCATGCGGACGGCCACAGAGTTTGCAGCGATTGTAGGCACGTGTCGAGAACTTCGGCTCTGCCTGCTGTTTCAGGATCATTGACTTCTTAGCCATTTAACGTACCTCCCGCTTACTTGGAAAACGGCATGCCGAGCAGTTTCAAAAGCTCGCGTGCTTCTTCGTCGGTGTTTGCGGTTGTGACAATGATGATGTCCATGCCGCGGATCTTGTCGATTTTGTCGTAGTCGATTTCCGGGAAAATCAGCTGTTCCTTGGCACCGAAAGCGTAGTTGCCACGGCCGTCAAAGGAATTGGGATTGATCCCGCGGAAGTCGCGCACACGCGGCAGGGCCACGCTGATCAGCTTGTCGAGGAACTCGTACATCTTCTGGCCGCGCAGGGTAACCTTGCAGCCGATGTTCATGCCTTCACGCAGCTTGAATGCGGAAACGGACTTCTTGGCTTTGGTGATGACCGGTCTCTGGCCGGCGATCAGGCCCATGTCCCGGGCAGCGTTCTCAATCGCCTTCGGGTTGTCCTTGACTTCACCGACGCCCATGTTGAGAACAATCTTCTCAACTTTCGGGATCTGCATCGACGAGCTGTACTTGAAAGTCGTCATCATCGCTGGTGCGACTTCTTTCTGGTATTTGTCTTTCAGTCTGGCCATTTTAAACTCCTCCTCGCCGATCACTTCTTGGCTGCGATGGTGTCGATTTCGGCACCGCAGGCCTTGCAGACGCGGACTTTGTCACCATTGGCCATGACCTTGTGCCCCATCTTGCTCGGACGCTTGCACTTGTTGCAGACGACCATGACATTGGAGCTGGAAACCGGAGCTTCCTGGTGGAGTATGCCACCTTGCTGGTAGCGGCCACGCGGTTTCTGGTGCTTGACGGACATGTTGACGCCTTCGACGATGACCCGGCCGGTGACCGGGAAAACCTTCAGGACTTTGCCGGTCTTGCCAGCGTCTTTGCCCGACAGCACGTAAACGGAATCATCTTTTTTGACATGTACTTTCATGCTACGTGTGCCTCCTTACAGGACTTCGGGAGCCAGAGACAGGATTTTCATATAGTCCCTGTCACGAAGTTCCCTGGCGATGGGCCCAAAGATACGCGTGCCGCGCGGATTCTTGTCTTCCTTGATGATGACGGCTGCGTTTTCGTCAAATTTGATGTAGGAACCGTCGGAGCGGCGTACGCCACGCTTGGAGCGGACGATAACAGCTTTGACGACCTCACCCTTCTTTACAACACCACCGGGTGTTGCTTCTTTGACCGAACAGACGATGATGTCTCCGATATTGGCGTACTTGCGCCAGGATCCTCCGAGAACCTTGATGCACATCAGTTCTTTGGCACCGGTGTTGTCGGCGGATTTGAGTCTTGATTGAACCTGGATCATTGTCTTCCTCCTTCCAGTAACCGGTTAAGGATCACTTGGCCTTCTCAATGACCTCGACCAGTCTCCAGCGCTTGTCGCGGCTCAAGGGGCGGGTCTCCATCACTTTGACCTTGTCTCCGATATGGCATTCGTTGTTTTCATCGTGGGCCTTGAGCTTGTAGGTCCGCTTGACGATTTTCTTGTACAGCGGATGGCGGACATGCTCGGTGACTGCTACGACGATGGTCTTATCCATTTTGTCGCTGGCAACCAGGCCAACTCGTGTTTTTCTGAGATTACGTTCACTCATGGATAATCCCCCTTACTTCTTTTGACCCTGGAGCTCACGCTCACGCAGGATGGTCATGACACGCGCGATGTCCCGCTTGACGCTTTTGAGCTTTAAGGGGTTTTCGAGCTGGTTGGTGGCATGGGCAAAACGGAGCTTGAACAGTTCTTCGCGCAGGGAAGCGAGTTCCTTGTTCAGCTCGTCAAAGGATTTGTCACGGATTTCACTGGGCTTCATTGACGTCACCTTCCTTTTCACGGGCGATGAACTTGGTCTGGCACGGCAGTTTGTGTGCGGCCAGGCGCAGGGCTTCACGGGCGACTTCTTCGCTGACGCCGGCGATCTCAAAGAGGACACGGCCGGGCTTGACGACTGCTACCCAGTACTCAGGGGAGCCTTTGCCGGAACCCATTCGGGTTTCAGCGGGCTTGGAGGTGACGGGCTTGTCCGGGAAGATCTTGATCCAGACCTGTCCGCCACGCTTGATGAAACGGTTGATCGCGATACGGGCAGCTTCGATCTGGTTGCTGGTGATCCAGACAGGCTCCATGGCCTGCAGGCCGTAATCGCCATAGACGACAACGTTGCCACGGGTGGCTTTGCCGGTCATGCGACCGCGGTGCTGTTTTCTGCGTTTGACACGTTTGGGAAGCAGCATCAGGCTTCGCCTCCTTCCGATACTTTCACTTTGCGGGGAGCTTTGTAGACTGCACCCTTGTAGATCCAGACCTTGACACCGATGCGGCCATAAGTGGTCTTGGCTTCGGCAAAACCATACTCGATGTTGGCGCGCAGGGTCTGCAGCGGGATCGTGCCATCATGGTAGTGTTCGCTGCGGGCGATTTCGGCGCCGCCGAGACGGCCGCTGACCGCAGTCTTGATACCCTTGGCTCCGCCTTTCATGGCGCGTCCCATCGCCTGCTTCATGGCGCGGCGGAAGGATACACGTTCCTCGAGCTGCTTGGCGATGTTCTCAGCGATCAGCTGAGCTTCGGTATCGACGGATTTGATTTCATTGATGTTGATGAAGAACTGGCGGCCAAACTTGGCGACGAGTTTCTTCTTGAGGTCTTCGATTCCAGCACCCTGGCGTCCGATGATGATGCCCGGCTTGCCGGCAGAAATCTGCACGAGGGTCTTTTCTTCGCCCTTGCGCTCGATCTCGATGCGGGATACGCCAGCCTTGAAGCATTCGGCTTTCACGAAATCGCGAATCTTCTTGTCTTCAACGAGGAATTTGCTGAAATCTTTCTTGTCGGCGTACCAGCGGGTGTCCCAATCTTTGATAACGCCAACGCGCAAGCCGTGGGGATTGACTTTCTGGCCCATTCGCTGCCCTCCTTAATTTCTTTCCTTGAGAACGACCGTGATGTGGCTGGTTCTCTTGTGGATACGTGCCGCGCTGCCGCGGGCCTTGGGGATGATGCGCTTGAGCACCGGGCCCTGGTTGGCATAGCAGTCGGCGACATAGAGTGCATCGCGGGACAGGCTGTTGTTGTTGACGGCGTTGGCCTCTGCAGATTTCACGAGTTTCTCGAGAACCGGCGAAGCAGCCTTGGGGGTGTAGCGCAGGATCGCGTAGGCTTCATCGAGGGACTTGCCCTTGATCAGGTCGACGACGATGTTGACTTTGCGCGGGGTCACACGGACGTTCTTGGCGATGGCGCGACCTTCGTCCTTGCCAATGCCGAGGACTTTCTTTTCCTTCTTGGTCAGCAGGGCTGACTTCTGGAAACGGCGAGCGTCCTTGTTGTAGGTTGCGAGGATTTCCTCACGGTTTTCCAGCAAGTATTCCTTGCTCATAACCTTCTTTTCCACTATTGTTTCCTCCCTTCACTACCGGCCGGCATTAGCGCGAACCCGAGGATTTCTCGGATCCGGCATGGCCCTTGAAGGTCCGGGTGGGAGCGAACTCGCCCAGCTTGTGGCCGACCATTTCTTCTGTGACGTAGACCGGCACGTGCTTGCGGCCATCATAGACAGCAATCGTGTGTCCGACCATTTCCGGGAAAATGGTCGAGGCGCGAGACCAGGTCTTGATGACTTTCTTCTCATTTTTTTCGTTCATCGCTTCGATTTTCTTCATCAGCGATTCGGCAACGAAAAAGCCTTTTTTGGTAGACCGACTCATCTTTTAAGCCTCCTGTCGTTTACTTCTGGTTCCTTCTCTTGACAATGAACTTGTCAGAAGGCTTCTTGCGGTCACGGGTCTTCTTGCCGAGAGTCGGAACACCCCAGGGCGTGACCGGGCCGGGACGGCCGATCGGCGACTTGCCTTCACCACCACCATGCGGATGGTCGCAGGGGTTCATGACGACACCGCGGACGGTCGGGCGGATGCCCATGTGGCGTTTGCGGCCAGCTTTGCCGATGTTGAGGTTCTCATGCTCGCTGTTGCCAACCGAACCAATGGTGGCTTTGCAGTGGATCGAGACCATGCGCACTTCGCCAGAGGGCAGGCGGACCTGGGCATAGGCAGCGTCTTTGGCCATCAGCTGGGCGCCGGCACCAGCGGTGCGGACCATCTGGGCGCCTTTGCCAGGCTTGAGCTCGATGTTGTGGATCACGGTGCCGACCGGGATGGCTTCGATGGGCAGGGCGTTGCCAGCCACGATGTCAGCCTGCGGTCCGCTTTCAACCATGTTACCAACCTTGAGGCCTTCAGGTGCCAGGATGTAAGCCTTGGCGCCGTCGAGGTACTGGATCAGGGCCAGGTTGGCGGTGCGGTTCGGATCATACTCGATCGCAACGACAGCGGCCTTCATGCCGGTCTTGTTGCGCTTCCAGTCAATGATGCGGATCTTGCGGCGGTTGCCGCCACCATGGTGGCGGACGGTGATGCGGCCATAGGCGTTACGGCCACCGGTCTTGCTTCTTGGAGCCAGAAGAGATTTTTCAGGCGCTTTGGCGGTGATTTGCGAGAAATCAGCCACGGTCATCTGCCTTCTGGCGGGAGAAGTCGGATTATAGCTTTTGACTGCCATCTTGTTTCACTCCTTCTTCTAGGGCGCCCGGCATTACTGGCCGAACCCGAATTCCTCGATGGTGTTTTTGTACTTCTTGCCGGCTGTGGCGGACTTGCCGCCCTTCTGCAGGTAGGATTCAGCTTTGGGGTCGGTGTCGATGGTCACGACAGCCTTTTTCCAGCTGGCGGTCTGGCCGACATGGACACCCTGGCGTTTGGTCTTGCCATCATAGTTGGCGGTGTTGACCTTGAGGACCTTGACGTCGAACAGCTGTTCGACCGCCTTGCGGACCTGGGTCTTGGTGGCGCCGACGGCTACTTCGAACGTGTACTTGCCCAGAGCGGCATCCATGGTGCTCTTCTCAGTGATGACCGGACGTTTGATGATCTCGTGTGCGGTGCTCATTATACATACACCTCCTGGACTTTGAGGATCGCTTCCTGGGTCACGACGAACTTGTCGAACTTGAGGATGTCGAACACATTGATCGTGTTGACCAGGGCGGTCTTGACACCGACGATGTTCCTGGCCGATTTCTCGATCTTCTCATCGCGGGTCAGGGTGACGAGCAGGGCGGATTTGTCAACGCCGAGCTTGCCGAGGACTTCGGTCATGCGTTTGGTCTTGATCTCAGCCATTTCCAGCTTGTCAACGACGACCAGGCTGCCGGCAGCCACTTTGGAAGACAGGGCGGACTTCATGGCCAGGCGGCGGACCTTTTTCGGCAGGGTGTAGCTGTAGTCACGCGGCTTGGGACCAAAGATGATGCCACCACCGACATGCTGGGCGGAACGGGACGAACCCTGGCGGGCACGGCCGGTGCCTTTCTGGCGGTAAGGCTTCTTGCCACCACCGGTGACTTCGCTGCGGGTCTTGGTCGAATGGGTTCCCTGGCGGCGGTTGGCCAGGTAATTGAGAACGGCGCGATGCAGCACGTCCTGGTTCGGCTCGATGCCGAAGATGGCGTCGGACAGTTCAAGACTGCCGGTCTTGACGCCATCCATGTTGTATACATCAACTTGTGCCATTGTTATGCTCCTCCTTTACGCCGTCTCACTTGGACTTGACAGACGACTTGATCTCGACCAGGCCGCCCTTGGGTCCGGGGACAGCGCCCTTGATGACGATGATGTTACGTTCGCCGTCAACCATCACGACATCGAGGTTCTGTACGGTTACATTGACTGCACCCATGTGGCCTGGCAGTTTCTTGCCTTTGAAGACACGGGCAGGATCGGTGTTCGGGCCCATCGAGCCAACGCGGCGGTGGTACATCGAACCGTGGGTTTCCGGTCCACCTGACTGGCCGTGGCGCTTGATGTTGCCGGCAAAGCCTTTACCCTTGGAGACACCGCTGACATCGACAGCATCGCCAACGGCGAACATGTCAGTGACGCGGAGTTCCTGGCCGAGGGTGTAGTCTGCTTCGGACTTGAATTCGCGCAGGACCTTCCTGGTCTCGACACCCGCTTTGGCGAACTGGCCTTTGTGGGGACGATTGGCATTCTTGACTGCGCCGTAGCCGACCTTGACAGCCTTGTAGCCGTCATTTTCGACTGTCTTGTTCTGGACGACGAAGAGCGGACCGCAATCAATGACCGTGACCGGAATTGAATTGCCCTTGTCGTCAAAAAGCTGGGTCATCCCTGCTTTTTTGCCAAGCATGTACTTTTCCATTTCTCAAACCTCCTTGGTTATTGGTTCGCCCGTGTCCCGGGTGAACATGACCAGAACGACAACACGGCTTGGTCTGTCGTGTTGTCGTCTATGACAAGCCTTACAGCTTGATCTCGATGTTGACGCCAGCCGGCATTTCGAGCTTCATCAGGGCTTCGACCGTCTTGGCATTGGGAGCGAGGATGTCGATCAGGCGCTTGTGGGTGCGGATCTCGAACTGCTCGCGGGAGTCTTTGTATTTGTGCGGGGAGCGCAGGATGGTGACGATTTCCTTTTCAGTCGGCAGCGGGATCGGGCCGGATACGCTGGCGCCGGTGCGCTTGGCGGTATCCACGATGCGCTCGGCGCTCTCGTCGAGGATCTGGTGATCAAATGCTTTGAGACGGATGCGGATTTTCTGGTTTGCGGCCATGGTCTGTGGTTCCTCCTTGGTGTGCTGCTGGTCAGTCATCAACTCAGCCGGGCGTTTCATCCTCTTCCAACAGAAAACCCAGTCTTCGCGCCTCTTGGTAGCTGAGGCTGTCGCGCTGGGCCCATGCCGGAGTGGCATACGCTGCGTGTGTGATGTGACTGCCGCCCAATTTCTCTAAGAATCGGACTGACTCCTCCGAAGTTACCCGCCTTGCGGCCGCAGCGGCCGTGACGGCAATCTCCGGTATCATCGCCTGCTCGAACTGTGCCAGGACAGAATACGCCCGGCAAAGTCGCGCAACAACTAATATAGTACAAACTTTTCTGGATTGCAAGCTCTTCCAGGCAACATTTGACAATTTTTTTCGCGAGCATGACCACGCGTGGATGTACAAGTCAATGCGGGCTCAGAGGTGGCGGTTTTTCACCAGTTCTGCCAGCAAGTTTTGCAACTCTTCCTGGCTGAAAGGATAGTGGCTGGCACAAAAATGGCACTCCAGGTTGACACCCGCTGGGTCCTGCGCCAGGTCGGCCAATTCACGGGCGCCCAGGGCGATCAGATTCTGTTCCATGCGTTCGTGTGAACAGGTGCAGGCGTATGACAGCGGTTTGTGGCTGAAATACTGGATCTCGGGGTCACCGAACAGCAAATCGAGAATCTGGTCCGGATTGAACCCTTCCTGCATCCAGTAGGTCACCTCCGGAAATCCGCCCAGTCGAGTTTCCAGGTATTGGATCGTTTCTTCGGTCGCATCGGGCAACATCTGGACCATGAAACCGCCGGCATGACTGATGCCATTGGCATCGACCAGGACACCCAGGCCAACCGCGGATGGGGTCTGCTCCGACGATGCCAGATAATAGGTCAGGTCTTCGGCGATTTCACCGGAAACCAGTTCGACTTTTCCCATGTAGGGTTCCTTGAGGCCCAGGTCCTTGATCACGGTCAGAGTCCCCTCGCCGACGGCCTGTCCGATGTCGAGCTTGCCAGGCTTCTTGTGCAACGTCTCAACAACGGGCTGGTAGCAATAACCGCGCACCGTCTGGTGTCCGGTACCCACAACGGTCATGCCCTGGATAGGGCCATTGCTGCGGATGATCATGCTGATCGTATCCGAATCATTTTTCAACCCTTGCTCGGCCATCAGCAACGTTCCGGTCATCAGGCGCCCGAGGGCTACGGCGGCAACAGGCGACATCTGGTGAATGTCCTGGGCTTCCTGGCACAGGCGGGTGGTCCTGCAGGCAAAGGCGCGCACTTGGCCATTCAGGGCGAGAGCGCTGACGATGTAGTCACCAGCTGGCACATCTGGGTGGGATGGAAGAACAGGGGCTGGGTCGTTCATCAGGAGATCCTCCGGCGGAAAATGTAGAACTGGCGTTCGCCCGAGCTGCGAACCGGATTCAAAGTCAGCTCGCCAGTCCGGGCAATAAACTCAAGACCGGCACTTTGGGCTGCCTTGAGCAAAAAAGTGTGGTCATAATACCGCTCCACCACTTCCTCGTCAAATCGCTCGTAAAAGCCATCGGCCGTGCGGGCAAACCAGGTCAGGCTGGCCCGGGAGAGCCGGCTTTGCGGCCGGTAGTGGTTTTGCCAGACCAGAGTCAGGTTTTCATGATCCTGGATGATGGTGCGATTGCCGCGGGTCTGGGCAAAGTGGCGCAGGGTTCCGACATCCGCAATGAAAAGGGCCCCTGGATTGAGGTAATTGGCCAGCAGGCGGAACACCCACTGCACAGCCTCCGGACGGACAATGTGGTTCAGGGTGTCCAGGAGACAGGTTGCCAGGTCGACAGTGCCATACAGCTCAAAGCGGCTGATGTCCTGCTGCAGGAACAGTGCTGTGCTGCCGCTGTCCTGCGCCTTTTCGCGCGCAGCTTGCAGCATGGCGGCAGAATCATCGATCCCGATCACATCATAGCCGTGCTGTTCCATCTCCAGGGCGAATGTCCCTGTCCCACAGCCCAGGTCCAGCAGAAGCGGACGGCCCTCGCAGCCATCACCAGATCCTGCCCTCTGACTGTAGCGCTGGTCGAGCAGCAGGATGAACTGGGCCCAGGCAGGATAGTCCACGGCCTGTTGCAATGTGTCATAATGGCTGGCCAGCAGCTCATAGCCGTCAGACATGGTTACTCACCAGCCTGGTCAGGACACGCTGCCCGGCAGGGATTCGAGATAGGAAACCGCTGCAGCGAGCTGGGTATCTTCTTCAGGGGTCAGCTGGGGAATGGATTTCCCCTCTGCCTGTTCCGGCAGTTCGACAGTCTGGTCCGGTTCGAGACCGACGCCTTCGATGCTGGAGCCGCCGGGCAGATAGTACAGGAAATTTGTGACATTGACGGATGAACCATCGGCCAGGTTGAAGGTCAGCGTTCCGGAGCCCTTGCCAAAAGACTGGATGCCAATGACCTCTGCCAGGTCGAGGTCGCGCAGGCAACCAGTGAACAGTTCCGAGGCACTGGCAGAGAACTCATTGATCAGGATGGCGTAGCGCATGTCGGCCGGCACCCCCATGCTGGCGTCGGATGTCCATGCCTGTGTGAAAGCCTTACCGTCCTGGCGGCCTTCGATCCGGGCAATTTCCGTTTTCGGCAGCAGGTAATCAAGCATGGCAATGACTTCATTGGCGAGACCACCACTGTTGTTGCGCAAATCAAATACAATATGTCGGGCACCCTGTGCCTGCAAATCCTCGACCGCACGGATGAACAGGTCAGCCACACCGGTTGAAAACTCGGAAATCCGGACATAGCCGGTCGTGGGATCGAGCATGCGGTGGCTGACACTGGCCGATGTGATCGGGCGGCGCTCCACCTGGATGGTGAAACGCTGGTTGGCAGATGGGCGGTACATCTCCAGTTCAACCCGTGTGCCTTCTTCACCGCGCACCAGAATGGCCAGCTGCGTGATGTCCTGGATCATCTCGACGGACTCACCATCGACAGCGATGAAAATGTCACCGGCCCGTAAATCAGCTGCCTCGGCAGGGCTGTCTTCGATCACTTCGGTGATTTCAATCTGCAAGGCTGTGTTGAAAGCCACAATCGCACCGATGCCAACATAATTGCCACTCATCGATTCCGCGATCTGCTGAGTCTGTTCAGCATCGAGGTACATCGTATAGGGGCTGTCCATTTCATTGACCAGACCGCTGGTCATAGCTGCCAGCATCTCGGCATCGGTCAGGTCTTTGTAGTAGTTTTCATCCAGGGTGTTATAGACCGACCTGAACTTGTCCAGTGCGGCCCGGGTTTCCTCGTCGCCAGCAAACTGGATGCCGATGGACCCGGTGTTCCCTGGCGGCAGCAGGGACACGCCGGCCTGCATCAGGACAAAAACGCCGCCACTGACGGTCAGGGTGAACGTCAGGGCCATGGTGACCAGGATCACCAGGATGGTCCGGCCCAGATGGCCAGGTTGCCTGACTGACCCGGAACGGTTTGGCTGTTTGGTCATATCCGGCAAGCCGGATGCCTGTTCGGGATGGTTCATGTCTGTCTCCTTGTCGAAAAATCAGGCTGCCAGTCTTTTCCGGCAGCCTGCTTCTGTGTCAGCCAACATAGTCGGATGGATTGACCGTCGTACCTTTGACCCGGACCTCGAAGTGGAGATGAGGTCCCGTCGAGGTCCCTGTGCTGCCGATCAGTCCGATGCGGTCACCCGCATTGACTTCCTCTCCCACCTTGACCTCGGTCTGCTTCAGGTGGCCATACAAAGTTGCCTTGCCGTCACCGTGATCGATGACAATGTAATTGCCATAACCCGAGCCACCGTAATTGCGGCCCTGGACGGGTGCACTGACCAGAATGACGGTACCGGAGCGGGCTGCGACCACCTTGGCCCCGAGCGGGGCAGCAATGTCGATCCCGGAATGGAATTTCTTGTAGCGGTATACGGGGTGGATGCGCCAGCCAAAGGCCGACGTGATCTTGGTGTGGCCCGGCACTGGCCACGTCCAGCTGCCGCCCTTTTTGCGCGCTTCATTTTCTGCCGCCAGTTTAAGCTGCAACTGGTAGATGACAGAACTGATCCGTTCTGCCTCTTTGTTCAATTCATCCTCTGCCTTTTCCTGGGCAGCCAGATCGGCCTGGACTTCCTTGAGATCAGTTGCCACCGCAGCCGCATCCGACTTGATCTTGGCCAGGTCGGCCTCGACTTGCTCGACAACGGTTTTCATTTCCTGTGCTTTCTGGTCGGCATTGTTCCGTGCCAGGGTTGCCTCATCCTTGGCATCCTGCAGATCTTCAATCATCTGTTCATCGGTGTCTTCAACAATGGACATGATCTGCAGCGTCGTGAAAAAGCCCTGGATGCTTTTCGATTCGAGGAACATCTCCAGCATGGAATGTTGCTGATGCTCGTACATGACTTGCAGCCGCTCGACATACTGGGCCCGCTTGTCGGTCAGTCTTTGCTCGGCAGCTATGTATTCCTGATAGGCTTGGTTGAGGGCCTCCAGGGCAGCCTGAAGCTGGTTGGTCTTTTCTTCAAAAAGATCTTGCTGTTGCTTGGTCCGTGTTTTCAGCCAGGCCAGGTCACCCGTCAAATCGAGTTTTTCCTTATTGAGCTTGTCGCGCTGCTTCTCGATCTGGTCGAGCCTTTTGGCAATCGAACTTTGCTGGGCCACAGCTGCATCGAGCTGCTCCTTGGTGGTGGCAGCCAGGACAGCCGCATCCGGCTGCCAGGGCAGCAAGGCCAGGACCAGCGCCAGGACCACTAGCAGACTGATGGTCCGCCCAGAAACCGATCGGCCCTGCCGGGCACTTGGAAAATGGATCATGCCAAGCCTCCTCAGACCTTGATGTAGCGCCGGACTGAGACAGCACTGCCCAGAGATCCGATGCCGATTCCGAGGCCTACATTCAGGAGCAAGACCATGGAAGCCAGTTCTAACGGGGGAATCATGGCCAGCACATCCGTCGGCAGCGTATTGGCTGCAACCGTCTCATACAGGCGAGAGTAGATGACATAGGCTGACAACCAGGCCAGTCCGCCGCCGAGCAGTCCGGTCACCGCACCTTCGAGAATATAGGGGACGCGGATATACCAGTTGGTAGCACCGACATATTTCATGATATTGATTTCGTCACCGCGGGCAAAAACAGCCACCCGCACCATGTTGGAAATGATGAAGAATGCCACGACACCGAGGACGACGAAAGCTGTCAGGGTGGCATAATTGACCCAGACGATGGCTTTGCTCAGGAACTGCATCACTTTGAGCTCCAGATCCACTTTGCGGACACCGGGCAGTCCTTCCATATGGGATTTGAAATCTTCGCTGCCCGCAGGGTCATGCAGGCGGATGGCAAAGGTATACGGAATATAGTCCGCAGAAAAATCGGCGAACAGTTCATCCTTGCCCAGGTTGGCCTTGAAAGTCTCGAAATTCTGGTCCGGCGTGTACATCGTATATTCAAGGATATTCGGATCGCTGGCCAGATCCGCCTCAATGGTGGCGATCTCATCCTCGGTCACGCCGATCTCGAGTGTGATCTCGACCGGTGGCTGTTCACCTGCCCGGGCCATCATCTGGCGGGCGTTGACGGAAAACAGGGTGAAAGCCCCGAGCAGGAACAGCATCAGGGCGATCGTTGTGACCGAAGCCAGGGTCACCAGAGGATGGCGGACCAGGTTATTGAATCCCTCGGACAGGGAGTGGCGCAGCAGGGTTGTCCTCATGAGACCGCTTCCGGCCGGGAGCATTCTTCGGCCGACCTTTCCGTTTGACTTTGATAAGCCGGGCAGGCTGGATTGGTCTGGGCATAACCGCCCTGGCAGTCATCACGGACCAGGTTGCCATCGTCAATCTCGATCACGCGCTTTTTCATCCGGTCGACCAGGTCGCGGTCATGGGTGCAGATGATGATGGTCGTGCCGCTGCGGTTGATCTGCTCCAGCAGGGCCATGATCGCCTCGGAATTAGCCGGGTCCAGGTTGCCGGTCGGTTCATCGGCCAGCAACAACATCGGATTGTTAACCATGGCCCGGGCGATGGCTACCCGCTGTTGCTCGCCACCGGAGAGCATCCGGGGACGGACGAGCGCCTTGTCACGCAGTCCGACAATGGACAGTACGATCGGCACCCGGCGCTTGATCGCCTTGCTGGATGAACCGACGATCTCCATCGCGAAAGCCACATTCCGGAACACGGACTTGGTATGGATCAGGCGGAAATCCTGGAACACCATGCCGATGTTGCGGCGTAAATATGGCACATAGCGCCGCTTGATCTTGGACACATCAAATTTGTCGATCAGGACCTGGCCTGTCGAAGGTCTCTCTTCACAAGTCAAAAGCTTGATCAAAGTCGATTTGCCGGCGCCGCTGCGGCCGATGATAAAGACAAATTCCCCGTTCTCGATCGTAAAAGAGACGTCACGAAGGGCCGTGGTTCCGGTCGAATAAGTCTTGGTCACACGTCTGAATTCGATCAAGACGAGCCCTCCTTGTTGCTATCGTCTCGCCTCAGCTGTGCCACCATTTGTTTGCAGCGGTCTTGAGTGAGCCTTTTTCCTGCTTCTCAAGGTACCGGCGGACCATCGAGGCCAGCTTGAACAAAACCGCATCATCAAAGCTGCGCAAATCCAGGCCCGTGATTTTCTGGACCTTGTCCAGACGGTAGACGAGGGTATTGCGGTGGACAAACAACTGGCGGCTGGTCTCGGAGCCATTGAGGTTGTTTTCGAAAAATTTCTGGATCGTCAGGAGGGTCTCGCTGTCGAGGGACTCGTAGGCACCCTTGGGGAAAACCTCATCGAGGAACATGTGGCACAGTGTCGGCGGGAGCTGGTAGATCAGGCGGCCGAGACCGAGCTTGTCATAGCGCATGACATACGTGTCTGACTCAAAGATATTGCCAACAGTCAGGGCCAGGGAGGCCTCGCGGTACGACTTGGCCGCATCCTTCAGCGATTCGGCTACCATGCCGATACCGATCCGGACCTTGGCCAGGGACTCGGCATTGATCGTGTCCATGATGGTCGCAGCCGTACGGTCGATAAATTCGGTGTCCTCTCTCGGGAAGTCCGTCAGGAGGACGATGGTTTCCTCATCCATGGCGAGGACGAAGCTGGTCCGCTTGTCCGGGAAGAGATTCGACACGATCTCGAGGCAATCGACCTCTTCGGCCTGGTCGATCTTGACCAGGAAAGCCAGTCGCGGGATCGTGTACTGGATCTTGTATTCGCGGGCCTTGAGCGGCACATCCCCTGGCAATTCATTCTCCAGCAGGACATTTTTCAGGAAAGCGTCGCGCTCGACATCGGTGTCGGGCTCGCGGAGTTCGGACAGGATCCAATGGCTGAGCAAATCCAGGTAGCTCCTGGCGATGGTGTCGGTCCCCTCGATGAAGGTAATCAGGTCTGGTTTTTCGAAAGTGGCCAGTTTCTGGTAGATTTTGCCGGCGGAAAGGACCGTGGTTTCATCAGACAGGACAACCGCACGGGCTGCCAAGTCCTCTGTGCCTTCCAGCCGTTCGTCCGTGCAGGCCAGGATCGTGCCGTCTGCATTCAGGACGCCGGAAGTCTTGTCAAGGATCGCCGCGGCTTCGCGCATGACTCGTTTCAGCTCTTCCATTTTGTGAACCCCTCTTTTTAATGCGGGAATATGAATCGATCCCGATTATTACGCCTTATTTTATCATAACTCAGGAAAATCGAGTGCATGTTTCATTCTGATGACAACTATTTTAACAGATCGGCCGCGCAGGCAGCTGCCAGTTGCCAAAAAAAAAGAGCCGCCCCAGAACACAAGTCCTGGAGCAGCCCCTGATTGCATTGTGAAAAGCCGGCAGATCAGTTGAGGATGGCGCGCTCGGTTTCCTTGTCAAAGAGGTGGATGCGCTTGCCATCGATGGCGAAGTTGGCATTGTCTCCGACATGGGAATGCTTTTCAGTCGGGTCGACACGGGCCGTGATGCTCATGTCGCCGAGAGTGACATAGAGGTAGGTCTCGGCACCGAGCATCTCAACGACATCGACGTGTGCCTTGAAGGCGCAGGACTTGTTGGCCTCAACGAAATTGGCCTCGTCGGAGATGGCCTCGGAACGGACACCCATGATGACGTCCTTGCCGTCATAAGCCTTGACTTCCGGCACGGAGTATTTCTCCGGCAGGGTGATGGTGAAGCCATAGAAGGACAGGCTGACCGCGTCACCAGCAACAGAGAGCTTGGCAGGGACGAAGTTCATCGGAGGCATGCCGATGAAGCCGGCGACGAAGGTGTTGACCGGGTGCATGTACAGCTCGGTCGGGCTGTCGATCTGCTGGATGAAGCCATCCTTCATGACAACGATGCGGGTACCCATGGTCATGGCTTCCGTCTGGTCGTGGGTGACATAGATAAAAGTTGTGTTCAGGCGCTGGTGCAGCTTGGAAATCTCGACACGCATCTGGACACGGAGCTTGGCGTCGAGGTTGGACAGCGGCTCGTCCATCAGGAAGACCTTAGGATCGCGGACGATGGCACGGCCGAGGGCAACGCGCTGGCGCTGGCCGCCGGAGAGGGCCTTCGGTTTTCTCTCGAGCAGGTGGGTGATGTCGAGGATCTTGGCAGCCTCGGTCACGCGGCGCTTGATTTCGTCTTTCGGGAACTTGCGGAGCTTGAGGCCGAAAGCCATGTTGTCATAGACAGACATATGGGGATACAAAGCGTAGTTCTGGAAAACCATCGCGATGTCGCGGTCCTTGGGCTGGACATCATTGACCAGGCGATCACCGATATAGCATTCGCCGTCGCTGATTTCCTCGAGACCGGCGATCATGCGCAGGGTGGTCGACTTGCCGCAGCCGGACGGGCCGACCAGGATGATGAATTCCTTGTCAGCGATCTCGATGTTGAAATCGCTAACGGCGATCACATTACCTTCGTAACGTTTGTAGACATTTTTCAGAACAACACTGGCCATTGAAATTTACCTCCACCCATGTCGGGTCACTTGCTGTGATGGGCCGTTTGCCGACCCTATGCCAGACTATACCATTGAGTTTATGCATTCTCCAGTCGCGAAAATCACCAAAACTTTCCGGTCAGATTTGGCGATTTCCGGCAGGGTTCTGGCAATCGCAACAAGAATATAACACCATCTTTAGACAGTTTGACTTTTTACTTGTTAATTGCCCAGTTTCTGGGCCTTTCTTTTGATAAGATTGTCTTTCAAGCAGTCTGCAAAGGGCGGTATAATAAGGTCAAAGCATGAAAAATCAGCCAATGGCACAAATTTGCCCTGAGAATTTGTGCAACGCCTTGCGTTTTGGTTTTTTATGCACTATTATGCATATTTATTAGATTTCAGGGAACGAAGGAGAGAGTGACATGGGTGATACCAAGACACGCATCGGGATTGTCGGAGCCACCGGTTATGTCGGCATGGAGCTGGTCCGGCTGCTGGCAGCCCATCGAGGACTGGAGATGACAACCCTGGTCTCCCAGAGCTACGCCGGCAAAAGCTACGCCGATGTTTATCCTGCTTTCCGCCACCTGACCGACATCAAGCTGTCAGACCTCGATCTGGACCAGCTGGCTGATGATTGTGACATCGTCGTCACAGCCCTGCCGCACGGTGTCTCCTCGGCCGTGGTTCCAGAACTGCTCGACCGCGGCGTGCGTGTCCTCGACCACAGCGGCGACTTCCGTTACAAGGATGCCACGGTTTATGAAAAGGCCTACAAGCTCGACCATCCCCGGCCGGACCTCCTGGCAGAAGCTGTCTATGGGCTGCCGGAACTCTATCGCAACGAAATCGCCTCAGCACGGCTGGTGGCCAATCCAGGCTGTTATCCGACCTGCTCCCTGCTCGGACTGGCGCCCCTGCTCAAGGCCGGACTGGTCTACACCGGTGGTCTGATCATTGATGCCACCTCCGGGGTCAGCGGCGCCGGACGCAAAGCCGATCTCGGTTTCTCCTTCTGCGAATCCGAGTCCAGCTACAAAGCCTATGGCGCGGTCGGCCACCGCCACACCAGCGAGATCGAGCAGGAAGCCGCCCTCCTGAGCGGCCAGACCGAGCCACTGGCCCTGACCTTCACCCCCCACCTGGCTCCGATGAAGCGCGGCATGCTGGCCACCATTTACGCCGACCTGATGCCCTCCGTCGATCCCGATGGCCTGCACGAGCTCTATGAACGCTTCTACAACCATGAATACTTCGTCCGCGTCCTGCCGGCCGGACAACTGCCAGAGACGCGCCATGTCGCCTATACCAATTTCTGCGACATCGCGGTCACCGCAGACAAGCGCACCGGCAAGGTCAAGGTCTTCTCAGCCATCGACAATCTGGGCAAAGGCGCTGCCGCCCAGGCCCTGCAAGCGATCAACCTCATGGCTGGCCTCGACGAGCGCGAAGGACTCATCGCCGCCGGTGGCTCGATCTGATCTGAATAACGGTTCCTGCACAGGCAACCAGACATACGGTCCGGACTGCTGCCAATCATTTAAATCGGGGGAAACAGAGCCCATGAAAGATATCCAGTCCATCATCAGCAAAGCCGAGATCCTGATCGAAGCCCTGCCCTATATCCAGCGTCTGGCGGGCAAGACCGTCGTCATCAAATACGGTGGCAACGCCATGATCAACGAGGATCTCAAGACCGACGTCATGGAAGACGTGACCTTGCTCAAATACATCGGCATCAACCCCGTGCTCGTCC
>Ga0228535_1000821_pt1 | contig 68478 bp, 66 predicted proteins | sample SJ1metagenome_FD_168457 | JGI IMG/M metagenome (GOLD analysis project Ga0228535, IMG submission 168457) | Enriched culture of PCE-dechlorinating microbial communities from Ithaca, New York, USA - SJ1 | ecosystem: Engineered > Modeled > Simulated communities (microbial... > Unclassified | place...
GCGCGTGGCGCAGAAGGAGAGCCCGGGGAACTTCCTGCTGATGCACGCGATGGGACCGAACGTCGCCGGAGTCATCGGCACCGCCGTCGCCGCGGGCGTCATGCTCACCCTCCTTATCTGAGGCGCTTCGGGAAAGATTTTTCCGGATAGAATGTGCAAGGAGGCTCTCGTACGTTTCGGGAGCCTCCTTTTTAAAGGTTTTCCGCAGGCTTGTATATGCCTTTCTTTTGACAAATGATATGATATCAAGGGCTGGAGAAGGTCACCGGGGGCTCGACGTTTTTTATCAATCTCCTGGAAATTGTACGAGGAGGGGTCTGTCCATGAAAATTGCCGTAGGTTCCGATCATGCTGCATACTCTCTGAAAAAGTTTCTTCTTGAGCATCTTCGGCAAAAAAGCGGTATCGAAGCGGTAGATATGGGTGTTGATACAGATGCTGTTTCTTGCGATTATCCCGACATCGCGTTTCGTGTCGGAGAAGCTGTCGCGGGTCGTCATGCGGAAAAAGGGCTGCTCTTGTGCGGTACCGGCGTTGGAATGAGCATTGCGGCGAACAAGATTCCCGGTGTGTACGCGGCGCATTGCCATGACGTCGAAACAGCGCGCTTCAGCCGCTGGCACAATAATTCGAACGTGCTTACCATGGGGGCGAGAATTCTCTCCGAGGAACTCGCCAGAGAAGTACTGGATGTCTGGCTTGAGACCGATTTCGAAGGAGATCGGCATATCCGGCGCCTGAGCAAGATACAGGATTACGAACACAAAATCTGCCCCAGCTGCACTTTCTCCGAGAAGGGAAAAACCGTTATTTTCGAACATCCGCTTGTACAGCATAAGGTGAGCATCATCCGCGACAAGAATACTTCGGTGAAAGAGTTCCGCGAATTGGTACAGGAAATAGCCGGGTTAATGGTTTACGAGATGACTCGTAATCTCCCGCTTGTCAAGATCGAGGTGGAGACTCCGCTCGCGAAGACGGAGGCCTACGCTCTCGAGGGTAAAAAGCTTGCCATCGTCCCTGTGCTCAGGGCAGGACTTGGCATGGTGGACGGTATTCTTCAGCTTGTCCCGAACGCGAAGGTGGGGCATATTGGTCTTTATAGGGATCCCGAAACGCTTCTTCCCGTGGAATACTACTGTAAATTGCCCGGAGATATCAGCGAAAGAGATATTCTGGTGCTCGATCCTATGCTCGCCACCGGAGGTTCGGCTGCCGCTGCAATCAGCCTCGTCAAGGCAAGGGGCGGCAAGAAAGTCTCCCTCGTATGTATCATCGCTGCCCCGGAGGGCGTCTCCAAGGTGCATGCGGAGCATCCTGACGTGGATATTTACGCCGCAGCTCTCGACAGCCATCTGAACGATCACGGCTACATTGTTCCAGGGCTCGGCGACGCCGGCGATCGTCTCTTCGGGACGAAATAGGGAGATTTCGTGGACTCTGTCGTTGTTCCTCTTTCAATTTCACTGCCGCTTCTTTTCCTCTGGGGAGTGTGCGTTACACCGCTTTCGATCATTCTGTCCAACCGGTATCGAATCGTCGACATGCCGGGAGAGCGGAAGATCCATACCTCAGTCACCCCAAGGGGGGCAGGGATAGTCCTATGGCTGGGTTTTCTCTTATGGAGCCTCTACGCAGTGGAGGAGGCTCCATTGCTTCGTTTTCTCGCTGTGGGAGGAACGCTTGTGTTTCTCAGCGGTTATTGGGATGATATGAAGACGTTGAATCCCGCCGTACGGCTGACGTTTCATATCGTTGCAGCCGGGGTCTTTCTTGCGCTGCTTCCGATCCCGCTTCGCCATGTTCCCGTCGCTCTTCTTTGGATAACCGGAATGACCAATGCGTTCAACCTTATCGACGGAGCGAACGGTTTGTGTCTGATGATGTTTATCACAGCGTCCTCCGTTCTCGCGGTCTTCGGTTTTGCCGAGGTCTTTCTTCCCCTCGCGAGCCTGGCTACCGGTGTATTGCTATGGAATTTTCCGAAGGCGAAGACATTTCTGGGGGACGGAGGTACGACCCTGCTCGGGTATCTCTATTCGAGCTTTTGCATCTACTCCATAACGCCGTATTTCGAGTTCGTGTCTGTAATTCGATTGCCTTTTTTTCTCTTGTTGCTCGGCGGCATTCCTGCTGCGGACACTCTTTTTGCTATAATAAGAAGATTGGCGAAGAGCCGTTCCCCTTTCTCTCCTGATCGCGGTCACATTCATCATCGTTTCCTCGACGGGGGAATGAGCACTGTATCGACGGTCGCTCTTCTGAGCATTGTGCAATTCTGCCTTGTCGCCGGGGGCGTTCTCTTTTTCGGGCGGTTTCTGTTTTAGGTGTTTCTGCTTCTGTGTCTTGATCGTGTTTTTGCGAGGGATGGCTGAAGATGGAGAAAAAGATAGTCTGTGTAGTTGGAACCCGCCCTGAAGGAATCAAGATGGCTCCTCTGATCCGTACGCTTCGAGAGAGAGGGTTTCAGGTCACTGTACTCTCGACAGGCCAGCATCTTCAAATGCTCCATCAGTCTCTGGAATTCTTCGGTATCGAAGCGGATGTCAACCTCTCCGTTATGGAAGAGCGACAGACTCTGGACCGGATCACCGCGAAGGTTCTGAGCGGCGTCGGTGCTTTTCTGGACCGCCGTCCACAGGATCTTGTTCTTGTCCATGGAGATACGACGACGACCATGGCGTCGGCCCTTGCCGCCTTCTACAGACGAACTCCGGTAGGTCATGTCGAGGCCGGACTGAGAAGCGGGGATATGCACCGTCCCTTCCCCGAGGAAGCAAACAGAATTATCACGGACCGATTGTCTTCTTTGTGGTTTGCCCCGACGGAGCAGGCTGCGTCGAATATCCGCAACGAAGGTCTTCCGATATCGGAACGAACTCTTGTGGTTACAGGGAATACCGTTATTGATGCGTTAAAACTCGCCCTGACCAGAAAACATGAGGTATGTGAGGAACTCCTCCCGCTTCAAGAGTTTTCGGGACCGCTCCTTCTGATGACCGCCCATCGGAGAGAATCGTGGGGAGAACCGCTGGAATCGATTTGCGAGGCTATCATGGATATACTGCGTCGGAACAGCGAGGTACGGATTCTTATTCCGCTGCATAAAAATCCGTCGGTTCGGGATGTTATCAGGCGGCATCTGGGTGAAGAAGGACGGGTGATTCTTTGCGAGCCGCTTGATTACCCGGATTTCGTCTGGGCGATGCAGCGAAGCTCTCTGATTTTAAGCGATAGCGGAGGCGTCCAGGAAGAGTCGGCTGAATTGAAGAAGCCTCTTCTGGTTATGCGGGATGTCTCGGAAAGACCTGAAGCTCTTGAAACAGGAACGGCTCTTCTCGTCGGAACCAGCCGCGTAGGTATAGCGGAGACGGCGTTGCGAATACTCTCCGACGATGTCTTCCGAAAGAGTCTTTTAAGCCGGGGGACGAATCCCTTTGGAAGCGGCGACGCTTCGGAAAAAATTACTGGCGCGATTGCGTGTTTTTTTGAGAACGAACAGAGCAATCGCTGAATCATGCTCGTTTTTTTCCACAATATATTCGGGGGGAATTAGAACGTGGAATCCAAAATGAAAATCATCGGCGGTATCCCGATGAAGGGTACGATCTCCGCGCAAGGCGCGAAAAATGCTGCGCTTCCGGTGATGGCTGCCGCCATATTGTTAAAAGGAAAGAGACTGAAGATCAACAGGGTCCCGAACCTTCTTGACGTTGTGACTATGGCGGATCTCCTCCGAAGTCTGGGGGCAGAGGTTCACTTCAAGGACCACGAGATGGAGATTTCGACTCCCGGCGAAATCTCGTGGGAGACTCCTCCTGACCTTGTACGGAAGATGAGGGCGTCTTCGTTGGTGTTGGGGCCTCTGCTGGCCCGATGCGGAAAGGCAGTCATGCCTCTTCCAGGAGGCTGTTCGATTGGAAGTCGCCCGATAGATCTCCATCTCAAAGGTCTGACTCGTATGGGAGCGTCGATCGAACTTGTCCATGGAGCGGTACACGCGCGTGCAGACGGGTTGAAAGGCTGTCGCATCTATTTGGATTTTCCCTCTGTAGGAGCCACTGAGAACTTGATGATGGCCGCTGTTTTTGCTAGGGGAGAGACGATTCTCGAAAATACGGCTCGCGAACCGGAGATCTTTAATCTCGTCGAATCGCTCCGCTCTATGGGAGCTTTTATCGAGGCTGACGGGACTGGAGTTGTCAGAATACAAGGCGTCGACGATCTCGAGAATGCTACAGCGAATATTATTCCAGACAGAGTCGAAGCATCGACATATATTCTTGCGGGTGCCGCTACAAATGGGGAAGTGACGGTTTGCGATATCATACCTAATCACATCGATTCTCTCCTTGCTAAACTGGAAGAAGCAGGCGCCTCGCTCACGGTCGAAGAAACATCGGTGACGATCCATCCTTCGGGAAGACTGAAGGCGGTGTCTCTCAAGACGCTTCCGTACCCGGGGTTCCCGACTGACCTGCAACCTCAGGTCATGGTGGCGCTATGTCTTGCAGAAGGAACGAGCGTCGTTCAAGAGAGCGTCTTCCAATCAAGGTTCCTTCATGTGAGCGAATTGAACAAGATGGGAGCAAAAATCGATATACAGAGCAATTCCGCTATTATCAACGGCGTAGAGTGCCTCACGGGCGCCGATGTGCTTGCTACGGACCTTCGAGCAGGCGCCGCTCTGGTTTTGGCAGGGCTGGCGGCTCATGATACCACCTATGTTCATCATCTCGGGCATATTTTCCGAGGGTATGAGAATATGGAGGAAAAACTGAGAAAAATTGGAGCCAATATATCAATTTTGCCTTCCGAAGAGGATTTCAAAGGAAATTCTCCGTTGCTTCGTGCGTAGCAAACGCACGGACATTTGCTTTGCCTCGTCGTACGGTATGTGATTATGGCGTTGAACGTTTCGGGAGCGACGAGAGTTATTGCCTTCGTCGGTCCGGCAGGTACGGGAAAGAGCCAGCGAGCACAGATGGTCGCCGTGGAAAATGAGGTCGACTACATTATCGACGACGGTCTCGTCATCGCCAAAGGACGTATCATGGCGGGAAAGAGTGCGAAAGCCGAGAAAAATCTAGTCCGGGCAATACGAAGGGCCCTTTTTCAGTTTCCCGAGCACAGAAAAGCGGTCTTGGCGTTTCTCCAGAAGAAGAAGCCAAAGAAGCTGATGATAATCGCAACATCTATCTCCATGGCGGAAAAGATCACCAGGGCTCTTCGCCTTCCTTATCCGGAGATGTTCATCGACATCACCGAGGTCGCCTCCGCCGAGGAGATTATCAACGCCAGGAGAGAGCGTCACGAGAAGGGGCAGCACGTCATTCCCGCATCCCGGACTCAAATACGCAAAAATTTTGCGGGTAAGCTCGTCGGTCACTTACGCGGACTTTTCAGAACCGTCGACAAGGAGGATGGAGAACGTACGATCGTTCGCCCGCCATTCAGCTTTTTCGGCGAATTGACTATAGAATCTTCGGCGATTCTGGACCTCGTTCGTCATGTGCTTTCATCGAATCCTCAGATCACAGGGATCAAGGATATTCGTGTACGGTACAAGGAGGATGCCATATCTATGGAGATTTCTCTTCAGGTCATTCCAGGGAAAATGGATTTCCACCGTCTTGGCCTGGTCAATCAAAAGAAAGTGGCATCTGCTGTCAGTTACTTTACCGGGATGGATGTGGACGGGGTAGATATCCACATCGTTGAGGTCATGCTGCCATGAATGTCTTCGCCGGCGGGACCGACAGACAATTGGCGTGGGAAGAGCTACAACGGCGCGTTGAATCCTGTTCCGCATGCGGTTTGTGTTCGACGCGAAAGAAGGCCGTTTTTGGACAGGGCAACAGATCCTCGCCGCTTGTTTTTGTGGGCGAAGGACCCGGGGCCGACGAAGACGAACAGGGCATCGCCTTCGTCGGGCGGGCCGGGAAACTGCTCACGCGCATTCTTCAGGCAGTCGCCATCGAAAGGGAGGATGTATTCATCACGAATGTAGTCAAGTGTCGTCCCCCTGAGAACCGAACCCCGCAAACAGAGGAGATGATGGCATGCAATCATTTCCTCGAGGCACAGCTTGCGCTTTTACGGCCGAAGATCGTCGTCTGCCTTGGGAATACTCCGGCAAAATGGCTTATCAAAACGTCCGAAGGGATCTCTTCTCTCCGCGGACGATGGTTCCCGTGGAGGGGAATAGAGTTGTTTCCGATGTTTCATCCAAGTTATCTTCTCCGCAACGAATCCAAAAAAATAGGAAGTCCCAAGGATCTGACGTGGCATGATATCAACGCTCTCCGAAAACGATTCGATGAGCTGACGAAAGGGGGCCCTTCCTCGTGACATCACAGCAAGTACTGCCTCGACACGTGGCCATCATAATGGACGGAAACGGACGATGGGCAAAGAAGCGTTTCCTTCCGCGCCTTCTTGGGCATAAGGCCGGAGTAAAAGCTATCGAGCGAACTGTTCGGGCCGCCGATGCAATGGGTATAGAATGCCTCTCCCTGTATGCTTTTTCTACTGAAAACTGGAAGCGGCCGGAAAAAGAGGTCTCGGGGCTTTTGAGCATCTTCCGTTTTGTGCTTCGCCGCAAAGTGGAGGAGATGAAACAGAAGAATGTCCGACTTCGATTCTCAGGGTTCCGCGACGGGATGCCGAAGGATGTTGTCGAACTTATGGAGTGGGCCGAAGAGGAAACAAGAAGCAATACCGGCCTGACGCTCGTTCCCTGTCTGAATTACGGAGGCCGCCAGGAGGTGTTGCACGCTGTGGAAAAACTGCTGGTCGCAGGAGCGGAACCTCCGCTGACCGAGGATGCTTTTCGTCAATTTCTTTACCTTCCGGACCTTCCGGATCCGGATCTTATTGTCCGAACCAGCGGAGAAAAACGCTTGAGCAACTTCTGGCTCTGGCAGAGTTCGTACAGCGAACTCTATTTTACGGACACCTTGTGGCCCGATTTCGACGGAAAGGAACTTGAAAACGCCGTGACATATTTTGCGAACAGAGAGAGACGCTATGGCGCTCTCAAATGAGAAAATTCGAGAACTTACGCTGCGCGGAGGGAGTTCGCTCGTCATCGTTGCCGGTACGATGAGTTCGCTCTACGTCGGAGGCATGGTGTGGACCTTTTTTGCATCCGTAGTGGCCCTCATTTCTCTTGCGGAGTTCTACGGGATGCTCTCTCGGAAGTTCAAAGTCTCGAAGGGTATCGGTTTCCTGACTTCGGGGTTGATAATTTTCTCGGCGTCCGAAGGAATACACCCTGTATCGCTGGTGCTCACACTCAGCGTATCGGCTTTCGTCGTCCTTTTTGTGGAAATCATCCGCAGACAGCTTCGTGGTGAAAGTTTTGCGATATGGAACATGGGCGGAACCATATCCGGAATAGTGTACATCACCATACCATGGACATTTATGATCCTTCTCCGGCGTCTGCCCGGAGGCGGTTTGCTCCTGCTCGCGATGTTCATCGCCACATGGAGCTGCGATGTGGCGGCCTACCTCATCGGATCACGATGGGGACGCAACCTCCTTTGTGTCAATGTGAGCCCGAACAAGACATGGGAGGGTTTCATAGGCGGTTTTTCAGCAGCCCTTCTTTCGGGCGTTCTGCTTGCGTTCATCCTGGAAATACCTCCGATACCTTTTCTGTACGTCGGGATTATCTGCGGCTTCGCGGGGCAACTCGGCGATCTCGCGGAGTCCGTGATCAAGAGAGAGAGCTGGGTAAAAGACAGCGGCAGCCTTATACCCGGGCATGGAGGAGTTCTCGACAGATTCGACAGCACATTGATAAACGGCTTGTTGGTCTATGTACTCTTCGGGGTGATTCTGCGATGAAAAAGCGTCTTTTCGTAATCGGGTGTACGGGGAGCGTAGGAAGTTCCGTTCTTTCGGTCTGCCGTATGTTCCCCGAGCATTTCGAAGTGGTTGCGCTGGCCGCCAACTCCTCCGCGGAGCGTTTGCTATTCCTTGCCGAGGAATTCTCATGCAGGACCGTTGTCCTCGCCGATTCTTCATCGGCGCAAAAGGCCGCTGTCCCGTCAGGGCGCTCACACACAGGGATCGCTGTTCTCTCCGGTGAGGAAGGCTTGCTGCAGATGGCTTCGCACCCTGATATCGATCATGTCGTCTTCGCTTCATCCGGTACCGGAGCTATCCGTGCGCTGATGCAAGCCCTCCGCAACGGAAAGGATGTTTCTCTGGCCAACAAGGAAAGCATCGTCGTCGCGGGGCCATGGGTTCTGCCTCTTGTCGCACGCGCAGATCAACTGCGTCCGCTGGACAGCGAGCACAATGCGATATGGCAGTGTCTTTCCGGGGAGTCGCTTCATTCCGTGGAAAGAATCTACCTGACCGCTTCGGGCGGCCCTTTTCTTTCTTTTTCACCGGAAGAGCTGGAGCGCGCGACTCCGTCAATGGCCGTTGCTCATCCCGTGTGGAGCATGGGAGCCAAGATCAGCGTGGACAGCGCCACTCTGATGAACAAGGGAATCGAGATACTCGAAGCGATGTACCTTTTTTCTCTTTCAGCGGCGCAGGTCGATGCCGTTATCTCGGCGAATCCGTTCATTCACGGAATCGTCCGTTTCTCGGATGGTTCTTTCCATATGTGCGCCTCCGCCCCCGATATGGGAATTCCCGCGCTTTCCGCGTTGTTTCACCCTCTTCGGAGCCCTCGGGACAGAGGCAATACGCCTCGCCTCGACGGTATGCAGATATCCTTTCAGGCGCCCGACGAAAGCCGCTTCCCTTGCATACGCCTGGCTCGGGAAGCCGCGCGCATGGAGGGGGCGTATCCGGCCCTTCTTGTAGGCGCCGATGAAATTGCAGTGGACAGGTTTCTTTCAGGACGCGTCGGTTTCTGCGATATCCCGCGTATCGTGGAATCGGTTCTGGAAGAGTATTCGGGGCCTTCGCCCTCCACGCTTGAACATGCTCTGCATGTTCTCGACGAGGGACGACGGCTGGCGATCGCGGCGGGCAATCGTTTGGAAGCAATACACCCATCAAGGAGATAAGACAAAATGGCAAGTCTCGTTTCGTTTTTGTTGGTAATAGGCGTGTGCGTTATTGTCCACGAGTGCGGGCACTATCTGACAGCGCGCATTTTCGATGTTCAGGTTCATGAATTTGCCTTCGGCATGGGGCCCGTCCTTTTTCAACGAAAGGGGCGCCATACGGTTTGGTCCTTTCGGGCGTTTCCTGTTGGGGGGTTTGTACGTCTCGCGGGAATGGGGGAGGATCACGAGGACGAATCCGTGGAAGAAGGGAGAGGTTTTTTCGACAAGGCGGCATGGAAGCGGTTTCTGATCCTTGCGAACGGTTCCGTCTTCAACATATTCCTTGCGATGCTGCTGACGGTTTTCTTCCTCTCGGGCCACGGAGTCATCAATCTTGAAAGCACCAGGATCGGAGAGATAATGGAGGGGTACCCTGCGCAGACAGCGGGCATTCTCCCCGGAGATACAATCGTGTCCGTCAACGAATCTCCTGTGGCTTCGTGGCGGGAAATGTCCGAGAAGATCCGTGCCGCGGCGCCGAGCGGACCGGTACTCTTTTCCGTGCGCCGCAACGAGGATGTCTTTTCTCTCTCTGTGCTCATTCCTCCGGATGCGCAGGGTGTTCCGCTTTTCGGCATCAGGCCGGCGATGCGCCAATATCCTGTGCTCGAGGCTTTCTCCTCCGCCTTTTCCTATACCGTTGATATGACGGTCGAGATGGCTCGGGGGATATTCCGGTGGATAAGCGGTGTGGAAAAGGTCGACGTCACCGGCCCGGTCGGTATTGCCTCGATGGCCGGGGAAGCTGCTCGAAGAGGGCTCTGGCCGTTCGTTACGTTTCTTGCACTGATCAATTTGAACCTGGGGCTGCTCAACCTTTTTCCCTTCCCGGCTCTTGACGGCGGACGGCTCATCTTTACGGCCGGAGAGATGGTGCTCCGAAGACGCCTCCCCGCCAAGATAGAGAACTTCATCCATATGTCGGGGTTCGTCCTGCTCATCCTGCTCATCGTATATGTTACCTGGCAGGATATCCTTCGTTTCTTCTAGCAGGGGGGCAGGAAGCATGAGTGCAAAGCGACTGTTCATCAAGGGACTCCAGATAGGCGGAGGCGCTCCGGTCCGTGTCGAGAGCATGCTCAAGATTCCCCTCTCTCTTCGGGAGGAGTGTCTCGCGCAGTGTATCGCGCTCCATGGCGCCGGCTGTGAATTGTTGCGCGCAGCGTTTCCTTCGTTGGACCTTCGTGAAGATTTGAAATGGCTGAACGAGCGTTCGCCGATTCCACTCATGGCGGATATTCATTTCGACGGAGCGCTTGCCCTAGCGGCTTTGGAGGCGGGGATCCCCTCGATCCGTATTAACCCGGGGAACATGTCCTCGTCCCGCCTTCGGGATATCGTTGCGTCCGCCAAGGGGGAAAACGCCGTGCTTCGTATCGGCGCCAACGGCGGCTCGCTCTCTTCGACGCAGCTCAAAGCAGCCGGAGGAGTTCGATCCGACGCGCTCGCGGCCGCTGTCGAAGATCAGCTGCACATCCTTCTTACAGAAGGATTCGAGGATATTATCCTCTCGGCGAAGTCGACTTCGGTTATGGAAACCGTCCGTGCGAATACCCTGCTCGCCTCGAAATACCCGGATTTTCCTCTACATATCGGCATCACCGAGTCCGGTTACGGAAGAGACGGTCTCGTAAAAAGTGCGGCGGGTCTTTCACTGCTGCTTGCGCAGGGAATCGGCGATACGTTGCGGATAAGTCTTACAGAGAAGCCCGAGGAGGAAGTTTTGGCCGGTTATTCCCTGCTGAGGGCGCTTGATCTGCGTTTTCACGGAGTGACCATCGTTTCCTGTCCGACGTGCGGCCGCAGACGGATTGATGTCCGGGCGATCCTGGAGAAGCTGGAGCCGTCGTTTGTCGACCTTCCGGATGCGCTCACAGTGGCGGTGATGGGGTGTGAAGTAAACGGTCCGCGGGAAGCGATGGACGCCGATTTCGGTGTTGCCGGATCGCCGGGCGGGGCCGTTATTTTTAAAAAAGGCAAGGTTTTGCGAGAGGTAACTCTGGAAGAACTCCCCCGTGTTTTTGACGAATTCGCTCGTTCCTCGGGTGAAAAACGCCCGAACAATACATGTGGACACTCGAAAGGAGAATGATACATTATGGCTGTCAACCTCAAAGGACGCAGTTTCCTCACGCTGATGGATTTTACGCCTGATGAAATTTATTATCTTTTGGATCTCTCCGCGGATCTGAAGGCGAAGAAACGCTCCGGAATCCGCGGGACTGCCCTCCAGGGAAAGAACGTGGCGCTTATCTTTGAAAAATCGTCTACGAGAACTCGCTGCGCATTCACGGTTGCGTGCATCGATGAAGGGGCGCATCCCGAATTTTTAAACAAAAACGATATCCACCTGGGGGCGAAAGAGGATGTAAAGGACACCGCTCGAGTTCTCGGGAGAATGTTCGACGGCATTCAGTACCGCGGTTTCAAACAGTCGCTGGTGGAAGAACTGGCGCAGTATGCGGGAGTTCCCGTATGGAACGGCCTCACCGATGTTGACCACCCCACGCAGATTCTCGCCGACTTTCTGACGATTCAGGAGAACTTCGGGAAGAAGCTCAAGGGCATACGGCTGGTGTACTGCGGCGACGGAAGGAATAACATGTCGAACGCCCTTATGATCGGGTGCGCTAAGCTCGGGATGCATTACGTAGTCGCTTCTCCGAAGGCGCTCTTCCCCGAGAAGGAACTACTTGCGAAGTGCTCGGCGATGGCGGCCGAAACGGGAGGCTCCGTGACCGTTTTCGAGGATCCGTTCGAAGCGGTGAAAGACGCCGACGCACTCTATACGGATGTCTGGGTATCGATGGGAGAAGAGGACAAGAAAAAAGAGCGCCAGGAGCTTCTCACACCCTATCAAGTGAACATGAACCTCCTGAAGGCCTCCGGGAAGGATTCGACGATCTTTCTCCACTGTCTTCCCGCAGTGAAGGGACAGGAAGTAACCGAAGACGTTTTCGAGGCGCCGATTTCGAAAGTATTCGACGAGGCGGAGAACAGAATGCACACCATCAAAGCAGTGATGGTGGCGACGATAGGCAATCATTAAGCTGCACCCTTTTGCGTTTTTTAGGCGGGGAGGTGACGTCGGTAATGGAGACCGTAAAATACAGGGTTTTCCGATGCGCCTCGTGCGGAACGGAGTTTCGTGTCGAGGGCGGGGACAGAACCGTCCGGTGCGCTTCGTGCGGAAGCAAAGTACTCATACTGGTCGAAGGAGAAAGAATATCTCGAAAGAAATGCGGTGGATGCGCCGCATCCTCCTGCTCTACCTGAGGGGGTTGAATTCCGGGGCAGCGGTTCGCTGCCCCTTCTTGGTCTAAAGGATTGCCGAGATGGACGGTTCGATGCTCTTCACCCCCTTAAGTGTGCCGAGCGCTTCCACGAATCGCCGTATCGCTCCGGCGTCTCCTTTGAGAACTATGCACTCCAGACAGTGGTCATGATCAACATGAACATGGGTCGTACAGATGATGCTCTCTCCATAATCGTGTTGCAGCGTCGTGAGGGCAGCGACGATGTCTTTCCCGTGGTGGTCGTACATCATGGTGACCGTGCCGTAGACGATTCCCGAACCGCTGATCCACATCTCCCGGGAAAGCCTTTCCCGTATAAGCTGTCGCAGCGCTTCAGAGCGATTCGGCATCCCCTTTCTCTCGATGAACGAGTCGAACTCCTCCAGCAGCGAAGATGGAACTGCGACACCGAAACGGATCAATGAGTTCACGAAGACTCCTCCTTTGGCTTTTCTGTCTTGGAGTAGGATAATCCCGATTTCCCTTTAAGGGGGTGTCTCTATTGTACCCAATTTCAGCGACATTCTTGATAAAGTCACCCGGCGCTTCTTTCTCCGACGACATTTTTCTTTTCCTCTGTCGCTCCGCCTCACCCGAGTTTTTACGACGTGCCGCACGCGAAAAAAACGCCTTCAGCGCCGCTCTCTATGATGAACGATCCGGAGAAGTAATCGGCTACGACGATGGAGGCAACGAAATAGAACGATACAGGTCCGCAGTCTCGTCAAAGGAGGACGACTCTTCTTCTCATCTTTTTTCGACTTTCCTTGCGGGGGACTGTCTCTGCGGCATTTCGGGAGGAGAGGATCTGCTCATTCCGGAACATAGCCGCGTCCTTGCATTGTCCTCTGTAGAAGTGCTTTGTTGTTTTCCCTCGGAGGATTCGTTTATAAAATACCCTCTCCGCGAAGTCGCCCGAGTCAGAGCGATAGAAAATCAGTTCTTCGTTCTCCTCGTCCCGCCTTGCGGGGAAGAGATTCTCTGCTGGGAACCGACCGGGGCGCCCGCCTCCGTTTTCGAGGGGAGCGGCGGAGAACGGCTTTTTATCCTGAAACGCGGGGATATCGTGCGCCTCCGCAAAAAAGTTCCCTTGCTCTTCCTTCGAAAAAAACAATTTAGGGATGCGCTCGCCGTCCTCTGAAGAGAGCCTCTATGCTACAATAAACAAGTTATGGATTTTCTTTTGAAGAAGGTGGATGGAACGATGAAGTGCGATTGCAGAGATGCCGGCCGTCTTGCCGCCGCTATCGAAATCTGGCTTAAACAGCATGTGAAAGAGGCGGGGACCGTCGGAGGTATTGTGGGGTTGAGCGGAGGCATAGATTCTGCGGTTGTGGCGGCTCTTCTGAAACGGGCATTCGGCTCCGAAATGCTCGCAGTGCTGCTTCCCTGTGGAAGTATGGAAAAGGACAAAGAAGATGCGTTGTTGGTAGCCGATACATTTGCTCTTCCCTGCCGCGAAATCGAGCTAACGCCTGCGTACGAAGCGTTTCTTCGAGCTTTCGGAACTCCCCTTTCCCCGATGGCCTCGGCAAACATCAAACCCCGCCTTCGCATGAACGCCCTCTACGCCCTGGCGCAGACCAACGGTCTTCTTGTTTGCGGTACAGGAAACAAGGCGGAGATCCTCATGGGGTATTTCACTAAATATGGAGACGGCGGCTGCGACCTGCTTCCCCTCGGGGATCTTCTGAAGTGCGAGGTTCGCTCTCTTGCCCGTTTTCTGGGCGTCCCTTCGGAGATCATCGAGAAAGCTCCTTCGGCGGGCCTCTGGGAAGGGCAGACGGATGAAGGGGAGATGGGGATGACGTACGAGGAAATAGATATGTATATCGCCACTGGCAAAGGAGATGAAAAGGTCAGGACACGGCTTGAACGTATGAAAAACGTGTCGGCGCACAAGAGGGCGATGCCCCCTGTGTGCATTCCATTCTGAGATTTTCCATATTTTCCGGAGAGGTGATTTTCTTTGTCGGGACATTCTAAATGGGCGAATATCAAACATAGAAAAGGCGCTCAAGACGCGAAACGCGGGAACCTTTTTCAGAAGCTTGTCAAGGCCATCATCATCGCGGCAAAAGAGGGCGGCGGCGATCCTTCGATGAACATGCGCCTGAAGGCCGCCATCGAACGTGCCAAAGCCGCAAGCGTTCCAAACGACAACATCCAAAGAGGCATCAAGCGGGGAACGGGAGAGATCGAAGGCGGTCAGTTCGACGAGATTGTCTACGAGGCTTACGGACCGAACGGTGTGGCGATTCTTGTCGAAGTGCTCACCGATAACAGAAACAGAACAGCCTCTGAAATGCGCGCCATGTTGACCCGAAACGGCGGTTCGCTCGGCGAGGCCGGGAGCGTGGCCTGGATGTTCGAGCGAAAGGGCGTTATCGAAGTTTCCGGGAAGGATCTTGACGAGGAGACTTTAATGACGGCAGCGCTCGAAGCGGGAGCGGAGGATCTTCAGAACCAGGGCGACGGCTACCTCGTCTATTCGGAGCCTAGTTCTTTCGGTCAAGTCCGCGATGCCCTGGAAAGTGCCGGGTACGTTGTCAGCCGGGCGGAGACCGAAATGGTCCCGAAGAACACGATTATGATAGAGAACAAGGAAAAAGCGCAGAAAATTTTGCGCCTGATGGACCTGCTTGAAGAACACGACGACGTTCAGAACGCATACGGCAACTTCGACATTCCGGACGAAATCATCGAAAGCCTGGATGCGTAAGCGTTGTTGAAGTGCATAGGGATCGATCCCGGACTGGGGCGGATGGGTGTGGCCACAGTCCTTCAGGACGGACGTTCTTTTCGTCTGCTCTCCTGCGGATGCATTGAAACGCCGCCTCGGGAGGAGATGTCTTCCCGGCTGGATATTATCTTCAGAAAACTCGGGGAGCAGATTGAAAACTGCTCCCCGGATTTTATGTCGGTGGAAAAACTTTTTTTCGGCAGAAATATTACCACGGCGGAGTCGGTCTGGCAGGCCCGCGGCGTAGTTCTCCTTCTTGCGGCACGATTCGGTCTTCCCGTCTTCGAACCCAAGCCCGCTCAGATCAAGCTTGCGGTTTGCGGATACGGAACGGCGCCGAAAGAACAGGTTCAAAGAATGGTCCAGAGACTATTGGGCCTTCGGGACCTCCCCAGGCCGGACGATGCCGCGGATGCTATCGGGGCCGCGATCACCGGTTTTTCACTCTTCGCGGAAAAGCGGCGCATATCGGGTGCGGGAGGCAATCATGCTACGCTTTCTCTCAGGTAAGGTGCATTCCGTTTTCGAAAATCTCGTTGTGCTCAACGTCGGCGGATTCGGTTTCGAACTCCCTTGCACGGGGAGAGGAGCCGCTCTCTGTACCGAAGGAGAACCGGCGACGCTTGTTACGTACCTGCAGTTTTCCGAAGCCGGGCCGACTCTTTTCGGTTTTGCCGACGAAAGGGAGCGGGCGCTCTTTTTAAAACTGACCACGGTCAAGGGCGTGGGAGGGAAAATGGCGATGAACATCCTTAAGGCGGCGCCTCCGGAGCGCATCGTCTCCTGGATTCTTTCCTCGGATGTGAACTCCATGGTGAAGATCCCGGGAATAGGGCGCAAAACAGCGGAGCGCCTCTGTTTCGAGATGCGTCCGCACCTCGTGGGAGAGGATGCCGAACTTCCGGCCGAAGGCTATATGCCTGCCGGCAAAAAAGTGGAGACAGCCATGGAGGCGCTTCGTTCCCTTGGATTTGCTCAAGGGGAGGTTGGGACGGTCTTTCGAAGACTGAAAGACGCGGGGCTTCTCGAGGGAGACGATCTGACGGAAGAAAAAATTCTGCGCCTCGCTTTGAAGGAATTGAAGCGGAACTGAGGTGACGAACAGTGGCAGAAGAAATTAAACGTTTTCTCGATCCAAACGACGAGCCGGGAGAAGATGATACTTCTCTTCGGCCGCTCTCGCTGAACGACTTTCTTGGACAAGAAAAACTGAAAGAAAAACTGGCTATTTTTATTCAAGCTGCACGCCGGCGCGGAGAGGCGCTCGACCATACGCTCTTTTATGGTCCTCCGGGGCTCGGGAAGACAACGCTGGCAGGTATCATCGCCCGTGAAATGGGAGGGCAGCTGCGCGTCACAACCGGGCCTTCTCTGGAAAAAACGGGCGATCTTGCGGCCATCCTGTCGAATTTGGAGCCGAACGACGTGCTCTTCATCGACGAGATTCATAGACTTCCTTCGAATGTGGAGGAAATCCTCTACCCGGCGATGGAGGATTATGCGCTCCATATCATTGTAGGCAAAGGACCGCTGGCGAACAATATTTGCCTTACTCTCCCGCGCTTCACTCTCGTCGGAGCGACTACGCGCCTAGGACTGCTCACATCGCCCCTTAGAGCACGTTTCGGAATCGTTGAACAACTGATGCTCTATTCCGAAGCGGAGCTTGGGAGCATTGTCGTCCGGGGGGCCAAGGTTCTTGGTATAGCGATACACGAAAATGCCGCGCTCGAGATTGCCCGGCGATCACGAGGAACACCGCGGATAGCCCTACGGCTTCTTCGGCGCGTACGCGATGTAGCGGAAGTGCGCTCTCTCTCGGCAATCGATGAAGCGATAGCCTCGGCCGCTCTGGACATGCTGGGTTTGGACGATCTCGGGCTCGACGAGGGCGACAGAAGAATTCTCAAAGTGATCATCGAGCTTTTCGACGGAGGGCCGGTTGGTCTTTCTACGCTGGGAGCGGCACTGAACGAGGAAACACAGACTATCGAAGACATCTACGAGCCTTTCCTCATCCAGCGAGGATTTCTGGAACGAACGCCCCGCGGAAGAAAAGCGACCAGAAACAGCTGGATATATCTGGGGAAAAACCCTCCTCCGGAGGATACTGAACAGTGCCAGCTCCATCTGCCGGTAGAAGAAGGAACCGGGTCATGAACAGCCCGGGGAAGCTGCTGATTTCTCCGCGACTTCTTTTCATACTTTCCGGCGGCTTTTTTCTTCTGGAGAGAGTCGGGCGCCTTCCAGGAGATTTTGTGTTTACCCGCAATACGCCACGTTTTTTGCCCCGTTTACAAGCATGCTTCTTGTCGGCATCGTGTTGACGTTCGTAGCGAACATCGTTATCCGATGGATGAAATTGATTATACTGGGGGTATGCCAATGTCGTTACTAAAAAAAAGAGGAGCGGTTTTTGCCCTGTTTCAGGCTCTTGTCCTGATGTCTTTCCTGCGTATCTGTCTTGCGCCGACTGCCGCTTGGGCCCGAATCGTTTCAGTCGGCCTGGTGGTCGGCCAGCCGTCGTTGTCGGTGTCCTCGGTCTCTGCCATTACTGCGGTCGATGGAAGCGGAAAGAAACAAGTTCTGGGTACTGCGGCAGCTTTCCGTATGTCCGGATCAAACAGTGTTGTGGTCGGAAATCGAACCTTCAGACTTCCTATCACCCTTTCCTCCCGTCATGCGCTTGCCTTCGACGGAAGAAGATATCGCGGTACATTCCGACTGATCGCTTCCGGTTCGGGAATGACGCTGATCAATGCCCTCGACCTTGAAGAGTATTTGCGCGGCGTCCTCAAGATGGAGGTGAATCCTGCATGGTCTATGGAGGCGCTCAAGGCGCAGGCTATTATCTCCAGGACGTATGCTTTGAGAAGCGTTCTTCAGAACAGCGGAAAGGGAGGATACGACCTTAGAGACAGCGTGATGTCCCAGGTGTACCGCGGAATGAACGCGGAAGATCCCAAGACCGACGAGGCGATACGCGCAACGAAGGGAATGGTGCTGAAATACGGGAGCGAGATCGCGTTTACCCCGTTTCACTCCCACAGCGGAGGGGCCACGGCCGATGTGTCGACGGTCTGGGGCGGGAACATGCCGTATCTCAAAGGAGTGAATGAAAGCTTCCGGACGGAGTCGCCTCATTCAAGTTGGGAGGCGCGCCTTACGGTTGCTCAGGTCGAGGAGGCTCTTCGTTCAGCGGGAGTCAATGTGGGCCGCTTGCAGGAGCTTCGAGTGGAGCAGACGGATTCTTTCGGCAGGGCGACAACGCTTAGAGCCATCGGTACGATCGGAAGTCAGACGCTGAAAAGTCACAGTTTCCGAATGGCGGCAGGGAGCAATATCATTCGAAGCACTGTCTTCACTATCGCCTCCGCCGGAGCGGCTTCTCCTGCGCCCGCAGCGCTTTCCCCCCTACCTCAGCCGAACGTACAGCCCTCCTCTTCGCCGGGAGCTACGAATGTTCCGACATCGCTTACCCCTATGAATGCAGCGGAGGAACGGATGTTGACCGAACTGACGGAGAAGGGGGTTTTCAATGCGGAGGAGCTGATGGATATGCTTCTCAATCCCGACAAGCGAAAAGGGTATCTGATCCGTGCTTTACGAACTGTTCGGCCGGAGATTCCGGCACAGCCCCAGCCCCAGCCCGTCGGCTCCTCCTCGGGACAGTTCCATTTCCGGGGAAAGGGTTGGGGGCACGGCGTAGGTCTTTCTCAGTGGGGGGCAAAAGCGCTCGCGGACCAGGGGTGGGATTTTAAGAAGATTCTTTCGTTTTACTACCCGGGAACGAAACTTGAAAGGATGTAGACCGTATTTTGCAGGACGCCGATCTTTTCGACATAGAGTCGTACGATTATGATCTGCCTGAAGAACTCATCGCACAAAATCCGGTAACTCCCAGAGACTCCTCCCGAATGCTGGTGTTGGATCGTCGCTCGGGGGAGATGATGCACAAGCGTTTTTCCGATCTCGGAGAGCTGCTGGCTCCGTCGGATCTGTTGGTGCTCAACGATACGAAGGTAATTCCGGCCCGCCTCCGGGGAACGAAACTACCCGGAGGCGGGAATGCGGAGCTGCTCCTGCTGAAATCGCTCGATCCGGAGTGGCGCGAATGGGAGGCTCTTGTCAAACCCGGACGGCGGCTCCGGTCAGGAACAGGGATACGCCTTTCGGACGGTACCGTCGTCACGGTCGGTGAACGCATTGATAGAGGGAACGGGGTGCGGACGGTCTCCTTTCCCGGACGAACTCCCGTGCTCGCGTTGCTCGAGGAGATAGGCGAGACGCCTTTGCCCCCGTACATCACCCGTTCTACTGCCCCGCGTTCGGCGTACCAAACGGTGTTCGCCGCCAGAGACGGCTCGGCGGCGGCCCCTACTGCGAGCCTGCATTTCACGGAAGAACTTCTGGAGAAACTCCGGAATACCCTCGGCATCTCGATCGCCTGGGTGACGCTCCACGTCGGACTTGGCACCTTTCGTCCCGTTCAATGCGAGGATATACGCCGCCATTCGATCCACGAGGAGTTTTGTGTGCTACCTCTTGAAACGAAGCTTCTCGTCGAAGAGACAAAGAGGCGTGGGGGCAGGGTTGTAGCGGCGGGAACTACGGTCGCGCGGACACTCGAATCGATGGCCGCAGACGATGGGGAGCTGCGGTGCGGTGAGATGAACACGCGTCTTTTCATCTTTCCGGGATACGAGTACAAGGTGATCGACGCTCTTGTGACGAATTTTCATCTTCCGAAGAGTTCCCTGCTGATGCTTGTTTCGGCGTTCGCCGGTTACGAGCCGGTGATGCGCGCGTATGCAGCCGCGGTTTCTATGAAATACCGCTTTTTCTCGTTCGGGGACGCGATGTTCATCCGTTAGAACGCGAATCCCGAACGTCACCTGAACAGGAGGTGAATGTCATGTGGTATTGGGAGTGTTTTACGCCTCATCCTCCGGTGATTATCCCGGAGGTCGGAAAGGGGCGGGAGCAGGAAGCTTCCCGGACGCTCGAAGGAATGGACGCGCTTTCAGTCTTTGCAAGAAAAAACCCGCCCGACCACATTCTTTTGCTTTCACCGCACGCGCCCTTTTCGGGAGGTTTCACGGTTTCGCTGAGTGAACGCTATTCAGGGGACTTCGCTCGTTTTACCGCGCCGGGGACGCGTCTCTCCTTTCCCGGTGCAGCGGAGAAGGGTGAACGTCTGGCTCGTTCGCTATCGGAATTCTTTCCGGTTTCCGTGACCAGTCGGCCTGAGCGGACACTCGACCACGGCAGTCTGGTCCCTCTTTTCTTTCTCCGTGGAGAGGATGTCTCGGCGCTCCCCTCGATTATCGTCGCGAATCCGATCGGGCTCTCTCTCTCCGAGGCGTTTGATTTAGGGCGCGCTCTCTGGAATTCGCCGCTTGAAGGGCATTGGGCGCTTGTAGCAAGCGGGGATCTTTCGCATAGGGTGACGCCCGATGCTCCTGCTGGCTATTCGCCTTTCGGAAGAACGTTCGATAGGATGATCGTCGAAGCCTTTGAAAAAAACGACCCCGGAAAGCTTCTTGCTTTGGACGAACGGGAAAAGGAAGAGGCGGGGGAGTGCGGCTTGCGCTCCGCTCTTATCTTCCTCGGTTTGGGAGCGAATCGCCGGGTCAGGAACATCTCCTACGAGGCGCCTTTCGGCGTGGGGTACGCCACAGCGTTCGCTTCGCTGCATAGCGCCCCGTCGCTTGCGCGTGCAGTTCTCTCGGAGGGGGTGCGCTTCGGAACGGAGGCGGCAAGAAAAGCGTCGGCCCGGTTCAGGGCGTTTCCCGAACTTCAGGGGAAATCCGCATGTTTCGTTAGCCTGAAGATTCGATCGCAAGGCCTCCCGGAGGAGCAGCTTCGGGGGTGTATCGGTACGCTCGCGCCTTCGCACGCTACCCTCCTGGACGAGATAACAGAGAACACTCTAGCCGCTGCACAGCGCGATCCTCGCTTTCTTCCGGTAACACCAGACGAACTCGGAAGGATCTCGCTTTCCGTAGATATTCTCTCGTCTCCGGAAGGTGCGTCTTCTCTCGAAATGCTCGATCCGAAGAAATTCGGCGTACTTGTCGAAAAGAACGGCTTGCGAGGGGTGCTTCTCCCGGACCTGGAGGGAGTAGACACCGTTGAGCAGCAACTTTCCATTGCAGCAAGAAAGGTGGGAATTCGCTCGCTGGAAGGAGCGTCCATCTCGCGTTTTACGGTGAGCAGGATAAGGGAGGATGCGGAGTGATAATCCCTGCCGGGTTGATTTCGCAGAAGTCGTTTCGCGAGGCGGATTGGTGGCGTCGGGAGGGCGATGGTGTACGCTGTACCCTCTGTCCGCATGTCTGCTTTCTTTCTCCGGGCGAAACGGGGCGCTGCGGCGTCCGTATCCACATGGAGGGGGAAGGACTTCGCTCCCTTTCTTACGGAATGGTGTCCTCGCTGGCTATGGATCCTATTGAAAAAAAACCGCTGTATCATTGGAAACCGGGAACGCGCATCCTCTCTTTTGGATCCGTGGGGTGTTCGATGCGCTGCCCCTTCTGCCAAAACTGGAAATTGGCGGAATGCGCCCCTTCCGTGCCTCTGCGACGGATTTCCCCTGAGGAACCTGCGCTTTTGGCACAACGGCATGGAGCGCCTTCGGTGGCGTTTACCTATAACGAACCTTTGACATGGTTTGAATTTCTTCTGGACTCCTGTACGTTTCTCTCCGAGTTCAAGATTCCGGCGGTCTTGGTGAGCAACGGGATGATCAATGCGGACCCTCTAGACCAGCTACTCCCGCAGGTCGCGGCGGCGAACATCGACCTGAAAGCCTTCACAGCGGAAGCATACCGTTTTCTGGGAGGCGAACTGGAAACGGTCAAAAGAACAATTCAAACGCTTCTGAACGCCGGGAAGCACGTCGAGGTGACATTTCTGCTTGTACCCCGAATCAACGAGGAGATTCCCGCTTTCACTGAGATGACGGCTTGGCTTGCTTCTCTCGATCCCGCGCCTGTTCTTCATATCTCCCGCTACTTTCCGAATCGCGAATGGCGGGAGCCCGCGACACCGCCGGAACGTATCAGGGAGTTCGAGGTTATTGCGAAAGAACGCCTTCCGTGGGTCTATCCGGGAAACATCGACGGCGATATCGTCACTAGGTGCCGAAATTGCGGAGGTGTGCTTCTTCTGAGACATCGTTACAGCGTTCTGCAAAACAATGTAACCTCGGATGGACGGTGCGCGTTCTGCTCATCGCCCTCGCCGATTATCCTGTAGCTGTGTTCTGGAGGAATGCATTGCGATGAAAAGAAAGTTGACTTGCTTTATTCTTGCTTCCGTCGCGCTCTTCGTGGTGATCCGCACTTCGGCGTTCACTCCGGAACGCTGGCCGCTGCCCCTTCCAGAAGGCAGCGGAGCGCCGCTTCCCGTCGCGATACAGCAAGGGATGACCGCTAGGCAAGCGGCGGAGGAGTTCGTACGTGCGGGAGTCCTGGACGAAGGCCGAGGCGCCCTCTTTGCACGATGGATGGCCCGCTTCGCCATCGATCGCCGTTTGCGACCCGGTGTGTACCATGTTCGGAAGGGATCGCCCTGGGAAGTCGCGCGCCAGATGAAAACCGCCGAGCCGGGTTTTCTTACGGCGACGCTTGTACCAGGTACGGATATTTACTCTTTCGGCGCGCTCTTCCCCGAAAAGGATCTGTACGGTGAATCTTTAGAGAAGCTGCTGGCGGACGAGACCCTCTATCCGGCAGAGATGCGGCGGCTGCTTCCGGATACTACCGAGGGGCGCCTTGCTTTCCTTCTTCCGGAGACCTACCACCTCGCATTCCTGAATGAGCATGAACTGGTTTCCGCAGCCGCCGCGCTCTGGTGGAGGAGGATAGGATCCTCCATTCCTCAGGATCAACAGAATAAAACCTCTTTCGAAGAATTGGCTATTCTGGCCTCTCTTGTGGAGCGCGAAGGATTTCGCGACGACGAACGTCCGAGGATCGCTGGCGTACTTGCCAACAGAATGAAGAAAGGAATGCAGCTTCAAATAGACGCAACCGTCGTCTATGCATGGAGAAAGAAGGGAAGAGATATAACGCGTGTTTTTTTCAAAGACTTGGAGATAGATTCTCCTTATAACACCTATAAAATCCGGGGGCTTCCTCCCGCACCGATATGCACGCCGTCGGAAATCTCGTGGAGTGCGATTCTCCGGCCGGAAAAGCATGAGTACCTATATTACGTTGCGCAGTCCGATGGATATCACCTCTTCGCAGCATCCTACGCCGAGCACCAGAAGAACATCGTGAAGGCGAGGTCTCAGTGATGCCGCCGGATAAGTCCTCTTCGTTCGCTCCGGACATGGGGTGTTTCGTACTGCGCCTTCCTGTTGCCCGGATAGTGATTTTAAGCTGGATCGTCTCCGAGTACGACGGACTCGGATATGTCAAAACGGAGAACGCATCCGGGGAATGTATCGCAGGTGAAACCCCGGGATCGGATTCTGAAGGAAGAAACGGATACGTTTCACTTTTTTTCCCCGAGGGAAAACGGGATGACGTGTTAGAATTACTGGGAGCGCTTCGAAAAGAAGGGATGCCGCTGGATGTTCTCCACGAGAAACGGGCGGACCATACGGCGGAGGATACGGAGAGAGAATGGACACTGGAGGATTTTGACACGATATGAGCATCAATGCGAAGCTGGGGGATGTTTTAAAGACTGTGGTGCGAAGCGGCGCCGATTTTGCGGATCTCTATTTCGAAATCGCTGCTTCGCATTCCTATTCATTCGAGAACGGGGTCCTCGAAGAGATATCTTCTTCTTCATCCGAGGGCGTAGGCGCCCGAATTCTTCGCGGCGAAGCGACATCGCTGGCATATGCGCCCGGCGTCGATCTGGAGACCGGTTTTGCCTGCCTTCGGGATGCCGCGGAAAACGGGTACGTCTCTCTTCAGCCTCTTCGGCTTCCTTCCATTCGTGTGATGGACAGAGAACCCCCTTTCCCTCCACCGGAGTATGCTTTTTTCCATGACCTGGACAAACGGCTCAAGGCAAGTTCGATGTGGATACGTCAGGTCTCGATGAATTTGGATACTGCTTTCAAGAGATTCAGCGTCTTCAACAGCGACGGCGCTCTTGCCGGCGACAGGCGGCTCTATACGATTTTCAGCGTCGAGGTTGTGGTTGAAAAAGGCGGCGTCCTCCAGACAGGGTATGAATCAGAGGCCTTCTCGGTCGACAGCAGGGAGTTCTTCAAGACGACATCCCCTTTGAAGATCGCGGAAGCGGCCCTCTCCCGAGCGTTGCTCATGCTCGACGCTCCTCAGTGTCCCGCCGGGGCGATGCCGGTGCTCATCTCGGGAGAAGCCGGCGGAACGATGATTCACGAAGCGTGCGGACATGGTTTCGAGGCGGATATTATCCAGAAGGATTTTTCCGTATACCGCGACAAGATCGGGAAACAGGTGGCAAGTCCTCTGATTACGCTTGTCGACGACGGATCTATTCCCGGATACCTCGGCAGCGGCGTCTGCGACGACGAAGGGACCCAGTGCGCGCGGAACGTCCTGATCGAGAAAGGGGTTGTCAGGAAGTATATTAGCGACATCGCCTCTTCCAGAAGAGGATCGCTTCCTTTGACGGGGAACGGCAGACGGAGTTCGTACCGCTCCGTTCCTCAGCCGAGGATGACGAACACGTACATAGAGCCCGGAGACTCCTCGCCGGAGAAGATGCTGCGATCCGTCGGCAGAGGACTCCTTGTAAAGAAGATGGGCGGCGGAGAAGTGGATCCGACTTCCGGAGATTTCGTTTTCCACGTCACGGAAGGGTATCTCGTCAAGGATGGGCGGGTGCTCCATCCTGTCCGGGGAGCCGTGCTTACAGGCAACGGGCCGGATGTTTTGATGAACATAGAAGCAGTGGGGAACGATCTGCACTTCCTCCCCGGCATGTGCGGAAAATCAGGGCAGAACGTACCTGTCACCGACGGACAGCCTTCGCTGCTCATCGGTAATCTCACTGTTGGAGGGGCCCAGACGTACGATGAAGCTATTTCAGAGTAAGAGGAAAAAAGCTTTCCCAAAGAATTCCATGGCCTCCAAAGGGCGCGGGAAGAGAGAAAACTCCAGTGTGCTGGCGCTCTGGATCGAAACGTTTGCCTTTCTGCTCTTCGCGTTCCTTCTGTACGTGCTTGCCTCGGTATTCTCAATCCGAACCGGGGTGTGGGGAGGGGCGATCCGCTTTTCTCTTTTGCGTAATTGGGGGGGAGCTATTCTCATTCCTCTCCTTTTCGGCGGGTATCTATGTATTGCCTACTTCCTGAAGACCGGCACGAAGGGGCTTCTCTCTCAGGGACTTGGTACGTTCCTGCTTTTCCTCTGTACTGCGCTCCTGTTCGGCCTTTTCCAGACTACCGATGTCTTTCAGGGAATCTCGTTGTTCACTCCGGGGTATCTTGGTCAGGGACTCGCCGTCTTCTTCACCAGAGAAATAGGATCGTTCGGTACGACGTTGCTTGCCGCCGCGCTTCTGATTCTCTCCGCAACTCTTTACGGGTTCATTCACCCCGCTTCCGTCGTGGCCAGAATCTCTAAAATTGTTCTTTTCGTGCGATCTCTTGTACCGCAGCGCCGAAAACAAAAAAACGGGCCCGTTCCAACGGTTGCCGTCGAGGTGCAGGAGGAGGATTCTTCATTTCCGTCCCGTTTCATTCTAGTTCGCCCTCCGGTTCACAATATACCCGCCGAGGTACTGAAAGAAATCGAGGAACAGGAACTCTCGGGAGAAAAAAACACAGTTGCGCTTCATGACCCGTATGAAGATGAACGAAGGACGAACTCTCTTTTCCCGGCGCATGAAGAGTTTTCTCTCCCGGAAGTCTCCGTTTCCGAGGCGGAAGAGACGGGAGAACCAGTTTCTCATGAAGACTTTTTCCCGGCGCCCGGAGACGGCGTACCGAGCGCGGACGACGAGTGCGAGGAAACGGAAGAATCTCCGAGACCGAGTCTCGACGTCGATGAAGACGCGTTCATACTCAGACGACCGGATGAGTGTCTTCCAGAAAGGGATTTCTCCCCGTCGCTCTCCGACGAAGAGATCGACGGATGCGCCGATGCCGCCGAACCCGGAGGGCACGATCCTCACGCACTTCCGGATATCGAGTTTCACGAGATAGAAGATGAGCGGCGTGTTCGAGGAGGCGCCTTTCCGCCGCCGCCTGAAATTTTCGGACCACGCCAGGAAATGGAAACCTCGGATGATAACGAAACCGTTCGCGAACAAGCCGCCTCGATCATCACCACACTCGCCGATTTCGGGGTGAGCGCCGAGATGGCCGACGTGGTTATCGGCCCGACGGTAATCCAGTTCCAGCTTCAGCTTGCGCCCGGCATCAAGGTCAGCAAGGTGGCGGGCTTGAGCAACGATCTCGCCGTTGCTCTCACAGTTCCTTCTCTTCGCGTCGAGGCGCCGATTCCGGGTAAACCGTACGTCGGCGTGGAAATTCCCAACCCGAAACGGAAAGGTATTGCGCTTCGCACTATTCTCGAGTCCAGATTTTTTCAGGAATCGGAGAACGATCTGCCGCTCGCAATGGGCGTTCGTGTCGATTCCCGTCCCCTGGTCATCGGCTTGGAAGATTTGCCGCATCTTCTCGTCGCCGGGACCACCGGTTCGGGAAAGAGCGTGTTCGTCACCAGCTGCATTACAGGGCTGTGCACTCACCGGACTCCCGAGGAACTTCGACTGATCCTGATCGATCCGAAACGAGTGGAACTCAGTATTTACGAACACTTGCCCCACGTGCTGGCCAAGCCGGTGGTCTCTCCGAAAAAGGCCGTTCAGGCCCTTGCCTGGGCCGTCCGCGAGATGGAACACAGATATGAAGTGTTTGCGCGGGCCAGGGTCCGAAACCTGAAGTCGTTCAATCAGAACGTTCTGCCGAAGGCGAAGCTCCCGCATATCGTCATCGTGGTCGACGAACTCGCCGATCTGATGTTCACAGCACAGAAGGATGTCGAGGATTATATATGCCGCCTTGCTCAGATGGCCAGGGCAACGGGCATCCACCTTGTTCTGGCGACCCAGCGCCCTTCGGTCAACGTCATTACGGGTCTTATCAAAGCGAATATCCCGGCGAGAGTCGCTTTTACTCTTCCTTCGCAAACGGACTCGCGTACAATCATCGACGTTTCCGGAGCCGAACGTCTTCTCGGGAAGGGGGACATGCTCTTTGTCAGCTCCAAGTATCCTCGGCCCCTGCGCCTTCAGGCGCCTTTCATCGACGACGGAAAGAGTATCGAGATCGTGGAGTATCTCGGCAATCTTTTCGGCCCGCCCGAATACGTGGATATCGAAGCCCAGAGCGGCGGTGAGAGCAGCAACAACGGAGACACTTCATTCGCAGAAGACCCTCTTCTGGAAGAGGCCGTCGACATAGTGATGGAGACCGGAATTGCGTCGGCAAGCCGTTTGCAACGCCAGCTCCGTGTAGGTTTTACCCGTGCCGCGCGCCTTGTGGACACTATGGAGCAAATAGGTATTGTCGGTCCCCCTGAAGGATCAAAGCCCAGAGAAATTCTCGTCGATGACGAAACAGCGCGGAGTCTGCTCTCACGCGTTCTTTCCGGAAAGGCGGAGTAGCGAATGCCCGCCCTTCGCTTTCCCGATGCAGAAGCTGTTTTCCAGGAAGAATTCTTTGAACCGCTTCTTCTTGTTGCAGGAGGCAGGAAACCTTCCGTCTCCTGGATGCGGCAGCTCCTGCCGGAGTTTTCGACTCGATGGTGCGCCGATTCAGGGCTTATTTCCTGTTTTGAGGCGGGGTTTTTGCCGGAGCGGCTCGTGGGCGATGGCGACAGCACGCCTCCGGAGCTTTGGCAACAGGCCGTCGATGCGGGGGTTTCCGTCACCAGGCACCCTGTGGATAAGGATTTGACCGATTTTCAACTGGCTCTTTTCACCGCAGGAGATGAGATGCACGGAAAACCGGTTGTCGTCACCGGATGCTGGGGCGGGAGATTCGACCATCTCTGGGCGAACATCTTTTCCGCTTTGTGGGCGAAAGAAAACGGAGTTCGCGTCCTTGCGTTCGCGGATGAGCAAGAGATGCTGTTTTTGCTGGAGGGAGGAAAGTCGCTGGATATTCGTCTGCACAACGGGGAACGCGCGGTCATATCGCTGCTCCCGCTGACGGCCGAATGCGCGGGTGTGAATCTCGCGAATGTCCGATGGGAGTTGAAGGATTCCCTTCTACTGCAGAAGCGTCCCTATACAGTGAGCAACAGAACCGAAAAGAAAAAAAACGTCTCGGTAACGTTGCAGAAGGGAATCCTTGGTGTATACTGCGGATGGCTCTGAGAAAGCGAAAGGGTTTACACAGCCCGTTTCACTTTGCCTGAACGGAGACACCGTGTGCAGATTCTCATGCGGAGAGATTCGCCGCCGCCGACATCTGCCTTGACGCTTCGAAGATTGACAAGCCAACGTCTTCGTGTATGCCGGTTGGAATGGCTTACTGCGTTTCCGGTGACAGGTCCGCGTCCGCAACATTCACATACTTTTGCCATTGATTTCGCCCCCTTGCTGCGATTGGTTTCGATAAAACAGAAGAATTTTAGCACAGAGGGGTGCGCGGAGCAAATTTTTTTTGTAGAATTCCTCGGGAGGGTTGGAAAAAATGAGTTTTAGCGGGAAAATGGAAGAATTGGAGGGCATAGTTGCCCGCATCGAGAAGGAAGCCCTACCCTTGGAGGATGCACTTGTGCTTTTTGAGAAGGGGGTAGGATTGGTTCGCGAGTGCCGCGGATATCTTGCGGAGGCGAAGCGGAAAATTCTTCTCCTTGCGGAGGACAACACCACGGTTCCCTTTGATTCGGTCAACAACGGTGAAGAGGAGTCAACGCTATGACGCACACGGCACATTCTTTTAATGTCTTATTTTCAGAAGCGGGGGAATTTGTCGAATCTCGTCTGCAGGGGATCGCGGAGGCTCTTCCGGCGCCCGCCCCCACAAGGCTCAGGGATTCGATCATGTATTCTCTGACTGCGGGAGGAAAACGCCTTCGCCCTATCCTTTGTCTTAAGGCGGCTCAGGTCTTCGGTATGGGATGGGAGCGGAGTCTCCCTCTGGCGCTTGGTTTCGAGATGATCCATACGGCGTCGCTTATTCACGACGACCTGCCCGCGATGGATAACGATGTGCTTCGAAGAGGCAAACCGACCAACCACGTCCTTTTCGGAGAATCCCTCGCAATTCTGGCGGGGGATGCGCTGCTGGCCTGGGCGTTCGAGTATCCTCTCACGCAGCTTGCAGGGGCCGACGTTCCTGCGGACAGGATATGCGAGGCGATGCGGATAATGGCGAACGCATGCGGACCATTCGGAATATGCGGCGGACAGGTGCTTGATACGGATCCGGAAAGCATGGAGGATGGCGCGGACTTCCCGTTCAAGGTTGCCGCACAGAAGACGGCGGTTCTGATCTCCGCGTGCGTCGAAAGCGGCGCGGCGCTTGGAGGCGCCGACAAGAAGGAGGCCTGTGCTTTCCGCGCATACGGGATGCATCTTGGTGCGGCGTTCCAAATGGTCGACGATATACTCGACGTCACTTCCTCCGCCGAAGAGCTGGGGAAGACCCCTGGCAAGGATGCGACGCAGAACAAAAAAACCTTCGTCTCCCTTTTCGGCCTTGAAGAGACCCGCAGTCTCGCGAAAATCGAGAGCGAAAAGGCTATTGAAGCGATCAGTGGAATTAAGGGCGATACAGGATTTTTCGAAGCCCTCTCCGGCTATCTTGTGGAAAGGACGCGATAGCTATGGCTGTTTTGGAGCACGTAAAGCACTATTCCGAGTTGAAGGGGTTCTCGAAAGATAATCTTGAGACGCTTGCAGCGGAACTTCGGGAGTATATCGTCTCCGTCGTTTTGAAGAACGGAGGGCATATGGCGTCATCTCTCGGGGCGGTGGAACTTATCCTCGCCCTTTTGCGGTCGTTCGATCCCGAGGACGACAAGATTCTTTTCGACGTCGGCCATCAGGCGTACGCCTACAAAATTCTCACCGGACGGAGAGACCGCTTCCCTACACTGCGCCAGTGGGGAGGTATCAGCGGTTTTCCTAAACGTTCGGAGAGCCCATATGATCATTTCGACGTCGGCCACAGCAGCACGTCGCTCTCCGCCGCTCTCGGTTATGCAAAGGCGAGAGACGTGCTCGGTGGCAAGAACCATGTCGTTGCGGTGATAGGCGATGCATCGCTTCTCAACGGACTCGCCTTCGAGGCGCTCAACTATACTAAGGATTCGAATACTAAGGTCATCTATATTCTGAACGACAACGCCATGTCCATAAGCCCCAGGGTAGGCGGGTTTGCCACCCACCTGGCGAGGCTCAGCTCGAGCACGGCCTACAACTCCCTGAAGAAGGCGATCAAGGATTCCTGCTCATCGCTTCCCAAAGGCCAGGCTCTGGAAAATGCGCTCGGCAAACTGAAGGATCATATCAAGTCGATCGTTAAACCGATCAATATTTTCGATGAGATGGATATTAATTACTGGGGGCCTTTTGACGGGCATAATATCGAAGAGATCGAAAATGTTCTTGAACTTGCCAAGAAATACGATAAGCCGGTGCTCATCCATCTGGTAACGGTTAAGGGGAAGGGGTACGACAAGGCTGAACAGGAACCCACGAAATACCATGGAGTGCCCCCGCAAAAACCTGAAGACACGCTGCCGAACCCGCACACGAGATCCTGGAGCGAGGCCGCGTCAAGCGCCGTGTGCGACCTTGCGGAGCGCGACGATCGAGTCGTCTGTCTGACTGCGGCCATGAAGTGCGGCAGCAAGCTCGACGAGTTCGCCTCACGCTTTCCCGATCGTTTTTTCGACGTCGGCATCGCGGAAGGACACATGCTGACAATGGCTGCGGGGATGGCCGCAGGTGGTCTTCGGCCTGTGGTGTTCATCTACTCGACGTTTCTTCAGCGCGCCATGGATCAGCTTGTTCATGATATCGCAATGCAGAATCTGCCTGTCATCGTCGCGGTCGACCGTTCCGGAATCATCGGAGACGACGGAGAAACCCATCAGGGGTTGCTTGACATAACCTGGTCGCGGTCCGTGCCGAATCTCGTCGTAACCGCACCTCGAGATGAGATTGGTCTTTCGGCGCTTTTCGATCTTGGTCTCAGGAGAAACGCCCCGTTGATGATTCGTTTCCCCAGAGGAGAAGCAATTCCTTCTCTTTGCAGGAGCCGCGGCGAAGTCTTCCTGAACGATCTTCCGATCCCCGAAACTCTGGAGAAAGGATCGGAGTGCGCGCTGCTCGGTTACGGAAAGACAGTCGAGCTGATGCTTGAGGCACGCGAACAGATCATGCGCAATGGGGATGTCCCACCCGCCGTTGTGGATCTCAAATGCGTCAAGCCTCTCTGCGTTACCGTAGTGGAGGAGATTCTGAAGAACAACGAGCTTGTCATCGTGGCGGAAGAGGGGTACAAGGAGGGCGGGGTCGGCGAGGCTATCGCGACGCTTGCAGAAAAGCTTCGATCGACGTGCCGTCCCGCCAGAGTGGTTCCGCTCGGCATCCCCGATATTTTCGTCCCCCAGGGGACAGTAGCCGAACAGGCCGAGTTCTGCGGCCTTACCCTCCACAAAGTGGTGACTGTGTATGAAGAGTATCAAAAAAGAGCGCGTCGACAGAGTTCTGGTATCCAGGGGGTTCGCTGACTCCAGAACAAGAGCGCAAAGTCTTTTAATGGCGGGAAAAGTCGTTGTCGGCGGAGAACGAGTCGAAAAACCGGGAGCCCTTGTCATTCCCGATGCGCCTATCGAAGTTCAAGGGGCCGGTAATGAATGGGTGAGCCGCGGAGCGCTGAAACTGCTCAAAGCGCTCACCGTTTTTCCGGTGTCTCCCGAGGATCGTGTTTGTGTCGACATCGGCGCCTCGACAGGGGGGTTTACTCAGGTACTTCTTTCGAAAGGCGCCCGGCGCGTCTATTCCGTTGATGTTGGATACGGTCAGCTTGCGTGGTCGCTCCGGAGCCACGAAAAGGTCGTTGTGATGGAACGAACGAACGCACGAAACCTGCAACCGGAAGATTTTCCAGAGATCCCGGATATCGCGGTAGCCGATGCGTCGTTCATCTCGCTGAAACTTCTCCTTCCAGCCATGGATTCTTTTCTTTCCTCTATGGGAGAGGCTGTTGTTCTTGTAAAACCGCAGTTCGAAGTCGGGAAAGGGAAAGTCGGGAAGGGGGGAGTGGTGCGTTCGAAAGCGAACCATATCGAAGTTCTGGAGAATATGCTCGCGTTCTGCTCCGCAGAGACATCGTTCACCCCCTGCGGTTTGACGTTCTCGCCCATAAAGGGACCTATGGGGAATATAGAGTATCTCCTGCACCTAAGGAAAGCGGGCGCCGAACCATCGGCACTTTTGTCCGCCCCTTCGGCGGTGGAAGAATCGCATTGTTTTTTTACTGAAGGGCGGAGCGAATCATGAATACTCCCAGTATTGGAATGCTTGTCAATACCCGAAAGCCGGGTGCGCTGCAAATGGCGAAGATGCTTATTCAGTGGGGGAAGGAAAACGGCGTCGCCTTTCTTTTCCCTCCACATGAAGCGTCTGTGCTGGGGGTCCAGGGCCTCGGAGACGAAGAGTGGAAGGAGCGCGTCGGCGTTGCGCTTGTTATCGGAGGCGACGGGACCTTTCTGCGAGCTGCCCGGTACGTATTGGGCGCCTCCGTGCTTCTCTACGGTATCAACCTGGGACACCTGGGTTTTCTGGCCTCCGGAAAAGCCGAGGAGGCTCTGCACGACCTGGAGCGAATTCTCAGAGGAGAGTATACAGTACAGACCCACAGGCTCCTTGACGGAAGAATATCAAGGGACGGGCACGACACCTATTCTCTCTATGCTTTGAACGATCTTGTTCTGGCCAAGGGGGCGCTCGCCCGTGTGATGCACATCGAAGTTCATATCGGAGATAAACGGCTCAACACGTTGCCGGCCGACGGGATCATTGTTTCCACGCCGACCGGATCCACGGCATACGCGCTCTCCGCGGGAGGCCCGATTATTCCGCCGCATGTTCCGTGCATGCTCGTCGTTCCCATTTGCGCACATACGCTCTATTCCAGGCCCGTCGTCGCCGGAGAGGATGACACGGTTACTCTGGTTCCCAGAGGAAATCACAGAGATCTGTTGCTTACCCAGGACGGTCAGCTCGGCTACGAGATTTTTCCGGGGGATCGCATCGAAATCGCGCTCAGCCGTTCTCAAAAGATAGATGTCATCCTTCTGCCCTCCCGGAACTATTTCGATCTGCTTCAGGAGAAACTACGCTGGGGGCAGGGAATTGTCACCTTCGAAAAGGAGTGACGAGTTTGATCGAAGAGATTTCCATTAGGAACGTTGGGGGAATCTCCTCCGTATCCATGCGTCTTGAAACGGGTTTTACCGTTATCACCGGCGAGAGCGGCGCCGGGAAGAGCAGTCTTGTTCGAGCTTTGGAGCTGATCGGCGGGAAGAGGAGTCAAACGCTTTTCATCCGTTCGGGTGAGGAGGAAGCTTCCGTAGAGGCGGTTTTCTCCGGAGGCCCGAGCCGGAATTCCGAATCGACAGTCCCCGCGGACGAAGACGGGTTGCTTTTTGCCCGGCGCATTCTTTCTCGAGGAGGGAAGAATCGTTGCTTCTTTCAGAACAAAGGCGCTCCATTTTCTACATTTGCCGCATTGATGAACGAGCGCATGCGTATTCAGAGCCAGTTCGCACAGATGGAACTCCTCGACCCGAAACGACAGGCGGATATTCTTGATTTCTGTTGCGGCGAGAATGCAGTCGGATTGCGCGACGCTCTTCGGAAGACATTCGAAGAGGCGCTTCGTAGCGACAGAGAACTGCGGGCAGTAAAAGCGAAGGAACAGGAACTGAAGCGCCGATTTCGCGATGCGGAGACGATTGTGGAGGCTCTTCGTCCGCTGAATCTCTTCCCGGGCTGCGATCTTCTTTGGGAGAAGGAGCTGGAAGAGAAAACCAGCGCGTTCCAACATGCCCGTAAAGTCAGGGAGAATCTCCTCGAGCTGACCGGCGGCGCCTCGGGAGAAGGTGTGCTCGATAGGCTCGAATCGTGTTCGCTTGAGCTGATCCGCCGCCTCTCGCTCGAGAAGACGGATGTTGAAGACGCCTTGAACGAAGGTTTGTCGTCCATCCACTCGTTTGTCCGCGCTATCGAGGAAAGAGCTTCGGGACCTTCCCCTGAAAAGATCGAGCGCGACCGGGAGACCCTTGAAAAAAAACTGGGAATGATCAGGAAGATTAAGCGCGCCACAGGAACCCGGACAGCGGAGGAGCTTCTCTCCTGGACCGAGGATGCACAGCAGGCGGTCGCCTGGCTGAGAGAAGAGGCTCGTTTCTCTTCCGAGCTGCTTCAGCGCGCAAAGCGCCTGCGCAAAGAGGCAAGTTCTCTGGCGATGGAGCTGCGCTCTCTCCGGCAGAAAGCGGGGAAATCGCTGCAGACTGAAGTGAATGCGCACCTTCGCGAGCTTGGCATGGGAGAATGTTTTTTTTCGGTTCGCCTGCTCCCCTTGGATAAAATTCGCAGCAGCGGAGCCGACGAGATTTCCTTCACGCTCTCCACAGGGGGTTCTGTAGAAATGCCCGTGAACAAGTCGGCTTCTGGAGGCGAGCTGAGCAGAATTCTGCTCGCGCTCCAGCTCTCGTTACCGGAGGCGTCGCTCCCGGCAACGCTCGTGTTCGACGAAGTAGAGGCGGGACTTGGCGGAAAGGCCGCGCTCTTGGCCGGTTATAAATTGCTGGCGCTTTCAAGGAAAACGCAGGTGCTTTTGGTAACTCACGAAGCCACTATCGCCGCACTTGCGGATCATCACTTCCTCGTGCGGAAATCCGCGGACTGCGTCGTGGTCGGCAAGCTGCAAAAGGATGAGCGCATCGGAGAGATCGCCAGGATGCTGTCCGGAGACGCATCTCTGCAGGAAGCGCGAGAACATGCCGAGCGCCTTCTCTATTCTGGCGCGCACGGTGCGCAGGAAATTTCTTTTTTCGATTCCGGATCTTCCGATACGGTCAACGCGGATTTTCCCCTCATGTTACCACAGAGAAAAGTTTGACTTTACTCTTTTTGCTCCGTATAATACTACGGTTGGATGTATATATCGCACGGGACAGGTTCAAGCTGAAACACAGCGCCTGATCTTCCGGCGGGAGGAGGAAAACAATGTACGCAATCGTTGAAACAGGAGGCAAGCAGTACCGCGTTCAGGAGGGAGACCTTTTGAAGGTCGAGTCCCTCGGTCTTGAGGAAGGCGCGTCGGTCGTCTTCGATAAAGTGCTTCTCGTAGGCAAAGACGACTCTGTGGCCGTCGGCGCCCCCTATGTACAAGGCGCTTCGGTTACCGCTTCGGTAACGGGAAACGGGAGAGAGCCGAAGATTCTTGTGTTCAAATTCAAGAGCAAAAAGAACTACCGGCGTATGAAGGGGCACAGGCAGAACTATACGGAGATACGTATCGACTCTCTGACTCCCGGGGCCTGATCTTGACCGAAATCTCCGTTGCCCTCGACGGCGGCCGGCCAGTTTCTCTCGTCGCGGAAGGGCACTCGGGGTTTGCCGACAGGGGCGAAGACATTGTATGCGCCGGAGTTTCCGCACTTGTTCAGGCGCTTCTGTACGGTTTCGAAACTGTTGCACGTTCTCCTGGTTTTTCGTTCAGTATAGATGAGGAGAATGCGAGAATGGTACTGGACTGGAGAAGATCCCCTCCGGAAAAGACAGCGCTTCTCGTGGAGACGATAGTGGGATCCTTAAAGGAAATAGCCCGGGTATACCCGGAGCATGTCCGAATTCTGGAGGTGCATGTTGATGACATGGAATTTTAATCTGCAGCTCTTCGCCCACAAGAAAGGGCAGGGAAGCAGTACGAATGGAAGAGACAGCGAGGGAAAGCGGCTCGGAATAAAGATATATGCGGGCCAAACGGTAAAAGCCGGTAATATTTTGGTTCGGCAAAGAGGAACGAAGATTCACCCCGGAAAGAATGTCGGCCTCGGAAAGGACTATACGATTTTTGCGACAAGCGCCGGGACTGTGCGGTATGAGACGAAGGGGAGCAGAAAAATCGTTTCCGTGGTTCTGGAAGCGGCCGAATAGAATCCCCGGTTTTTTCTGAACGAGACGCTTTGAACAAGGGCCTTCGCATCACCTTAAGAACAGACCGTCAGTTATTTACGTCGGCTCTCGCCCTTAGGGGATCATCAAGGCCCTTGATTTTTTGAAAAACGAGGTATGAGGCCCTTGGGCCGGTGATAACATGAAATTTGTCGATTTTACACGAATATCCGTCCGCGGGGGGCGCGGGGGAAACGGGTGTCTGAGTTTCCGGCGGGAAAAATTTATCCCGAAGGGAGGCCCCGATGGTGCCGACGGCGGCAGAGGAGGAGACATACTTCTTGAAGCCGCTCCCGGAGCGTTGACGTTGGCCGATTTTGAATACGAGAAAAAATTTCAGGCAGGTAACGGCGAACCGGGCAAAGGCGGAATGAAATCCGGAGGAGCGGGAGAAGACAAGATCGTCATCGTCCCCTGCGGAACAATTGTTTATGATGATGAAACCGGAGAGATACTGGCAGACCTTGTAGAACCAGGAGATCGTATTGTGGCCGCAAAGGGAGGACGCCCCGGAAGAGGAAATGCCCACTTCGCGAACTCGGTGCGGAAAACCCCGCGTTTTGCCGAAAAAGGCGATGAAGGAGAGGCCAAAACTCTCCTCCTTGAACTGAAGTTGATTGCCGACGTTGGGCTCGTCGGTGTCCCTAACGCCGGGAAATCGAGTCTTCTTGCGGCGATTTCCAGCGCGCACCCGAAAATCGCAGGGTACCCATTCACGACTCTTTCCCCGAATTTGGGCGTTCTCTCCGTCGATGACCAAAAAATAGTGATTGCCGATGTTCCCGGGCTTATTGAGGGCGCCCATGAAAATAAGGGGCTCGGCGTCTATTTTCTTCGCCATGTCGAACGCACTCGATTTCTCGTTCATGTGCTGGATCTGAGCGCCGGGAGCTTTGATGATATCGTCTCGCAGTGGCGTGTTCTTCGAAACGAGTTTGAAGCCTACGGCAATTCGGAAGAGACAGGGCTTCCCGGATATCACAGACAGGATCTTTTACAGAGGCCGTATCTGGTCGTCGGGAATAAAATAGATCTGGAAAATGCGCGTAGGAACGATACGCATATCCGTGCATTCATCGAGGAACAGGGCATTCCGTACTACTCGGTGAGCGCGCTCACCGGAGAGGGAATACGGGAGTTCATACAGGTCGTCGCCGAGAACGCAAGGATCAATCCCCGCCACGAAGGTGAAACCCGCCTTGTCCCGCTGGCAGGAGAATCACCGGAACCTCGGCGGTGGAGGCGAAAACTTGAACCTGTCTCTATCGTAAAGCTCGAAGATGGCTCAGGATATCGAGTTGTTCATGCAAACCTTGAGAAGACGCTGTTGCGATATGACTTCGAACAGGACGACGCGCTCCCAAAGTTTGCACGGCTGGTTAAAAAGTTCCGTATCGAAGAGCGCCTTGAAGAAGTGGGCGCTGTAAAAGGTGATAAGGTGTATATTGGTGAGTATGAGTTCGACTTCGAGCCGGATCTGGCAGGAGCGCCCCGTTCGGAGAAGAGGTGAAACGGAGCGGCAGATTGCGAAGGGGTTGACGCCGTGTCGTATGCTGTACGGAATGACGTGCGAAGGATTGGCATTATGGGCGGGACATTCGATCCGATTCACTTCGGTCACCTTCTTGCTGCTGAGGAGAGCCGGACAGCCGTCGGACTGGACGAGGTGATTTTTGTCCCCGCAGGTGATCCGGCCCATAAACGCCAGCGACGGGTCGCTTTTTGCGAAGACCGGTATATTATGACGCTCTTGACGACATTGGAAAACCAAAATTTTACTCCTTCACGGATCGAGATCGACAGAAAAGAACCAAGCCACACAGTCGATACGCTGCGAGAGATGCGTCATTGGTACGCTCCGGAACGTGTGGAGTTTTTTTTCATCACGGGGCTTGATGCAGTTTTGAGCATGACAACTTGGAAGGAATACGCCGAATTGCCGAAGCTATGCCATATAGTGGCGGTAAACCGGCCGGGATATGCCCGGAATGCTTTGGATACTCTTCCACCAACTCTCCGGAATGCAATTATTCCTCTCGAAATTCCGCTCCTTTCGATTTCGAGCACGGAAATCCGCCAGCGAATCGAGGAGGGGAGGAGTATAAAGTACCTTCTCCCTGAAACGGTGGAGCAGTACATCTATAAGAAGGGACTCTACCGGAAGAACTGGAGGGCGACAAACAATGAAAATATTGCGCATAGTGGCAATTCTCCTGTTGGCGATGGGAGCTGCTTTTGCGGGAGCGGCCTTCAAGGTTAAAACCTTCGTTGAGCCTCAACCTCAGACGATAAAGGAATCGATCTCCTTTACCGAGGAGTCGGGCTCCATCAATATCCTCCTCATAGGTATCGACGATGTAGACGGGGGACGGAGAGCGGATGCGATAGCGTATGCAACGGTTGATATCGACAATAAAATCGTCCGTCTGATGTCCGTTCCGCGGGATACACGGGTGCAATTACCCAAGCGGGGTTGGGATAAGATTGCGCATGCGTACGCATTCGGAGGTGTCGATCTTCTCCGCGAGACGGTCGTAAACTATCTTGGAATGCCGATAAACTACTATGTGCTCGTAAACTATGATACTTTCCCCGCCATTGTCGACTTGCTCGGAGGCGTCGAAATCGATGTGCAGAAACGCATGGTCTACAATGATTATGCGGGAAAGCTGTTTATCAATATTCCCAAGGGACTGCAGGTGCTCGACGGGAAAAACGCGCTTCATTACGTCCGCTTTCGGCATGACGCGCAGGGAGACATCGGTCGTGTAAAAAGGCAGCAAGAATTCATTAAAGCGGTGCTGAAAAAGTTGCAAAGCCCGTACATGATACCGAAAATCCCTGAATTGGCGAACAAAGTGATCGAAATGGTGAACTCCGACATGACTCCCGCGCAGGGGCTTCAGCTGGCATCGTACCTTGTTTCGATGCCCGGGGAGAATATCCACTTTTTCACCATGCCGGGGAAAGCCGCCTACATCTCCAATATTAGCTATTGGGTCGGAGATACCACCGCAGCGTCGGCACTGTTAACAGGTCTGCCTGATGGCCCAGGGGAAGTGTCCGCCGATATCATAGAGGGTTCTACGCCCGAAACTGAAGCTACGAAAACCGATGTACTCGCGTTGGTGTCTTCCATCAATACCCCGGTGGCAGTACTCAACGGAGCCGGTGTCTCCGGGTTGGGAAAGAGTATGGCCACGGCTTTGCAGAAGGTCGGCATCGATGTGAACCACATTGGAAACGCTCGTCATTTCGACTATCGAACTACAACGATTCATCTTCCCGAAAAAGCGGAAGAGCCCGTTGCCGAAACGGGAAAGACTCTTGCGGAGCTTCTCAGCGTGAACCCGCGCCTGATCTCAAGGACCTCGAATGTTTCACATGCTACAATTATTATCGGTAAAGATCATGCGCTCGTATTAAAGCGCCTTGAGGAGCTTGCGAAACAAAAATAGTTGTAATCGTTTTTTATAAGGAGGGTGAAGGATTGAAAAAACAGGGTGACCGACTGAAAGACTTTGAATTTCTTTACCAGGCGCTTGCAGATAAACGAGGGCTCGACATAGTGGCGCTTGACCTTGAAGGTTTTTCGGCGATCTCGGAAATTTTTGTTTTAGTGACCGCGAATTCCGATGTGCACATGGATACCTTGAGAGACGCCGCACTTGAGGCGTTGCACGTGCAGGGAATCAGGACCACCGTCGAAGGAAACGACAGCATGCGCTGGCGCCTTATAGATGCGGGAGACCTATCGGTGCATGTTTTCAGCAAAGGCGGAAGAGATCATTACAACCTTGAGAAGATGTGGCGAGATGCTCGCTCGTATCATTATTCATATCACGATTGATCTTCCCGGATTTGGTCGCTGACAACTATAAGGCCGGACAGATTCTGAATCTGTCCGGCCTTATAGTTGTCTTTTTTACCGGAGGACAATCGAAGAAGCGAGAGAGAGTTGAAGAATCGTCGCCCCGCGTTCTTTTCGACTGCCAAGATGTCCTATAATGTATCTTATGTTACATTGTCGCTTTTCATAACGACGCACTCCGGTAATTATCGTAAATCGCAAGAAAAGATCCGACCTTCAATGAAGCTCCTCCGACGAGAGCGCCATCGATGTCCTTCTGTGACAAAAGCTCGGCGGCGTTGGAATCTTTGACGCTGCCTCCGTATAGAACAGGACAGTTCATCGTGTCGCCGAAGTGTTCTTTGAAGAGTTGTCTTGAGTAGGCGCATGCTTCCTGCGCATCTGCGGCCTTTGCGTTGCGACCGGTACCGATCGCCCAAACGGGTTCGTATGCCAGAAGAATGCCCGGATACGAACCGTTCCCTTTAATCTCGTCGGCTTCGATTTCTCGCCATGCCGCCAGAAGCTGCTTTCCAAGAATGGCGAGTGTCTGACCTGCTTCGCGCTGTTCAAGTGTTTCCCCAAAACAGAGGACAGGTACGAGCCCTTTCTGAAGGGCCTGCTTCAACTTACGTCCTACAATATCGTCCGTATCGCCGAATATGCTCCTGCGTTCACTATGTCCGACCAGAACATGGGTGCACCCTATCTGTCGATTCATATCCATAGAGACAGCGCCTGTATACGCTCCTCTGTCTTCATACCAACCGTCCTGAGCCCCCGCTTTGAAGATTCCGTTTTCAGGAAGCAGCCGTACAACGGGAGCTATGGAAATAAACGGAGGAAAAAGCGCTATATCGATGCACTTCTCATCATAGCGTTTCTCGGATGAGCAAGAAAGAAGCTCGCTGCAAAAAGATTCTGCTTCCTTTGGAAGCATGTGCATCTTCCAATTCCCGTAGAGAAATATCTTTTTCATAGTATGCTCAGCAACCTCCTTCGAGCCGTTAATCCACGAGCGGCATGATTCCGGGCAACGCTTTGCCTTCGCAAAACTCAAGACTGGCTCCGCCGCCCGTTGAGACGTGCGAAACGTATCCGTCGAAGCCGAGCGCTTTGGCCGCAGCGGCTGTATCTCCCCCGCCGACGACTGTGGTTCCGCCTTTGCGAGTACATTCGGCTACGCCTTCCGCAACACCTTTCGTGCCCGAGGCAAACAGCGGATTCTCGAAGACGCCCATGGGGCCGTTCCAAAGGACTGTTTTGGCTCCGGCTATCCTTTCCGCGAAGAGCGACGCGGTCTCTGGGCCGATGTCAAGACCCATCTCATCATCGGGCAGCGCATCTACGGAAACGATCTTTTCGCCGCTACTCATGTCGAGAGATGTGCCGGTGACAACGTCCACGGGCAGGAGTATTTCCACTCCGGAACGACGCGCCTTCTCCATCATCTCCAAGGCAAAGTCCTTTTTTTCCTCCTCGAAGAGTGAACGTCCTATCGGTTTTCCGGCAGCTTTTAAGAAGGTGAATGCCATGCCGCCGCCGATCAGGATGCTGCTGGTCTTGTCCATGAGGTGTTCCACTACGCCGATTTTGTCGGAGACCTTTGCGCCTCCCAGTATCAAGACGAACGGACGTTCCGGTTTCTCACTCACGGCGGAGAGCATGTCGACCTCTTTTCGAAGGAGAGCGCCGGAAAAAGACGGAAGAATTCCCATGATCGCATTGGTCGATGCGTCCGCTCTATGCGAGGCGCTGAACGCGTCCATAACAAAAACATCAAAAGGTGCTGCGAGTTTTTCCGCGAACGACATGTCGTTTTCCTGCTCCTCCGCATAAAAACGCAGATTCTCAAGAAGAAGCAGCTCCGTCGCTTTCGTTCCGTCTACAGCTGACTGAACCGTTGGTCCGATGCAGTCGTCGCAGAAACGGGTGGGAACGCCGAACACTTTTTCCGCTTCCGGCAGAACGCAAGCAAGCGACATTTCGGGAACCTTTTTGCCTTTTGGGCGTCCAAGATGTGAAGAGAGCGCAACTTTCGCTCCCCATGCGAGAAGCGTCGCGATCGTTTCTTTATGCGCGAGAATACGTGTGGAGTCTGTAACTTTCCCGTTTTTTAATGGGACGTTGAAATCTACCCGAACAAGCACCTTTTTGCCGCGAACATCTTTTTCAGAAAACTGACGAAGTTTCATGCTGTGACGACCCCCTTTGTAATCTGTAATACACATGCTCGTTCACTGTTCAATTGGAAACTATGTGCCCGTACTTATGATTGCGCACTCAGTTTTTCGTTTTTGCTTTGTTGCGTTGACGAGAACGAGTGTGTGTTCTTTGAAGCCCCTCTCCTTCGTTGAGACAAAGGCATAACCTGATCCGAAATCTTTTTCCAGCGGTATTTTATCGTACTCTTGCTTACAGGAGGGGATTGAAGATGTCCGAGTTCCTCCAAAGTCATGCTGGGATTGGCCAGCCGGCTGGCAATGAGATTTTTCAATACGGCCGGAAGATCATCGTATTCCGAAAGCTCAAGTGCTTGCCGCGCGATTTCGATCTGTCTCGAAGAGGCTTCCAAGCTTTTTCGTATATTTGATGCGTCGCAGTTCACGAGTTTGTTCGCCTGATTTCTTAAGGATCGAAAAATAGCTTTCTCCTCAAGAAGGAGCGTCGTCCTGACCATGTTGAAACTCGCAAGCATGTCCACTATCTCCTGCTGGTTTCTCAGGGTTATCTCGAATTTTCCGTGAACTCGTCGCCGGCCCGGGGAAAAACCCTTCTTTTTCAACAGATGCACGGTTTTTTCCTCCGTCTGCTTTGATGAAATATGAAAACAGAGGTAGTAGCCGGTTTTCGGTAAATACAACGAACCGCAGCTCCCCCACAGCCCTTTTAACCAGCGCGCGCTTCGCGAAAGAAGAGTATGGTTTCTAACCGCTTCAACGAGAGGTGCGGGTAATCGAAAAAAAACGCGTCCTTTCAGAGAACGTGGAATATTGAGCAGCGATGCGAACTCGAATGGTCGAGTAAATTCCCACTCAGGCCATAAAAAACGCAGCCTCCGGAAAACCCAGAGACGACCGCTTGAATAGACCATCTCTCCGGGGTGTTCCGCGACTTCGGAAAGACCGTCCACGATTCCGGCGATCTCTTCTCCGACCATCGATGTCGTTTCAAAGGCGGCGGATGTCCATTCGGCCCACATATCCGCAGTCAATGAGGTTCGGCTGTCCATGGTCTTTTACCCCTCGTCGAGTTCGCGGCACAAGCGTATGATTATCTCCGAGAGAGCCTGCCCATTGTGTCGAACTACATTGCCGTCCATAATTCGAACAAAATCACCGCGAATGATCCGGCAACCCATCCGTTCCAGCTCCCATTCTTCATCTGCGGTGATATAGAGAGGTTCAGCGCCGTCCAACCGGTATTTTTCTATAAGCAAAGGCGGTATGGTTCCATCGTTGACAAGGACGTAGTCCGGCGAGACTCCCATCGCCGCGCTTACCCACCGGACGTGATCCAGTATGCTGAATCCTTGCGTTTCCTGTGGTTGCGTCATCAGGTTTGCAATATACACTTTGGGAACTTCGCTCTGGCGGAGGCGTTCCGCAACCTTGCGAATAAGAAGATTCGGAATGATGCTTGTAAAGAGGCTGCCCGGCCCCAAGACGATGATATCGGCCTCGTCGAGTGAAAGAAGCACCTCTTTTAGAGGTTTCGCGTCGCGCGGCTCGAGCCAAATTTTCGATATTTCATGACCGTGTTCGGAGACGGAAAGCTCTCCCCGGACTCGAGAGCCGTTCCGCGTTTCCGCCACAATACTGACGGACTCTGTTGTTACGGGGAGCACCCGACCGCGGATTGCGAGGAGATGGTTCATTTCCTCGACTGCGAGACGGAAGTCCCCGAACTGCTCGGAGATAGCAAGGAGCATAAGGTTTCCCAAACTGTGCCCAGCCAGACCCCCTCTGTCGAAGCGGAAATCGAGGAGACGTTTCAGCGCATTATCGTTTTCCGCAAGCGCGACAATACAGTTGCGCACATCTCCCGGGGGGAGGACGCCCCACTCCTCGCGTAGCCTTCCGGAACTTCCCCCTTCATCTGTTACGGTGACTACAGCGACAATATTGCGGGTAAAACTTTTCAGTCCTCTTAAAAGAGTTGAAAGCCCTGTGCCTCCTCCGAGAGCCGCCACGAACGGTCCCATTGAAAGACGGTATTCGATCGCTTTGGAGAGAGGCGTTTTTCGTGCGCCTCCAGCAAGGAAATTCCCGGTGCGCCCCGAATTTCTCATTCGGAAGAGAAATGCAAGAAGGGTCGCAGTAAAAAGCCCCAGACCGTAGCTGATCAGAAGATCCATGATCACCACCCCTGCTCTCTGTCGATATCCCGATGCCTCAGGATACAGCGTCCCGCATAGTTCCGGAAGTGCGTATGAAGCCTTTCTGCGACAGCTACCGAGCGATGCCGTCCTCCTGTACACCCTATGCCGATATGAAGATGCGTCTTCCCTGAACGGAGATAGAGAGGAACAACGAACTCAAGAAAGGATACGAGCTTCTCCCAGAATTGACGAGCTTCAGTCGTGCTCCAAATCGCATCCTGCACAGCTTCTTCTTTTCCTGAAAGAGGCTTGAGCGTCGGATTATAAAAAGGGTTGTCGAGAAAACGAACGTCGAATATGAAATCGCAATCGGCGGGGGCGCCGTGTTTGTATCCGAACGAGGAAATGAGAAGAGGAACACCGGCCGTATCTCCGAAGAAACGGGAGACCAGCTCTTTTCGAATATGAGAAAGAGAAAGAGCCGAAGTGTCGATGACCGCATCTGCGCAATCGAGTATCGGCCGGAGGCGTTCTCTCTCTTTCGCGATTCCGTCCAGAAGAGAGCCTTCGGGGTCCATTGGGTGCCGGCGCCTCGTGGTTTCGAATCTGCGCAAGAGGATGTCGTCCTGCGCGTCGAAAAAGATCGTGTGCACGTGAGGGGTCTGTTTTCTCAGAAGAGCGAGCGCAGCCGGGAAATCGTCGAGAAGGGAATCTCCGCGAACATCTACGACCGCGGCAACGCCCCAGCGAACGGCGGCTCTGTGCTTTTCCAACAGAAAAAGAAGCTGAGAAAGCAGGACGGGAGGAATATTGTCGATGGCAAACATCCCCTGGTCTTCCAGAATCTTCAACGCCGTCGATTTCCCTGCGCCGGACATACCGGTGATTATGACGCATTTTTTGACGCCGACTGCTTCCACCTCCACGTTATGTCCTCCTTCGTACAGTAGAGAGCCTCCGCGTGAAAACTGGAAGGCTCGAATACTTCGCACTCGATGTAACGTTGCGAAATGTGCAGTTTCGATAAAAGAATAATTCTCCAGGAATTGAGCGCGTCCTGAAGATCAGCGGTTTCTCTTATGATGATGCTGGTGCGGACGGGAGCCACATTCGCTATCCCAACCACAAAGAATTTCCACTCCGTGACGCAAGGCCGGAGCGATCGCGGCAAAACACTCCTCGGCTGCTTTTTCGCTTCCCGGGAGCGCGACGATCAGCGTTTCTCCGCGGATAACAGCGCAACTTCTACTAAGCATCGCTTTGGGGGTTATTTTCATCGAAGCGCTCCGCATCGTTTCTCCAATGCCAGGCGCCGTTTTTTCGGCGATTGAAGCAAACGCTTCCGGAGTGACGTCGCGACGGGAAAAGCCGGTCCCGCCGGTGCTCAATATTAGCTTGAGACCTCTGCCATCGCTCCATTCTTTCAGAGTTTCCACTATCTCCTCGATCTCGTCCGGGACCGTGGCGGTCGCCTCGATAACCGCGCCAAGCGGCTGAAGCCGACGTACGAGCGCAGGACCGGACAGGTCTTCCCTCTCTCCCCTGCTTCCTTTATCACTTACGGTGAGTATACCTGTCGGTATCGGACGAAGCAGGTCCGCATTTCTCGAAACCGAGACGAATCCTCCCTGTTCAACGGAAAGGCGAAACGGAGGAGTTCCTTCAAAAATACGACAGAGTACATCCTCTCCGAGAGAGAGAAAATACCCGGGTTTCGCGGCACTCTTGGAAACAACGAACCCGACCCCCTTTTCGGGAATCTCTTCTCTTTGGCCGGGATCGAGTATGTATAACGGCCTTTCCATACCGTTGAATGCGCTGTTCCCCGTCCTGTTGACGCTCAAGTAGCAGAGTGTATGAGAGAGGAAGCCGCGAGGAGATCGTTCAAAAATTTCAATCACTCTCATGTTCGTTCTCCTTTCCCATTGTGTAATCGGGGGCTATGTACTCGCCGCTCTTGCCGCCGGTCTTGCCGAGGAGACGCACCCCTTCTATGACCATCCCCTTTGAAACGGCCTTGCACATATCGTATACGGTTAGGGCGGCGATCGATACTCCGGTGAGCGCCTCCATTTCGACACCTGTCACATCGTGTGCCGTGACGCTGGCCTTGATATGGATTTTTTTGCTTTCCGTCAGGAGATCGCACTTGACACGGACGCTGTCGATACGGAGAGCGTGGCATAAGGGGATTAGTTCCCAGGTTCTCTTTACGGCCATGATGCCGGCGGTCTCGGCGATACGAAGCACATCGCCCTTTTTTGAGTACCCCCTGTCGCCCAGGATATCGCAGATCGCTTTGTCCAAAACAACCCAACCCTCCGCTTCCGCTGTTCGGGAGGAAACGGGCTTGTTTCCTACGTCGACCATATGCGGGCGACCGTGTTCGTCGAGATGCGTCAGACGGCTTTTCTCTCCTTCTTCAATAGTACACACTGAGTATTCATCCTCCGATCCGTGACATGTGTCGCTCTTCGGTAAAGTTCTCGGCTCCGTTGCGAGGCGATTTTTCCCGGTTGAAACATGTGATGGAAGAGTGTTGGTCCACCTTGGGAGCCTGCTTTTCTCCGGGAATACCTGTTCCCCCTTCGTGAGGTTTTTGTGTAACCGCCTTAAGAATGCCTTCACGAGTGGCGTCCGGGTCATGTCTTCTTAGTGCGTCTATTATCGGGACTCCCTTATTGCTGAAGAGGCACGGGCGAACCTCGCCGGTCGAAGTAATTCGAAGGCGGTTGCATGTATGGCAAAAATGATCCGAAACGGCAGAAATGATACCGATACACTGTCCTGTATCTTTTTTCCGAAAGTATTTTGCGGGGCCGTTAGGAATTCCAGGATCGAGGCTCTCGCTCGCTCGGAGGTTTTTGTTGCAGGGCGACCATTGAGTTGCTTCCGGGAGAAGGGAAAGGATCTCTGAAGCAGGAACATACTGCATTTTCGACCAGACATCCTTGTCGAGAGGCATAAACTCGATAAATCTGAGCAGCACGCTCTTTTCCGCAGCAAAGCGTGCGAGTGAAGGAATTTCAACGAGATTAAAGTCGCGCATGACGACAGTATTCACTTTTACCGGGACTTCTCCGGAAGCGACAAGCGAATCGATACCCCGGAGAACTCTGCTTAGGTCGCCGGTTCGTGTAATCTCCGAGAATTTTCCGGGATCCAAGGTATCAAGACTGACATTCACCGAATGGAGGGCAAGAGCGGAGATTGCTGAAGCATCGCGCTCAAGAAAAGCCCCGTTCGTTGTCACTGCGATACCGATCAACGGGTGTTTCCGGTGAATCTCATGGAGAAAATCGATGAAACCCTTTCTAACGAACGGCTCTCCTCCGGTAAAGCGTATTCTTTTCACCCCAAGGTTGGATAGAACAGAAACAAGGAAAAGAATATCTTCGTAGGTCATGATTTCGTTGTGCGGAATCCATTCGATTCCGGAGGCGGGCATACAGTACATACACCGGAAATTGCAGCGGTCGGTAATGGAAATCCGAACGTAGTCGAGTACTCTGCCGAAAGAATCCCGTATTATTGTGCCCATCGGTACCCTCCCATGCGTATGACGGCAGCGCGCCATTCGGCATCTTCAACCGCTCTCAGAAGAGCGGTCATTCCCGTTAACTTCTCGAATTCCTTACGATAGACCAGCTCGTAGGGTTCCTCCGCTACAGGAATAAACTCCAGACCGAGCGCATCCGCGACGGATTTGATGCCGAGGGCGACATCGACGAAACCGAGAGCAACTCTGTTGGCCGATTCGAAATGCGTCGGACTGAGGCTGTCGTACCCTCTGAGCGAAGTCTGCGGAATACCCGCCCCGCACAGAAGCGCATCAAGCAGGACTCTCGTTCCCGCTCCCCTCTGACGATTGATGATGACGACATCTTCACGCGTAAGATCGTGTACGTCAAGAATTTTCTTCGGATTTCCCCTTTGTGTGATGAAGCCCTGTTCGCGGAAAAACACCGTCCGGCGCACAAGTTCTTCCTCCGCTTTTTCGAAGAGATCCTCTATAAAAGGGGTATTGTACTCTCCTGTTTCGGCGTGAAGGAGGTGCGCCGCGGCGATATGGCACTCTCTCCTCGAAAGAGCCGCAAGACCGGCAAGGCTGCCTACCGAACGCAGCAGGAGATCGCCCCCGTGGTTACGAACGAACGATGGAAGGCGTTCCAGAGCGGGATCGTTTGAGCCTTGAAAGAGAATACGTTCTTTCCACGGTATCCGACGGGTCGTCCACATCGAAACGGGAGTTCCTTTCGGAAGTTCCGCGCTCTCGAGGGGCAGCAGCGCCACCGCGTCTATCTCCGCCAGAGACCAGAGCGCGCTTGCTCCGGAAGGAAGCGGATAGGCCGTTTTCTTTCCGTCGATTTCCACGCATTTCAGGCGGAGCCATTCTTCTTTTCCCGGCGAAGAGGAACATGGGATCAGCAGCGGAATTTCTTCCGTTGCCTCTGCGCCCAAAGCCGTCGGAATCACGGATGTTTCACTGAAATCTCCTCTTTGGAGAAGCTGGAGAATCGGAAAGACGATCGACCACAGGATAACCGCGTTCGACATAGGAAATCCGGGCAGATTCACCGCAACGGCGTTACGAAGAAGTGCGGCGGATGCCGGTCGGCCCGGTTTCATCAGCAGCCAGCGGAAGAGAGGGAAACCGTTCTTTTCGAAAATGGAGAACGTATAATCCTTCTCTCCTTTTGCCGATCCCGCCCCGACAAGCAAGAGATCGTATTCGTCCGCTTTTTGCAAAAGAAAATCGGCGAGGATTTCCGGATTATCGGGAAGACAGGATGCGATATCGACAGGGAAACCCCAACGGGAAAAATACCCCTGAACAAGAAAAGAGTTGCTCTCGCCGACTTTTCCGGCTGGAGGTTCGTTCAGAGTGAGCCATTCATCTACAGGAATGATCTCATCTCCCGTCGGGATGAAAAGAGTCTTTGGAAGAGGACGAACTGATATCGACGATAGTCCGGCGGTAGCAAAAAGCGAAGCAAGGGCAGGAGTCACCGTCTCCCCCGCTCGAGCGATCACCTGTCCGCGGAAAACATCCTCTCCTATAGGGCGTACATTCTCGCCTGCAACAACTGATTTTCCCACGACGAGTCGCTCTCCGTCCTTCGAAAGAGACACGTCTTCCACCATGACGACCGCATCGAAAGGCTGCGGCAGCGCACCGCCGGTATTCAATCGGGAAAAACACCCGTGGTCGAGAATTACGGGCGACGAAGGCGTTGCCTTCGCCGTCGCAGCCGATGACAGCGCATACCCGTCCATTGCCGAGGCGTTGTAGTGCGGCACGTTTCTTAATGATACAAGGTCTTCTGCGATAATTCGCCCGTAACAGCGCTGTACGGGGCATTCTTCCGGGGGAAGCTGTATTTTCGCTTCGCGAAGAATATCCCATGCTCTTCGCAGGGGGATATGCATGGTATTGGCTACCAAAGCCATATTTCAACCTCCTCTTCGGGGCGTACCGTTTCACGGGATGCAGGCAAACGGATAAGGCCGTCCGCAGACCCGACGGCTTTGGCGAACGAAGATTTCATCGGAAGAGGCAACGCCTTCCCTTCGGAGAGACGACACGGCAGAAACTCCTCGATTCCGGAGTGACCGAAGACAGATTCGGCAGTTGGAAGAAAAACCGTTTTCCACGGAGAGACGGTTTTCCCTGTATGCATAGCGTGCACAAGAGGAAGAAGCACTGTATATGCAGCCAGATAACAAGAAAAAGGATGCCCCGGAAGTCCCATTACAAGCTTCCGCTCTGCCTTCATTCCTGCAATCAGCGTAGGTTTGCCGGGCGACATGAGGATGCCCCGAACCAATAGTCCTGGTGCAGGGAGCGATTCAAGGAGCGTAGAGCAAAGATCCCGCGCGCTTACGGAAGATCCTCCGCTGATCAGGACGACCGAACACTCCTCAAGAGCATGGTGCAACGCGGCTTCAAGAGCTTTCCTGGAATCGCCGCAGATTCCGTAATACACAGGCTGCAATCCATGACGGCGCATCAATGAGGAAAGTATGTACGCGTTGGCGTCTCGAAACTGTCCCGGATGCAATGCGGGAGTTTCGCAGGGAACAATCTCGTCTCCGGTACTCAGTATGCCGACTTTGATCTGGAAAACCCGAACTGATGCAACCCCGGCGGCGGAGAGAATTCCGGCGGATCTGAAGTCGACCGGCGCTCCTTTTTCGAGCAGGACGGAGCCGGAAGCGAACTCTTCGCCCCTAAAGACTATGTTTTCACCCATTTGGACCGCTTTTCGAATCTCAAGCCACTTCCCCGCTCGTTCGCTATTTTCGAGCATGATCACGGCATCAGCTCCGGCGGGGAGTACGCCGCCCGTGTGTATGAGCGCGCATTCTCCGGTTTTCACAGAAAAGGAGGGAAGACTCCCCATAGGTACTTCTCCGCAGACGGTGAGAAAGGCAGGATTCGAAGCGGAGGCTCCGTAACTATCTTCGCTGGAGAGCGCATACCCATCTCGAGTACTTCTATCGAAAGGGGGGAAATCCTCCGGAGAGACTACCCTCTCGGAGAGAAGGCGTCCTTCAGCCGATGCGAGGTCGAGAGTTTCATTGGTCATCCTCCATGGAAAATCTAGCGAGGCGACCGCATACTCGATAGCGAACGACCTGTCTGTCAGTTCACGCACAAAACCAGCCAATGACCTTGTCTCCTTCCGCGTTGTCTTGCGTCATGCGTTTGTAGGATCGCATCCTTTTTCACTGCATTGTCACAACGAAAACCGGAAAACCAGCCTTCGCAAGTCTTTGAGAGAGGGCCACAGCATCAGTACGCGCATTTCCCGCAGGCACAGCCACCCGGAAGTATGTTTTTCCGCGGACTTGTCCTGTAGAAATCGTTGCATTGAAACCTGCGCGTTCCGCTTGCTGACGTACCGTTTCCGCACTTTGTCGCGCCGTGAAGGAGCCGATTTGAACACCCCAGCGGCTCTTGGCCGGAGAAGGGGGAGATGCGGGTCGGGGGGCGGCGGGTTGTGCAGGAGAAGGCGCAGGTTTTACAGCAAGCTGAGAGGCCACAGGGGACTCCACTCTGACTCGGTCCCCGGTACTTTTCTCGGTGTTCACCGGAACGGCAAGCACCGGCGACTCTTGGGCTTCTTTTCGTGGCGCCGAAGGGGCGGGGATTACTGGAGCGGGAGCGGGTTTCACAACTTGATGGATGGGTAACGGCGTATACGGCGTATATTTTTCTCCTGTAAGAAAAAAAAGTTTAACGCCTACAATCAGCAGCCCAACCGCCACAAGTCCGATAACGGGAAGCATGATATCGCCGAAAGGGATAACGGACTTTCTTTCCTTGTGTCTGCTGCTTTCTCTTATGGACATATTTACCCCTCCCCGTCCATCTGCCTCACTCCGGAAAACGCCGATCCATAGCCCCTACTTTCTTAAGAGTTGCATTACGGAGAGCTACGGCAGGTTTCGTCCGATCCTGCACATTTCTTCTCCGGAGAAGGCAAGAAAAAAATCGCGCGAAACATCTATTTCTACAAAAAAAGCAGGAATCCTTTTCAAGACCCCTGCTTCCTTCGGTCATCGCTGGACGATACCGGTTCAATCAACTGGAACCCGCACGAGGATTGTTTTCGGGATATCAGGATTTACTTGCCGGATTTTTTTCTTCGTATGATCGAAGGAATATCATAAGGGTTCTTCGGTACTCCGCTAATCGAAAACATGTCTTCATCTTGTACAGGGAGAACCTCGGCTTCTTCTAAAACTACCCCCGGAGTTTTCTGTTTTGGACCGGCGGGTTTCGCCGTAAAATTGGTTACGGTTCTCTTCTCCTTTTCCGAACTAAAGCCGGTAGCAATCACCGTGATCTGGATTTTTTCCGCCATATCTTCCGAGACTGTGTGTCCCCAGATTACGATCGCATCTTCATCCGCAGTTTCGGTGATAATCTGAGCCGCTTTGCGGATTTCGTGAATACCAAGGTCGGAACCGCCGGTGATATTGAACAGGATTCCCTTGGCGCCCTTCATAGGGATCGACATAAGGGGGGATTTTATTGCGCTCTTCGCCGCAATTTCCGCACGGTTTTCGCCTTCTCCAGCACCGATTCCCATAATGGCAGATCCCGCGTTTTGCATTACTGTCCGGACGTCCGCGAAGTCGACATTGATCAAGCTGGGTTTCAGAATGAGGTCGGTGACTCCTTGAACCGCCTGACGCAGTACTTCGTCGGCAAGTTTGTAGGCTTCGGAATGCTTGGTTTTTTCGTCGGTCAGCTCGAGAAGGCGATCATTTTCAACGACAAGAAGAGCGTCGACTTTTTCTTTGAGCGTCGCAATCCCTTCGGCCGCTTGTTTTCTTCGTCTGTTCATCTCGAAAGAGAAAGGGAATGTAACGACGGCGACAACCAGCGCTCCGGCCTCCTTGGCGACTTCCGCAATCACCGGCGAGGCTCCCGTACCCGTGCCGCCTCCCATTCCAGCGGTGATAAACACCATATCCGCGCCGGCGACAACTTCCCTGATCTTATCGATGGATTCTTTAGCGCTGTTCATCCCGACCGAAGGATCGGATCCCGCGCCCAGCCCTTTTGTCAATTTTTCTCCCAAGGTGACCTTCGAGCTTGCCTGAGAAAGATGCAGTGCGCCCACATCCGTATTCGCAGCGATAAAATGGACGCCGGAAACACCGCTCCTAATTATATGATTCAAGGCGTTTCCGCCGCCGCCCCCCACGCCGATAACTTTGATCTCTTCCCTGTGGGGTCTCGGAGTATCATTCACTTGAAATACGTGCTCCATATTCATTTCCTCCCCGAATGCGGAATGCGGCTTTAAAAAAGCTCTTTTACAGACTTCTTTAAATAATCCATGAATCCACGAATACCTTCAGTCCGGTCTCCGCCGCTCTTTTTAGGGATTTTTCCCACCGGGCTAGATGTTATCTGAGCAGCGCCCGATCGAAGCTCGGAGATAGGCGTCTCGATATATCTGTAAGGATTCCGCTCCCTGCTTGTCATATATCGTACCACACCGGCGACGGTAGTATACTCGCAATCGTTTCTTCCCGGCGGCATCTGGTAGACGTCAAGAGGTTCGGCTATCCGAACTGGCAAATTGAGCATTTCAGAGGCGAATATCTCTATTCCGGGCGTTTTGGCCACGCCTCCGGAAAGAACGATTCCAGCAGGAAACATATGGAGGCTGAACTCGGCAAGCTGATGGCGCACATGTTCGCCGAAAAGTTCCTCAAGACGACAGTTCACGACCTCGGCGGCTTCGGTTATACTAAATGTTTTCATACGTCCTCTGACATCGACATCAAGATCCTGCTGGTCGACTTCCTCAGGGTTGAGCGAGACCATTTTTTTTACCTCTTCGGCCTTGCTTATCGGTATTTTCATCACGTACGCAAGGTCGTTGGTGATGTGATCTCCGCCAATCGGAATAATGGACAGCTTCACAGGACGACCGTCGGTATAGAGAGCAACTCCGGTCGTTCCTCCTCCAATGCACAGAGAAATCACACCTGCGCGAGTCTCTTCGTCGGTCAAGGAGCCTAGAGCGCTGGCAAGCGATTTGATCACAAGCCCATTGACTTCTATGCCGGCACTTTCGACACAGTTGATAATATTTTGGACAACCGTTGTCGGAACTATAACGGACTGAAGCTCCATTTCGAGACGTATGCCTGTCATTCCAAGGGGGTCGTCGATGCCGGAGTTTCCGTCGATTGAGTACTTTACAGGAATTGTATGGAGTGTAACCCTGTTGGGAGGTATCGACAGCTCGCTCTGAGCAGCCTCGATTACCCGCTCGACGTCGGATATTGCGACCTGACGCGGCGTTCTTCCGAGAGATATCATTCCTCTCGAAGTTACGGAGGCGACCTCCATTCCGCTGAAAGAGACCGTAGCCTCGTCGATCTCGAACCCCACCATATTTTCAGCGTCTTTGACGGCTTGGCGGACGGATCGTACCGCCTGTTCAAGATTGATTATAAGCCCCTTGCGTATGCCTTGTGAAGGCGCATATCCTACTCCTATAATTTGAGCTTCCTGGAAACGGGAATCCCTCTCTGCGATAACGACGGATATTTTACTCGTACCAAGATCCAGCCCAACTAAAATTTCCGGCTCTTTGTACATTTATCTCCCGCTCCCTTCCTGATCGCCGCGCACCATGCTTCGGACGATAATTCTGTCGGTATATGTGGTATCTATTATAACGTTGTCACCCAGAAAATGTAACTGCTGCATAATTTGCGAAAGGACGGAATCCAGCTCTTTCCAACGAGGAGCGTCTCCCCAGAGAAGAACATTCGCTCCGCCTTTGTCAAAAACAAGTTTCAATAAATATTGTCCTTCTCTACGAGAAACATCTATCCGTTCAACCCGTGAGATCCATCTGTTTGCCGCAAGTCCTTCCAACCATCCATTAAGAACATCCAGAGGAAAAATCGCCCTGGAAACTACGGAGGCAGGCGCTTCTCCCGAAGGAGGCGGGAACTCGTCCGAGAATGCAATCAGCGGCGTTTTGGGTGGAGAGATCCCTTTGATCGTTTTATTCAATAACAGATTGCTCTCCCAAGCGATCCCTTCTCGTGTAACAAAAAAATCCCGGCCGCTCCAGTTCGCCGTGACCCACGGTTGTAAAGGGTCTATCCGAATTTCGGCTCCCGCAATACCTCTTCGAGTTATGGAACATGAAAGCGGGGATTCCGATTCTATTTTCTTTTTCAGTTCGTCTTTTTCAAGAAAAAAAAACGGCCAAAAGCGCAACGCGGACGAGCTGATATTCTTCCAGAAAAACAACTCCGCTACAGGGTCTCCGGATTCTACACGAAGACTGCGAAGAGAAAACGACTGAAAAAAAAGTTCACTCCCCAATACTACGCCCGAAAAAAAGGCGGCAAGAAAAAAAATACCACGCCATTTACCCATTATACATCACGGAAAAGAACCTGGTGAAAGAAATTGGGCAACGCTTCAATCTGTTCACTCTTCCACCGTATCAATGAACAATATTTTATTAGGTTAAACGCGCACCAAGTGCGTCTTCGCTTTGGCAAGAAAACTTTCTCCGATTAATGAAACATCGCCCGCGCCTATCGTAAGGACAACGTCTCCTTCCTCGCACATTTCGCCAAGAAGAGAAGCGGCGTCCTCCAGAGAAGAACACATGAAACAGTCCTCCCTCTTTGCGATAGGGAGGTTATCTGCGATAAGAAACGATGTGATACCGGGGATAGGGTCCTCGTCGGCCTGATACACAGGAAGAAGGAGAAGTCTGTCCGCCGAGGCGAGCACATTTGCAAAATCCTTGTACAACGCCCTTGTTCTGGTGTACCTGTGCGGCTGAAAAGCCACAAGGAGACGTCGTTCCGGAAACATGTGTTCAAGAGTGCCTAGAGTAGCTGCTATCTCTCTGGGATGGTGTCCGTAGTCGTCGTATACGTCGACACCCTCGAAAACGCCAATGTGTTGAAGGCGGCGCTTCGCGCCCCTGAAAGCCCGGAGCGTTTTCTTGATAACTGACAACGGAATGCCCAAGCGATGCGCGACGGCGCAGGAGGCAAGCGTATTCAATATATTGTGTTCGCCCGAAATAGAAAGCTCGACGTGAGCTACCTGAACCCCTTCGTGAAGTAGGGAGAAGGAAACGCCGCCTCCAGGCTTATGATGCACATCGGCGGCTCCCCAAGTCCAAGAAGCCCCCCAGCCGTATGAAACTGAACCCTCCGGAAGTAAACCGAGAGACAGCAACTTGGAAAGCCCGGGGTCCTCTCCGCAGAATACAAGGAGGCCGTTGTTTTTGAGATTGGCGATAAAACGAACGAAGGCTTCAAGAACGCTTTCGAAAGTTGGGTAATAATTGACATGGTCCCAGTCGACATTAGTAATAACTGAGATTTCAGGGTGGAACTTTTCGAAAGACCCGTCGCTTTCGTCAAGTTCAGCGACCATGAAATCGCCTTCGCCCAGTTTTGCGTTCACTCCGATATCGCACAGTTCGCCCCCGATGGCAAGCGTCGGGCGCAATCCGGCCTGTTCAAGAATAAGCGAGATCATGGAGGATGTCGTTGTTTTTCCATGAGTTCCGGCGACGCCTATTCCGCAGCGGGAATCGAAAATCCAGCTTAAAACTTCTCCCCGCTTGGCTACGGCGACTCCTTTTGCCCTTGCGGCAACTATCTCCTCGTTGTCCTCGGGGATAGCGCTGCTGTATATTAAAAGATCGGGAAGGAATTTCTCCATGTGCGCACGTCCATGGCCAAGGACAACTGCAACATCCTCCTTGAGCACCTTGTCTATATACGATGTATGAATCATGTCACAGCCGCTTACCTCGAAGCCAAGCTCCGCAAGCAAAAGCGCAAGCCCGCTCATACCGGCGCCACCGATACCCATGAGGTGAATTCTGTGAATGCCGGCAAAATGCGATATAGTCGTCTCCAATTAAATAATCTCCCTTCCACTACTGGACGAGATCAGCCGCAATATAGATTCAGACTCATCTCCCTCCGAAAAGGCCCTTTCGGGCCGCCGTGTACTTCGAAGGATTCTCAGTATACACTCTTTCAAGATCTCCGGCGGCTCTTCCTCTTGCCAGAGCGCGCCTTCGTTGTGTTCTAAGAAACAGCGGGCATTACTCTCCTGATGGTTATCAGCAGCCTTCCGCCAAGGAATAATAAGCGCGGGAATGCCTAATGCTGCAAGTTCTGCAAGTGTTGACGCTCCTCCGCGAGTTACCACGGCATCGACCACGGAGAAAAAATTGCTCATATCCCATTGTTTCTCGATAAAAAAAATATTTCTCCGAGTATCCTGAAGATGTCGAAATGCATCAGGTAACTGGGATACTCCGATAATTATAAAAGCTACTTCCTCCAATCCGGGAGCATGAAGCAGAGGACACAACAATTGTATCAGTCGTTGGCTCATAAGTGAACCTCCGAGAACTCCGACTATTTTTTTCACCGGAAGAGTCTTTCCCAATCCCAAAGAGTTCCAAGCCTCCAGTGGAGTTTTCAGCTCGAATCGGCGTACTGGAATTCCGGTGTAGGAAAATTTTTCATGTGATAACGGACTGCACATACTCCACCCGGAAGCGACTCTCTTTCCAAGAGTTGAAGAAAGGCGCGTTACTTTGCCCGCGACACTGTTCTGTTCGTGTGCGACGGTTGGAATACGGGCCCGGTGACAGAGCAACAAAGGAACGAATGAAACATAGCCGCCGAACAGAACGCAAGCATCCACAGGGCGCTCCTTCAAGATAGCTTTAAAAATAGAAAATGTCGTAAAAAAATCCCGCACACGTTTCGCCTTTCCTGATAAGGATGGTATTCCGAAAGGCGACCCGCTTATTGGAAGTACGATCGGTTTGATTCCCGATGCCTCATAAATTTCCAGCTCCAGAGTACGGGAGCCGCATACGAATGAAACTGATACCTCCCTTCGATGTGTTTTTAACCATTCGCCGAAAGCAATTGCAGGGAAGATGTGTCCTCCGGTTCCTCCCGCGACAATATACAAATGTTTCATGAGGCGCTCGCCTCCCTGCATACTCTCATTATCAATCCTATACGTATCCACATGAAAAGCAGAGAACTTCCTCCATAGCTTATGAACGGAAGCGGTATGCCCGTAAGCGGCATCAGCTTCAAAACACCCCCAAGATTGATGAACAAGGGGATGAGCATGGAAGCCGAGATGCCCCAAATGAGAGCCGCATGGAAAGGATCCTCGGCCTTCCGGTATACCGAGTACGAACGAAATGTCCAAAGACAAAAAAGAAGTATGACCATAAAGGAACCGATAAAGCCGAACTCTTCTCCGATCGTGGCGAAAATATAGTCGGTGTGGGCCGCAGGAAGATAGTTCAGTTTTTGAAGTCCTTTTCCGATACCTACACCCAGCAGATTTCCATTGGCGAAGGCCACCATACCCTGTATAACTTGAAAACCGCTGTCAAGAGGCTCCTCCCATGGGTCGAGAAACGCCATGTACCGGCGGAGTCGATATCCTGCCTGAATGATGATGAAAAAGAAAAAAGCGAACCCGGTGCCTCCGAAAAGAATAGGCCAGCTCCATCCCCTGGTTTCCACATGTATCGCCATCGTCAGTGCGAAAATAAGAATAGTGCCGCCCATGTTCGGCTGAAAGATAAGAGGAAGTGCGGAAAAAGCAAGAACAGGAGCGGTGAGGCTGAAAAAAGCGTGCAATCCCTGCTTCGAGGATTTCGTCATAAGTTTGGAGAGATGGAGCGCGACGGCAAGCGAGAGCAGCTCTATCGGTTGAAAACGAAGATTTCCGAAACCGAGCCATCTTCTCGCGCCTCCGGCCCTTATCCCGATGCCTGGTAACAGCGTCAAGATAAGGAGAAAAATCGCAAGAACCCAGAAAAAACCGCTAAATTCTTTCCATATTGAAAGAGGAACGAGGTACACAAGCACCATAAATAACAGAGAGATCACAAGCCATTGAACCTGCCGCATTCCGAGAGCAAAGGGGGAGCCGAATTCTTCGAGCGCTGTGTGCGACGTCAAAGAAAAGATCATCAGAATACCGAAGGCATTGAGGACGAGCGGTATTATCCATAAGAACGGATCACCCGTCGTACGGAGCTTCGGTTTCTCATAGCGATACTCGAGTGTCTGTTCGGCTTCGACCATTATCGCTCCCTCGCTTCTTTCAGATCCAGCACGAGCCGGCGAAAGTGTTCTCCTCTCTTTTTGTAATTCGGATACATATCCCAGCTGGTACATGCTGGAGAAAGCAAAACGGTGCTTCCCGGAGCTGCGAGCCGAGAAGCAGTATAGACCGCCTCCTCCATCGTACCGGCTTCGAAAAAATTGGAGAAGCCCGCGCTCCGTAAAGCCGCGACGATGCGCTCTTTCTCCTCTCCGAGAATTACGGCTGCGATCGCTTCGTTTTTTACGGCATCGGCCAGCGGAGCGTACTCCTCTCCCTTTCCTTGCCCGCCCAGAATCACTATCTTGGGCCCCGGCAAAGACCTAAGGGCGGTTGCACTGGCGGCGACATTCGTGCCTTTCGAATCGTCAACAAAGGTTACGTCCCTGACTTTCGCGACGAATTCGCAGCGATGCGCCAACCCATGGAAACCGGAGAATAGGCTTCCCAGCCCCGATTTCTTCTCGGTGAGCAGCCGAACCGCCCCGGCAGCGAACGCAGCATTTTCCAAATTATGTTTCCCTATAAGGGGAACATCGTGAAAAGAAAAGAGAAGCTCTTCGTCGCCTCGTGCATCTCTGAAAACAACTCTGCCCCCTTTTTCATCCGCAAGAAGCGCTTCACCTTGAACGAAACCCGTGCCCTTCCATAAGAACGGGAGTACTGCATAGTCCGAACTCATTTCGTTTTTCCAAAGCATGCTGCGCTCGGTTTCCTGGACTATGGCAAACCCTCCCTGTTTGCGGGTCGACAGGATTTTCGCCTTCGCCTTTATGTATTCCTCGAAGCTCCCATGCCAGTCGATATGATCCGGGGCAAGATTGGTCACCATGGCGAGATCGCAAGAAAAGCGAGTATTCCAATGCAACTGGAAGCTGCTCAACTCCACCACGAGAAAGTCGCGCTGTTCGAAGGCGGAGTCTGCAAGCGACTTTCCGATATTACCGGTCACTTCCACGGAGAAACCTGCTTTCTGTAGAAGATGGCCGGTAAGGGTTGTTGTAGTGCTCTTCCCATTGCTTCCCGTGACGCCGATAATCTTTCCGCTCAAAAAAGGGGCGATGAAATCAAGTTCTCCCATTATGGGTATTTCTTTTCTTGCGCCTTCTACAACAGCCCACGCTTTGGGAGAGATCCCCGAGCCGACGAGCAGCAGATCGGCATCGAAGATCTTCGGCGTATGCCCGTTCTCTTCCCATTCAATGCCGCAAGACTTGAAAAGTTCGAGATGAGATCTGTCCGAAATTATTTTTTCATCGGAAACAAAAACGCGCCCTCCGAGTCGTCTGGCCAGTCGTGCGAGCCCAGCTCCGCTGATTCCCGCTCCGATGACGGAAATTTTTTTACCTGAGATGTTGTTCATTGACGACGACATCACTTCACACCGCCTTCTGAAGTACGTTGTCCAAAAGAAGCGAAAGCAGCGCCAACCCCGCGCCGTGGAGTATCCAGAAGCGGGTGACGATCTGCGTCTCGCTCCATCCCATCAGTTCGAAATGATGATGGATCGGGCTCATTCGAAAGACCTTTCTCTTGAAAAAATGGATGGCGACAAGCTGAATCGCAACAGAGACGATTTCGACGCCGAAAAGAAAACCGAGGGGGAAAATCGCAATGAGATAACCGCTGCGAACACACAGTGCGACCAGCATTCCGGCAAGAAAGTGCGCTCCGACGTCTCCCATGAAGACTTTTGCCGGGTGCGCGTTATGCCACAGAAATCCTGCGCAGATCGCGGCTCCTGTCAAGGAGGCATACAGCGAAACAGGGTTCAGCGGAAGCCACACGATCATTCCGGTGAACGAGATGAGAGAAGCGCCTGCCGCAAGACCGTCAAGGCCGTCTGTAACGTTGACCGCGTTCAGCATGCCTATTGAAAACAGAACAAGCAGAGGGACTGCGATAGAAACGGGGATTTCGACTCCCGGCCAGAGGAAAAGACCGTGCGAAACCGCTACCCAAAAAGCCCACGGAACTGTGAGCAGTATCTGCGCCGTCAGCTTGTAGAGACTCGGGAAGCCTTCGCTTGATTTTCTGGCGTACTTTAACCAGTCGTCAATAAAACCAATACCCGCTGCTCCCAAAGGAAGTATCCAGAAAGACGCCGCTTGGAGAAGAGACGTATCCGAGAAGAGCGCGACCGGAATGATACTAGAAAGCCCAATAAACAGAAAGACGACGCCGCCCATCGATGGCGTCGTGGATTTTGTCTGAATATGGCTTTGCAGTCCATAGCTCTTCTGTATCTGCACGACTCGCAGCGCTTCGAGCATGGCGATCCAGTGTCTGGAAGCCCATATCTGCAGGATGAAAAGAAGAATCCAGGCAAGCGCGGGCTTCATTGCGTTCCGCCAACTACGAGCGCGTCAACAAGTCTATCCAGCCTATTGCCGTGAGAGCCCTTGACGACGAGGAGATCTCCTTCTTTCAGCGAAGCCTCGAATGCGGAGCAGAGAGAGAGAAGATTCTCGAAAAGTTCGACATTCGAGGGGCATGGGCTAGTTTCGAAAATGGAGCGCCAAAGAGCGCCCATTAGAAACACCCTGGAAAAATGTTCTAGATAAGGGAGTAATTCCCGGTGATATGTCAGTGAATCGGCTCCGAGTTCACGCATCTCTCCAAGCACGGCGATACGGCGTTGTGCAGGTATCAGGAGCGACTCGGAGAGGGAAGCTTTCATCGAAGCGGGGTTGGCGTTATACGAGTCGTCGAGGAGCACTGCCCCTGAAGCAAGGCGGAAGAAGCGCCCTCTTCCGAATGGAGGCTGGAGTGCCTGAATACCCGAGATGGCGAGTTCGATGGACGCGCCCAGGAAGAGCGCGGTCGCGATTCCAAACCCGGCTGCCAGGGCGGAGTGCCGACCGAAAAGAGGAGAAGCGACGTGGTAGGTATTCTCTTCGTAGGCAAGTTCAAATGTAAGGGAAGGAATCCCAGCGTTCAATGAGAAGTTCGGGTTCATAATTGAAAAATCGTTCTTCCCAAAACCTACGCTGAGAGAGCGCACGTTCGAAGGAAGCGAAAGGGTTCGGGCCGAAAGGAGCCGATTGTCGCCGAAATAGAAAAATGCTTTGAGGAAGGGAGATCGTGTAATTTCAAACTTTGCTTCCAGCACGCCTTCAACGGAGCCAAGACCTTCCAGGTGTGCAGGGGCAACCTCCGTAATCATCGAGATTGTCGGGGGAAAGAAATCGACCATCTCCGCGATTTCTCCCGGATGGTTGGTTCCCATCTCCAGAATCAGTATTTCAGAATCCTCGGGCATAGCGAGGATAGAGAGCCCGCACCCAATAAGCGTATTGTAGCTGTGCTCCGCCGAATGCACCTTGAACGAGGGAGCAAGGCAGGTACGGATCATCTCACGTGTCGTCGTTTTTCCAACGCTCCCCGTAACCGCGATGACCTCAAGAGAATCTCTCTGGATTTCAAGACTCCTGCGAGCCATTCGGGGAACTGCAGAAAAACAGTCTTCTACAAGGATCGAGGCGACATGACCAGGCACATTCGTTCGGTCCTCGCAAATGATTAGGGATGCCCCGCGAGCTACGGCATCCGGTATAAAATCATGTCCGTTCGCCTGTTCTCCGCGGAACGCAACGAAGGCATCGCCCGGTGCAACCAGTCGACTATCGGCTACAAATCGCGCGGGTACAGGCCCGTCATTCCCCCGGAGAGGTGTGTCGGCAAGTGCGGCGATGGAAGAAAGGCGACGTTCCGACGTCATCGCCAGCCCACCCCTCTCTCGTTCGCCCAAGTTCGGAGCGCGTCTCCGTCGGAATAAGGAACGGATTCGGAGCCGATACGAAGATACTTTTCAGGACCTTTGCCGGAAATCACCACGACATCCCCGGGTTCGGCCGAGTCCATCGCCTCGTGGACTGCTGTTGTTCTGTCAAGAATGGTCTTCAAAGGGATCTTCCTTTTCGACGATGCGACTCCTTCGACTATCTGGGCTGCTATCTGCTCCGCAGGCTCGTTACGAGGGTTGTCCATCGTGACGATCACCTCGTCGGCCAGCGCGGCAGCAATGCTTCCAAGAGAATACCTGTTCGGTTGAAAACGCTCTCCCCCGTGACCGAAGACGGAAATAACACGTCCGCTGCACAGCCGCCGGACTTCGGTAAGTACGTTTTCCAGTGCGACCGGCGTATGCGCGAAGTCTATGATCCCGCTCACACCGTTGTCGAAGGTGTATGTTTCCATTCTGCCGGGGACTTGTACCATGGTACGTAACGCTTCGATGAGCATCGCCCGATCCGCGGCTTGGGGAAGCGTAACCGAGAGTGCCGCCAATGCGTTGTATACGTTGAACTTGCCGGGAAGAGGCAAGGTTACCGGAAGAGAGCGCGTCTCACCGGGAATCGAAACGGAAAAACGAGTCCCTTGGAGAGTACTTTGTATATCGCTCCCGGAAAGAGAAGCCTTGAGTTCATCCTCCGTTCCGAAAGCAACAAGTCTGTCCGGGTATAGCTGAAGGAGTCGCCGGGCAAAGGGATCGTCGACATTCGCCCCCCCCGACCAGCTCTTTTTTGTGTAGTCCGAAAAAAGTCGGCTCTTTGCGGAGAAGTAGTTTTCGAGTGTTCCGTGATAATCGAGGTGTTCTTCGCTTAAATTAGTAAATACGGCAGCGTCGAAAAGGCAGCCTTCTATTCTTCCAAAACAGAGGCCGTGCGAGGATGTTTCCATAACACACGCTTCGCATCCGTTACGCAACATGTGCGCCAGCATTCGCTGGATATCGCAGCTCTCGGGGGTTGTTCGCCCTGCGTCTTCTTCCGTGATTCCGTCGTTGTAGACGATTGTTCCGATCAGACCGGTTCGTATACCCAGGGATTCTAAAAGGTGGCGTATGATCCAGGTGGTCGTGCTCTTGCCGTTTGTTCCGGTGACTGCAAACATTTTCAGTTTGCGTGCGGGTTCACCGTAGACTATGGATGCAAGACGTCCCATTTCTCTCCGGACATCTGTTGAGATGATCTGGGGAATGTCGAGAGGAAGGGGACGTTCGGTCATTAGAATGGATGCGCCTTTGCGAATTGCTTCTCCGGCAAAATCATGACCATCTTTGTGCTCTCCTGCAATACAGCAAAACATCCAGTTTTTTTCTATTTCCTTGCTGTTGCAACCGACATTCTCGACACAAACGTTCGTCTGGTCTCCAGAAGAAGCGTTGTGGAGTTTCAGCGAAGCTGTGAATCGAGCGGCGTAATCGGATAGAATACTAGAAAGAAGCATAAAGAATCATCCTTCCGTTTTTACTGATGCGAACAACCCGATCTGCATCATGTCCTCGACGATACGCCGGAAAACAGGAGCCGCGACGTCTCCGCCGTAATACTTGCCTTTTGAGGGTTCTCCAATCACCACAAGAACGACATACCGAGCATTTTCCGCAGGCCAGAAACCTGCGAACGAAGAAACCCACTTCCCTTTGACGTACTCGCCCTTTTCGGCGATCTGTGCGGTTCCTGTCTTTGCGGCGATAGACACTCCGGAAATCGCGGCGTTGCGTCCGGTTCCCTTGAGAACCGTGTCCACCATTGCTTTGCGGAGCCATAAAGCTACCTGCGGAGACAACACATCCCGGAGAAACTCTCCCTGTTCATTGTATACGATATTTCCCGAAGAATCCAGAACCCTGGAGACGATATGGGGACGAAGAAGATGTCCACCGTTCGCTATTGCGCTGATTGCCGATGTCAGATGTAGCGGCGTAACGGCAAGTCCTTGCCCGATTGCTATATTGGAGGGAACAACGCCTCTCCATTGCTCGGGAGATGCAAGGAGTCCATCTTCCGAGCCCGGAAGCTCAATACCCGTGGGTTTTCCAAACCCCCATTCCCGGACAGAATGAAACATGTCGAACGCTCGCACACGTATTCCGATTTGCGCCATACCTGTGTTCGACGACTTTGCGAGAATTTCTGGGACGCTCAGTCGTCCAAAACCGCTGTTTCCAGCCTCGGAGATATGGCCATCCGCGATCTTTATTCTGTAGGGGCAATTGAATGACTCGTTGGGGCCGACTGCTCCGCGTTCCATACTGATGCCGAGAATGATCGGTTTGAACGTCGAACCAGGTTCATACGTTCTCCCTATGCTATTATTCAGTATATTCTGTGTTTTCATGAGATCTGTTCGTACATTCGGATCGAAGGTGGGCCAGCTCGCCATGGAAAGAACCGCTCCTGTCCGCGGATCCATGCAGACGATGCTCCCCCATCGCGCCCCGTGCTCCCGAATTCCCTCGTCAAGACGCCGCTCCACGATAAACTGGATTCGTGAGTCTATCGTCAGAGAGACGCTCCCGCCTTCAGTCGGCGTGCGATCATGATTGTTTCTGCTGATATCTAGGGTTCTTCCCGAGGAATCCTTCGCCAGGACCCGGATGCCGGGCGGTGAAAAAAGTACTTTATCCCACATCAGTTCAATCCCTGAAAGCCCCTTGTCGTCGATATCACAGAAGCCAAGTACGTGCGACAACAAAGAACCGCTGGGATAAAGACGCTTCTTCTCTTCAATTTCGAAAATGCCTTTTAATTTCAGAGTCCGAATTTTCTCCGCGACGTCGACATCGACTTTTCTTGCAAGCCATAAAAAACGCCCGGAAAGAGGTTTTGATAGAGTGAGAACGAGGGGATCCGGGAGAATACCTTTGAGACGCGGGGCTTCGTTCGGGTTCCAGAATGCAGGATCAAGAAAAAAACTCGACGAAGGAACGGAAACCGCCATTGCGTTTCCGTTCCTGTCGTAGATAAAACCTCTATTGGTGCTTACGGGAATTCGGCTCCAGTACTGACGACGGGATTGGCTCTCCACCCTCGGATCGGGGAAGAGCTGAAGCATTGTCAGTCTCCATATAACAATGCCGAAAAAAACGAAGATTACAAGCCAGGGAGACCCGAAACGTCGTTTCATGAATTCAACCTCCGCTCAGGAAGGAGATATATTATTCTCCGGCCATAGCTCTTTCAAGAAAGAAATAAAACCATCCCTCATTCTCCTGACTTGATGCAGCGACGGGAACTCCTTCAGGCATGGCGCCCGCAAAAAGATTCTCCTCTACCCGAAGAACTCGGACATTCGAAGCAAACGTCATGCCCATCTCCTGTTTGGAAAAACCGTAGAGACGAGCAGGAGAGAGTAGCGATGAGAGTTTGTGTTTTAAGACGATGCGATGGGCCTTGTATGACTCGATCTGTCTGTTGACGGCATTCAGTCTGCATTCAAGACGAAAAGAATAGAGGCGGAGCACTCCAAGTCCCATAAAAAGAGCGAAAGCACAGAGCGTAAAAACAATAATATAAGGACATATTTTGCGAAATGAACTGGAAACCGCGTCTGTCGAAATTACTTCGGAGTATCGCATCCCGATCACACCCCCTTCCTGCCATTCTCGAATCTGAACACCCGCATCTTCGCGCTGCGAGACTTGTGGTTCGTTTCGATTTCCTCCTCGGAAGGAGTCAGAGGACGCTTCGTCAGAATCGTTCCCTTTCCTTGCTCTCTCCACATTTTGAATAGCGTCTTGACGATGCGGTCTTCCAAAGAATGGTAACTCACCACAAGAACAAGACTCCCCGAAGCGGCTAGCGCCGGCACTCCATGGAGCGCATCCTGCAATACGGAGATTTCGTCATTGACTGCTATACGAAGGGCCTGAAATATTCTTCTTGCCGGATGTCCTCCCATCTTGCGCTGCACCGGAGCCGGCAATGTGGAACGGACGACTTCAACGAGCGTGGAGGTGCGCTCAATAAGCCCCTTCCCCTCTCTGTGCCGGACGATACCCCGTGCAAGTTGTCGAGAAAAGCGTTCTTCTCCGTACTTCCAAAAAAGATCGGCGAGTTCTCTTTCCGGATATGTGTTGACGATGTCGGATGCCGAAAAAGGTTCATCCCTGTCCATTCGCATATCCAAGGGCCCATCCGATTGAAAAGAGAACCCTCTTTCTTCATCGACGAGTTGAAGATTTGAGACGCCCAGGTCGAAGACAATGGCGTCAAAAGGCGCGTGCGACGTAATACTCGCGGGGAGCGAGGAAAAATTACCCTTTGCCGGATAGAAACGTTCTCCGAAAGGTTGAAGACGCTCTTTTGCAAAAGCAAGCGCCTGATCGTCCTGGTCAACACCGAAGACCTTCGTTGAAAACGAAGAAGACAGAATGGCCTCCGAATAGCCTCCGAGACCAAGAGTGCAATCGAGAACCTTGTTCAGTGAAGGATGTTCTTGTAGAAAAACGAGAACTTCTCTTAAAAGAACAGGAACATGTTCCATCAGAATCCCTCCACTCCTTCGGCGATCTCCGGAAAATCGTCAAGGACCTGTTGTCTGTACTCGTTCCATTTCTGTTTATCCCACATTTCGACGTGATCGCTGACGCCGACGAAAACAACCTCCTGGAGAAATTCGGCGTACTCCCGCAATACCGGAGGAAGCAAAATACGGCCCGCTCCGTCGACCGGGAGTTCATGGGCGCTGGAGAGCATAAGCCGAAGGAAGCCTCTGCTTTTGCTTTTGGAGAAAGAGAGTTCCTGAAGACGCTCCATTACCCTTCTCCACTCTTCGGGAGAGTAGAGGGAGACACATTTGTCGATGCCGATGGTTGCGAAGACGCTTTCCCCGAGCTCTTCTCTGAACTTCGACGGAAGAACGATACGTGCCTTGCTGTCGATTTTATGTTCGTATGTTCCCACCAGCATGTCAGTGCCTCCCACTTTACGACACTCTCTCCCACCAGAACCCACAGTATCATCAATTGAAAAAGAGACATAGGCCCCAGGACCCTTTATAGATGATCAAAAAATGGGTCCTGGGGCCTGTTTAAAATGGAAGATTTCGTGGGAGAAAAACGGGAGCATCCAGTAAGCCGGGTTCTGTCGTGGGTGACCATTTATCTGAAGAACGCCTTACGGCGTTCTTTACGCGACCGTACCCGAGGGTCGGCGGGCAGCCTCGTCCCCTCCTATTCGGTCTTGCTCCGGACGGGGTTTTCCTGGCGTGAAAATCACTTTTCACCCGGTGGGCTCTTACCCCACCTTTTCACCCTTACCCGTTAAGGGCGGTATATTTCTGTGGCACTTTCCTTTGGTTCGCACCAACTGGGTGTTACCCAGCGTCCTGCCCTGTGGAGCCCGGACTTTCCTCTCTCCTGATCGGAGAGCGGCCACCAAGGATACTCCCGAGCGGACATTATACCATCTTTTTGCTAAAAAGAGGCGGATGTGGTTTTGTCAACGCAAAACTGACCACCAAGGACAGCCGAATTTTGATCACCCCGGTCATTCTTCCGCGGTCGTTTTTTTAAGTAGTATTTGCCCCTTCTTTCTCCCCTCCCTCAGCGTTTCCTTCA